>Ga0302140_10000213_pt1 | contig 69395 bp, 66 predicted proteins | sample I_Bog_E1_1_FD_202095 | JGI IMG/M metagenome (GOLD analysis project Ga0302140, IMG submission 202095) | Peat permafrost microbial communities from Stordalen Mire near Abisko, Sweden - I_Bog_E1_1 | ecosystem: Environmental > Terrestrial > Soil > Wetlands > Peat | place: Sweden: Abisko, Stordalen... | reverse complement strand
GGAGTATTTCACTGCGTTGATGGCCGCATTCAGTTTGGTTGCCATCCAAGGCGTGTCGCCACTGGCTTTCCAGGAAAAGTAGATCGCTTCAAGCAGCATATGCTCAACGTGGTTTTCGATCGGGGAACGCCGGAGCAGAAGCCAACCGTCCTCCGCGGGCATTGTAAAGCCGCCATAATTGAATCGCCGTTCCCAGTCTGTTTCAACCGGCGTACGCGGTTCGAAATTCTCAAAGACCATGCCGTCTTCGCGCTGCGATGCGGCGTAGAAGTCGACGTTGGATTTCACCTCTGGCCAGAAATACTTCATGCCCTTGAGTGAACTTGTGTTGTCCAGAAGCCAGGTGTCCCAGCATGTAAAGACCTCGCCTTTGTAGCGCATGGCGCTTACCGGCCCGTCGGTGGCCATGGTCCAATAGAGGTCTTTCAGCAGGCGTCCCATTTGCCCGCCTTCGTCCTCGACGAAGGTACGGCAATCGACGCGAAATGTGCGCATGGCGAGAGGCTCTCCATCCGCGCCGAGTAGAGATACGCTGTGAGTCCCGAGTGCGCCGGCGACCACAAATTCCGCGATACCGTCGAGAGTCCCTTCAAAGTAAACATTGTGATTTCCATCGCCCACTTGAATGCGGCCGGCGATTGCACTCCTGACGCGCAGAGAATCCAGGGGACCAAGAGGGCCTATGGGTTCCGGATCCAATTGCAGTTGCGCGGATTCCCCTGTTAGGGCCGCACTGGACGGAGGGTTGGTGGCTCCGGCTGTAAATGCGACAGCGCAACCTGCAATTGGGATGTGTTTAATGAAGTCGCGGCGTGTCGTCATGCTGAGGGCCTCGTTCACTCGTTGCCGAATATCTCTCTACCTAGAAGCGGGATGATTCTATACGGCGTCGTTCGCGTAGGTCCAAGCGCACTTAGAGAGGTCAAGGAGAATTCCATACATAGTTCAGATCGACAAAAAAGCAGTCAGCGCGCGAGCCAGCCACCATCGACGACGAGGACGTGCCCGTTGATGTAGTCGCTTGCGGGGGAAGCGAGAAATACAGCTGCTCCGGCAACATCTTGCGGAGAGCCCCAGCGGGCAGCGGGAATGCGCTCCAGGATCTGACGTGAACGTGTGGAATCGTTCTGAAGAGCCTGGGTGAGTTCTGTTGCCATGTAGCCGGGTGCGATGGCGTTGACCTGAACGCCGCGTGCCGCCCACTCGTTCGCTAAGGCCTTTGTGAGTTGTGCGACACCGCCCTTGGCCGCAGCATAAGCGGGAACGATGATGCCGCCTTGAAAGCTGAGCAGGGACGCGATGTTGACGATCTTGCCGACACCTCGCTCGAGCATGGGGCGGGCGGCGCATTGGCATAGGCGAAAGACGCTGGTGAGATTGGTGGCGATAACATCGTTCCAGTCAGCGACAGAGTAGTCGACGGCAGGCGCGCGGCGGGTAATGCCCGCATTGTTGACGAGGATGTCGAGGGATCCCAGGGCGGCGATTGTGTCCTCGATGAGTTGTGGCGCCCGATCGGGATGACTTAGGTCAGCGGTGAGTGCAACGTGCCGCACGCCCGTCTCAGCGACAGCTTGAACCACGTCGGCGGGGACGGATTGCGAGGCGTGAATGGCGACGTTTGCGCCGGCTTGGGCGAGGGCAATAGCGATGGCTGCGCCCATGCCGCGGGATGAACCGGTGACAAGTGCGTTCTTGCCGGTAAGTCGAAAGGAATCGAGGATCAAGGGAGGCTCTCCTTGTTAGCGGCAGTCTTCGTTGAGTTAGAAAAGGTCGGATATCTGGAGTGCATCCATGTCGGTGTATACCTGGTTTTCGCCGCCCATGCCCCAACAAAAGGTGTAACTCGCTGTGCCGACTCCAGCGTGGATTGACCACAAGGGAGAAATGGCGACCTGCTTGTTGGCAACGAAAAGATGGCGCGTCTGATTGGATGGTCCCATGAGATGGACGACGCGCTGCTCAGGAGGAAGATCGAAGTAGAGATAGACCTCAGAGCGCCGCATGTGAGTGTGTGGCGGTATGGTATTCCATACGCTGCCGGAGTGGAGTGTTGTGAATCCCATAACCAGCTGACAACTGGATACGCCCTCAAGATGAATGAGCTTGTTGATTGAGCGGAGATTAGCTGTACCAGGGTCGCCGATTGTCAGGGGTGTAAGTTCGCTGGCGCGCACGAGGGCCGTGGGATGGACGGCATGGGCCGGATAACTCAGTAGATAAAATTCAGAGGGCATGTTTGCGTCTGAACTCCAAAACGAAACGGAGTTATGGCCGCGACCTATGTAGAGTGCATCGCGATTGCCGAGGGAGTATGTTTCGCCGTCAACGCCGACTGTGCCCCGCGCACCGATGTTAAAGACGCCAAGTTCGCGGCGCTCATTGAAGAAAGCCGCGCGGAGTTGATCGGGGCAAGGGAGTTGCAAGGGCTCTGCCAGCGGCACTGCGGAGCCAATGACGGTGCGGTCAAGGTCGACATAGACAAGCTTGATGGAACCAGGAGCGAAGAGGTCTTCAAGGAGAAAGCTCGAACGCAATTCCTCGGTGGACATGCGCGGAAATCGGACCTCATCGGCGAGTTGAATGATTCTCATGGCGTGACCTCCTATTTCGATTTGCGAAAAGCATAAGTCGGTAGGCGGATGGATTCAGTGGATAAGAATGCGGATGCTCATCGCATCCTATGAAGGATCGCTCTCTTTGAGCGGCGTCAAGATGCTATTCTTTCACCTTGATTACCAACGCGCTATAGATGGTTCCGGGGGCAATAAGCAATTGATGCGGAGTGCCTGCCGGAATGTGTACCAAATCGCCGGCCACAATGGGCTGGACGATACCGTTGCGGATGCCGGAGCCAGTTGTTTCGCCATTGCTCCCGGCATGAGGATCGACTAATTCGCCGCCGGTAATGAGTGTCGCTTTTCCTTCCATGACCAGCATGACGTCATCGAAATGGGCGTGGATTTCCGCTCCGCCACTCGCGGTTCGTTCAGTCAGTTTCAGCTCATGTGTCCCGTAGTTTCCTAAAGTAGATCCGCTGCCTCCTGCGGCTTTCGCTTGTTGCGCGAGTTCGACGAGTTGGCCGCTAATCTGGGTAGCAGGAAAGACTTCCGCTTTGCCAGAGGACTGTGCAAGGCAAGGAGCGGTGAAGGTAGCGACAGCAATTGTGAATGCGAGTTTCATCATGACCTCTTCTCAATCAGAGTTTGTAACATCAAGGCCGATATCGTGCCATTGTTCGCGGTTGTTGGAACTAACTGTTTTTACAGCTGAGCGTTGCATTTCAATCGAGATGGAAAACTTCTTCGAGAGGGAAGATGCGATCGTCCGGCGCGGCTTCCGCGAGTGCTTCAAAAAACGGAGACATCTCCGTTTGCCACCGGCTGTTCACGGGGTGCTCCTTCATGGCTGCACAGGCGTGCTCAAAGTCATCTGTTTCGAGATAGCCGACAAGAAGGCCGTCCGGCCGCAAGAACAATGAGTAATTGTGCCAACCAGTAGATCGGAGTGCGTCAAGCATCTCCGGCCAAACCTTAGCGTGGCGATGCTTGTATTCTTCCAGCCTCTCTTCCCGGACCTTCAAGAGAAAGCAGATTCGCATTGTGACCTCCGGTATTTTTCAATAGTCGGCGCCATGGTGGAAGCTGCGTTCGAGAACACCACCGGCTAACATCGTCATAACAGCGTCTCGTGCATCACGAGAGCCACAGCACTTCGCAATCGAGCCTTGTTTCCTTCCTGCGCCGGCCTGAGACGGGGAACTGTGGCCAGTGGGTATCGAAGCATCTCCGTCTCAATCCATTGCCCAGCGATATGCCAAATAGTTGTAATATCTCCCACAACCACAATCTCGGATGGCGCAAGCGCGGAGGCAATCATGCGCATCCCGCGGCCGAGTGCAGCGCACATTCGCTCAATTGCGTTCATTCCCGCCGGATCGCCGTTCTCTGCTAACTTGAGAAGATCCTCAAAGGCTGGCGAGGTGCAGTTTACAGTCTCTGCGTAGTAGCGCATTCCTGCAGGGTTAGCGGCCAGAGTCTCCCAGCATCCCCTGCTTCCGCAACCGCAAGGCAAGCCATTTGGATCCATCTGCACATGACCGAATTCACCCGCGGCCCCTCCCTCTCCGCGGAGAATGCGGCCGTTGGCAAAGATGCCTGTTCCCAATCCCTCAGACACATTGACGACCACAAGGTCATGCATACCATCGCTGTCGCCAAACCAGACCTCCGACAAAGCGCAGGCATTGGCCACGTTATCTGCAACGACGAGCATTCCAGTTGCCTGTTCCACGCGAGACTTGATGTTTGCAATCGGCCAGCGGATGTTGGGTGCAAAGATCGGCTTGTTCGGACGTGACCGGCCAGCACTGGAGTTGGCGGAGTTGAGGTCAAGGCGGCCGGGTAGGCTTATTCCGATGCCATCGAAGGAACGATCCTTGTTGGCAGCAATGATTTGTTGGATCGCACTGACAATAGCGCCAATTACTTTCTGAGGGTCCTCCGGCAAAGGAATGAGATTGTGAGCGATGATTCTGCCACCCAGGTCCGTTACGGCTAACGTGGTTTGCGAGGGGTGGATGTCCAAAGCTAGCACGCCTCTTTGACTGTTCACGTTGAGAAATGTTGGCCGCCGGCCACGGGGAAGGCGGCCCATTGACCCTTCAACAATCCAACGTTCGGCGAGAAGTTCCTCAACGATGAGCGAGACGGTGCTTCTTTGCAGCCCGGAAACGCGGGCCAGATCGGCGCGTGAGATAGGTTGACGGGTGCGAATCTGGTTGAAAATGAGATTGCGATTGATTTGGCGCGGTATCTTATTTGATGCACTAACCTTGTTGGTAAAGGAGAAGCGCGGCGCGGGTGATTTGGAACGGCTCTCCGACTTGTCTTGCATGCCAGGCACCATGTCAGGTGGAAGTTAGGCCACGCCAGCGACGAGCACGGCTGGAGTGGAGGAGAAAATCAGTCAGGAGAAAATCAGTTAAGAAGTCCGGCGCAGGAGAATGGATGAAGCGTCGGGGCAAACCTTCACACGTTGTACGTGGATGATGAGATGCGGCCACCGCGGCCCGTCCAGTTGGTATGGAAGAACTTTCCTCGCGGCTGATCGATCCGTTCATAAGTGTGCGCGCCGAAGTAGTCGCGTTGCGCTTGAAGGAGGTTGGCGGGCAACCGCGCGGTGCGATAACCGTCGAAGAAATTGAGAGCGGTGGAGAATGCCGGCGTCGGCACGCCTAACTCGACAGCATGAATGACCGCCTTACGCCAGGAACTTTGGTACTGGTTCAGGGCGCTGAAAAAGAAACTGTCGAGAAGCAGATTGTCGATAGCATGGTTCTTGTCGAATGCCTCCTTTATCTTCCCAAGGAAGCGGCTGCGAATGATGCATCCGCCGCGCCACATCAGTGCAATAGCGCCCATGTTAAGGTTCCAGCCATTCTCCTTGGCAGCGGCTCTGAGCAGCATATAACCCTGTGCGTAGGAGACAATCTTGGAACAGTAAAGTGCACAGCGCACATTTTCGATAAAGGCGGCGCGGTCGCCGTCGACAGGCTTGATGGCAGGCCCTTCAAGCACCTTGGATGCGGCAACGCGTTCCTCTTTCAGCGCCGAGAGGCAGCGCGCGAATACCGACTCCCCGATGAGTGTTACAGGCTGGCCGAGATCGAGCGCACTGAAGACGGTCCACTTACCGGTACCTTTCTGTCCGGCGGTGTCAAGGATCTTATCGACAATGGGCTTCCCATCTTCATCTTCCTTGGCAAAAATATGACTCGTTATCTCGATGAGGTAACTGTCAAGTTCGCCTTTGTTCCAATCCGTGAAGACCTGCTGTAAGTCATCGGCAGTGAGGCCGAGGCCGCGCTGCAGCAAATCGTAAGCCTCACAGATCAATTGCATGTCGCCATATTCAATGCCATTGTGGACCATCTTTACATAGTGGCCTGCGCCGTTCTCCCCGACCCAGTCGCAGCACGGTGTACCGTCTTCAACCTTGGCGGCGATGGCCTGGAAGATATCTTTCACATGGAGCCAGGCGGCGGGGTTTCCACCAGGCATGATGGATGGGCCAAAGCGCGCACCGTCTTCGCCTCCGGAGACACCGGTGCCGATAAAGAGGATGCCTTTTGCGGCGAGGTCTTTGGTGCGGCGATTGGAATCGGTAAAGAGTGAGTTACCGCCGTCGATAATAATGTCGCCGGCTTCAAGGTACGGCAGCACATGGTCGATCATCTGGTCGACAATGTCGCCGGCCTTGACCATAAGCATCACGCGACGGGGGCGTTTGAGCAGGCCAACAAACTCTTCGATGGAATGAGCGCCCACGACCTGCGTGCCTTTAGCTTCATTGCCCAGGAAGTCGTCTACCTTGGAGACAGTGCGGTTGAAGACGGCAACTTTGAAGCCGTGGTCGTTCATGTTGAGGACAAGATTCTGTCCCATGACAGCGAGGCCGATCAGGCCAATATCGCACGTTGTGTCTGGCATATAGTCTCCAAATCTTCTTCAGAATTCCCAAGCGAATTCATGCTCTACGTCGTACCGGAGGTTCAAGACCCTTGCGAAGCAGGTGAGCGACTCCGACGCAGATTCCGCCGAGAGGTTACAGAAACCGGCGCCAGAGAAATGATCGCACATACGATGAAGTCTAGCTGGAGGCTGGGTCCATTTTGCCTCACCCCGGTTGAATCGTTGATGCGTTTGAGTTGATTTGAGATTCGGGAAGTCACTGATTTACTCCGCTTGCAAGAAATCCTCCGTCGACAACCAGAGTTTGTCCTGTGACGAAGGAAGCAGCGTCCGATGAAAGATAGATGGCCGCTCCTATTAGCTCCTCGGTTTTGCCGAAGCGGCCCATGGGCGTGCGCATGAGAAGTTCCTGTCCGCGCGGCGTGCTGTCGAGTAGCTGAGCGTTGAGTTCGGTGCGAAACACGCCGGGTGCGATGGCGTTCACGGTGACACCCTTCTTCGACCACTCCACTGCGAGTGAGCGCGTGAGAGAGACGACGCCGGCCTTGCTGGCCGCGTAGGCAGCTACTTCGCTGAGGGCGACGAAACTGTTGAGCGAGGCGATGTTGACGATCCGGCCGTAACCGCGTTCGAGCATGTGCCTGCCGAATACCTGGCAGGCGCGGAGGGTGCCGGTAAGGTTGGTGTCGAGGATGGCGGTCCACTCATCTTCGAGCATCGTAAGAGTGGGAGCACGCTTAATGCGCCCGGCGCAGTTGATGAGGATATCGACCTTGCCGAAACGTTGGAGCGCTGCAGTGTGGATAGCTTCGAGCGAACTGCGATCGCACACGTCAGAGGCGAGACGAAGAGTTGTCCGGCCCAGTTCTTCAATCGCTGCCGCAGTCTCATCGACCTGTTGCTGACGGCGGGCTGTGGCAATGACATCCGCGCCCGCGTTGGCGAGACCGATACTCAAGGCACGGCCGATGCCAGATGTTCCGCCCGTGATTACTGCGACTTTTCCTTCAAGACTAAGAAGCTGCGTGGTCATGTCCACTTCCATTTCAAAGTCGGCTGCGGTGCGCCCAAAGGCCAAGGCCGGGATTGGCGACAAAAAATATCTCTTCGCCATCTATTTGATTGTAGCCGTGCGACAGCGTCGATGGATTATAGCAATGGAGCATGGAGGCGAGGTCGCCATATTGAAAGCCGACGGACTCGACCTCTTCACGGGTCAGGTGCGCGGGGCACCAGGTAATGTTGAATCGGCCTTCAGATGAACCGTGAATAAGATGGGCGGCGGCACTTAGATCGTTGGCGAGATCTGCATTTGCTTCGACGGCGGCCAGAGTATCTGGTGTGCCGTGATAGCCGTATTTGCGAATCAATGCGTCGATGGTTCTGTCTTCGCCGAATTCCTTCACGCCGGGAGCTAGGATAACGAGGTCGGCGCCGTCGGCCAGGGCCATGCGGGTGCGATAGATGGCCTTGTTCCCGAGCCAGGTGGAATGAAACTCATGGGGATCGAGATAGACGACAGCCTTTTGAATGGGCATTTCGACGATCTCAAAGTTGACCTTGAGACTTAATTCAGCTGCGAGATGAAAGCACTCCGAGTCATCGCCGATGAACAGGCCGCGTACAGCGAGACCGCCGTCCTCTCGTCGCGCGACGACCGTAAGCACGTAGACGATGGGCAGGTGTTGGAGAAAATGGTCCGAGGCGTAGTTCAGAACAGAGCGTACGGGGTTCTCCGCACGTCCCATGATTCGTTCCATGCCGTAGACTGCTCCGAGATAGTGGCTGCGGTTGATGCCTTCGCGACCACCCGTTCCGACCAGAATGTTCTTGGTATAGTTGGCCATTCCAATAACTTCATGGGGAACGACCTGGCCGATGGATAGGATGAGATCGAATCCGCCTTTGGAGATAAGGCGGTTAACCTGCGCTGGCCACGCATAACTCAGTGTGCCTTCAGATTGCTCTCGGATAAAGTCTGAGGGAACTTCGCCGAGAGTTTCAACATCGGTGCGCCAGTTATGGATGTGAAAGAGGTTCTGCGGGACATTGCCGAACATGTGCGCGATCTGGTCCGAACGCATGGCGGTGTGTGTCCCGAGAGCAGGAAGTACGGCTTTTATGCGATCGCCATAATACTGCCACGCGTAGGTCGTGAGCTCCCCGGCTCGCGAGTGCTCGCGGCTCTGATCGGGAGGTATAGCAAGAACACTGCTGCGAGGGCCTAGTTTAGCGAGTGCGTCCTCCAGCAGTTGCTGTAACTGCGGCGGTGAAAAATCGGTTCCTTGACTTCCAGTTGCACAGAAGAGGCTCATGCGAGAGACTCAACTTTCTTTAGTCCCGGTGCGAGCAGGACGATGATCAGCAAGGCGACCAGATAGGCGCTGGCGGCTAGCGCAAAGAGGCTGGCATAACTCCCAGTCAATTGCAGAATGTAGCCCGTGAAAGTCGCGAGCAGAAAGCCGCCGACCGAGCCGGCCATGCCCCCGATGCCGGTAACTGAGCCGACAGCGGTGCGGGGAAACATGTCTGACGGGGTGGTAAAGATGTTTGCCGACCAGCCCTGGTGAGCAGCGGCGGCAAGGCTCAGCAAGGCGATGGCCGCCCACTCTGAACTTAGGTAGTTGATCATAAAGACAGGTACCACTGCACACGCGCACGAGAGCATGGCCGCCAGGCGAGCGTTGGATGCGGACATTCCAAGGCGCCGAAAGGGGGCGGGCAACCAACCGCCGGCGATGCTGCCTATAGCCGATGCGTTGTAAACGATGATGAGTGGCAATCCGAGATGCGACAGGTCAAGGTGAAAGCGCTTGCTGAAAAAATCGGGCAGCCAGAAGAGATAGAACCACCAGATTGGATCGGTGAGAAACTTGCCAATGGTAAATGCCCATGTCTGGCGGTAACTCAGCAGTTTGAGCCACGGGGTGGACGGGCCCATCTGCTCGGCAGCTTCTTTGTAGATGTAGCGCAACTCTGCGCCTGTAAGTGTGGGATGGTTGGCAGGCTTGCGGTATTTAATGGACCAGAGCGCGATCCACATCGCGCTGAATACGCCCGTAACAAGGAATGCCGCGTGCCATCCGTAGTGGATTGTCACCCACGGGACGATGAGAGGAGCAATGATGGCTCCAAGATTGGTGCCGGAGTTGAAAATGCCTGTTGCGAACGAGCGCTCACTCTGGGGAAACCATTCGGCAACTGTCTTGATCGCAGCAGGGAAGTTTCCGGATTCTCCAATACCGAGAAAGAAGCGCGCAATGCCGAATTCAAACACTGTCGAGGCCAGCGCGTGCCCCATCGCCGAAAGGCTCCAAACGGCCATAATCACCATGTAGCCAATGCGCGTACCGACCTTGTCAACAAAACGCCCTGCCGCTAGCAGGCCCAGCGCGTATGCAAACTGAAAGGCTTGAACTACGTGGCTATAACCTATCTCGCTCATGCCGATGCTCTGCGCCAAAGTCGGTTTGAGGATAGAGATTACCTGGCGATCCATGTAGTTGATGGATGTGGCCACGAAGAGCATGGCACAGATAGTCCATCGCACACGGCCAAGGCGCGCGCCTAGGGATGACTCTTCCTCGTCGAGCGTGCCGGGAGCGATGTTATTGGCCATGGTTGCTCTCCTTACAAACGATAAGCCTTCTTTACCAGACCGTAAGTCAAGTCATGTGCCACTTCGAAGGCCTCGTCTTCGGCGAGGCGGTGTTCGGCAACGAGTTTTGCAAGGAACGCGCAATCGATGCGGCGGGCCACATCGTGACGGGCCGGGATGGAAAGGAATGCGCGTGTGTCGTCATTGAATCCGACGGTGTTGTAGAAGCCTGCTGTTTCTGTGGCCTGTTCGCGAAAACGTAACATGCCCTCGGGGCTGTCGTTGAACCACCAGGGCGGACCGAGCCGCAGCGATGGATAGTGGCCAGCCAAGGGCGCTAACTCGCGGCTATAAGTCGATTCATCCAGGGTGAAGAGGATGATAGTCAGGTTCGGCTCGGTTCCCAAGCGATCAAGCAGGGGACGCAGCGCATCGACGTAGTTTGTGGATCGTGGGATGTCTGCACCGGTATCGCGACCGTAGAGTTCAAAAACTTTGCGATTATGGTTGCGCACGCTTCCAGGGTGAATCTGCATGACGAGCCCGTCTTCGAGGCTCATGCACGCCATCTCGGTGAGCATCTGTGCACGGAAGAGTTCCTGCTGTTGCGCATCGGCAGTGCCGGCAAGCACCTGGCGGAAGAGTTCTTCGGCGTCATGCGTGGATAAGTCGGCGGTTTGCGGAGTTGGGTGGCCGTGATCCGTGGCCGTGCATCCTAGCGAGCGGAAGCGGGCGCGGGCATGGCGGAGTGCGGCGAGATAGCCGGACCAGGTTGCAGTGTCTTCGCCGGTTTGCCGCGACAATGCGGTAATGTTTGCGGCAAAGCCGGCAAACTCGGGATCGACAACCGAGTCGGGGCGGAAGGTGGGAATAATGCGCGCTCTCCAATTGGAGTCTCGGATGGCCTGGTGTTCTGCCAATGAGTCGAGAGGGGAATCGGTTGTGGCGAGAACTTCGATATTGAAACGCTCGTAGAGTGCGCGCGGGAGGAACTCGGGCGTACGAAGCTTCTCGGAGATGGTGTCGTAATAGAGGTCGGCTGTGGATTCAGAGAGGCGCTCGGTGAGGCCAAAGAGCTGGTTAAATGCGAAATCGAGCCAGATGCGCGTTGGGGTTCCGCGGAACAGGTAGTAATGGCTGGCGAAAATACGCCAGACCTTGCGCGGATCGGTTAGTTCGGGCTTGCCAATCTCAAGGTCTTCGAGAGAGACTCCCTGGCTGTAAAGCATGCGGTAGACATAGTGGTCCGGCTGTACGAACAGCTTGGCTGGATCGGGAAATGGCTCGTTCTTTGCGAACCACGCAGCTTGCGTATGGCCGTGGGGGCTGACGATAGGCAGGGCTTGGATGCTTGCATAGAGGGCTCTGGCTATAGTACGGGCGGTGGGTTCGGCGGGAAAAAGTCTGTCTTCATGAACTAACATGGCACTAACTCTCGTTCTTCTTATTGCCTCAGTGCTTACTCGCTGAGGGAGTTAATCTGGACTCACATAAAAAGGTGATTCAAACGTTCTTCAGTATTCCTGTGCTTGCCCGGCTATCAAGGGTCTACCCTCGATAGCCCATGCCTGCGAGGACACCTCGCATATAGGCAAAGGACTCGATCACGCCGGGCATAGGGTCGTCGCCGTGAATTTCATATTCAAGGTCGACGAAGCCTTTGTAGCTTGTCTTGATGAGAGCTTCAAAAATCTCGCGAATCGGCATAATACCTGCGCCTACCGCAACCTGGCTCTCTTTGCTATGGAAATCCGACAGGTCCTTCATGTGCATGTTGAAAAGTCGCGGGCCGATTTCGTGAATTGCTTGAACAACATCTGTGCCAGCGCGAACCGTGTGGCCAACATCGATGCAGCAGCCAATGCGCGGGTCAAGATTCCTTACCAGCTTCAGTACATCCAGCGGCGAAGGCCAGACCTTGTCTTCCGGCCCGTGGTTGTGGATAGCGATGCGGATGTCATATTCCTTCACGAACTTCTCAACACGCGGAAGGGTCTCGGGCGTCGGATCGCCTGCGACAATGACGGAGATGCCTGCCCGCTTGCAATACTCGAACTTGGCGCGGATGTCTGCATCTTCGTCCTTGGGAAAATAGATAGCACCGGCTGCATGCAGCGAGATACCTGCGGCCGCGTAGTCTGCCACGGCTTTCGCTTCTTCCGCGGCGTCCATGGGGAGATGATCCTTTGTGTCCTTGCAATTCAAAGCAGTAACATTGAGTTGCTTCAAGAATCCAATCATTTGTGCGCGAGGGAAGTTACGAAAAGTGTAACTGGCCAGCCCCAGATGAACCGGCGAAGGTTTGCCTATGGCTTGCGATGGGTCGGCGGAGGCAGGCATGGTACCGGGCGCAGCACAGGCTACTGCAATGAGCGCGCCGGATTGAACGAACTTGCGCCTGGATAGCGATTGCTTCATAAGTGGATACTCCTCAGTTACTCTCGACTGCCGTTTTGCATGGAACAAGACTCTGGCTCATGCCGGCTCGATGTTATAAGTGCGGCGCCCAGCCGTGCTCATAGTCGCGCCCCCAAAGTTCCATCGCGGCACGGTCTTCGAGGATCTTCCCGTCTGCCGTGTCGAGGGCCAGTGTGCGACTGACTTCCCAGGAAACATTTGAGAGTTGAAGCATGGTGACGGCGACATTGCCTACGGAGACGGGCGCGTTAAGCTTGTCACCCTTACGAATGGCGGCGATGAAGTTGGCGAAGTGGAGGTCGGTCATCGAGTCGCGGCCGAGTGTGTCGGACGAGTCGGCGGCCTTGCCGGCTTTGACTTCGGAGCTCTTGTTGCCCTTGAGATCGTAGACCTCATAGCCGCCGCGGTCGACGATAACCGAGCCGGTGGTTCCCATGATGCATGAGCCACGGTCGCGGCCGTAGAATTTCATTCCCTGGCAGCATTTTCCCTCCCAGTCGATGACTTTGTCTTCGTATTCGAAGTTAGTCACAAGCGTGTCGTAGAACTGCCAGTCATCCTTGAAGTGATAGCGGCCGCCGGAAGAGGAGATACGATGCGGATAGTCGACGCCCAGCGCCCAACGGCAAACATCCACTTCATGTGTGCCATTGTTGAGGGTTTCGCCGGTGCCATAAGTCTTGAACCAGTGCCAGTTATACGGTTGCACATTGTCTTTATAGGGGCGGCGCGGCGCGGGGCCTTGCCAGAGATCCCAATCGAGCTGCGCGGGAACCGGCGCTTCCTTGCCGACGCCGATGGATTTACGGATATTGCTGTACCAGGCCTTGGCGTAGTATGCGCGGCCGATGAGGCCGTTGCCAATCTTGGCGACGGCCTCGATGGTGTGCGGAGAAGAGCGCTGCTGCGTGCCCATCTGCACCTGCTTGCCGTATTTCTTCTGTGCCTCGACGAGCAGTGCGCCCTCCGCTGGATTGTGGCTGCAGGGCTTCTCGACGTAGACGTGCTTACCCGCCTGGAGACCTGCGATGGCCATCGGTGCGTGCCAGTGGTCGGGCGTGGCGATGGTGATGGCATCGATCTCCTTGACCTGGAGAATGGAGCGGAAGTCCTTATCGATGGCGGGCGCTTCGCCCATCTCACGTTCGGTCTCGGAGGCGAACTTGCTGAGGGTCTTCGAGTCCACATCGCACACATGGGAGATGCGGGCAGCGCTCTTGTTGGCCTTAAGCGAGGAGAGATGCGCATAGGCGCGGCCATTCAGGCCGATGACTGCGAAGTTGAGGCGATCGTTGGAGCCGAGAATCTGGCCATAGCTCTTGGCGGTCGATCCGAGGGCCATACCTGCCGCGCCTACTGCGAGAGTGTCGAGGAATTCACGTCGTGTAACCAATGCTTTTCTCCATGAAACCTATCATTGTTTCGCGTAGTTCGATTCTGTTGAAACTCCGGCGTCCTTCTAATGAAGGGTTAAAGAGCGCCGGAATCTTTGAGGGCCTTCTCCATCCCGGCCCAACTAATGCGGGTCGATTCCTCCGAGGTTCCCGCGCCGTGCCAATGGGTTTCCAGGCTCACGCCTTCGCGATAGCCAATCTGGCGGAGCGCGCGGAACTGTGCAGTCCAATCGATAAGCCCGGTGCCGACAGGCGCCCACTCGATTTTGCCGCTTGTGCCTTTGACCGCGTTCTTGGCGTGACAGTGGTGGATGCGGGCCTTGGGCAGTGTGTCCCAGGCAGCGGGGAAGGCGTCGAGTTCTCCGCGCATGACGGCGTTGGCAGGATCCCAGTTCAGCGCCAGATGCGGCGACTGCACAGCGTTGAGAGTGCGCGCGGCTTCGCGGCCAGTGGCAGTGTTGCACTCGAACTCGTTCTCCAAAACGAGGAGAATGCCTTGTTTCCCGGCGATCTCGGCGGCGGAGCGGAGCTTGTCGTCGATAGCGGCACGGTAGGGAGCAACATCGTCAAGACGCCAGAAATCGAAGCAGCGGACCTTGCCGGTGTTGAACTGTTTGGCCAATGCGATGGATCGCTCAAGCAACTCGTCCTGGTGCTTGAAGGCGACTTCAACAGCGCCGTGCATGTCGCCTTTCGAACCGTATGGAGAGCGCGGCGCACCGGGCCAGTCGGTCTTGAAAAGCGGGCTCGCAATGTCAGTGACTTGCAGGTTGTATTTGGTCAGGATTTTCTTGGATTCGGCGATCTGGTCGTCGCTCAGATCCATGGTGTTCTTGCCCCACATCGACCGCAGCTCGATCCAGCCGAGACCGAAGTCGTGGGAGACGACGTAGCAGACATGGTCAAAGTCGGCGGAGATTTCGTCGTTGATTACAGAGATGCGAAAGGGGGAGTTGGCTGCCTGGGAGCGGCCGAGCAGGGGGTGCGCAAATGAGGTTGCGGCGGCGACTGCCGCTCCGGCAAGAAGACTTCGTCTCGAATAACCTTCCATATGGCTCCTTTCGCCTTGCAGCATCGAACGGAATAGATGGAACGTAAGGATGGCGCCTGGAGCTTGACGCGTGCGGCGGATAGATCGAAATTCGAGGACGCCCGGTATTTTGTTCGAATACCGAACTAACGGTATCGAGCGAGGAAGGACTTTGTCAAGAGGCAAATTCAAAATAGTGGAAAGACACTCTGGCAAGCGGAATTCCGGGTCGCATTGAACCGGTGTTCAAGCGTGTGGGGAAGAGAGATCAGGCTCCCGGAAGAACTTTCTTGATCACTCTGACCAGGTCGTCGCCTGCGACGGGTTTAACCAGCCAGCCGGTTGCTCCCAGTCGTTTGCCTTCATCTCGTTTGGAGCCTTCGCTCTCGGTAGTCAGCGTGAGGATGGGAATGAATCGAAAGCCTGGCAAGGCACGAACTTTGCCGATCAGCTCCATGCCGCCCATTACGGGCATGTTGATGTCGGTAAGGATGAGGTTGGGCTTCAGGCCGGATTGCAACTTATCGAGCGCCGCCTGTCCGTGGTTGGCGGTTTCAACCTGGAAGCCGTTCATCGCAAGGGCGGTCTTGAGGCTCAGCACCATGGTGACTGAGTCATCGACGACGAGGATTGTCATGGCCATGGAAACTCCTCAGGTGTGTATTGGGAGCGCGGCCCTGGGGCCGTCTTCCAGATGCAATTGTGAGCGAGGCGCACAAACCGTTCATCGGCAGAATTGCGCGGAGGGTGAGGCAGAATTCGACTAGCCCGGCACGCGGAAGAATCTTGCGAAGGTAGTGTCAGCGCGCGCATGTGAGGATGGCTCCGGCGATGGATTGTAGCGGCAAGATCTTGTCGACGCCGTTGAGCTTGATCGCCTCCTTGGGCATGCCGAAAACTACGCACGTAGGTTCGTCCTGGGCGATGGTGATAGCGCCGGCCTGCTTCATTTCCAGCATGCCGCGCGCGCCGTCGTCGCCCATTCCAGTGAGAATAACGCCGACAGCATTTCCTCCGGCATAGCGGGCGGCGGAGCGGAACAGAACATCGACCGAGGGGCGATGGCGGCAGACCAGGGGGCCGTCCTTGATTTCAACATAGTAGCGGGCTCCGCTGCGCTTAAGCAGCAGATGATGATTGCCCGGCGCGATCAGGGCGCGTCCGCGCAAGACGGTGTCATTGGATTCGGCTTCCTTCACGCTGATGTTGCACAACCCGTCGAGGCGGTTGGCAAAGGCGCGGGTAAACAATTCGGGCATGTGCTGGACGATCACGATGCCCGGCGTATCGGCTGGAAGCGTTTCAAGTAAGGTCTTCAGTGCCTCGGTCCCGCCCGTCGATGCGCCGATGACGACCACCTTCTCTGTAGTCTCGGCCATTGCATGGGTGGCCGGAGAGAGAATGGCGTCGGCCGTAAGCTTGGGCTCAACTGTGTGACTGGGGCGAAGGACACGGAGTTTAGAGGCTGCTGCTGCTTTGATGGCCTCACATAAAACGATGCGGGAGTCCTCGATAAACTGCTTGGTCCCCAGCCGCGGCTTGGCGATGATCTCGACAGCGCCGAATTCCAGCGCCTTGAAAGTGCTTTGCGCTCCTTCTTCCGCGAGGCTGGAACAAATTACGACCGGAATGGGGTGCTGGCTCATCAGCTTCTTCAGGAAGGTAAGCCCATCCATGCGCGGCATCTCGATATCCAGGGTAATTACGTCCGGAACCTGCTCGCTGATACGTTCCGCCGCAACAAACGGATCTCCAGCCGTAGCAATGACCTCGATCCCCGGATCGGAGGAGAGCACATCGCGCAGAGTCTGGCGTACGACCGCGGAGTCGTCCACGATGAGCACGCGAATCTTGGGAGTAGCCACAACTGCCGCCTCTCTATTGCTTTTCTTCAGGGCACATATCTTTGCATGTCTGCCTGCCGACAGATTGCTCGGCGACAAAAGGGGTGCCAGATACGCTCAGCCGCTTGAGCCGGACCTCGCCGGTGAGGGTGTGGAACTGGATATTGAGGCCGCACGTGCCTCCCAGGCTGGACGCTACAACTTCAAATCCTTCGTCGCGCAGAACCTTGAGTGCAGCCCCGCAGTTCAGACGGCCAACGGTTGGCCGGGCCGCCGGGTTGCCGACGACAAGCACGTCCCCGCCGCCAAACAGCTTCACTTCGATCTCCGAGCGGGACGCGCCCAGCGAATCGAACTGCCGAGCCAGATCGCGAATGGCGAAATCCACGTATCGGCGGCCCGCGGCGAGACTCCGATCCGAAGGCGGATTGAGCGGGCAGCAGGGCAGCATGGGATGACAGAGCGCGGCAAGGCCAAGGCGCGGAACCCGAAACGCGATGCCGACACAGGAGCCGAGTACGGTGCGCAGAATCGACGGCTCTGTGACCAGGTGCGACTCACCCGGCTGTACGTAGATTTCCGGCAACGCCGCGTCAGAAATGCGCATTGACTCTCCTATAGAGCGCCGGACCCACGGGCGCCAGCGGCAGATCCATGTCGTGCAATGCCTCGGCGTGGCCAACGAACATGTATCCCTCCAGCATCAGGTAGCCGGCAAGATTGCCGAGGATGCGCTCCTGCGTTGGCCGGTCGAAGTAGATGATCACATTGCGGCAGAAGATTGCGTCGACCTTCTCTGTCAGACCGTAATCGGAGTCCATGAAGTTGAGGCGGCGAAACTCGATCAGGCGGCGTAACTCCGGGACCACGCGCATCTGGTTCGAGCCGGGATCGCGGCTGCGCAGGAAGTACTTTCGCTTGAGAGCCGCGGGGACAGGAGCCACCACATCGCTGGAATAGATGCCCCGATCGGCCTTTGCCAGCACGATTGTCGAAATATCCGTGGCCAGAATTCTGAAACGAAATCCGGGATGCGTTTGCGTGTACTCGCTGAGCACGATAGCCAGCGTGTACGGCTCCTCGCCGCTCGAGCAGCCCGCGCTCCAGATCACAAGAGGCCTTCCTGTCGAATTGCGCGCGGTCAGGTCAGGGAGCGCTGTTGCGGTGAGGAAATCGAAGTGTTTGGGCTCACGAAAGAAGTCTGTCTTGTTGGTGGTCACCACGTCGATCAGGTGCGGAATCTCATCCTTGAGCCCTTGCTGCCCGAACAGATAATCGCAGTACTGGCGATAAGCGGTCAGATTGAGAACCTTGAGGCGCCGCTTGATGCGTGCCTCAAGCATGGTCTTTTTTCCCGAGCCAAGATGAATGCCCGCCTCTCGGTAAATGAGTTCGCAGAGCCGGGCATAATCGCGTGCGGACATGTTTTCGTCGTTTGCACTCATGATGTGAATGGGACAGGGTCGGCCCGCCCCATTCCCTCCTTCAGGCTGCAACTTCCATCAGCTGTTTCGCCGGGACCTCGACGCGAACCGCGGCCAACTCCTCGGCGGAGAAGACGCGATCGATGTCCAGGATCATGATGAACTGGGTATCGCGGCGCCCCATTCCCTTGATGAAGTCGGTGCGGATCTGGGTTCCTATGCGCGGTGCCGGCTGAATCTGATCGGGCTCAAGGTCGATTACCTCTTCAACCGAATCGGCAAGTGCGCCGATGATGGTCGATTCGTTTTCGAGCAGGACCTCGACGACGACAATGCATGTGTTCCGTGTGCTCTCGGTCTTCGACATTTCGAAGCAGAGCCGCAGATCGACCACCGGGACGACGCTGCCACGCAGGTTGATGACCCCGGCCATGAAATCCGGCGTGCGGGGGATGGACGTGATGGTGGTGAGATCGAGCACTTCTCTCACCTTGGCCACGTCGGTTGCGAAGGTCTCATTGCCGAGTTTGAAGGTAAGATACTGCCGTGTCTCCGTAATTTCGCTAACACTCATGATTCAACTCCTTTCCGATTCTGAAGACTGGGGCGCGCACCGCTGAGCAAAGCGCGCCCGGTCGGTCAGTAGCGTTCGAACTCTCCATCGAGATCGTCGTGCTTGTCGTTGAGCCGCAGGCTGACTCCGCCCCTGGCTTGAGGCCTGGCTGCGGCTGAAATGCCGTGGCCATTCGGTTTGACTGCTTTGGATGGCGCGGCTGCCGCCTGCCTGCCGGGCTTTCCGCCGGACGGTTTGCGTTGCCGGCCGCCCTCTTCGTCTCCAGTGTGGAAGAAGGCCAGTGCGCTGACCAGTTGATCGGACTGGCCGGTCAACTCTTCCGTCGTCGAAGCCATCTCTTCCGAGGCAGACGCATTCTGCTGGATCACCTGCTCCAGTTGCTGCAGCGCTTTGTTGATCTGCTCGGCGCCGGTATCCTGCTCCTTGCTGGCCGCGGTGATCTCCTGCACCAGTTCCGCCGTCCGCTGGATATCGGGCACCAGTTTGTCCAGCATCTCGCCGGATTTCTCCGAAACTTTCAATGTGTTGGCGGAAAGCTGGTTGATCTCACCGGCCGCCTTCTGGCTGCGCTCAGCCAGTTTGCGAACCTCGGCGGCGACCACGGCAAAGCCCTTGCCATGTTCGCCGGCGCGTGCGGCTTCAATGGCTGCGTTGAGAGCCAGCAGGTTGGTCTGCCGCGCAATCTCCTCGATGATGGAGATCTTGTTGGCGATCTCCTTCATGGCGGCGACCGCTTCGAGCACCGATTTTCCGCTCTCCTGCGCGTCCTTCGCCGACTTGTTGGCGATCTTGTCCGTCTGCTGCGCATTGTCGGCGTTCTGCTTGATGTTGGAAACCATCTCCTCCATCGAAGAAGACGCCTCTTCGGCCGCCGCGGCCTGCGCACTGGCGCCCTTCGACACCTGAATGGAAGCCGTTGAGATGGACTGGCTGGCAGCCGACACTTCGCCCGCAATGGCGCGGATATCGGAGACAGTCTGCGTGAGCCCGCCCACCATGGACCCCAGCGCCTGCATCAGCTTGTCCTGCGGCGAACGCTCCCGGATGGTTACCGTGAGGTTGCCATTCGAGATCTCTTCAGCAGCGGTTGTGATCTCATTCATGGCCACAATCAGCGTGTTGAGGTTGTTCTTGATCAGGTTGAAATCGCCGTGATAGATGTCGGTAATCTGCGCAGGAATATCTCCCTTGCTGATCTGGTCGACATATTTCGCGGAAACATTCAGCGGCCCGATCACGGCGTCCAGAATCCCGTTGACCCCACGGATGATATCGGCATACGCTCCCTGAACGGCATCCGGATGTCCGCGCTCGGAGAGCTTTCCTTCCTTGGCCGCGTCGGTGAGCCGGTCCAGCATCTTCTGCAGCGTTTGCAGAACCGTGGCGACATTGTTGATCGCCTGCTTCATCTTTTCGTGATCGCCCTTGTAAGTCTGGGTAATCAGTTCGTCGATCCTGCCGTTCGAAATCTGGGCAAGGATGCGATTGCCTTCGCCGATGGGCAACAGAATGGCATCGAGCATGGTGTTGACGCCGCGGACGATCTCCGCGTATGCGCCCTGGAACTGCTCCGGCTTGCCGCGGTCTGAAAGTTGTCCCTCTTTGGAAGCCTCGATCAGGCGCGCAAGTTCCTTCTGCAGGCCCTGCAAGACCTGGGCTACGCTGTTGATTGCCTGCTTCATTTTTTCGTGATCGCCCTTGTACGTTTGAGCAATCAACTCGTCGATCTTGCCATTGGAAACCTGGGCAAGGATGCGATTGCCTTCGCCGATGGGCAACAGAATCGCATCGAGCATGGTGTTGACGCCGCGCACGATCTCCGCGTATGCGCCCTGGAACTGCTCCGGCTTGCCGCGGTCTGAAAGTTGTCCCTCTTTGGAAGCCTCGATCAGGCGCGCAAGTTCCTTCTGCAGACCCTGCAAGACCTGGGCTACGCTGTTGATTGCCTGCTTCATCTTCTCGTGGTCGCCCTTGTACGTATGGGCAATCAACTCGTCGATCTTGCCATTGGAAACCTGGGCAAGAATGCGGTTGCCTTCGCCGATGGGCAACAGAATCGCATCGAGCATGGTGTTGACGCCGCGCACGATCTCCGCATACGCGCCCTGAAACTGTTCCGGCTTGCCCCGTTCGGAAAGCTGGCCCTCTTTGGATGCCTCGGTGAGCCGCGCCATTTCCTTCTGCAGGCCCTGCGTCACGACGGCAACATTGTTGACCGCAATCTTCATCTTTTCGTGATCGCCCTTGTAGGTCTGTGCGATAAGCTCGTCGACCTTGCCGCTGGAGATTTGAGCAAGGATGCGATTGCCTTCGCCGATGGGCAGAAGAATCGCGTCGAGCATTTCGTTGACACCCTGAATCATCTCCCGCTGCACGCCGTTGAACAGGGTCGCCTTGCCCCGCTCCGACAATCGCCCTTCCTTGGATGCATCGACCAGGCGCATGATCTCATCGAGAACAAGCTGCGAGTCGTCTTGCGGTGCTTGCGGTTTCCCGTTTGACCTCTCTGAGGCGCCATGACCGTTTACCCCGTGCCCGTTGCCGGCGCCGTTGCGCTTCCGGCCTTCACTTACCAATGTCGTCGCCATGAAATCCGTCCCTCCTTCTCGCTTGAATTCGTTCTCTCCAAAACCGACGGGCCCATGGCCTTGTCGATCCCTGGCCTTTGGGCCGGATCGCGAGGAGCGCGCGACTCAGCTGGTTCACTCGTTATGGACAGGTGCTGGGTTTCTTGTTCAGCACCGAGGACCGCCTCGCAGAAAATCCTGTGAGTGCCGTTCCGCCGCCGGTCAGTAGCGTTCGAAATCTCCGTCAATATCCTCATTCCGTTCCTTGAGATGGAGACTCACCCCAGAATTGGACTCCGCCTTGCGATTGATTGGGGCGGTGTGGCCGTTGGCCTTTGCGGTGTTGGCGGACGGCCGATGAGCATAATCGACGGTCCGCGCGCCGGCGGATGAATGCGGCCGAGCGCCGGACTCGCCCGTGGTACGGAAGAAGGCCAGGGCGCTTACCAACTGCTCGGACTGGCCGGTCAACTCCTCGGTGGTTGCGGCCATCTCTTCGGAGGCGGAGGCATTCTGTTGAATCACCTTTTCCAGTTGCTGTAGCGCCTTGTTGATCTGCTCTCCGCCGGCATCCTGTTCCCGGCTGGCGGCAGAGATCTCCTGGACCAGTTCCGCCGTCCTCTGGATATTGGGCACCAGTTTTTCGAGCATTTCGCCGGACATCACCGATACCTTGAGGGTTGAGCCCGATAACTGGTTGATCTCGCCGGCCGCTTTCTGGCTGCGCTCGGCGAGCTTGCGGACCTCGGCAGCCACCACGGCAAAGCCCTTGCCGTGCTCACCGGCGCGCGCCGCTTCGATGGCCGCGTTCAGTGCCAGCAGATTGGTCTGGCGGGCAATCTCCTCGATGATCGAAATCTTGTTGGCAATCTCCTTCATCGCGGCCACCGCCTCCAGCACGCTCTTGCCGCTCTGCTGCGCGTCCGAGGCCGACTTGGTCGCAATCTTGTCGGTCTGCTGCGCGTTGTCGGCGTTCTGCTTGATGTTGGAAGCCATCTGCTCCATCGAAGCCGAAGCTTCCTCCGCCGCCGCAGCCTGTGAACTGGCGCCCTTCGATACCTGAACCGACGCTGTCGAGATCGCCTGGCTGGCAGCCGATACCTCGCCGGCAATCCCGCGTATCTCGACGATGGTGCGTACCAGGCTGGCGCTCACCGCGCCCAGGCTCCGCTCCATCTGGCCGATTTCGTCCTGAGACGCGGTCTCTGCCTTCTGGGTCAGATCGCCGGCGGCAAGCGCCTCGAGAGCTTTCACCACTCTCGCGACAGGCGCGGTAATGGAGCGAGTGAGCCACCAGCCGAAACCGAGCGCGAGCGCCAGACCGGCCACTATGGCGCCCGTCATGATACCGGAGGATCGGGAGGCCAGAGCCGTGCTCTCCTGCATTCTCTTCTCTGCCGACGCCAGCTTGTCGTCGCGTAGAACGTTGAACGCGTCCTGAACCGCCGTGGCTGCCTTGAACGAATCGCCCTCATACAGGATCTGTGTGGCGTCCTTCTCTTTTCCCGCCGCCGCCAGAGCGACAATTTGATTGAGATAAACCTCGTACTTTTTCAGATCCTCGTTGAATTCCTCGAAGTGCTTCTGCGTGTTCGCCGCCCCGATCCTCTTTTCGAACTCCGCCGATTGCCGGGTGAGATCCTCCTTGAGGCTCTCGACCTTGGCAACATACTTCTGCTTGTCCGGATTCAGAACGATGTCCCTCGAGGCCAATCTCAGTCCCTGCAGCGACGCCGTCATGCCGATGAGCTGGCCCTCCGGCACAGTGGACTTCTCATAGAGCTCGACATTCGCGGTATCGAGATCGCGCTGGCAGACGATGCCGGTAACGCCGATCGCGACAGCGATCAGGGCCACGATAGCGAACCCGCCGATCAGTTTGGTCCCGATTTTGATGTTATTCAGCATGGCCCAACTCCTTTACGGTTTCTCCGGCGGAACCGGTCGGCCGCGCATCCGCGCGAACGCGGGACGGTCTTGTGTTTGGCGTCTGGCCGCGCAATGCGTCCTGCACCAGCCGCTCGGGATCGAGAATGAGGGCCACCCGCCCGTCGCCGAGAATGGTCGCGCCGGAGACCGCCTGCACATGACGGTAAACACGGCCCAGGCTCTTGATCACTGTCTGGCAATCGCCCAGAACCTGGTCCACAACGAAGCCGAATGGGCCCTCTCCGGTTTCGACAACCATGATCTGTTCCAACTCCGGCCTCTGGGTGGACATGTTGAAGTGTTCGCGCAGGCGGATGTAGGGGACAATCTCTCCGCGTACGTTGGCAACATGCTTTCCGTTGGCCTGCTCGATATCCGCCGAGGTCAATTCGATGCATTCGAGCGTGCTCGCCAGCGGCAGAACAAAACAGGCATCCGCCACACTCACCAGCAGCCCGTCGATAATCGCCAGCGTCAACGGCAGGCGTAGGGTGACGCTCGTCCCCGAGCCCGGTTTGCTGGCCACATCGATGGTGCCGCGCAGGCTCTCGACCCGCTGGCGAACAACGTCCATGCCGACACCGCGGCCGGAGACGTCGGTGACCTGCTTGGCCGTCGAAAACCCCGGCTGAAACAGGAGCGCGAAGGTCTCCGCCTCAGTGAGTTGAGCGTCGCAGGGCGCCAGTCCTCTTTCAATCGCGCGATTGCGCACGGCCTCGGCATTGATGCCGCCGCCATCGTCCGAGACGGCGATGAGTACGCTGGCGCCGGAGTGGCGCGCGGATAGGTGGATGGTCGCGGTCGTCCGCTTGCCCCGATCCAGGCGCCGGTCCCGGGACTCGATCCCGTGATCCATGCTGTTGCGGATAAGGTGCATGAGCGGATCGCCCAACTGATCGATGACGGTCTTGTCGAGTTCTGTGTCCGCCCCGTCCATGGTGAGTTCCACATCCTTGCCCAGGTCGCGCGCCAGGTCGTGAACCAGGCGGCGGAATTTCTCAAACGTTCCCCGGATGGGCAGCATACGGATGTTCATGGAGTTCTCGCGCAAGGCCGAAGTTAGTCGCTCTATCTCCTCCGACACCTCGGCAATCTCGGGATCGTCTCGCCGCGCGGAGAGTTCGGCCAACCGCGCCTGTACCGTGACCAGTTCGCCCACCAGGTCGACAAACTGGTCGAGCTTGGCGGCGGGGACGCGAAGGCTGCTGGCGTTGTCCGGTTTGTCGTAGGTGCGGCGGCCTCCGCTTGCGGAGCGGCTTTCTTCAAGCGCCCTGGCCGCCGCGTCCCCGGTTGGCGCGTGTTCGTTGTCGCTTCCGGAGGCCGGCTCAATGACCAGTTGGCAACTGTCTTCGACAAAGATGAACACGTCGCGGATCGCTTTCCGGTCCGCGGCAGTTGCCAGCACCATCTCCCAGGTCACATAGCAGCGCTCCGGATCGAGCTCCACCAACGGAGGAACCATCTCCATCGAGGCCTTTACGGACAGTCCTCCCAACTCCCGCAACTCGGCGAAAAGCAAAAAGGGGTTGGCCCCGTTCAGCAGCAGGTCAGGCCCCGGCGCAAAGTGGATGACCCATTGCCGGACCCGGTCGCCACGGGGCGCGGCGCGTGTTTCTGAGACCGTTGACGGTGCTGTGCGGTGCTCGGCGACTCCGGTCAGCTTGCGGACCTTGGCGAGAATTTCCGCGCAGACCGCGCTTTCCGCCGCGCCCTCGCGTTCTTCGAGCATGGCGCGGATCTGATCGAGCGCCGACAGGGTGAGATCGATCAGCTCGGACCCTATCTGAAGACGCCCGTTGCGCACCTCGTCGAAGGCGTTCTCCAGGTTGTGGGTAAACGTGGCCAGGTCTTCGAAGCCGAACATCGAACCTGAACCTTTGATGGTATGCAGAGCCCGGAACACGCGGCCCACAAGCTCCTGGTCGCCGCGGTTCTCGTTCAGTTCCAGCAAGGCGGACTCCAGGTCCACGAGGATCTCGCGCGCCTCTTCCCGGAAGCTCTGTTTAAACTGGTCGGCATTCGCTGCGATTGACACCCTTCCACCCCGTAGACTTACCCGGCATTGACCAAGGCAGGAAGCGATGGAAATCCTGCATCGGCAAGTTCGGTAGAAACCGGCTCAGGCAATGGGCCGGAGATGCGAAACTCTATGCCCGATCGCCGCGCCTGCTGCTCGCCGGCCCACAGCAACTGGACGGCAGTCACATCCATGTACGCCATGCCGTCGAGCAAGACGTGTATTTCCCTGCCGGAGTCGAGCGCCTTGAGAAATGCCGCTTTCAACTCCGCCGCGCAATCGATGTCGATGGTTCCCTCAAGGGCTATCTGGTTCCCCGCGTCGCTTTCCTCGATGGCGATCCTCATGGCGTTCTCCGTGACGCACCGCGAACTGGCTGGACCGCAATCGGTTGCGTGTCCATGGATCGCTCCTCGTCCCTGAAGGACGATGCCAGTTTGTCCGGTACTCAGCTACATCATCGGCATGAATAGAGCAATTCCTGAGCATAAAAATGGTGCAGTCAGGTTAGATATTCTTTAGAAAGCAATTCGCTGGTCGCGGACTGACGCGCGGCCCAAGTTAGATCGGCAGACAGGCATCAGGTCAGCCAAGGAAAACAGCTAACTCGCAAACTTGCCGGCTCCGCAAAGTGCTAGCTTGCCGCATTTCTTGAACTCTCCGCCGCCTGCCCGGTTCATCGCCAGACGGGCGGAGGGGAATCCTGCGTTTGGCCGACTCGTGTATCTATTCTTGGTTTGAGCTTCTGACGGGCCCGGTTTTAGAGCAATTTCGCTTTTTCTGTAGACTTCCGCGCCTCATCCTTTCCGTTTTTCTTCAGCGGAAAGGGTGGGATACCAATAAAATCCAGGACTACACTATTTCCGAAAATGCTCTAACCAACTGAAGATCGGCCGCAAGGGGACAACCAGCGCACTCAGCAGTTCTGCCGCAATGAGCTTTGCCGACGGCTACGGTCAGCGCATGCACCTCATTGAACAGCCGGGTACGATTTGAAACCGGATCGGTGGCGAAGGCATTGCGGGTAAGTTCAACGAGGGATTCATAGCCTTTGCGGCCGGCCGGCGCCGTCAGGAGCCGATGGCGCAGAGCGATACGGCGAAGGTACTCGTCAGCGACGGGAACGGGATGGTTGAGAGCGTAGAGCAGAATGGCGTCAGCGGTTTCAGGACCCACACCGGGAAGCGCGAGCAGACGGTGCCGAAGAACTGCTGTCGGAGCGGCTGCGAGCAGGTCGAGCGAACCGGCAAATTCACTGTCGAGCATTCGGACAAATGCCTTGAGCGCCGGCGCCTTCCGGCTGTGAAAGCCGCTCGGGCGAATTAGAGTCTGCAACTCTTCAACAGAGATGGCGCGGATTCCTTCAAGGTTGAGCGCCCCGGCTGCCTGAAGGTTGGCCAGGGATCGCTCAACTGCTTTCCAGGCGGTGTTCTGCGTGAGATACGCGCCGAGGATGACTTCAAAAGAAGTCTCAGCGGGCCACCAGTTCTGCGGACCGTAAGCCTGTGCAAGCAGGTCGTGCATTTGGCGCAGGCGCTGGGCAGGCGTCGGCTTCGCTTTCACGGCAGGGTATCCTGACCGGGGGTCGATTGGAGCTGATGCTTCCACTCCAGGATGCGGGCGCGCGCGGCGGCAGCTTCCGCCTGCGGGATGTGGCCGGCATGTTGCAAGGCGATGGATAGCGCGGTGTGGGCCAGCGGGTCGCTGGGCGTAAGGGTTGTCAGTGCCATGGCTGCAGCGACGGATTGGTTGAGTTGTCCCGCATCGCGGAGAGCGCGAATCAGCCCGTGATGCGCCTCGACATGGGATGGGTCTACGGCAATGGCCGCGCGGAACGCCTGCGCCGATTCCGCAGGCAATCCGGCGGCGAGCAGGTCGAGTCCGTGCTGGGCAAGCGAGTCGGGAGTATGAGGATCGGTCACGGCTGGCTTTAGGATATAGGTTGTCCAAGCATGTCCGGCGAGGATTGTTGTCGAAAAGGAGGTATCAATTGCCGAGTGGTGGCATGAAGAGTCATACGGAGTACATGGTTTTCGAGACCCGTAAGCGGCGGGAGATGGTACACATCACCGATGAGGTGGAGAAGATTGTGCGGCGTAGCGGCGTCATGGATGGCCTGTGCTTTGTATCGCCGATGCACATTACAGCAGCCGTCTACGTGAACGATCTGGAGAGCGGGCTCATCGAGGATATCGCCAAGTGGCTGGAGGAGTTGGCGCCTGCGCGGCCTGACTACAAACATCATCGCACCGGCGAAGACAACGGGGATGCGCACCTGAAGTCATTGCTGCTGCACCACGAAACCACGCTGCCGGTCACAAATGGGAAACTCGACCTGGGTACCTGGCAACGTGTTTTCTATGCGGAGTTCGACGGCCAGCGCAGAAAGCGCGTGATCGTGAAGGTGCTGGGGATCGAGTAGCGAAGCAGCGTTATCGATGTCCGGTTTCATCTACATTGTAAAACTGGAACTCGCGGATGGCGGCAGCGTCGGTGCTGGAGAGTATGTTGAGGCGTACTTTCGCCGCAGTAACGGCAGGGAAGCTGTCGATCTTCTTGTGTCCGATGGCTTGCGCAGTCGCGACAGTCTTCCATGCTGTGCCGGTCCAAATGTCGATGGAATACTTCTGAATGCGCTGGCCGTTGTTGAGCCACTCCATGGTAAGTGCGCGGTTGAACGTGATGGGCTCTCGGAAACTGACTTCAAGCGTGGAGTGATGCGAGCCTGCCGGCGCAGTCCAAAATGTATCGGGATTTCCATCAAGCGCGCCGGCCACTTCAGACGATACCGATGAATGCGCGAGCGCAAGGTTACGACCGTAGCGCGCTCGCACTGCCTGGCCAAATTCCTCAAGGCGTGCCACGTCGCTTTCGGGCAAAAGCCCGCGACGATCGGGAGCCAGGCCGAGCATCAATTGTGCGCCATGGCCAACCGTTTCATCGTAAGTGGTGAGCAGTTCGTTGAGGCTTTTCAGCGAGGCCTCATCGTTGGGATGCCAGAACCAGTGTTCATTGCGCAGCGGCGTGTCGGCTTCGACTGGGCGCCAGCGCAGATACCCGTGCCGGTCGATCGCATTCCAGTTCTCGTAGGGAACGCGTCCGCTTTCCGTGCCCACCCAGCGGGCATCCCCGAATTCAAACAGGCCGGTGTCCGCGAAGACGATGGTGTTGGGTTGATAAGTGCGCAGAGTTTCAACGATCTTTTGGAAGTTATAGACGTGCCCGCCGCTGCCGGCGCCATCGAGCCAGAACTCGACCAGGTCGCCATAACTCGATGCTAGCTCGGATAACTCCGCCCGATAGTAGTCGTCATAGGCAGCGGAGTCTTTGTATTTGGGTTCGTGGCGATCCCAGGGAGAAAGATACACGCCGAATTTCAGTCCGAATTTTCGCGCGGAACGGGCAACGTCGCCGACAACATCGCCCTTGCCATCTTTCCATGGGCTCGACTTAACGCTATACATAGCTTGTTCCGTCGGCCAGAGACAGAAGCCATCATGGTGTTTGGCGACGAGCACCACGTATTTGGCGCCGGAATCGCGAATGGCCTTCATCCATTGGTCAGGATCGAATGCGGTTGGATTGAAGACGCTGGGGTCGGCGGTGCCGTCGCCCCATTCCCGGTCGAGGAAAGTGTTTGTCGAGAAATGGACGATGACGCCGAATTCGAGATCCTGCCATGCGGTTTGTTGCGCCGAGGGCTTCACGTCGGAAAAGTCCTGCGTGGCAGCGAACGAAGCCAACAAAGAGAGTGCCAATCCGGTGGCAATGGATATTTCGCGCAAGGATTTCATCGATAATTCTCCCGTGTCGAGCTACTTCTGAAGATAATTACCGATGCCGCGGCAGGAACTTCCAGATTTCCGGGTCCTCTTCTCCGAGGACCCAGTCACGGTATCAGGTAGGCGCCAGCAGATAGATCTGCATGGAGTGGGCAAGAAACGAGCGGATTGAGCCGGGGTTGCTGGTGAGGTAAAACAGCGCGGCGGGCGTCGCAGCCCTGCATGGAGACGCCGCAAAAAGGAACGCGAGCGGAAAAAGGGAGCGCTTCATTTTGCTCCCGGCAAGGAATTGTGCGGGAGGCAAGCCGGGGCGCCATCATGCCGAGGCCTTGCCTTCGAAGTGAGCCTCGATCTCTTCCAGTGTCTTGCCCTTGGTTTCCGGCAGGAAGAAGGTGATGGTGATGAAGTAAACGACGGTGAAAGCGGAAAACAAAAAGAACATGCTGGAGTATCCGTACTTCGATACGAAGGGCAAAAAGATTCCAGCCAGAATGGTTGACACAAGCTGATTGACAAGCAACGTGATGCTCATTCCGTTGGAGCGGATGCGCGTCGGCATCAGCTCCGACAAGGCAAGCCACACGCAGACACCGGGGCCCATGGCGTAGAAGGCCATGAAGAGATAAAGTCCGAGAGCGACAAGCCAGCCGTGACCAGGATCGGGCACTTGGCCGACGACGGCTTTGCGGATTTTGAGTGGTGCGGTCCGGGCGGCGTCGAGGTCGGCAAACGGATTCTTGAAAAAGGATTCAACCTTGTTCGCTGGCACGGCACTTTCACGCGTGATTTGAATCGGTGCGGCGGCCGTATCGTCGGAGCGAACGAAGCTGGTGGCAGCCGTGTAATCCCCGTAGGAGTAAATGATGGCCAGCGAAGCGCGATCGCCCTCGATCTGCTTGCCGGTATCGCCCGCACCGGCCAGCAGGCTGCGTGCCTCGGCCTGATCGAAGCGCAGAGTGAGTTCCTGATTGGCGCCCACCATCGATTGGACCTCACTGCCGGCGTCGATGCTGAATTTCTCCGTACGCAGGAAAAGGCTACCGACGCCAACAAGGGAGACGATGATGCCGCTGGTTCCGACAATAAACAGGAACCTGCGCCCCATGCGATCGACCAGCATCATTCCCACCATGGTCATGCTGAAGTTGACACAAGTGAACAGGACATAGCCCCAATGGGCTTGCAGGTCGGTGAGGCCGCTCTGCAACAGAATCCCGACGTTGTATCCGATGATGGAATTGATGCCGGTAGCAGTGTTGCAAGCCAGAATAACCAGAGCGAGCAGAAACGGAATTACGAATTTGCGTTGCAGCAGCGATTCGCGAATGCGCTTGCCGGTCGTGAGCTTCTGTTCTGCCACGCGCGCGGTTTCATCCATCTCGCTGAGCTCCAGGCTGGCCTGCTCGGGCGAGCGTGAGCGCAACAGGGCGGCGTAGGCCTTGTCCTTCTTGCCGCGGCGATAAAGCCAGCGCGGCGACTCGCTGACCATGATGCTGCCGATGACGAAAAGTAAACCCGGCGGCAGCGAGACCCAGAAGATGCTGCGCCACGCCTGATTCTTGAAATTGAAGAGCGTCGTTGCATCGGAGGTGAGCGAGACTGCCCGTACGCGATAGCTGTAGTACATCCCGACCAGGGCTGCGGCCACGATGCCGAATGTGAGCAGCCATTGAAAGATTCCGGTGCCCTTGCCACGGCTGGATGCCGACAGGCACTCAGCAAGGTAGAGTGGGACAACAACGCCGATCAGTCCGCCGGCCATGCCTTGGAGCAGGCGCCCCAGAAACAATGGACCGTAACCGTCCGAAAGGGCAATGATCGGGATGCTGAGAACAAAGGTGAGGCCGCTGAGAATCATGAGCGGCTTGCGGCCCATCCAGTCAGCGAGCAGTCCCGCGAAAAGTGTGGAGAAAACGGTACCCAACAGCACCGCCGCCACAATATAGGAGAGCTGCGCCGCGGTGAGGTGCGACGTGGCTTCCAGGTATGGATACGCGCCCGCAATGATTCCTACGTCAATGCCGTAGAGCAGGCCCCCCAAACCTGCAACCAGGAGAAGAAAGCGAGCGTAGCGGCTTTTTGAGGAGGAGTCGGCGGGAACGGCTGCGGGGCTGTTGGCGGTCATAAGGGTACGGTTTACCTTTTCTGTTTCCAGCACTGCTGCGTTGCGATTTCGATCAGTATACAGTGATTGATTTCAAGCCAAACGATCAATTTCATGATTTCTTCGTACAAAAGCTACGACCTTGGGTTACTTGGTGCTCGTACCCAGACCGGGTGATTTCGTAATCTGGCCCACAAATCTGCGTGCCCCAGGTCTCGCTTTTGAGACCTGGGAGACTACTAATTCAAGCGGTTGCGGCGATAGCAGTCAGCCGGCTGTCTTCCTCCGCCCGTTCCTCGCGAATCAAGCAGAACAATGGGATGATTTCACACGCGGCTCGATGTCAGTTTGTTGCCGCGCCAACCGCGTTGGTGGAGGCTGACGAAAGCGCTTCCACAAGGGTGCGCACGCTTGCTTCATGCACAATGAATCGCTGGTACTCGCGATCGTGGATATAGCCCAGGGCCATGCCCGGTTTGCGAAAACGCATGGGACTCGGAAAGGCGGTCCGTGCGCTGCAATGGAACTCGCTGGCACCGGTGGCCCGGGCGATGGCGGCAATATTGTCCGCCTTGAGACCGCCGCCGGGCATAATGGAAATTCGGCCTTGGGCCGCCTGCACCAGCCGGGCAATCTCCTCTACGCCCAGGACCACGCTGGGAGCGCCACCAGAGGTCAGAATGCGGGTTGCGCCGGTGGCCAGCACGTCGTGAAGGGCTGCAGGGAGATCGGGCGTCATATCGATGGCCCGGTGAAACGTCACGGCCAGTGGTCCGGCAAGGTCAACTAAATGCCGGGTGCGCTTCACATCGACGCGGCCTTGTTCATCCAAAATCCCCAGCACGATACCGTCTGCGCCGAGATGGCGCGCGTGGCCGATCTCTTCCTCCATGACCTCGAACTCATGATCCGTATAGCAGAAATCGCCGCCGCGAGGGCGAATCATGACAAACAAGGCGATGCCGATGTGGCGCCGCACCGATGCTATGAGGCCTGCTCCAGGACCGATCCCACCTTCCAGAAGATCCGAACAGAGTTCAACGCGTTTTGCGCCACCGCGTTCGGCTGCAATCGCGGACTCCACGGAATCGATGCACACCTCAAGGTCCATCTTGCCTGCGCCCCGATTTAGGAGGATTGGGTTCCGCTGAACATCCTAGCATCTGGCGCGGACCTCTGGAAAACCGATATAGTTCCCCCTAATCCAGCGATAAACGATCGGCCGCCATCGATTGAGCACATAAAGGCGGCTTTGGGAGTGCAAAACACCGATGAGCGGGCACTTTGGGGAATAGGCGACTCGTCTGGTGGGCGCATCCCATTCGATATATATTCCTACTTATGTTACTCTCCCACCATGTCGACCTCCGCCATCCTCAAGAGCTCCGAATTCGAGCTGGTTTCCGAGTTCGTCCAGCCCGACGCCAAAAAGCGCCTGTCACTTGGAGAGGCTCTCCGTGGCGCAACGGCATACAACATCTACCGCAATCCGCTGGGCCAGCTGATCCTCGATCCGGTAAAGACCGTTCCAGCCTCTGAAATGTGGCTTTACGAGAATGCTCAAGCCCTGGCTAGCGTTAAGCAGGGGCTGAGGGAGGCGGCTGAAGGAAAGACTGTTTACCTCGGCTCATTTGCCAAATACGCTAAAGAATAGGGAAAGGATATAGATACGGAAATTTTCATATATGGAACGCAAAATCAGATTCTCGCCTACTGCGAAGGAGCAGTACACGGCGATCGAAAATGAGCCTTCGAACGCCGCGCTCTTGGGACAGGTTCGCAAAGCTTTAGCTCATCTGGAAAGCGACCCGCACCATCCGAGTCTTCATTCGCACGAGTTCACCTCGTTGAGCAGCGCACTTGGCGAGAAGGTTTTCTAGGCATACGCCCAGAACAACACTCCCGGTGCATATCGAATTTTCTCGTGCTATGGTCCCGATGAATTCAAGGGGAAGAAGCGGGTTTCCGTAATCACAATCATTGCCATCACACCCCATCCGTAGCAGATCGCTGCTGGTTGGGCGCTGTCCAGAACCGCACATTGGCTTTCGAAAGCGGACAGTCGGACACTAAAGCCGGGTGAAGCCAATGCGACTATCCCATTGCGGATGAAGCCTTTGAGGCATTCGCCTCCGGCAAAACTCTGGCCTGTAAATTGCATGTAACCGACCAGGGGAAATCTGTACGGAGGTGTGCCATGGCGTATTTCGAGCGGGTTCGCGATGTGGTTTCCGGTCCTTTCAGCCCTGACGTCATTCAGCAACGGACGGCGGCGGGATGGCAAATGGTCTCCATCGAGTGGCGGCGCGAGCTGCCCGACTCGGAAACCCCTCCCGAGGGCGGATTCGATGAAGACATCCCTTATGGTCTGCGCGTCTCCGACGATTGCCGGCGGCTCGAAGTTCACCCCAGGGAGCACCAGGCGCTGATGCTGATGATGGAGTTGCTGGTGCAGGACTTCAGCTATTCGGCCATTGTGAGCGACCTGAATGAGAAGGGCTTCCGCCAGCGGGATGGGCGGCCATGGAGCCGGATCGCGGTGTTCAACATGATTCCGCGCCTGATCGAAGTGGGCCCGCGCTTTTTCAGCTCCGACGAATGGGAAAAGCGGCGCCAGCGGTTCGCAAAGGCAAAGTTGCCGGACGCGCTTTAGAAAAGGCGCTAAGCTGCAGCCGTCTCGCCGAGCGGCTTTACCTTGGCGCGTTTCTTTTGGGATGCAACCCAAAGATCGCGTTGCGCCTGAAGACGAAGCCAGAGGTCGGGCTCGGTGTTGAAGGCTTCCGAGATGCGCAAGGCCATTTCTGCGGAGATGCCGGCTTTGCCGTTCAATACTCTCGACAGAGCAGGCCGGGTAACGCCCAAGTGCCGGGCGACTTCTGTCACGGACCTGTTCTGAAGATAGTAGGCGAGAATTCTGCCGGGATGTGCGGGATTGTGCATCAGCATGGTGCGATCTCCTTCCTTTAGTGGTAGTCCTGATAATCGACGAGAATGGCATCTTCCCCTTCGAAGGCAAATGTAAGGCGCCAGTTTCCATTTACGCTGACTGTCCAATGTCCAGCGAGTCCGGCGCTCAGCGCATGAAATTGCCATCCTGGAATGTTCATCTGCTCTGGCCTTGTGGCCGAGTTCAGGACGGTCAACTGTTCGTTCAACCTTGTGGCATGACTGGGCTGAATTCCGGCCTTCGAGCCAGTGAGAAAGAATTTCTCGATTCCCTTATGCCGAAAGCTCCGTATCATGTTGCTAGAATTGTACTGCGTAACGTTACGCTGCACAATGGGCGAGCGGTTTTTTTAGGACTTGCAGCAGGATCATTTGAAAATCGGCCCCAGCGATGCGGGGTTGTCGCCTAGCTGCGGGTCCACACGGAAGTCCCAGACGGACTGGTTGATGTCGGAAGCGGAGAGTATCTCCACCACCGCATATTCGCCGATGGTCAGTTGCTGCGTGGGCGTGATCTTGAGCCAGTGCTTGCCGGGCAGCACTTCGACTTTGGTCGGGACCACGTTTTCGTCCTGCGTGACGGTGCCGCCGGGGCTCATGTGGATGGCGCCGACGACGCGGATGGCCCGACGCTCGTCCACGCGGACAATGGCGAAGCCCGAAGCAGCGGAATGCGCCCCATGTTTGCGGCTGGCCACTTCCTTGGCGCCTCCGGTGTTCACGGTCATGGCGTGGGAGACGACCTGCTCCGCATCGTCGCGGGCGTTCAGCGAGAGATAGATGACCGGATCGTTGACGTGGAAGTGAACCTTGGCATGCGCGCCGTCGAGTTCGAGGCTGGCCTTGGCGCCGGCCATGGGGTTCAGGGTGTTGAGTCCGTGCTTGGATTTGGTATTGGCGTTGAGTTCCGCGGGAAGCATCTCCACCAGCTCGGGAGTGCCCTGAAAAGTGTCCAGTGCAAAAACTCCGTCTTCGTCGGGAAGTTCCAGGCCCTTGGCCACCTCTGGCCGGCGCGAAATCGACTCCTGACGCTCGGCGGCTTCCTCCTTGTCAATGTCGGAGGCTTCCTTCATGGCCGGGGAGGCTTCTTCGGCCTGCGTGGCGTGGTCGCGCTCCCACTTGCGCGTGGCGTCCCAGTCCACGAGGTTCTCGGGCAGTTCCTCCCACTCGCCGCTGCGTTCAATGGAGATGTAGCGCACCCGGTCGCCCACAACTTCATATTTACGAACCAGTTGGTACGTCCCGTCCTTGAGGATGAGGCGATGGTTGGTGGCCGTGCCGGGCACATCGGGCTTGAGAGGCAGGGTCTTTTGCGCAGCGACGAGCGCGGCGGACGTGGCCAGCAGCAGGATCGCGAGCGATCTTGCAAGCAAGCGCCGGAAATGAAGAGTTGGTCTCATAGACTGGGAGTGTGGTTGACTCGCTCCAAGTGTAGATCAATGAGGGTTAGACGGGTGGAGACACGGAGGGTTGGTCTGTCTTAAGAGTTAAATGCGAGCCCATAACGTAACCATTTCAGCGCCCAACACATCTAATCATGTGTATTCTTAAGGTAGGGGCCGTGGATTGACAGGATTCCAGACATTTCCGAGCGGGCAACGCCGCGCAAAGCATGGCGCTTTGCCGACAGTCACCTTGGTGTGTCTTGTTCTGTTGGCGCTGCTGGCCGTGGTGCAGGTGGCCCACGTACATCCGGTGGACACCGACGCCGACCATTGCCCGCTTTGCATTGTGATGCAAACAGCGGCGCCGGTCGCGGTCACTGCTGCCGTTGTGATTCTTGTCCAGATCGAGATTCCCGCTCCGATTTTTGAGGCCCGCGCGGTCACCCGCTACTGGCATCCCCAGCTCTTTACACGCCCTCCTCCAGACGGCTTCCAGGGCTAGTTTCCGATCGTTTTTCAGCCTTTCTAGTTGCGATTCGTTCCGTCCGATGAACGAAGCCGCGATGCATCCTTATAGGCTGAGCCGCCGACGGACAGACGCCCACCCCGCGCATCGGACTCCGCAATTTCCCCTGCGGTCTTGTTCCCGCATCATAAAAGCCATCGTTGGGAGGCACTCTATGCCGTTCACTCGCGGCACGATTTTTAGTATTATTCCAATTTTAGTTTTGGCACTGGCGACTGTTCATTCGTCTGGCCAGGGCGGCAATGCCGGCACAATTCGCGGCACGGTTACGGACCCCTCGGGCGCAGTCATTCCAAATGCGGCGGTTCATCTATCCAATTCCAGCAGCGGCGTAGACCGCACTGTCCAGAGCGATGCGCTTGGGCAGTTCGAGTTTTCCAACGTTACCTTTAATAGCTATCAGCTCGGCGTCTCGGCCAATGGCTTTGCTTCCCAGCGGAAATCGGTAGATATTCATTCAGTTGTCGGGACCAGCCTTAAAGTGGCTCTGCAGGTTGCTACCGCCGACTCGACCGTGACGGTTGAGGCAACGGGCGACCTGGTGGACACCGACCCGACCTTTCATACCGACGTGAGCCGCGAGGACTTTATCAAGGTGCCTATGGAGAGCGAGTCTTCGGGACTGAGTTCGCTGGTGACGATCACCACGCCGGGCATCTCCTCCGATTCCAATGGGCAGATGCACGGGTTAGGCGACCACGCATCCAATTCGTTATCGGTGGACGGGCAATCCATCACGGATCAGACAAGCAAGGTGTTTTCCAATCAGATTCCGTCCAACTCAATCCAGTCGATCGAAGTGATCAGCGGCGCGCCTCCGGCAGAATACGGTGGCAAGACCAGCCTGGTGATTGTGGCCACCACGCGTTCTGGCCAGGGCGTGACCAAGCCTACGGGTAGCATCAGCGGCTCGTATGGGACGTTTGGTTCGGGGACGGCCGGCTTCGATCTGGCCTACGGTGGCAAGAATTGGGGAAACTTTGTGGAGGCGGACGGCCTGAATTCCGGGCGCTTCCTCGATCCTCCCGAGTTTCAGGTTTTTCACGACAAGGGCAACGAGCAGAATGTTTTCGATCGCGTGGATTACGTGTTCTCGGCTGCCAACTCCATTCATCTTGACCTGAACTACAGCCGGTCGTGGTTCCAGACGCCAAATTCCTACGACGCTCTGGACGTGCAGAACGTAGTGAGTGGCGGCGCCAGCGCCAATCCGGCGTTTGCCGGCGTAGGCGACGCCGACCAGCGGTCCAAGATCGGGACCATCAATATCTCGCCGACTTACACGCGCGTCGTCAGCGCCAACTCGGTCTTCAACCTGGGCGCGTTTATGCGCCGCGATGAATATAACTACTATCCCAGCGGCAATCCGTTGGCCGATCTGGGGCCGGCTAACCTGCAAACGTCGTCCATCGCGCAGTACCGCACGCTGACTAACTCGGCGGTTCATGCGGATTACTCGTATGACAAGGGGATTCACACCATCAAGGCAGGCGCACAGTACGGGCAGACCTTCCTGCGCGAAAACGACAGCTTGGGCGTTGTCGATCCGACTTATTCGCTAAGCGCACCGTGCGTCAACGCAAGCGGCAACCCGCTGCCCGGTTACTCCGATCCAGCGCAGTGCCCCAACGGCGCGGCAGGACAGAATCCGAACTACCTTTCGGTGCTTGCCCCCTACGACCTTACGCGCGGCGGAAGTTACTACAAATATGCTGGACGAACCGACGTGAAGGAGCTTGGCCTGTTCGTCGAGGACCAGATCAAGGCCGGAAACTGGCTACTCAACTTGGGGCTGCGCGGCGATGTCTACAACGGCCTTACTTCTGCAACCCAGGCGCAGCCTCGCCTTGGCGTTGCGTATAACATCAAGCCGACCTCGAGTGTGTTGCGCGTCTCCTATGCCCGCACGCTTGAAACTCCCTTCAACGAGAACCTGGTGCTTTCAAGCGAAGGATGCTCGAACACAGTGTTGGCGCCGCTGCTTAATTGCACCGCGGGCGTGGCGGGAACGCTGCAGCCGGGCTTCCGCAACGAGTTTCATGCCGGTTTGCAGCAGGCTTTCGGCAAGCGCGTCGTAGTCAGCGGCGAGTATATCTGGAAGTACACCCACAACGCTTTCGACTTCAGCGTACTGGGCAATACGCCGATTACCTTCCCCATCGATTGGCATAACTCGAAGATACCCGGTTATGCGCTGCATGCGGAGGTGCCGCAGTACCACAACGTAAGTGCGTACGTAGTGATGTCGTCGGTTGCGGCGCGCGTCTTCCCGCCGCAGGTTGCAGGAGCGGGAGCAACAGTGGGCGCAACCGGACTGCCCTTCCGCATCGACCACGACGAAAGGTTCAACCAGACCACGCACCTGCAGTACACGTTTTCACATGGAAGGATTTTGAGCGGACTGTGGGGCGGCTTCAATTGGCGTTACGACTCAGGCCAGGTGGCTGGCTCAGCTCCGTGCTATAACCCGCTCTCGAACGATCCAAACAGCTCCTGCGGAGCAACGTCAACCTTGCTCAACGGCCAGCCGGCAGTGAACTTGAGCAGCCTCACCGCGGACGAAGAGTTCCAGGCGGGACTCTCTTGTGGCGGAGTCAAGGCCACTCCGGGCAATCCTCTGCCGGCAGCTTGCCTTGCGTCGGAGTATGGGTCGACGCTGTTGAAGATTCCAGCTCTTGGGACCGGCGACAACGACCATAATCCGCAGCGCATTCAACCTCGCGATCTGTTCGATGCGTCGCTGGGGAAGCAGAACATCTTCCACAAAGAGCGTTACAAGGTAGACCTCGATTTGACGGCAATCAATGTTACCGACAAGTGCGCGCTGTATAACTTCCTGTCAACGTTCAGCGGAACTCACTATGTAACTCCGCGAGCGATGACCGCGAAGATTACGTTGAATTTCTAGCTTGAGATTCTGGACTGCGGGTTTCTGCTTAGGTGAAACCAGAGTAAGGCAGTGTGCATAATCAAGTTCTTCAACTGCGTGGCACTGTGTCAGGGCACGACTTCAGTCGTGCCGAAAAGGGCATGAAGAACATTGGGCTTTAGCCCCTGCGGGGAAAGGGCGTCCTCTCTGAGGCATCCTGAAGGGCATTCCTCGGCGGCTAAAGCCCAGCATTTAGTTTTGCAGTGTGTGCGGCACGACTGAAGTCGTGCCCTGATACAAAGCAGGTTTATGAAACACGCACTACCGGGCAGTTGTAACGGCCCGCAGATAGGAATCGTAAACCGCCTTGTCGAAGCAAGCGAAAATCACTTTCTGGATGGATTCATTCCTGTTGAGTTCGGCGAGCGTTTCTCGGACCGCGATTTCTACCGCCTGCTCAATAGGGAAGCGATAAACCCCGCAGCTAATGGCGGAGAAGGCTAGACTGCGCAATCCGTGTCCGCGAGCCAGTGCAAAGCTGGAGCGATAACAACTAGCCAGCAGTTCTCGCTCGTTGTGATCTCCGCCGTTCCACACCGGTCCAACCGTATGAATAATGAAATGCGCGGGAAGCCTGTAGCCCTTGGTGAGTTTGGCCTGACCCGTCTTGCAACCGCCAAGCAGGCGGCACTCGGACAGCAAATCCGGACCGGCGGCCCGATGGATGGCGCCATCCACGCCTCCGCCGCCCAGTAGCGAAGTATTGGCCGCGTTGACGATTGCATCCATGGCCAGCATGGTGATATCGGTCTTCTGAATTTCGATTTTGTCCGTCATCTTCTCCACTCACTTCTCGCTGTCAAGATTCCTCATTTGCGTGGGGTCGTAACGCGTTCCAGCGACAGCTTCCGCGGGAACCGCAGCTTCGAGAGCCGCAATCTCGTCGGCGGTGAGGTTGACTTCAAGCGCACCCAGCGACTCTGTGAGTTGAGCCCGCGTGCGAGCGCCGACCACGGGAATAATAAAGGGCTGTTTGGCGAGCGCCCAGGCAATGGCCAACTGCACCGGCGTGATGCCCTTGCTGGCTGCGACTTCCTTGAGGTTTGCGGCAAGCCTCTGGTTGTTGGTCAGGTTGTCTCCCTTGAAGCGCGGCAGATGGGCGCGGTAATCGCCCGGCGCCGCAGTCTGCGAACCGGAGAGCAACCCGCGCGAGAGCGTGCCATAGGTGGTGGCGGCGATCCCCAACTCGTCAAGCACTGGGAAGATCTTCGTCTCCGGACTGCGGCTGATAAGGGCGTATTCAATCTGCAGATCGACAATCGGATGGACTTGGGCGGCGCGGCGAATGGTCTCCGGACCCACTTCAGACAGGCCGATGTAACGCACATAGCCGGCCTGAACCATCTCCGCGATGGCCCCGATGGTGTCTTCAATGGGGACGTTGGGGTCGAGGCGCGCGGGGCGGTAGATATCGACGTGGTCCACGTCGAGCCGCTTAAGCGAATAGGCCAGGGCAGTTTTCACGGCTGCCGGTCGCGCGTCGAACCCCATCCATGAGCCGTCCGGGCCGCGCTGCGCGCCGAACTTTACCGACAGCAGCATCTGCTCGCGCTGGAAGTGGAGCGCGCGGCCTATCAGCATTTCGTTGTGGCCCATGCCGTAAAAATCGCCTGTATCAATCACGTTGATGCCGGCGTCAATCGCCGCATGAATGGTGGCGATGGACTCGGCATCGTCGGTAGCTCCGTAGACGCCGCTCATGCCCATGCAGCCGAGGGCGATGGGGAATACATCGGGGCCGGTGGCACCCAGTTTGCGCCGGAGTGTAGTGGAGGCGGTCATGGATTCGGCTCCTTCCATGCAGCATCGTAGCCCTAGCGACGCCGGACGGCAAGTTTGGGTTTCATCGGACTGAAATCCGGAGGGGCTACATAAAGACCCTAGGGTAAAGTGTCTGGTTTTACACAGAGAGCTCCAGCCGCAAGTTTTTGAATTTACAGGAATTACCACTGCTATCCCCTGATTCGAGGAGCCTGACCGTGAATTTTTCGATTTATTCCCACCCGGAACTCTGCCATACTTGATTGTGCACCCCTGGTACGACCAATCCAAACAATTGAAGAGTGAGGTTGCGGCGATGTCTGCAAAGTATGTCTTTGTGACGGGCGGAGTTGTGTCCAGTTTAGGGAAGGGCCTGGCGGCTGCTTCCATCGGATGTTTGCTTGAGAGCCGCGGCCTGCGCGTCAACCTGATGAAGTTCGATCCCTACCTCAACGTCGATCCGGGGACCATGTCGCCATTTCAGCACGGCGAGGTTTTCGTCACCGACGACGGCGCCGAGACTGACCTGGACCTGGGCCACTACGAGCGCTTTACCCATGCGCCGCTGTCGCGCGACAACAACCTGACCACCGGCCGCATCTACGAGCAGATCATTTTGAAAGAGCGGCGCGGCGACTACCTGGGCAAGACCGTCCAGGTCATTCCGCACGTCACCAATGAGATCAAGAACGCCATGCGCAAGGTGTCGGCGAACGGCGCGGACGTAACGATTGTCGAGATCGGCGGCACGGTAGGCGACATTGAGTCGCTGCCGTTTCTTGAGGCTATCCGCCAGATGCGCCAGGAACTGGGGCGCGAAAACACCGTCTTTGTCCACCTTACGCTGGTGCCGTGGATCTCCGCCGCGCAGGAACTGAAGACCAAGCCGACACAACACTCCGTGAAAGAACTGCTGAGCATCGGGATTCAGGCTGACATTCTGCTGTGCCGCTCCGACCGCAACCTGAGTCGCGAGATGAAGCAGAAAATTGCCGCCTTCTGCAACGTGGAAGAGCGGGCCGTGGTGGGCGCGACTACCGTGCCATCGATCTACGAGGTGCCGCTGCGTTTTGCCGAGGAAGGTCTCGATGCGCTGATCCTGAAATACCTGCATAGGGACGCGGCGGAGTCCAACCTCACAGCATGGAAAGACTTGGTGGAGCGCTGCTACCACCCCAGAGACAATGTTTCGATTGCTATCGTCGGCAAGTACGTGGAGTATGAGGACAGTTACAAGTCTCTCAAGGAAGCCTTGACGCATGGAGCTGTCTCGCAGCATCTGAAACTCAATGTTACCTGGATCGAAGCCGAGGGGCTGGAATCCAAGACTCCCGACGACCGGAGTTATGAGGCCCAGTTAGAAGGATTCGACGGGATTCTGGTTCCCGGCGGCTTCGGCAAGCGCGGCATTGAGGGAATGTTGAACGCCATCCGCTATGCACGCGAGAAGCAGGTGCCTTACTTCGGAATCTGTCTCGGCATGCAGACCGCGTGCATTGAGTTCGCCCGCAACGTATGCGGATTGAAGGACGCGAATTCAAGCGAGTTCGACCCCGCCAGCCAGCATCGGATCATCTACAAACTCCGCGAGTTGCTAGGCGTTGAGGAGATGGGCGGAACCATGCGGCTGGGCGCGTGGACATGCATTTTGCAAGAGGATTCGCTGGCTGCCAAGGCTTACGGCGGAGCGACGGAGATCAGCGAGCGGCACAGGCATCGGTATGAGTTCAACCGCGAGTACGAGGCGCTCCTGACAGGCGGCGGCCTGCGCATCAGCGGGACGACTCCGGATGCGACTTATGTGGAGATTGTCGAAATCCCTGGGCATCCCTACTTCTTAGGCTGCCAGTTCCATCCCGAGTTCAAGTCGAAGCCGCTGGAGCCGCATCCGTTGTTCAAGGAGTTTATAACTGCGAGTTACAAGAACCGGCTAGGGCGGTTGGCAGGGGAGCCGGTGAGTTCCGAGACTGTCGTGCAATAGGAAGCTACGCAAATGAAACCACAATATGTTGGCGACATTGGCGACTTCGGAAAGGTGCTTTTGCTCAAGCACCTTGCTGGTCTCGGCTTCAAGATCGGGATCAATTGGGTCTTGACTGAAAACGACAACGGGGCGGATGGAAGGCACCGGGACTACATCAAATATCACGGAGAGGATTGCCTTTGTTGTTGCGACCGTGGTCTGCTTGAAGACATCGCGCCTCTAGCGCTGAAGGAAATATCGAAACGCAAAATTGCCGACCTGGAAGGCATCATTCGTTCGTTTTCGGAAGGTGCGAGATTCTACTCGGAAATCTATCCAACAGAAGCTGCGAAGAGCTTAAGAGGCGAGTTGAATGATAGAGCTTTCTCGGAACTTCAACCGGCACAAATAGTTTTCTTCGATCCAGATAATGGATTGGCGCTGGGCCACGGATCGTCGGTCAAACATGTGTACCTTGCAGATGTCGAGCGGTACTGGAAGCGAGGCCAATCGGTGCTTGTTTACCATCATTTGTCGCGAAACGGAGCGCACAATGATCAGGTCGAAGAATTGAAACAACAGCTTCAGTCTCACTTCTCAACGGATCAAGGGAAGATCTATCACTTTCGACGAGGAACCGCGCGAGTCTACATACTCTGCCTTCAGCCGGAACATGCGTCTCGTGTTCCCGATCCCGACCAGGTTGCGTCGATCACTCCTCTGCGCTTCTCAAGAGGTGAGTGGGCAAGACTGCGCAGAATCGCTGGAAACTCCTGCAATGAGGACCATCCCTGGTGCACGCCTAACTGAGCAATACTGCGCCCGTCGCCTTTCCTGCCAACGCCCGGTCGAAGGTAACCAACGGAATCCCAGCTGCCATTGCGAACGCGGATAGGTAGCCATCCGCCCATTGCTTGGTCGAGACTTCGGCCCGATAGGTCTGTTGCCGGAAGAGCGGGTCGATTCCATCGGGCTCCACCATGAATCGCGCACTGCCTGTCGCAAGGAAATCATCGTAAATGGCCCAGGCGTTTGTCTGAGTGAGCACATCCGCGCCCATCGCACTCGGATTCGTCAGCAGCCGGAGAAGTCCAAGCTGCGTGAAGCGGCAAAATGCTAACACGGCATCAGCGTCCAAAGTTTCATCCCAGGTTATCGCCGCGCCATGCTGCGGGTGGATCTCATGCGCAAGCGCAAGCCAGACGTTGACATCAAGGAAATGGAATGTACTCGTAGACACCTTCCTCGCCCAACTTCAGCGAACCGGGGTTCTTTGATCGGATCACGGGAAACTGCGCCCGGCCCTCCAACTTGGCGGACGCGTTACCGTTCCGTAGCCTCATCGCAACACCATCCAAGATGATCTCCCGCATTGTCGTCCCCTCGGTGGCGGCGCGGATCTTCATCTCGCGGTAGGTGTCATCGGGAATCTCGATGCTAGTGCGCATATATGTATATTAACATATCTATGCCAAAGCTGGTCGCGGGAACTCAGTGCCAGCCAGACATTCACATCAAGGAAAACCGATGAGATCGTAGATTTGGTCATTATCGATCCGGATTGAGCCAAGGGCATAGGACTTCAGGACGGGCTCTGCGAGCTTTGGAACCGGTTTGGTGGGGCCGTCAATCTCCCTCCCTCAAGATTCCGCACAAAGCAATTTGGCGGACGGTTTCGCCCTCCACCCTTGCCTTGACTTTCAAGCAGCGGTAGAAATCATCTGGGATACTGAGCGTCGCGCGCATAAAAACATATGAGCATATCTATAGCTTTATGTATATGTTTATGTGCATGGACATTGATTTCGATCCCTCCTATTCGGCGCGCTGAGTAGTTCGGTACTTTTACCTCTGCAACTCATTCCGCACATACGTGGTTGGAGCAGCCTCGGCAGTCACTTGCCTGCAAGTGTTCAATTCGTCATTGACAAAGGTTTTTCGATGGGCCTATTGTGACTGAGTTTTTCAGTACGGAGGACGCGACACTATGGCACACTTTGAACTTCAACCCAACGAACAGGAACTGCAGCAGTTGGCGGACCAGTATTGGCAGAAGGCGGGCAAACGGGAACAGCAGTTGGAGACGGATGCGTTTGAGGCCGGAGCGGCGATCCGGGGCGGCGACTACTCGCTTGTGAACCTGGAAGTGATCGTTCGCTGGAAGTCGGAACGGATGGTTCATTACCTGGTTGGCAATAGCGAGGCGAAGATCAAGCGGGTTCTGGCGGTGGCGGCTGCGCCTGAAACTTCGCTGCGGAATGCGGTGGATGCGCTGACTTCGCTGCGCGGCATTGACCTGCCGATTGCTTCGGCGATTCTGGCGGCAATTGCGCCGGAGCGGTATAACGTGCTGGATTTTCGCGCGCTGGAAGCACTGGGGCATGCTCGTCATAATGTCGAGTTTTACGCTGAATACGTGACGTTTTGCAGACGGCTGGCGGAACGCGGAATTGTGGCGCCGCAGGATGAATTGCCGGGGCCCACGTCGCTGCATGCGCTCGATAGGGCGCTGTGGGAGTGGTCGGCGAGCCATGTGGAGCAGCCGACGCTGGTGTGAGCCGGCGCGGGTGGCCGACAGGGTAAAATCGGCTTGGTGAGCAACTCATTTGAAATCGGGCCGGTGCAGGTGGGAGCAGGTCAACTGTTCCTGATTGCGGGGCCGTGCGTGATTGAGTCGGAGGCCCATGTTCGCCGCATGGCGGAGGCGATCCAGCGGATTGCGGCGGACCTGGGCATTCCTTACATTTTCAAAGCCAGCTACGACAAGGCGAACCGGACCAGTGTTAAGAGCTTTCGTGGGCCGGGCCTGGTGGAGGGCACGCGGATCCTGGGTCGGCTTGCCAAGGACACGGGCTTGCCGGTCCTGACCGATGTGCATGAACCTGGCCACTGCGAGATCGCGGCCGAAGCGGTAGACGTGCTGCAGATTCCCGCGTTCCTTTGCCGGCAGACCGACCTGCTGGTGGCGGCGGGCAAGACGGGACGCGCGGTCAACATCAAAAAAGGCCAGTTTGTTGCCCCGTGGGATATGACGCATCCCATTGAAAAGGTGCGGTCTACGGGCAATGAGCGGGTGTTCCTGACGGAGCGCGGGGCGAGTTTCGGCTACAACACGCTGGTGGTGGATTATCGCTCGCTGCCGGTGATGCGGCGGATGGCGCCAGTGGTTTTCGATGGGACGCACTCGGTGCAGCAGCCTTCCGCGGCGGGCGGGGTGAGTGGCGGGCAGCCGGAGTTCATTCCGCTGTTGGCGCGCGCTGCGGTTGCGGCGGGGATCGACGGGCTGTTTCTCGAGGTTCATGACGATCCGGCGAATGCGAAGTCGGATGGAGCGAATGCGCTGGATCTGAAGCTGCTGAAGCCGCTGCTGGAGAGGCTGCTGGCGATCCACTCAGCGGCGAGTTAGCAAGTCAGTCAGCGGTTTCCCATGCCCCAGAATCGAGACATGGGGCGCCCGGCTTCGGCGAGTTAGTAAATCGGTTAGTCAGCGGTTGGCGAGGTAGCCTTAGTACGATGAATCTCGACTTGGACGGCTGGCTGGCGCGGCGGTGGATTCGCATTGCAATCTGGTCGATTGTTGCTGCGCTGAGCATTGCGAAGTTCTTCTACTTATCCGCTGACTTTCCTAACTGGTCGCTGTGGATGATCGACCAGGCGAAGTTTACGGATGAGGGTTGGTGGGGCAGTGCCGCGGTGATGAATGCGCTGTCTGGACACTGGTATGTTTCGGGCGACTACAATCCTGCGGTTGCGCTGCCGGTTTGGCCCGTTCTGCTCGGCATTGTGTTTCATTTCACGGGCGTCAGCGTGGTTGCGGCGCGGGCGCTGAATGTTGTGCTTTCGATTGCCACTCTGGGCGTCGTCTTTGTCCTGGTGCGCCGCTACACGAGCATGAAATCGGAGACTCCTGCACTTCTTGCCGTGCTGCTTTTAGCGGCCAGCCCTTTTGCCTTCGTCTTCAACCGGCTGGCAATTCTGGAGACGCTGGTTGTCTTCGAATTTTGCCTGCTGATGCTTGCGGCCTCGTTTGCGTCTACGAGAAAACTCTGGACGCTGGCGGCGCTGACTGCGCTCGTCACTGCCATGCTGCTCACCAAAACCACGTCAGCTTTGCTGATCCCGGCCTTTTTGTGGGTGGCGTGGTGGGCGATGGGCCGCAAACTGGGGGCGCTGTTGTGGGCGATTGCGGCGGTGGGCGTGGCGCCAATCGCCCTGGTCAAAGGCTATGCGGCGCTTGTTGCGGCGTTGGGTTATGGAGGAGACTACACGTATTTTTTCGGCGTGAATGGCCTGCCGGACATTGACTGGCATCAGGCCTTCTCAACGCTCTCAGACTTCTTTCAGAACTGTTTCTGGATTGACCGCGTTTTGTATCCCGTGGGACTTGCGATCCTGGCGCTGGCGGTGGCCTGGGAGCGAAAGCTATGGAGCAATCCTTTGTTCACCGCGTCCTGGATCGTTCTTGCGGCTGAGGCGGTCTTCATTTTCAAGCGCCAGGACGATTACGCGCCGAGGTATTTCCTGGTGATGCTGGCGCCACTTATCTGGATCGTTGTACTCACCTTTGGCGAACTTATGAGCTATGCCAGGAAGACAGCGATTTTGTTGCTTCTGGCGATGGCTGCATCGGTGGTATCCAACGCGGTGATGATCGGTCGGTTTCTAACTCATCGAGATAATGACTTCTACAACGCGGCATTCTCTATTCGGGATATCATCCGCAGCCATCCGGAACAGAAGGCACTTATCCTGGGAGTTAGTGGGCCGCAGATCTCCTTGATGACCGGAATACCGTCCATCAACGATTTTTATGGGACCGAGGATGCGACGGAAAAACTGGCGCGTTATCAGCCGGGCTGGTACGTGGCGTGGAATGGCGTCGCGCCGGAGAATGAGGCTTTGCTCGCGCCGTATCGGTTGGAGAAGGTGGCGAGCTATCCGGCGTTCGACGACGATGACAGGACCACGTTGGTCCTTTACAAGATGGTTCCGAGGCGGTAGCTACTCATGAACGGGGCTGTTCGAGGTTCGAGGTCTCCCACCCCTTCGGCTTTGCTAAGGTTAGGCTCTTGCCGCGAAAGAACTGCGTCAAGGATGGGGCGTCCAGAGTCGGCTCGGGATCCGGCTCGGGTTCGTACCCAGGATGTGACTTGCCGCGCGAGTCGGGCCGCTCCGGATGACAGGTTTATTCCCAGGGGAACTTTTGAGATTGGATTCCCGATGGGTAGCGAGGGAGTTTCCGGGTGGCGGGGCGAACTTTCAGAGATTGGCCCTGCAATAAGCCTTTTGGCGGTGGTCCTCGGGAGCCGGTGTAGCGTCTAATGAAAAGATCGGGTACGAGCCCGGAGTGAACCTCCGAGCCTGGCGCCGTTCCGGCGAGTGAACCATTCAACGCGAGTATTGATCGAGGCACACTTGGGGGAAGTTCTGTCAGACCTGGAAGCCGCACTCGGGCATGGCTTTGCCAGGCCTGAGCTGCTGGTGCGCGCACTGACGCATCGATCCTTGGCTAACGAGCGGGGAGTCAATGACAAGCCAGCCATCGAGAGGGCGGGTGCGCAGGAAACTGAAGGCTCTTCCGTTGCGGGAGATAATGAGCGTCTGGAGTTTCTGGGGGATGCGGTGCTGGGCCTGGTGGTGGCGGAGGCCATGTTTGCAGCGCATCCGGAGTGGCATGAGGGTGAGCTGACCAGGGTACGTGCTCAGCTGGTGAGCCGCAAGCACATGGCGGAGGTGGCCATGTCGATCGGCTTGGGCAACCATCTCCGGCTGAGCAAGGGCGAGGAGCGCGGCGGGCTGAGGAACAAGGCCACAGTGCTTTCGAATAGCATGGAAGCAGTGATGGGAGCGCTGTTCCTTGACGGCGGCCTGGTGCCGGTAAGGGCCTTTGCGCGCAAGTATGTCATGGGTAAGGCGGCTGAACAGTTAGCGGAGGAGCTTCGCTCCGGCGCGGCGCTGGGCAACTACAAGTCGGCGCTTCAGGAGCATCTGCAGTCGGCTCGGAGAGGATTTCCGGTATACCAGGTGAAAGGTGAGAGCGGACCGGACCATCGCAAACAGTTTCTGGTGGAGGTTCGGCTGAAAGTTGCCGATGGAGAACAGAGCCAGGCGCTGGCACGGGGCAAGGGGAGCACGAAAAAGCTTGCGGAACAGGATGCCGCGCGGCGCGCATTGGAGCGGCTGACGGCAGGATCGGCGAAAATGGAAGTAGCATCGCCGGCGGTGAAAGAGGAGGAAGAAGCAGCGGAATGAGTACCCCCGCACAAGAGCCCGCGCAACAAATGCCCCAGGTGGAGGAGCGGGTCATGCATCCGTGGCATCACTTGCCCACCGTCCCACAGGCATTGGCGACGCTGCTTTCGCTTGTGGTTGTGGCGCTGTTTCTGAACACCTTTGTGCTGCAGCCTTTTCTAATTCCCTCGGAGAGCATGGAGCACACCTTGCTGGTGGGGGATTTTCTGCTGGTGAACAAGCAGGTGTATGCCCCGGCGGGCAAGCTGAGCCAATGGCTGCTGCCTTATCGCGATGTGGCGCGCGGCGACATTATCGTGTTTCATCATCCACAGCCGCACCCGTACCTGGTGAAGCGGGTGGTGGGGATTCCCGGCGACAGGCTGCGCATTGACGATGGCCGCGTGACGGTGAACGGCCTGACGCAGAATGAGCCCTACGCGGCATTTGAACCGGCGGCGAGCAATCCATTCCGCGACGATTTTCCGGCCAAGGTTTATACCGATCCGGAGGTTGATCCGCTGTGGTGGCACCAGATGCAGAGCCTGACGCACAATGGGGAGCTGATTGTGCCGGAAGGCGAGTATTTCGTGCTTGGAGATAACCGCAATCACAGCGACGATTCCCGGTACTGGGGCTTTGTTGCGCGACAGCAGATTGTGGCGCGGCCGGTGGTGATTTACTTCTCGCTGGCGCGGCCCTCGACCACCGATGTGCAACAGGCCGCGGATGATAGACTCGGACACGATAGGGAACTTTCAGCCCGGCTGACGGGTTTTGCGCGGTGGAAGCGCATCTTCCACGTAGTGCATTAAAAGCAGGGACTAGGGAATAGTTTGGTCCTGGTGATTCGAACTTACTTTACCCGCTCGGACGACAGACGACAGACGACTGATAACTGACGACTGATAACTGACAACTGACAACTGACAACTGACAACTGATAACTGACAACTGACAACTGATAACTGACAACTGATAACTGACAACTGATGACTGACGACTTTTCTATGACGAAGAAGAAAACGCCGATCCCCAACACGCAGTCCGAACCCATTGCGGATCCGGTTGCAGCTCCCGCGGAAGTCAGGGTGGAGGAGACACCGTTTGAGGCCGTGGCCAGCATCTGCTCAGTGCTGGTGGTGGGCCTTTTCATACTTACTTTCCTTGGTCAGAATTTTGTGATTCCCTCCGGGTCGATGGAGGACACGCTGCTGGTGGGCGACCACCTGGTGGTGGACCGGATCACTCTGGCGCCGCCCGCGAACTGGATGCCGCTGGTTCACTACCGCGAGCCCAAGCGTGGCGATATTGTGGTGTTTCTGAAGCCGGTTGCGGACCCGGACCCGGTGGATGGGTCGCCGACGTACCCATTCCTCGTGAAGCGGCTTGTGGGCGTTCCGGGTGACCACATTCATCTGCGCGACGGCATTGTCATCCTCAACGGCGTGGCTCAGAATCCCCCCAGGGAAGGGAAGGAAGGGCCGACTGCGTTCAAGGATTTTCTGGATGGCTATCCCTCCATTCCGCCGTCACCGGACCTTGGCGCGACCGAGGCGTGGAGCGTGGACTTTCCCAATCATGTGGAGAACGGCGACCTGGTGGTTCCTCCGGGCAAGTACTTCATGATGGGAGACAACCGCCACAACAGCCTGGATTCGCGCTACTGGGGATTTGTGCCGAGGGAGAATATTGTAGGGCGGCCATTGTTCAACTACTGGTCATTCAAGACGCCGGAAGACCAGTATGAACAGCCGGGAATTGGCAACACGCTGGCATGGATGGGGCACGTGGCGCTGCACTTCTTCAGCGATACGCGGTGGAAGAGGACGCTGAATCGGGTGCGGTAAGGGGAAGTTGTCAGTGGTCAGTTTTCAGTCGTCAGTGATCAGTCGTCAGTAACAGTATTCCCGCTTGGGCTGAACAGGCTGCGGAAAAACTCGATTTAACTCGGACTTTCGATGGCTCTGTAACAGGGCACGACTTCAGTCGTGCCGCAAGTAGCTGAAAATAAAGCGGGCTTTAGCCCCTGCGGGACATCTTCTTTGAATTTCACCCGAAACCCTGAGTTTTTCCGCAACCTGTGAAGCCCAGCCTATGGGGTGCCTCAGGCGGCACGACTGAAGTCGTGCCCTTTCAAAGCTATCGACAACTGAGAACTGAAAACTGACAACTGAAAACTGACAACTGACCACTGTCCTTGATAATAGATACGACCATGGTGGAAGACGTGCAAGGTTGGAAGAGGAAGCAGGGGCGGCTATGGCTGGCCCTGGCGGTGGTTGTGGTTCTGCTCGCAGTGGCAATTGTGCCGCCCCTGGTGAGCATGAGCCGCTACAAGAGCCGGATTACCCATCTGATTTCTGAGTCGCTGGGCCGGCCGGTGCGGCTCGCCTCTGTGGAGTTGCGGCTGCTTCCCGTGCCTGGGTTTGTGTTGACCGATCTGACGGTTGACGAGGACCCGGCGTACGGAGCTGAGCCGGTACTCCGCGCGAATACGGTAGCGGCCTCGATACGGCTGCTGTCGCTGTGGCGCGGACGGCTGGAGATTGGCACGATCAGCGTGGACGAAGCCAGCCTGAACGTGGTGCGCACGGAAGAGGGGCGCTGGAATCTCGACTCGCTGTTTCGGACAGCAGCCGCCAAGGCGCAGCCAGCCGGGGGCTCTGGCGGAAGCGGGAGCCAGCGAGGGACGCCGCTGCCTTACCTGCAGGCGACTAACTCCCGGATCAATTTCAAGAGAGGCGCGGAGAAGCTGCCGTTTTCGCTGGTGGAAACCGACCTCTCTTTCTGGCAGGAACAGCCGGGCGACTGGCGTATCCGGCTTCGTGGCCAGCCGGCGCGCACCGATTTGAGCCTTGACCTGGCCGACACCGGCCTGGTGCGGCTGGAGGCAAGAGCCCAGCAGGCTGCGGAGTTGCGGAAGATGCCGGTTCACCTGGACCTGGAGTGGCGCGAGGCGCAACTTGGTCAACTGGCACGGCTGGTGATTGGATCGGACCCAGGGTGGCGCGGAGACCTGACCGGGGAATTGCACCTGGACGGTACCGCGGAAACTGCGCAGATACAGACGCGGCTGCGCGCGACCGGTGTTCATCGGGCCGAATTTGCTCCGGCGGCGCCGATGGATTTCGATGCAAGTTGCAACCTTTTGTACCACTATTCCGATCGCACCCTGGAGAACCTGGCGTGCGATTCACCCCTTGGCGACGGGCGCATTCATGTGGAGGGCGGCCTGCCTGGCAACGGTGGCCTGCCTCATGTTTCCGTGGAACTGGACCGGATTCCAGTGGCTGCGGGTCTCGATGCGCTGCGCACGGTACGAAGCGATTTTGGGCCTGGTTTGGAGGCAAAGGGCTCGATCAGCGGCAAGATGAGCTATGCGGCGGTTGCCCCTGAGGCTGATATCCCCGAAAAGAGGGCGGAAGGGAAGCGCCGAAACCAGGCGCTTTCGGCGAAGGCGCGCGTTGCCGCGCCGGGTCCGCTGACGGGCGGATTTACAGTGGTTGGTTTTCAACTCACGGGAGATGGACTGAGTTCGCCCATATTGGCGTCCAAGCTGGTGCTGGAGCCGGCGGCTGCGCCTGCGCAGAGCCAAGGGCCGGGCCATTCCCCAGCCAGCCAGCCAGCGGCGCTCGAAGCGACCGTGACTGTTCCAGCCGGTGGTGCAAGTCCTCTGGCGATCACCGCGCGGCTGGCGCTCTCCGGATACCAGGTGACGGTGCGCGGGCAGGTCAGCGTTGCCCGAGCCAGGGAACTGGCGCGTGTGGCAGGGATTGCGAATGCGTCCGCACTGGATGCTCTGGCCGGCGAGTCCGTAACCGCGGATTTGAATGCCGCGGGGCCATGGATGCCGGCCGAGGGCGCTCCGTTTGCCAATAATCCGCCTGCCGCTGTCGCTGCCGATCTGGCCAAGGCTCCCATGGGGGAGAGCGCTGGCGCGGACGCGGTCCAAACCCATGGGTCAGACAGCCTGAGCGGGACTGTGACGTTCCGCAATGCCAACTGGAAGGCCGATTATCTTGCCAATCACGTGGAGATTGCACAGGCTACACTCCATCTGGACAACGGGGGAACGCGCTGGGACCCGGTGGTTTTCTCGTACGGCCCGGTGAAGGGCAGCGCGAGCCTGAACTTGCCCGTACAATGCGCGCCGGCACAGCCTTGCCCGGCCCAGATTCCGGCCACATTCAAAGTTCAATTCGGCGCACTGGATGCGAGCGCCTTGCAAGCGGCAATTCTGGGCGCACACGAGCCCGGCACGCTGCTTTCAACGTTGATTGCGCGGTTCAAGCCAGCCGATTCACCTGCTGCTGCGCCCTGGCCGCCGCTTGACGGCATGGTCAAGGCGGATTCCCTGATTCTGGGGCCGGTTACGCTTACGAATGCAACTGCCACGCTGCGCATTCTCGATACAGGGGCGGAAATCACGGGCCTGGATGCGGATTTGTTGGGAGGGCATGTGCATGGGGGCGGAACGTTACACACACCCGGCGGGGATCAAGCCAAACCGGGCTATACGCTGGAAGGCCACTTTGAGAAGCTCAACCCCGCCGCGGTGGGCGATTTACTGGGGCTGACCTGGTCCGGGCGCACGTTCAACGCGGACGGCAAGATCGATCTTGCCGGATTCACGGACAACGACCTGGCCGCCTCGGTCAAAGGGACGCTGCATTTCGATTGGCAACGTGGAGCAATCACCGGCCCCGAAAGCTCTGTCGATCTTCCCGTGGCATTGGCGCGCTTTGACCGCTGGACGGCGGACGCCGATATTGCCAACGGCAACATTACGCTGAAGGCTAACCAGGTGCAGCAGGGCTCCCACAAGCGGACGGTAGAAGCGGTGCTGACTTTGGGCAATCCGCCCAGGGTGGCCTTTTCCGGACCCAAAGAGACCCAGGCCAAACGCTGATCTCCATGCCGATACAATGGAGTTATGTCTTTATCTAAAACTCATTCCCCTGCGATGGTCCGCTGCAAGGGCATTCTCTTCGACATGGACGGCATACTCATCTCCTCAATTGGATCGGTGGAGCGGAGTTGGACCAAGTGGGCCCTGATGCGCGGGGTGGACCCTGCATATGCCATCCATATCGCACACGGGTGCCGGAGCGTGGAGACGGTTGCGATTCTGCGGCCGGACCTGGACCTCGCGGCGGAGACCGGCATCATCGAAAGCATGGAGATGGAGGATACGGATGGAGTGACCGTGCTTCCTGGCGTGCATCGGCTGCTGGCCGCGTTGCCGAAGGACTCTTGGACCGTGGTGACCAGCGCTACAGAGCCACTGGCGCGTGTGCGGCTGGCGGCTGGGAACATTCCGGTGCCGGATAGGATTGTGACTGCGGAGAGCGTGAACGAGGGAAAACCTCATCCGGCGCCCTATCTTGCCGGAGCGGCGCTTCTGGGCTTTGCTCCGGAGCAGTGCGTGGTATTTGAAGATGCGGCGTCGGGCGCCAAAGCGGGAAGGGCTGCGGGCTGCACGGTGATTGCAACTACATTTTCGCATTCCGTTGCCTCGCTGGCGGCGGCTCAATATTTGATCGAGGACCTGACGGGTGTGGGCGTGACCCTGCATGGGGATGCCGGGCTGGACCTTCGGTTTACGGCGATTACCGATCGATAGAGGTCGAGGAACGCCAGTGATCCGTTTGAGATTTGAGTTTTCCCACCTTTGCGATAGGGAAAAATCGCAAGGATGGGCACGGAGCATCTGCTGCGCTTCCGACACAGCGTTCATCGCGGTCGTTGCTTGCCGATACAAGCATGCTCTATTCGTTGGCTTCGATGTGGCGGCCGTGGGGGTCCTGCAGTGGACGGGAATTGATCTTGTAGAGGGCGCCAAATGCGCGCAACTGGTCGCGGCTCATGGTGATCTCCTGCTCGAAGATGAACCAGCGCACGCCTTCGGTGCAGGGCGGAGCGGTGAGCGAGCCCATGTATGTCCAGTAGCCGCGGTCTTGAGGCAACAGGCCGCCGGGATTGACGAAGTCTGTGATCTTTTCCGACGCGCCGGGCGTTTTGGGCAAGTGCGGCCAGAGAGCGGAGAGGACGGCGTTGGGCGGAGTGGCTATGTCTTCACTGAGACGAATGGCGATCACCGCCTGCTTGCCGTCGGCGCTTTTGTGGACGAGGTGAATGTCCATGTCGGTCAGCTTGCCCTTCACAGCCTCTTCGCCGGGATGATGGAAGTGGAACTGGACCAGGTCGTAGCGGACGCCGCCGGCGACGATGTAACTGCCAGGCTCGGGGTAGATTCTGACGGTGTTGCCGGTGTTCTCCAGGGTGACCGGGCTGGCCTTGTAATGAAATTCAATGGGCTGGAGCGCCCTGTTGAGGCGGGCGCCGCGGATGTCGATGGGCGACTGCTCGTGGCCTTGCGAACAGGTTTTGTAGGCAGGATCGAGTTTGCCCCAATTCAGCGTGCCGCGCTTGCCTTCGTATTCCCAGGGAGCAGTGGTTTGAGCGGCGGCTGGCATGGCGGCGAGCGTGGCAACGGCGAGAACAAGAGCGGCAAGTGCAGGAAAACGCATGGATTGGTCCTCAATCAAACGGCGCACACCGCGCCAGAGAGCATTCTAAGTCATGGACGCGCGGCGGAGAAAAAGGAATGGGACCCACAATGCTGTGGGTCCCATTCTGTGTTGTGGCGTTTTGTGGAACCGACTACTTGGCTGCGGCAACGAGGCCGGCCTGTTCGGCGAGGGCGGCGGCCTTGTCGGTCGCTTCCCAGGTGAACTCGGGCTCGGTGCGGCCGAAGTGGCCGTAGGCGGCTGTCTTCTGGTAAATGGGGCGGCGCAGGTTGAGGCTGTCGATGATCCCCTTGGGGGTCAGCGAGAAGTTCTTGCGGATCAACTCGGTGAGCTTGGCCTCGCCGACCTTGCCCGTTCCAAAGGTATCGACGCGGACGCTAACCGGCTCGGCTACACCGATGGCGTAGGCAAGCTGGACTTCGGCGCGATCTGCAAGGCCTGCGGCAACGATGTTCTTGGCAATGTAGCGGGCCATGTAGGCTGCGGAGCGGTCGACCTTGGTCGGATCCTTGCCCGAGAAGGCGCCGCCGCCGTGACGGCCTGCGCCGCCGTAGGTGTCGACAATGATCTTGCGGCCGGTCAGGCCGGTGTCGCCCATGGGTCCGCCGATGACGAAGCGGCCGGTGGGATTGATGTGGTACTTAGTGTGTTCGTCGAGCCACTCGGCGGGAAGAACGGCCTGGATCACGTACTTGAGGATGTCGGCGTGCAGATCTTCGTTGCTGACACTCTCCGAATGCTGGCTGGAGATGACGACGGCATCAATGCGGGAGGGCTTGCCGTTTTCATCGTACTCAACGGTGACCTGGCTCTTGCCGTCGGGGCGCAGATAGGGGAGCTTGCCGGACTTGCGCACAGCGGTGAGCTGGCGGGTGAGCTTGTGGGCCAGCGAGATGGGAGCGGGCATCAGCTCGGGGGTCTCGTTGGAGGCATAGCCGAACATCATGCCCTGATCGCCGGCGCCGCCGGTGTCAACGCCCTGGGCGATGTCGCCGGACTGCTTGTTGATGGTGGAGATGACGGCGCAGGTGTTGGAGTCGAATCCGTAAAGGGCGTTGTCGTAGCCGATGGAGGCGACCACGCCGCGGACAAGGCTCTGGAAGTCGACGTACGCCTTGGTGGTAATTTCACCGGCAATGACAACCAGCCCGGTGGCTGTCAGGGTTTCCGCGGCGACGCGGCTGTAGGGGTCTTGCTCCAGGCATGCGTCAAGGATGGCGTCAGAGACCTGGTCGGCAATCTTGTCTGGATGGCCTTCAGTGACTGACTCAGAGGTAAACAGGAAACGATCGCTCAAATTCGAACTCCTCCCCATTGAAGGGACTTGGGATTTAATTTTGCTTCGTCGACTTTCTGCAATTATATAAGCGACCGCTGAGAGCCGGATCGGACTCTCCTAAACTCGACAGCTTTGTCCGGTCACTTCCCGCATCGGTAGAACGCGCCAGCACCAGCAGGCCTGGGCCTGAGGGTGTATCCATCTATGGTAACCCAGAGGGTTGCGGTGGACAAAGACTAACAGCGAACGGGAGGTAGAGGGCCCTCAAAGGTGGCCGGCGTCATTTGAACGGGGTCTTCCGCGCCGGGAGGTGCCTGGGGAAAGGAAATTGAAGCGGCTTCAGGGCGTAGTCACTGGATCAGCGGCCAACCCAGGTGAGGACGCGGGAGACGAGGTGCTGAGCTGAAGAAAGAAGACCATGCAATGCGGTAGTCTGATTGATGGGCAGGAAGCTGGACCACCAGCCGGCACGGACGCCAACGTAGCGGACGGTCAGGTAGGCTGCCGCTGCGACGATGAGGAACAGGAGAATGGCGCCAGCCCAGCGCAAGCGCAACTCCATGGCGTCCCGGCGCATCATGCGGGCTTTGCCTACGTTGGAGGCGAAGGCTGTCCAACCGCGGTCGTCGTCGATGACCAGGCCGGAGGCGCGGTAGGCTTTGAGGAATCGTTCGGTCCAGTCGTGCTGGTCGAGGCCGAGGGCTCCGGTGTAGCCGCGCACGATGCCTTTGCAGAGAATTCCGCCGGGAAGAAGGCGAAAACGTTCCTGCTCCAGCGCCACCAGGTGGTGTTGGCTGATTTTGGTGATCGCGGTAATTTCTTCCAGCGCAACGCCGCGGGATAGCCGCTCCATGCGCAGGTCTTCACCAAAGTTGCCCATCTTCAAACCTGAAAACGAGTAACGTACCCTAAAGTTTCAACTTTCACAATAAACCTGGTTGCGGCTGTCGTCAAAGGGACTCTTTGTTTTTCCTTTGTTTTCACCAATATGGGACGATTATGCCAAATGGGGAATTGTTTGTGAAATATACAACGTGTCTGCGGGGCGTCTTGTGCCGGACGTCACAGATGCGTATCACGAAATCGCTGGGTGGGAATCCGACCAGGGCGCCTGGGCCCGGCTGCATCTGGCTGATACCCTTAAGGCGAGGGTTTTTTGAAATTTGGCCCTCGGAGTCAGGCTCAAGCAATGAATAAGCTCATCTTTGCCAATCTGGTACACCGTCCGGTGCGCTCCATCATCAGCGTGCTGGCGGTGGCTATTGAAGTGATCATGATTCTGTCGATCGCGGGCGTCTTCATGGGGATGCTGAACGACACCAAGCAGCGGACCAACGGGATTGGGGCGGATCTGATGATCAGGCCGAGCAACGCCAGCACCTTTGTTGGCGTGAGCGGGGCGCCCATGCCGGTAAAGATCGTTGACGTTCTACGCAAGCTGCCCCACGTGGTCGTTGCCTCGCCGGTGAATCAGAAGCTCAGCACCGCCGGCAAAATCGAGGTGCTCTATGGCATCGACTACGAGAGTTTCAATGCTCTGAAACCATTTGTCTACCTTTCCGGCGGCCGGTTCCAGGGCCCGAATGATGCGATTGTGGACGATGTGTTTGCCGGGTCGGACAAGGGCTATCACGTGGGGGATACGATCAAGATTCTGGATCATCCATTTCGCATTTCGGGGATTGTGGAACATGGCAAGGGTGGCCGCAAGCTGATGCAGCTCGACACGATGGGGCAGATCACGGACGCGGAGGGCAAAGCTTCACTCTTCTACATCAAGTGCGACGACCCGGCGAACGACAGTCTTGTGATTCAGGAGATTCATGCGACGAAGGGGCTGGCGGACTACCCGGTTGAGACTGTCGACGAGTGGCTGGAAGAGATGACGCCGGACAAGATTCCCGGCTTCAATATTGCGCTTCGCGTGGTGACTTTTATCGCGGTTGTGGTTGGGTTCCTGGCGATTTTCCAGTCGATGTATACGGCGGTGATGGAGCGGACGCGGGAGATCGGGATTTTGAAGTCGATGGGCGCGTCGAAGCTAACCATCGTGGACGTGGTGATGAGAGAAACGGCGGCCATGGCGCTGGCTGGAGTGGCGCTGGGGATCGCGGGCACGTTTGGCGTGCAGTTCATGATGGCGCACCTCTACCCGATGCAGCGTTTTGAGATTACCTTCCACTGGATATTGCAGGGGGCGGTGATTGCGTTTGTGGGGGCGATGTTTGGCGCGCTTTATCCGGCTTGGATGGCGGCGCGGAAAGACCCGATTGACGCACTGGCATACGAATAGATTGCGTGAACGATCGATCCGGTCCTCAAATCTTGGTTTTCCCACTCTACCAACTGGAAAACCGCTCTAGCCGCCCAGGTCTACGAGTTGGACTTTGCCCACGGGTTGGGCGAGGAAACGGGAGCCGAGACGCTCGAATTTTTCGACGGAGTCGGTGGCGAAGCAGGCGATTTGAGTGGACGAGGCAGTGAGGTTGGCGGCAGGCGGGGAAAGACGGCCGTTGATGCTCTGGGCGGCGGCTTCGGCGGCGGCCTGGGCTGAGTCGATGACACGGATACCGGAGGGGACAGCGGCTTCGAGCAGCGGGCGCAACAGGGGGTAGTGGGTGCAGCCGAGGACTAGCACGTCGGGGCTGAGTCCGGCGGCGGCGGCATCGGCGGTAAGCTCGGCCAGGTAAATGCGGACGACCTCCGCAGTCACCTTCCCGGTTGCCATCGATGGGTCGATCCAGCCTTCTTCGACCAGGGGGACGAGCAGCGGGCAGGCTTTTTCGAGGGCGCGGAGTCCCTGGGCGCGACAGGCGGCGGTGTAGGCGTGGCTCTGCACGGTGGCGTCGGTGGCGATGACCATCACGTCGCCGCTGCGGGAGGCGGCACGGGCGGCTGAGGCGCCGGGTTCGATGACGCCGAGAACAGGGACGGAGACGGCGTCCTGAATAGCGTCGAGAGCCAGGGCGCTGGCCGTGTTGCAGGCGATGACCAGGAACTCCGCGCCTTGTTCGCGGACAAGAAATTGAGCGCTTTCAGCGGCATATTTTGCGATGGTCCGGCGGGACTTGGAGCCGTAGGGCAAGCGGGCTGTGTCGCCGAGAAAGGCGAAGCGGGCTTGCGGCATTCGGTCGATGAGCGCACGCAGGACAGTGAGGCCGCCGAAGCCGGAATCGAAGACGCCGATGGTAGGTGGGATCATGGCTCTCAAACTGCCGGTTTGGCGGGTGGGAAGAAAGTCCCAAGGCTTAGGGACAACGAGCACAAATCGAGAAAGACGCTTCTGTCATAAGGATTGCTTGTCCCGTTTCTCAAGAAAATAGAATTCAGCGCGCTATCGACAAGGCCGTAGACCTTCAGCATTTGCGTCACGGGCGGGGGACGGTCGCGTCCGAGGGCACTGCGGAGTCCACTGAGAACGTCTTCTGGCTTACCGTTGTGGATGTTGGCATCGGTTCCGTTCAGGTCGCTGGTCGATCTCTGCAGCCGATAGGGCTCCGACTCCCAAACAAACCAGGTGTGGCGGCTGGGATGTAGGTTCTGCCATGTGATGGTCATGCCCAATTCCAGAGGCATGTTGAACCGTGGCACTGCTGTTGGTGCAACGCTCACCTCTACTCGGGAGAGGTCGTGGATGGAATAACGGCAGCTTTGAATGAGCTTGAAAATTTTGTTGAGCCTCCGATCTCCGCCCGGGATTTCGGAGGCAAGATGAGGAACCAGATCCAGTTGACAGAGCCCAACGATATAAGCAATGTAGAGGCTGCGAAACTCTTCGTCGTAGGGAATGTTCAGAAAAACAGCATTTCGGTCAGGCGGCGGAGGCACGCTTGCGCCTCTTTTCCGTTTCGACCGAGGTCACAGGTTCCTGTTCGCGATGGGAAAGCTTAGCTTTGAGCTCGTCCACAAGTGGCTGTAACGCTCTCTTGCGAGCTTTTGAGATGTGCAGGCTTTTCTCCATCTCTTCAAGAGTTGGGCGGGGCGCCGTGATGTAAACCGACTTGGGCATGGCTACTGCTCCATCATACTGCGAATTGCGACTGAATTGAAATGGAAATCCAGGCGCCGCTCATGGATGGGCGCCTTCTGTCGGTACGGCGTCCGTGGCCAGGTAGGTACGGGTGAGATCGGCGTGGCCGGCAAGGGTGGGGCGAGGCTGGCCGTCGACGAGGAAGCGCACTTGGGTGACGCGGGGCAGGTTGGCATGGAGGGTGGCGACGATGGATTGGATGGTGAGGATTTCGGCTTCAATGCCGGAAGGATGGCTGGAGGCAAAGCTGCCGGTCAGGTTGACCACGGCTAGTTGGGGGCCGGAAGCCTCTGACGGCTTGGCCGGGGAGGGTGAGGTGGCGGGACCTGCGTCGCGGTTTGGGGCCGGCAGTAGAAATACTTGGGCGATGGAGCTGGCTCCACCTGGCACTGGATGGGCGGCGTCGGGCGCGGCATAGAGGTCGAGCAGTTTGCCGAGCACGAGGCGAGCGCGAGCACCTTGATCCTTCGGCAAGGGTAGCGTCTGGACCTGGGAAAGCAGGGAACTGTCGGCGTCGTTGGCGACAATGAGAGTGGCCTGTTCGGCTGGTGCAACTTCGGGGGCCTGCGTGGGTGCGGAGTCTTCGCCCTGCAGGAGGCGCTGGTGAGCGCGCTCGCGCAACTGCCAGAGAACCGCGCCCATGGCGACAGAGGCTGCTAAAAGTACCCCAAACAGGATTGTCTGGTGGCGGGCGATCATGGCTGGCGGACCTCCGTCTTCCACTCGAGCATCGCCGCGGCGATTGCTTCGGCAACGCGGGCCTGGTATACGGGGTCGTCGAGACTGGCCTTGGCGGCGCTGCCCGCGGCATGGTCAGTCGCTCGGTCGGGAGCAATCTCAATCGCGATGGCGGGGCAGGTCATGCTGTCGACTGCAGGCATCGCGGTGCGGCCCAGCGTGACGGCAATACCCGCGTGCTGGAGGGCCGAATTCAAGATTCCCGCCATGGCCAGGCTGCGGGTAATAAAGGCTGATTGGCCGGTCCTCCAGGCGGGAAACCGGGTGGGTGGCGCGGGGGGCAGCGAAGAGGCGAAAAGATGGACGCCGGAGCCGGTCTGCGAGGCATGGAGGCTGAGGCAGGCCTGTGCGTTCGCGTGGTTGGCGATCTCGGCGCGGCGATTGGTGTCGACATTCGCGTCGGATTCTCGGGTCGTGACCACCTGGATGCCACGGGCGTTGAGCAGCGAACGCAGCTTAACGCTGAGGGCAAGGGTATAGGCTTTTTCGGCCTGGGTGTCGAGGTGGCCGCCGGGGTCGTCGTCGCCGCCATGAGCGGCATCGAGAACGACGACAAAGCGGGGCTGGGGCGCAGCCGGTGCTTGCGGTGGGGCGGGCGGGGCTTGCGCGGCAGCGGCTATGGAGACGGCAGCTGCCACAAGGACCGCAAGCTCCCAGAGCAATCGATGGGTTGACGACCCCCGACTTTGGGGGGCGGAGAGGCTCAAGGCAGCTTCTACAATGACCAAACCGCATGCTCCTGGATTGCGGCGTACATTGCATCTGGAGCGAAGTCCAAATCACCCGGCCACGAAACTGCGCCATAATCGAGCCGGACCTGTGCAAACAGCGACGGGTCGGCAAGCGGGGCGAACACACCTGCATTTGGTGAGTGCACCGAGGCGGACATATCCACGGACCCTGTGAGGCCGTCCGCAAACGCAACCGAGAGCCGGAATCCTGCGAGGGCTTCGACCTTCGTTACACGCCATGGAGACCGGGGAGCAACTTCAGTCGCTAAGGCAGCGGACGAATTTTCGCCGGCATTTGATTCTGAACGCATAGGCTGGGACCTTACCACCGCCAACTATAGTGCGGGGGAGAGGTCGTTGAGCTCTTCGATCCGAAGCATTCTTATGTCACGGACGCAGCTCTTGAACCATGGGTAGGCGTTGCTCAGGGCCTGTGCGGCCAACACACATTTGACCGCATTCATGTCCTCGCCACCGAAGTAAACGCTCCCCTGCTGCCACGTGAAACCCATGGACACCAGGACCTGCCTGATGTCCTGGTATGCATTGTTGTAGGAAGGATTCGGGTACATCTTCTGCAATTGTGCGGTATCGAGGTCGAACGCAATGGCATACATCCGTACTCTCCCATTCGGAAGCCGCTGACGATTGCTTTCGAGCAACTCAACTTGTGGTTCATCGAGTAAAAGGGTGCTCATGAGTCCCTCCAGTAGCCGCGAGCCCTATCATATCACTCTTCATTTTCGGCGATTACGACTCGTCTTGCGTGTCTCGTCCTTAATCAAGCGCGTAGATGGCCAGGCCGCTGAGGAGCTTGGGGAAGAAGTCGGTGGACTTTTGCGGCATTACGTCGCCGGCGAAGGCCACTTCCCGGAGCTGTTCCATCGATACAGGGTTGGTGAGAAAACTAACGTCGGCCTGGCCGCGGCGGACTTGTTCCACAGCTTCGCCGGCGTCGCGGAGATAGCGGAGGTTGGTCTGCTCGCGAACCTTTTCGGCGTCCAGGCCGAGAAGGCGGTCGAGGACGATCGAGTGCAAATGGCTTAGGTCGAGCTGGCGCTGGCGTTCGGGCAAATCGGCGAGGGCGGCCGCGATGGCTTCCGGCTTGGAGCGCAGCAGAAGAGTTCCGGCGCGGGTGACGGCAACAAAGGCTGTTCCCTGTTGGCGGCCGAGTGTCTCCATGTAACTGCCAGCGTCTGCTTCCGGCAAGGGTTCCACGGTGAAGAATTCCCTGGCGGCAGTAGCAAAGGCGGCAGGGTCAAAACCTTCCAGGCTGTGGACGACGCGGTGGGTGGGTAGAATGACCAGGCCGTCGGAGTCCATGTTGACGAAGGTCATCATGACGGCTGCTTCAGGGTATGGAGGTTGAGGCAAGTCGCTGGGGTTCGACTCGGCGCGGGCCGGCTGGGTGGGAGCGTGTTCCTTTGAGTAGTTGAGAGCGGTCTCGTAGCGATGGTGACCGTCGGCGATGATGAGCTTCTTGTCGGCCATGGCGGTGGTGAGCAGCCGGATAGCGGCCGGGTCGCTGACGCGCCAGAGACGATGGAGAACGCCGTATTCGTCGGTGACCTCGGCCTCGGCAGGCCCTGCGCCGTCGTAGATCGTCTTTTCCACGCTGCCGGAGGGATCGGAATAGAGCATGAATATCTGTCCGAAATGGGCGTGGGTGGCCTTGAGCAGGTTGAGCCGGTCGCTCTTGGGCTTGGAGAGAGTTTGCTCGTGGCGGAAGACCACCTGCTCGGCGTACTCGTGCAGCTTGCCGAGAGCGATGAAGCCGCGCCGCTCCTTGACAATTTCCGTCCCCGGAACCTTGAATTGCTGCGAATAGGCGAAGACGCAGGGGGCTTTTTCCTGGATGAGGACGCCCTGCTCGCGCCATGCGCTGAAGTCGCGGGCGGCGCGGGTATAGACGCTTTCACCGCGCTCGGCATCGAAGAGTTCCGGCAGGCCAAGGATGATGCGTACCAGGTTGAAAGGGCTGCGCTGGTAGTAGGCCTGCTGCATGGACGGGGAAATCTTGTCGTAAGGCTGGGTGACAACATCGTCCAGACGGACCGCGGAAGGATTGTAACGCCATGCGCGAAAGGGATAAATACGTGCCATAGGAATGGTCTTGCTCTCAATGAAACTGGGCTGGTCGAGGTTCGAGGTTTCCCACCCATTCGCCAGAAAAAAGGCGAAAGGATGAGGCACGGAGCTTTGTGGGGCGCGTCCGCGGTTCCCCATGGAACTGTTGGGACTGGTGCGCGCTCAGGCTCGATTGTATCCCAGGGGCCAGTCGGGAGGTCCCGCATTTCGGGGGGAGTGAAACGGAGATTGGGGGTTGACAAAGCGGTGACCACGGCGTGACACCAGCCATGCGCTAACCGTGCTAATATCGCGTTCAATCCTTTGGTGATGGAGTATGACGACGCTTCCATTCCTTCGCAGAGTTTCAAACGGACGCGGCAACCGGCGTGTGATTCGATGCCGGTTGAGTATTTGCATGCTGGCGGCGCTCTTCTTCGTGTCGCGTTTGCAGGCCCAGGACACCCCGCTGGACAAGGTTCACGTGCCTCCGCCGTCCACTGCGACGCCGGGCACGGCTGAGCCCAAGGGAGCTGAGGCGCCAGCCGCGACGAGCCCCGACGCGCTGAAGATACATCCCGGCTCGCGCATCCGCCTGAACGTGGATATGGTGCTGGTGCCGGTGACAATAACCGATCCCATGAATCGCCTGGTGACGGGACTCGAGCAGGAAGATTTTCAGGTTCTCGAGAACAACAACGGGCAAAAGATCATCAGCTTTGCCAGCGAGGATGCGCCGGTTTCCATCGGAATCGTGTTCGATCTGTCCGGCTCCATGACATCGAAGCTGATCCGGGCGCGGGAATCGATTTTGCAGTTCATCAAGACGGCCAACCCGCTGGACGAGTTTTTCGTGATCGGCTTCAACGACCGGCCGGAGCTGATTGAAGACTTCACCAGCTCGGTCGAGGATATCCAGGCCCGGCTGGCCACGGTGCGCAGCGGCCACCGCACGGCGCTGCTGGACGCCATCTACTACGGCGTTGCCAAGATGAAGGATGCGCGTCACGAACGCAAGGCGCTGTTGGTGGTTTCAGATGGCGGCGACAACCGCTCCCGATACACCGAGGGCGAGATCCGTTCGCAGGTGCGAGAGTCGGACGTGGAGATCTACTCGATTGGCATCTTCGATCCCTACGCGCCAACCCCGGAAGAGCGCACTGGTCCACAACTTCTGAACGACTTGAGCGAAGAGACGGGAGGGCGGCTGTTCCGCGTGGACGACATAGCCGAGATGGGCGACATCGCCGAGAAGATTTCCACAGAGTTGCGCAACCAATATGTGATCGGCTACCACCCCAAAGACCTGACCCGCGACGGCAAGTGGCGTAAAGTGAAGGTGAAGGTGAATCCTCCTGCGGGATTGCCTCCGCTGACTGTCCATGCTCGCACCGGCTACTATGCGCCTTTGCAATAATCTGGTTCTCGCTGTTGTTTCGTTCCTCCTGCTCGCATCGGCTCATTCGCTCGCGGCACAGCAATCGCCGTCTTCGCAACCTCCGAAAACATCTTCCATACCGCAGGCTCCATCTCTGACCGTGGACCGCGATCCGGTGCGCTCACCGGATGCGGAATCGCCCACTACATCTGCCGGCCCTCTGCGCAAAGAGGGGTCGGGATACGTTCTGCACACCGATGTGGAAGAGGTGGTGCTGAACGCGACGGTGCTCGAAGGCAATCGCCTGGTTCCGGACTTGAAGGGGGAGAACTTCGAGGTATTCGAGGACGGAGCGAAGCAGACCCTGCTCAGCTTCCAGCACACCGACCTGCCGGTTTCGATTGCGCTGGTGGTCGACAACTCGGGGTCCATGGCGCGCAAGCGGCCCTCGGTGAACAAGAGCGCGCTGGACCTGATTCAGGCCTCAAACCCGTCCGACGAGGCGTTTGTGGTCAACTTTTCCGACGAGGCATTCATCGACCAGGAGTTTACCTCCGACGTGAACAAGCTGCGCGATGGACTGGGGCATATCGAATCGCGCGGCGGGACGGCGCTCTACGATGCCGTGGTGGCTTCGGCGGACAAACTGGCGGCCGACGCCAAGCGGCCCAAGCAGGTGCTGATCCTGATTACCGACGGCGAAGACAACGCGTCGACCTTGAACCTGGAGCAGACGATCCGCAGGGTGCAGCAACTTTCGGGGCCGGTGATCTACTCGATTGGCCTGCTCTTTGGCGACGAGATGAGCCACGCCGAGGTGCGCCATGCGCGGCGGGCGCTGGAGATGCTTTCGACGGAGACGGGTGGGATCGCCTTCTTTCCCAAGTCGATTGAGCAGATCGACCAGATTGCGGCCGAGGTGGCGAGGGATATACGCAACCAGTACACGCTGGGCTACCGCTCGACCAAGCCGACGACGGTGGCTGGATTCCGGCGCGTGCAGGTGAACGCCGAGGCCAAGGGGCTGGGCAAGCTGACGGTGCGGACCAGGACGGGCTACTTCCCGGTGGTGCGGCCGGCGAAGAAGGAACCGGCGGAGAAGAAATGACTCAGCGAGTCGGAGTCTTGTGACTGTCTGCGCTCAAATCTGGGTGCCCCATCCATTTCACGTTCTTCGTGAAATGGGTGGGAGACCTCAGCCCTTTCCCTTCCGATCTCCGAAATGTATCCTGCCAATCGGTTAGACTGAAGCAGCCATGGCCGTAGCTTCTTCATCCCCAACCGCCCTTCGTATTGCTTCCGACATCACAAAACTTGTGGGCCAGACACCCATGCTGCAACTGGCTCGGCTGGCTCCTGAGCCGGCGGCGGCGGTGTTTGCCAAGCTGGAGTTTCTGAATCCCGGCGGCAGCATCAAGGACCGCGCGGCGCTGGGCATGATTCTGGATGCAGAGGCGAAGGGGCTGCTGCATCGCGGGTCTACGATCATTGAGGCCACGGCTGGCAATACCGGCGTGGGGCTGGCGCTGATCGGCGTCAACCGCGGCTACACGGTGAAGCTGTTTGTGCCGGAGGGGTTTGCCGAGGAGAAGTGCATCCTGATGCGCGGCTTTGGCGCCGAGGTGATTCGCACACCGGAAGACGAGGGCATGGCGGGGGCAATCAGGCGGGCGCGTGCGGCGGGCGCGGAGATTCCAGGGTCGTTCACGGCATTGCAGTTTCAGAACCCTGCCAATCCGCAGTATCACCACGATACGACGGCGGTTGAGATCTGGGAGCAGATGGAAGGCCAGGTGGACGGCTTTGTGGCGGGCGTGGGGTCGGGCGGAACGTTCAGTGGAGTTGCACGGTTTTTGAAGGAACAGAACCCGGCGGTGGTGAATGTGGCTGTCGAGACGCAGGGGTCGATTCTGCAAGGCGGAGCGCCGGGCAAGCACAAGGTGGAAGGCATCGGCGTGCATTTTGTGCCGGAGACGTTTCATCGCGATGTATGCGACCGGATTGTTGCTGTGAATGACGAGGATGCGTTCGGGATGGTGAAGCGGCTGGCAGCGGAAGAGGGGCTGGTGGGCGGATCGAGCTCAGGAGCGGCGGTGTTTGCTGCGGTGGCGCTGGCGAAGGAATTGGGAGCGGGGAAGCGGATTGCAGTAATTATTCCGGACTCAGCGGAGAGATATTTATCGAAGAAGATATTTGAGGGCGAGATATAGGCTGCGTTCTCACCGCCTCTCAGGATGACAGGTCTGTTGGTGGGAAAGATAAGGACGCCTGCTCAAACAGGATAAGCTAAAACCCAGGAGCTAGAAGCTAAAAACTGACCATGCCTGACTACAAATACTCCACTCTCGCTGTCCATGCCGGCCAATATCCCGACCCACTTACGGGCGCGGTGAATGTGCCTGTTTACCTTTCATCGACGTTTGAGCTTACCGGCATCGGCACCGATAAGGGCTGGGACTACTCGCGCGCCGGAAACCCGACACGGGACCGGCTCGAAGAAGCGCTTGCGGCTCTCGAAGGCGGCGCCAGCGGCCATGCGTTTGCGAGCGGCATGGCGGCGATCTATGCGCTGGTGGCGACCCTGCACACGGGCGACCACGTGATCTGTTCGCACAATGTATATGGTGGCACACAGCGGCTCTTCAACCAGATCGTCTGCCACTACGGCATCGAGATCGCGTATGTGGACACTGGCGACCTGGCCGCTGTGGAAGCGGCTATCAAGCCGGCGACGAAGCTCATTCATGTTGAGACACCGACGAATCCGATCATGTCGCTCACAGACATTGCGGCGGTGAGCGCAGTTGCGCACGCACACGGCGTTGAAGTCAGCGTGGACAACACGTTCATGTCGCCCGTGTTGCAGAGCCCGCTGGCATTGGGCGCGGATATCGTGATGCATTCGACGACCAAGTTTCTCAACGGCCACTCGGATGGATTGGGCGGCGCGCTGATTGGCTCCAAGCCGGAGCACAAGGAGCGGTTTCTGCTGGTGCAAAAAGCTGCGGGCGGAATTCTTTCGCCATTCGAGTGCTTCCTGGTTCTGCGCGGCATCAAGACGCTGCCGCTGCGGATGAAGGCTCACGAGGAGAATGGGCGCGCTGTGGCAGAGTTCTTGTCGACGCAAACGAAGTTGACGCGGCTGGCGTATCCAGGCTTGAAGAGCCATCCGCAGCATGAGCTGGCGCGACGGCAACAAAAGGGCTTTGGCTCCATGATGAGTTTCGACCTGGGGACAACGGAAGCTGCGGGGCGATTCCTGGGGGCGGTGAAGCTTTTCCTGAATGCGGAGTCATTGGGAGGCGTCGAGTCGCTTGCCTCACACTCGGCCACCACGACACATGCGGCGCTTGGCGATGAAGAGCGGCAGCGGCTGGGGATTACGCAAGGGCTGGTCAGGCTGTCGGTGGGAATCGAAGACAAGGACGACTTGATCGCCGACCTGGACCAGGCGCTGGCTGCGATATAGGCTGGACCAGAAGCGAGTCGGAGAATTGGGCGGCTCCAGTAAAAGCAAGAAAGCGAGGAGAAAATGCTGATGCGCAAGTTTCTGATTGCATTCGTTGTTCTTGCAACTGCAACCTGGGTTGGAACGCCGGCGCATCGGTTGGCCGCACAGGAGCGGCAGCAGGCGTGCTGCGGGCCGATTACACCGGCAGGCGAGCGGCTTTCCGACGTTCTCGATGCGATGGATGTTGAGAACCATTGGTTAAACCACGAGCATGTGAATTGGGAAACCGGCGA
>Ga0302140_10000212_pt1 | contig 69434 bp, 116 predicted proteins | sample I_Bog_E1_1_FD_202095 | JGI IMG/M metagenome (GOLD analysis project Ga0302140, IMG submission 202095) | Peat permafrost microbial communities from Stordalen Mire near Abisko, Sweden - I_Bog_E1_1 | ecosystem: Environmental > Terrestrial > Soil > Wetlands > Peat | place: Sweden: Abisko, Stordalen... | reverse complement strand
ACAAGATCAACTCGCGCGGCGGCGTGCGGCCATAGACGGCGCTCGCGTAGTCGTAGAGCCCGGCGGCGCTGGCCTTGTCCCAATCCGTCGATCCGTGCGGCAGGTATCCGAGAAGAATCGCACGCCGAACAACCATCATGTTCGTCGCCTCGCGATCGTCTGCCTTTTGCCGCTCCGTTCGCGGGCCTTTTCGTCGCGTTCCCGCCGAGGACTGCCCGCAAAAATGCGTCCTGAATTGCGCGCTCGTCGGCCGGACAACGCGGATGCCAAAAACGCCGGCAATCGCCTCAACGACGCCATGCTGTTGCAGTTGCGTTATGATCACGTCGGCGCTCGGCTGTACGGCCGGGTGCAGCCAGTGTTCGGCGACGATCAAATCCGGGTTTTCGAGTTGGATATTATCGCGCAACGAGCAAGCGAGGTTTCGACATGACGTCTCGACCGGCTGGCCGACCTTTTTGAGCAGCCAGCTTTCGATTCTCGGCTTTGGTCCGCCTGCGACGCCGCACGCAAAGCCGGTCCTGTTCCCGAGATCGAGAGCGAGTATCCGCACAAGCGAACGCCTTCACGACAAAACCTATTGCACGCGGGTTCCGCTTGGCGCATCCGCGCCGTCTAGGGCGCTTTTAGGAGGCCGCCCTCGGCGCGGCTTTAGCTCCTTGATTCCGGCCGCGACTTTCTGCGCCGCCTCGCTCAGCGGTTCCGCATCGCCCTCGCCGGCTTCGGCCTCGCCGTCGTCGTCTTCCTCGCCGTCTTCGTCATCACCGGCCGGCGCGTCCGGCTTGTCTTTGGGATCGTCGCTATCGGCGCGGCGCGCGGCCATTTCTACGATGTCCGCCACATGCTCGGCGCCATACAAACCGGCGGCGCGGCAAATATCGACGTAGAGCAACGTCTGGCGCAAAAATTCCTCGCGCTTTTGCTCGTCCATTTTGTAGAGCTTGACTGACAACGAGAACGCGCCGCGATGCAAATAGCCGTCGTCGATGGCCGCTTTGACCCTCTCGCCGAGTTCGCCCGCAATCGTCTGGATTTTGGTGCGTTGGTGGTTGGCCTCTTTTATCAATGAGGTCAGTAGCTTAGGCGCGACTGTTCGTTCCGCTGTTGAAGCTCTCGCCATGCGCGTTGCCTTTTGAAACCTTGTGGAAGCCGTTGCGTAACAACAGGTTGAATTAGGCCGACTTAGCCTCTTGGCTAAGATCGTCCGGCGTCTGCCAGATATCCGGGCGCAACTCGTTGAGCGGCACGCCGCTGAATTTGGCGACGAGCCGTGCGCGCTTATGTGGAATGCGCGTCCACTGTTGGATGGCCTGAGACGTGATCGGCGAGCCGCTTTCCGTTAGCGCCTTCGCCAGTTCACCAGGGCCACCGGCCGCTGCGATAGCCCTTACAGCCGCCGCTTGCGCGCCTATCATCTTGTCCATATGGAGTTGTAAGCATAACTATTGCGTTCTTGCAAATCATATTTATAATGGCGTTTAGCTGTGGAAATTTGGGGAATAAGGCAATGAGAGTGTGGCGCCGCCTTGGCAAACGCCGAGTCATAGATTCGCAAGGGAATCGAATTATAATTAACGAGTCGGCTATAAGACTCCGAGACGTTGGACTACGAATGCAGACCAGGGCAGAGAGAATACGATACCTGAGGGAAAGCATGGGGCTCGCGCAGGGGCCGTTTGCCGATCTTTTAGGCGTCAGCCGGCCGGCGCTGCGGAACTGGGAGCGCCGGAGCAAAGAGCTAGGCATCGCGCGGCATAATTTGAGCCGGGTTGCGCAACTGACGGGCGCAAGTATTGACTGGATTGAGCACGGACATGGCGAGATTCCGATCATTTCACCCAAGTCTAATGTCGGCCCGCATGAAGCCGACGCATTAGGCAGCGAGTCGACGGGCACTCGCTACAGCCAAGAGAGCCAAGAAACACCTGATATACAGTACGCGCTCGCGGCAATTCGCGCCGCGATTCAAACGACGTTTTTGGTTCTACAAAATAGGGCTCCCACGGAAATTGAAATGGCTGCTCTGGTAAGATCGTCGCTAGCACTGTTTGAAGCCCAGCTAGCTCTAAACCGGCCTCCTCGTCGAAAACCAGCGAATCAAACTCAGAGCGTAGTTGCAGATCACACATCCGAGCCAATAACAAAGCCCTCGTAACCTCGGAAAAGTCGGGAGGGGGTTTATTTCCAGGCGCCATTAAACCGAAGCCCTTGCCGCCCCTTTCCGCCGAAACAGCTACATCTGACAAATCTATCTATACCGATTGCGTTATTTCGTTGCCATTTATGTAAGTGTGACTTACAGTTCTCTTTGACACGAGACGCCACTCGCGTCAATGTTGGAGAGAACCATGAACGCCCTCACACAGTTCAAAACGCCGTTGACCCCAGCTAAAATCCGCAAAAGCGCTAGGCGCGATTATCGCGCTCGCTGCGCTATCGGGCACGAAACATACGTTGGACTGCTGGATATCGAGATCGCCGGTCACAAAGGCTGCGGCGCACCGCTGAGGTGCGAAGTCGAGTTTTACCTTGCTTATCCGGCTATCGTTGAGACGCGCGACGAGCCGGGCGAAGGCGCGCAATACGAAATTTCGGCAATCCGCCCGTACACTTGCAAGAAATGGTCAACTGAACACGATCTCCTAGACTGCCCAGAATGGATGGAAAATCTCTTAATTGAATGCGTCGATTCCTCGCGATTGTCCGATTGGGTTGACGACTAAGCTCCAACCAGCCCCGGTCAAAAGCCGGGGCTCCGAGGCTCCCATGCGCGTCCAAATCACAGCCGGCCCTTGGCGCTATGCCAACGGCAACGTGTTCGGAAGGCACGGCGCGCCGATTGCCTTCGTCTCGCTAGGCGGCCCTATGCACGCCAACCCAAGTCCGCGCACGATAGACGAGGCCGACGCCAATGGGCGGGCCATTGCGGCGGCTCCTAACCTCCTCGCAACGCTCGCGGCGATTGCGGCAATAGACACCGCCCTCCTCAGCCCGGGCGACGAAATCCTTATGGTCACAAGCGCAAGGGCCGTGCTGCGCTCGATCAACGAAAGCGCGGAGTCCAGCGATGAATGACAGGAAGTTGTCGCTTGTTGAGGGAAGCGTCATTCAGATTGCGCCGCCGCATAAGCTGGCTGGCTGCGTTGCTTTGATCAGCAAGGTCAAAACCTGGGGAGTCGTGGCTCTTATCGCCCTTCCCGATGAGGCCAAATGCCCGATAGTCGGCGCGTATATCCGGCTTAAGCGCGACGAGTTCGAACCCATCCGCCACAAGACGAGTGAGACGGCCGATGACTGAGGCGCGCAAGTTCACCGCCGCGCAAAAGGCGCGGGTTCTTGCTCGCGAAGTTTCATATCGAGTCTTCGTTTATCCGAAGCGCGTCGCCAACGGCAAAATGACCAAGGCGCAGGCTGACGAACAGATCGGCATCATGGCGGAAATCCGCGACGAATATCAGCGGCTGGCCGACGAGGAAGCGGAAAAGGGGAGGTTGCCATTGTGACCAGGACCTGCGGCGAATGCAGCCTTTGCTGCAAGCTTTTAGCCGTCCGCGAGCTACGCAAAAGCGCGGGCGAGCGCTGCCGATATCAAAGCTTCTCCAAGGGCTGCGGCGTCTACAAGACGCAAGCAATGCCGAATAGCTGCAAACTTTGGTCATGCCGCTGGCTCGTTCAAGAGGCCGACACGCGCGATCTCTCGCGACCGGATCGATCCGGCGTCGTCCTCGATATTTTACCGGATTACATTACGGCAATTGACAACGAAACCGGCGCCGAAACAAAAATTGAAGTGGTGCAGGTTTGGGTCGATCCCAAGCGCCCCGACGCCCACCGCGATCCGGCGTTGCGAGCCTATTTGGAGCACCAAGCCGAGCAAGGGATTGCCGCGCTTGTCCGCTACAATGCCATCGATGGCTTTGTCCTGGCCGCGCCGAGTATGGCAAACGGCGTGTGGTTGGAAATGCGGACGCAGCGCGAGGCTGTCGAACACAGCGCGGCCGATATCGCCGAAGCGCTTGGCGGAACCTACGAGATGACCGTCGAGGCGTCGCCATGAAGGATATGCAAGACCTTGATATTTTGATCTTTCATCCGGGCGTTGACGAGCCTGAAATCGCGAGGATTTCGATTCCGAAAGACCCCAACTATGGCGAGCTTAACAAGGCGATTGGCGCCTTTATCGGCCCGAACAATATCGAGCATGTAGCCGTCCCTTATGAGGGCGAGCGCGCCGATATGTTCGTTGACGAGTTTTCCGCGATCAATCCGCGCAAGGCGTTCGACGACGAGAGATTGCCCGATGCCGGGCCGCAACCCGTCAACAAGGCCGCGACGCAAATCTACCATGCGGCGTCGTTTGCGCGCGGCGACGATCTTAGCCAAGCGCCGCTGATTTATGGAAACGCCGTGATTACGACGCGCCGCGTCTGGCGCTGATTATCTTTATAATTCGATTATTTGTTCTCTTGCTAATTTGAAAACACGCGCGCAATATAACGCGGCAATCAGTTAGCAGGAGAATCGCAAATGGATGAGTTAGCGCATCAAGCGGAACGCCAAGGTAAAATGACCGAGGCCAAGCTTATCGAAATCGTCAACGCGGCCGTTCCGCCGGGCGTCTGCTGGTTTCCTATCGACTCCGTCGAGGAATGGCTCAAGCGCCGAGAGCCGGATTTTACCGCGTCCAACGCGGGCGTGCTGTTCCATGACGGCCCGGTTGAAATGGGCGCGTATTCGACGCCGCTGAAAATGTGGGCGCTAAAATCCAAGATCATCGAGGCGGAAAAAGGCAATCGCGCGATGCGGCGCGGCCAGCTTATCGAACCGGTTATCCTGCAAATGCTGCGCGAGGAATATCCGACTTGGACGTTTGTCCAGGCAAGCCGCTACTACCGCGATCCGGCGTCTCGAATCGGCGCCAGCCCGGATTTCTTCGCCTTCGATCCGGAGCGGCCGGAAGGTTTCGGAGCGCTCGACGGCAAGTCCATCGGCAAATATGCAGGTCGCAAGAAATGGCAAGATGCGGACGGTGATCGCGCCGTCCCGCTCTGGATAGCCGTTCAGGTCAACGTTACCGCCGCCCTTTGCGGCGCGTCCTGGGGCGCCGTTGCGGCCTACCATATGGACTCCGATTGGATCGAACCGGTCGAGGAAGTGCCGTTGCGGCCCGGCGTCATGGCGGCGCTTACGCCGCGCGTCCAAGACTTTTGGCGTCGCGTCGAGCAAAACGACCCCTATGACCCGGATTTCAACCGTGACGCCGACTTGATCGGCGATCTCTACGACGGCGAGAACGGTCCTGTCATCGAGCTTGGCGACGCGCCGGACGTCGCGGCGCTGCTCGACGAACGCGAAGCGCTCAAGGCGCGCGAAGCCGATGGCGCCGCCGCCGCCAAGGCGCGAAAGCCTGTCGATGCGCAGTTGATCCACCGGCTCGGCAACGCGAGCGCGGCGCGGATCGCGGACGGCCGGACCTTTGGCGTCAAGATCATTCGGCGCAAGGGCTTTACGGTCGCGCCGAGTGAATACCCGCAGCTTTCCGTGAAAGAGCAATTCGCGGCGAGCGCGAAGGCGATGCGAGCCGCCAAGCCGGCCGCCGTGCCGCTCTCGTATTCCGGCCCGTTCTAAGGATAGCAATATCGCTTGCTAATTGGCGCGCGATATAGCACGATAATTTGTAACCAATCCAGCGACGCCACGCTACGGAGAAAACATCATGAATACGCAGGGAAAAATGACCGACTTCACGCCGCCGCCGCCTATTGGTGACAACCGCCCGCCGCGCGATCTGCGCGAGCAGTTGGCCGAGGATCGCGCGCAGACTCGCCACGACGTCGAGACGCTTGCCGCTCGCGCCAACGTCGCGCCAAAAAAGATTACGACGCCGGCCGATCTTGATGCGGTCGGCGCATTGGTCAAGGACGCGCGAGCGCTCTGGAAACGGACGGACGGCGCTCGCACGATCGCCAAGGCTCCTTATTTGCAGGCTGGCAACGACGTGCAATCTTTCTTCGCCGTCTTCCTCGACCGCTTAAAACGCATCGGCGATACCTTCCAAGCGATAGGCGACGACTACCAGCGCGAAGTCGACCGCGCCGCCCGCGCAAAAGCCCAAGCCGCCGCCGACGCCGCCCGCGCCGAAGAACAGCGCCAGCGCGACCTTGCGGCCTTTACGACGCCGGCCGAGGAGGTTGCGGCCAATACCGCCGCCGAGGCTGCGTCGGAAGCCGCCTACGCCGCCGATCTAGCTGGCAAAGCGAAAGCCGCCGATCTCGTGCGGACGCGAACGGAAAGCGGCGTTTTGGCGAGCGCGCGAACCACTTGGAAGGGAACCATAACCGATTGGGACGCGCTAAATATCTCTGACCTAAAGCCATATATAAAACGAGAAGCAATACAATCGGCGTTAGATCAAGCGATAAAAATGGGTATAAGGAAAATCAACGGTACAAGTATCGAACAGATCACACGGGCCATGTTCAAATGATCGCCGCGAAGATTGCAGGGTTGCGCTTCGGTAAGCTGCGCGCGATAGCATCTACAGACGAGAGGACGCGTAGCGGAAAAATATTATGGGACTGCATTTGCGATTGTGGCAAACGACTACGTATTCCTGCCGCCGCTTTAAATAGTGGAAACACAAAATCTTGTGGGTGTACACATGGGGGAGCAAACGAAACGCACGGCCATACGAAAGGCGGTGTGTTTTCGTCGGAGTACAGATCGTGGGCAGGAATGAAGAGCCGATGTACTACGCCTACAAATAAGAAATTTACGAGTTACGGAGGACGCGGCATCAAGGTCTGTAGCCGCTGGCTAAATAGCTTTGAAACTTTTTTGGAGGACATGGGGCGGAAGCCTACGCCTAAGCATTCAATTGATAGATACCCAGATAACGATGGAAACTACGAGCCAGGAAACTGCCGCTGGGCCACAAACAAAGAGCAGAGCAACAATCGAAGGATTCGTCGTCCATCCGCTCTTGAACTCGCGGACGTTGAGAAGGTCTTAGAGGTATCCAAGACCGGAACGCCTCTTAGAGAAATCGCGATCATGTTCGGAGTTAGTAAATCTACAGTGTATTTTATTGTCACCGGACGATCTGTATATGCTCGCAGGTTGCGCGGCGCGACCATCGCCAAGGAAACGAAGGCGTCTTTCCGATGATTATCCATGTCATTGACACTGAAACAACTGGCCTCGATCCCACAACCGACCGAGTGGTTGAGATTGCGGCGGTCGAGATGTTTTATGACCCGACCGAGGGGAGCGTTGTTGGCGGTTTCAGATCCAACTCGATACTCGTCAATCCGCACCGGCCTATTTCGTTCGAGGCGATGGGCGTTCATCACATTATCGACTCGGACGTCGCCAACGCGCCCGACCTTGAGGAGGCGCTTGGCCTTGTTCTCCCTGCAAACGTTGACCTTCTCGCTGCGCACAATGCCCGCTTCGACCGCGACATGCTGCCGACGCTCAAAGAAAAGCGCTGGATCGATACATATCGCTGTGCTCTGCATGTTTGGCCGGAGGCGCCAAGCTTCAAGAACGCGGTGCTATATTATTGGCGCGGGCTTCCTCGCCCTAGCGGAGTCGCCCCTCACCGGGCGTTGTTCGACGCCGTTCTGACGACGGCGCTTCTGGTTGAAATGCTCAAGGAGCGTAGCCTAGACGACTTGTTGAGGCTTTCGACCAAGGCCGCCGTTCTGCGCAAAGTCGGATTCGGCAAGCATTTCGGCATGGCTTGGACGGACGTTCCCACCGACTATCTCCGCTGGGGCGAAGGCCAGGACTTCGACCCCGACGTCAAATTCACCATCAAGCATGAACTCGCGCGGCGTCGCGCGGGATAGCGCTTGCTTATTATCTAATTATAACGCAATATTGTTAGCGAGCAATTTCGCTAGCAACAAAGCAACCGAAAGAGCAACAAAATGAGTGTCAACCAAGTTTCCCCATCCCGCAATTCGGAAGAATCGACCGAGATTGTCGGATACGACGGCGGCGGCGGTTTGAGCGCCGTGCAGCAAAGCCTAGCTGTCAGCCTTGCCCGCGCCGAAGTCGATCAGCAAGTCGCAACGGCTCGCGCCATGCCGCGAAGCATTCAACGCGCCGTAAACCAGATAACGACGCTTGCGACGCTCGACGAGGACACCGCCGCCGAGTGCATCTATGCTTTACCGCGTGGCGGAAAGACCATTCAAGGCCCGTCGATCCGTTTCGCCGAGATCATGGCGAGCCAATGGGGTAACTGCCGAGTCGCGGCACGTATTGTCCATGTCGACCGCATCGAAAAATACGTGGAAGCCGAGGGCGTATTTCAGGATTTGGAGACGAATGTAATTCAAGTGGCTCGCGTTCGTCGGCCGATACAGGAAAAGCGCGGCAAGGGAATCGACAACGACATGATTCAGCTTGCCGGCGCCGCAGCTTGCTCGATTGCTCGGCGCAACGCGATCCTGGCCGGCATTCCAAAGGGCGTCGCTCGTCGTGGATATACGGCTGTCGAGGAGGTCATACGCGGCGATATCAAGACGCTCTCAAGTCGTCGAGCGCTCGCAATCAAGGCATTCGGCGTCATGGGCGTTACGCCAGATCGCGTTTTTGCAGCGCTCGGCGTGCAGGGCGAAGGCGATATAAACCTCGACCATCTGCTGACGCTCAACGGCGCCCGCGCGGCGATCAAAAACGGTGAGGTTACCGTCGAAGAAGCCTTCCCCGTTGCGGCTAAACCCGGCGAGCGGCCGGCGTCTCTCGCCGACGCTCTCGACAAAATGGCCGGCGTAGGCGCGAACGAAAAGGTCGATCCGGATACGGGCGAGATTACGAAAAACGGCAACGCCGATTATGTCGCCGCTTCCTCGGACGGCCGCTTAAACGGCGCTATCAACGACAAGCCGGCCGGCAACGGCGCGGCCAATGGAACCGACGCGGCGTCATCACGGCCCGCCGCGTCGGCGGAAGGCGCCGGGACGGAACATGACTCCGGCCCGGCGCCGACCGATCCGAACGCGGCGTTGCTCGCGGACCTGACGCAAACCGCCCGGGCGCGGGCCGACGCCGGCCCCGCCGCGCTGCGCGACTTCCTCGACAATCTTGAGCCCGGCGAGCGCAAGCTTTTATCGCGCGAATTGGTGGACGCCCTGGTCGCGCACGCCAAAACCAAGATGAAGCCAGCCACGAGCCGCGCTTGAGCGGGACGCCCGACAAGCCGCCCTATGGAGCGGCCTGCAACCATTGCGGACAGTGTTGCGAAGCGCGGCTCTGTCCGCTTGGCGCTATTGTGTTCCAACGCAGCGACGGCCCTTGTCCGGCGCTTGGCTACGTCGGAGAGGGAATTGGCTACGACGGAGAGGCAAGGAGCACTTGCGGCTTGATCGTCAACCCGCGCGCCTACGCGCCGGTCCTCGCGGCGCTGAACGGCGTTGATGCCTTGAGCGAGGGGGCGAAGCTGCTTTGCGGGGCCGGGATCGGCTGTGACGCCCTTGCTGACGGCGAACGCGAACCGGCCGCTACCAGGGACGCGATATTCGCCAAAGCCGGCGCCACCCCTCGCGTCTACGTCAGGCGCGCCAAGATTTCCTGGGGCTTGCTTTAACGTCTTCCCCGCCCTGAAGGCCGGGGCATCTGGAGGAGAGTCCGTTGAGCGACGAGCCTAAGAACGAGCCCGCGCTTACGCCCGCGCAAAAACGGCTCCTCAAGCGCGCTGAGGAAAAAATTCAGACGGTATTGCACGAGCTTGAGGATGCGACGCGGCTCTACGTGGACTCGGTTTACGTCGATCCTCGCAATTGGGCGCAACTGAAAACCGAGATATTTCTAACGCGGCAAATTCGACACTAATTGTAAAGCTAATTAAATCGCGTGCGATTTTACTCGCACGCTAGCTAGTTATTTAGCTTTCCGGTCCTTCTCAAGCACGCCTTGAATCAAATCCTCGACAAGCCGTTGCACCGTCGTATCGGCTTCCATAGCCATGAGGCGAAGCTCTTTGCGCTCGGCCGGCGTTACGCGGATCACGACGGAAACGCGCTTTTCGTCGTTTTCACTCGATGTTTCAGGATCGGACGGCGCCTGCATTCCCTTTTTGACGACGGGAAGAATCGTTAGCGCGCGGGGCTTTGCCATTTTTATTTCTCCGTTTCAAGTTCGGTTTTGATTTCCGCCCAAAGCGCCGCGATCTCGGCGGCGGCCTTTCCAGAGGGCTCAAATTCCCCAGCGGTTTGTCCGCCGGCAAGGGCGTGCTGGATAGCGACTCTCATGACGATAACGGTTTGTGCGACCTTGGAGCCCAAGCCGGTTATAAGCTCGCGCGCTTGGCTGACTTGCGCCGGCTCGCCCCAAGCAGACGCCACAGGCGCTTGGTTTATAACGACGAGCGGCGCTTTGCCGGCCGATTGTGCGAGTTCAAGCGTCGCCGGAATCGCGTTGAGATCGGAGAACGCCGGCCGCAGCGGAACAACGACGAGATCAGAAACCACGATAGCGTCGAGGATCGACTGTTGAGCGTGCGGCGGCGTATCGACTAGGCAATAATCCACGCGATCCTTGCGCGCCCTATCGACGAACCGCCGCAAGTCTTTTCCGGTTGACTTGATAAGTATCGGCGTCCCGCTACCGCGCAACTGATACCAAGCGTTGAGCGAGCCTTGCGGGTCGGTATCGATAAGCAAGACATTGGCGCCGCCGGTCTCGGCAAGAACGCTAAGATGCTGGGCGAACGCCGTTTTTCCGGCGCCGCCTTTTTGCGCAGCAAAAGTGATAACTTTCATGTTTTTGCCCCCAAGGTCGTTGTCGTCGCCTCGCCGCGCTTGCCTAGCTCCGCGTCGATGGCCGCGAGCTTGAGCGCGAGCGTCTTGCGCATTTGCGCGAGATCGAACGTCGGGAGCCGCAGCATGGATTTTGCGAACGCGCTCGGCGCGGTCGGATCGTGATTTTCAGCTTTCGCTGGCATGGTTCCCCTCGTCGAGTCGCTTTCGTCAGTTAGCGTTATAGCTCGTTATAAAGAGCTATTGCAAGCATAATCTAAAGCGATAAAAGAAGCTTGACGGCGAGTCGCGAGGATGATTCTTAACGGCTTGTCAAGAGGGGTTTGTAAGGTTCGGGAAAGGGTTTTGCGGGCAAGTTTGGCAAGGCGCTAAAAGGCGCTTACGGCGCAAATCAAAAATCGTAAAGGCGTTTGCGCGTTTACACAGCGGGGGCTGGGGAAAATGGCGATTTTTGGGTATTGTCGAGTCTCGACGGGGCGACAAGCGAAGTTCGGCGAGAGCCTTGACGTTCAACAGCGCCAGATCCGAGGGTATGCGGACATGCACGCTTTCGACGTAACCGACATTATGATTGAGGAAGGAGTCTCTGGCTCAATTCCAATTGACCAGCGGCCGATTGGCCGCGCCTTGGTCGCACGAATCCAGCGCGGCGATATAATTATTGCGGCCAAGTTAGACCGTATGTTCCGAAGCGCGCTCGACGCGTTGCAGATTGTCGCGCGCCTGAAAGAGAAAGGCGTCACTCTTCACCTTCTCGACTTAGGTGGCGACATGGCGGCCAATGGTTTTAGCAAGACGTTTCTCACAATAGCCGCCGCCTTCGCCGAGGCCGAGCGCGACAGGATTCGCGAGCGCATCAGTCAAGTAAAAGCCGACCAAAAAGAACGCGGGCATTTTCTCGGCGGCGCGCGTCCCTTCGGATATCACATCATCGTAGAAGCCAAGAAAAAGCGGCTCATTCCAGACGAGGCTGAGCAGGCTTCAATCGTTCGCATGGTTGCTATGCGGGCCGCTGGAAAGTCGCTTCGTGATATCGCCGCCGCTAGCGGTTTTAATATCAGCCATATGGCCGTCAAAAAGGTTCTGGATCAACTAAGAGAGAGCGCGTGATGGGCCGCAATACGAACTCAACGCCAACGAAACACCAGATATTCGCCTATTGGAGCGCGGCCGGTTATGACGGGCAGCTTGATGATTGTATGTTTTGCCGTTTTAAGCAAAAAACGCAAAGGGCTCACATCATCGCGCATTGTGACGGTGGCGCGGACGCCTCAGACAACCTCGTCTTGCTTTGTCGGATATGTCACCCGCTAACGGATGGTTTTACAATCGAGCAATGGCAAGCGCGCCTTATAGGCCCATCGACGGAACGTCGCAGTATGTTTGACGATTTCCGTATGATCGTTAGCCTTCGTAGCGGCGAAAACACTTGCAATCGGATTACGCATTTATTCGACGAAGCTATTGAGCCATACGATCCGAGTCCAGCACCAGACCTTCGCAACTTGTTTTCTGATTTCTTTTTTAGAAACGCAATATCCGCGATACATAAATTAAAGTGATCGAAATGCCGATCAAGAAATCGCTGAGGTTTTTTTACCCGATTGATTGGAAGGAACTTTCGCGTGAAATACGCTTCGGCCGCGCGAAAGGAAAGTGCGAAGCGTGCAAGCGGCCGCACGGTAAGCTTATCGTACAAGTAGACGGCTATTGGTGGGATGCTGACGCTGGCCTATGGCGCGACGAACGCGGACGAAGACGGGCCGTATTCCCGGCGCTAGACCGAATTAAGATGAAAACAATTTGGCTATCGACAGCCCATCTAGATAACAACCCAGGAAATAATACCTGGAAAAATCTAAAGGCGCTCTGTCCCAGATGTCATCTTGCACAGGATAAACAACACCATTTAGCGCAGCGTAGAATTACATACACTCTACGCCGAGCGAAACGTCGATCAATGAATGCTATACGGGATTTGTTTGACTAAGGAAATGGCTTTCCGGGGTCTAGCGCGTAGTCAATCACCGCCGTCCATATTAACGGAACAGACTTTGCTATACCGGAGCAGAGAGCGGCCTTCGCTGTCATTTCTTCGGACGGTTCCCTTATACTGTGCAACGCCGCTAGCGCTGCGGATTTAGCCTCACGCACGCTTATTGTCGGAATCTCCGCCATAATCGCGTCTGCGACTCGATCAGCAATCTCGTTCCTCTGATCTTTGGGTGGTGGAGGCGATGGGGCAATCTCGGTGCGGGCCTTCAAGGTAGTTTCCGAGAAGATATGCAGCATCCCCGCGAAGTCCGGGTTATCCGCCTCTACGTCATAGCGGACCTCGCCGGAAAGCGTCTCGTAAACGCTCACGACGATGCCTGGAAAGCGGTATCCAGCGACCTTTTCAACGGGAATTATATAGTTCACTCCCTCACGTCCTTTTTCCTCTCGCGTATGATCTTGGCTTTTCGTAGTTTTCGCGCTTTCGCGGGCTCTGATTTTGGCTTCGGGCGGAACGCCAAAACCTTGTCCGCAGCGGCATCCAGCGCCTTCTTGTGATCGGGTTTCATGGGTGCTCCTAATGCGTGAGAGCTTTATAAGTCAGGCGCTTGCCTGCAACGCCGTCAATGAAGCTATCAAGCCTCTGTAGCGTGTGGCGCTTTACGTCGCCTTCGTTCAGGCGGAAGGAAAATTCGTCGACGTAGCGGCCTAGATGCTTCTTGCTGGTATGGTGATAGACGCCAATGATCCCGCGTTTCATGACCGCAAAGACGCTCTCGACGCCGTTCGTGGTCACGTCGTCTCGGACGTATTCGCCTTCGCTATGGTTGACGGTTTCGTGGTCGAAAAACAGGCCGTTAAGGCCGCGATAGACGGCTGCCTCGTCAGTGTGGAGCGTCGAGCCGACTTCCACATTCTGATGAATTTTCGTGTGGAGCGTCGCCATATCGGCGTCTTCGACGGGCATTGCCTTCATGCGGCCGCCGCGCTCACGCATTGCGACAACAGCAGTCTTTCCTACTGTGCCGCGTCCCGCTTTGAGCTTTTTGTGCTCATGCTTGTTGGCTTCTTTTCCGCCAACATAGGTTTCATCAATTTCGACAATGCCTTGGAGCTTTTCGAGATCGCTCCCACAAGCTTCTCTGAGGCGGTGCAACACAAACCATGCGGACTTTTGCGTGATTCCGATTTCCTTCGCGAGTTGCATTGACGAAATGCCCTTACGCGCCGTGACGAGTAAATACATCGCGTAAACCCACTTATGCAGCGGGACGTGCGAACGCTCGAAAACCGTTCCGGTGCGGACGGTGAAGTCTTCCTTGCACTGGTTGCAGCGATAGAAGCCGCCCTTGCGGGTCGTGATCCGCTCGCCAAGGCCGCAGACAGGACAGCGCGGACCATTCGGCCAAAGCCGCTCCTCCAAATATGAGCGAGCGGCATCTTGGTCGGGGAACATCGCAAAAAGTTCGAAGGTGGATATTGTTGATTTACTCATGATTCCATGTCTCTACCAAAATGAGAAATCGCGGGATTGCACGTCGCGCAAAACCAAACGCCACCGAGAAAAACCGGCCGATCTCCTACGGGATAGCCGCAGTCGGCGCATTGCCTGTCGTCGTTAGGTGCAAAACGGTCTAAGGCTGCTGAATACGCATCCGCTCCAAGTCTGCCGTCGCAATCCTGTGGGCATATGGGCCAATTGCAGAGATGGCCGCCTCGGTGGCAGGGGATAACGCTCATGGCCTATTTCCCTTCAGAACTCAGATGATTTGATCTCGGGCGTAGGCGGCGTGAACAACCCGCAGCGCGGCTTGCATCATTTGTCGGAGTTCGTAAGCCTCCTTGCGCATCAATGCGCTTTCCCGACACGCCCAAGTCAGAGCGGCGGGTCTGCCTGGATTGGCGTTCCACCCTGCTTCCGCCATACGTTCAACTAGCTCCAAATCATCAGACTGACGCAAGCGCAGGTCACCTTTCATGGGCGGCAATCCAGCGTTCGGCTCGAGCCGTCAGCGCCACCTTCAAGCGCGCATCATCGTTATCATGATAGTAGTAGGCTACGTATCGGTCAGGCACGCGCCCGATAATAACGCGCCACGCTCCCGTCATTGCTTGGTCGCTAACCCCTATCGGAGCCCGCGCTTCAGCCGCTTGTTCCGCCGTGGGCGTTGCCGCAACTGTCAGAAATTTGCCGTCATTTACCAATGTGTTCATGGCGCATTCCTCCTGCCGAATTCTTCCAAAAGGCGGACCGCCGCGAGCAAATTATCGACAGTCGTTGCAACATTGTAATCGAGTGGGCCTAGATGCAGCGTATTAAGGCCGCCCAAGGCTCTATCTATCTGAGCGCGACACTCTATTAGAGCAGGGTCATTATAGAATGTGTTCTCTTCATCTGTCTTTTTCATGCCTTCACCCATACTGGCTTGCGGTTGCCGCCCGTGGAGAAACGCTCGCTAAGCTGGACTAGTCCAGCGTTGCGAAGTTCGCAGGCTTCATTCCAGTAGCACTCGGCAGTGAACCATCCGCGAGAAGCGATGGCGGAGAGGATTTTCTCTTTCTTTTGGGCGGTGGTCATTTGCGTAGCTCCCTTGTTGTTGAAAACAAGGTATCTGACTCCCCCGCGATTGTCAAGGGACTAAAATATATAATTCCCTTTTCAACCTTGTCGCCTTTTTTGAATTTCATTTCGCCATCCCCTATTCTTGCAGGCGATCTTAAGGCTTCTTAGCGGGATAAAGCAACTTGGTTGACTAAGCGCCGCCCCGCGTTAAGTTTCAAATAGCGTCGAGCAATTGGCGATCTGTTTTTAGGGCCGTATCCGCGCTTTTAATGCAACATTGTCGGACATGGCGAGCCCCGACACCGCCAGCGCTTTTGACGCGAAAAAGGCCAGATAAGCGCCGGATTTGATTTTTGATAGGAGCAAAAATGATGCAACTTCAAGTCGGCAAGCCTTGGCCCTACGGCCGCGCTCCGGACGGTATGCAAGCCGTTCTATCGCCGGCCGACGAAGCGTTTAGCCTGATGCTCGTCTGCCACGTTGCGAAGCCAACGGCCGGCGAATTCAAAGCGTTTCGGTCGAAGCCGATTCGCGTCGGCCTTTGGTCATCGCCGCCTCTGACTTGGTTTCTTCTCGACGTCGGCGAATTGTCAATGGACGCGCCCTACGCTTGCGGAATAGCTTCGCCGGAACATGCGGTATCCGTTCGCGTTAACGTACTGGCCGCAAAACCCCGTCGTTTAGGGCGTGGATATAAGGCCAGCGCCGCAAGGCGTCTCTCCTTGCTAGTTAGATAGAGTGCGCGTATATATAAAACATGCTCAACGCGACGCGCATTCGCCTCTATCCAACAGACGCTCAAGCGCAAGCGCTGGCCGTCCAGTTCGGATGCGCGCGTTGGGCCTGGAACAATGCCCTTGCGTTGACCGGCGAACTCTATCGCGCCACCGGCAAAGGGCTGAACTATCATGCGATGGCGATCCGCCTGCCCAAACTCAAGCAAGAGTTTGAATGGCTTGGCGAGGCCGACTCCCAGGCATTGCAACAATCGCTGCAAAACCTCGCGCGCGCCTTCGAGAATTTCTTTGCCAAACGAGGTCGCTATCCGCGCTTCAAGTCGAAGCGCGACCGCCAGTCGATCCAATATCCGCAGCGCGTAAAGCTGGACGGCGCGAAAATCTATCTGCCGAAAGTCGGCTGGACCAAATGCGTTGTTCACCGCGAGATCGACGGGCGCATCAAAACCGTCACCGTCTCGCGCAACGCCTGCGGCCAGTTTCATGCTGCCATCCTCACCGAAGACGACGAGAAAGCGCCCAAGGTTTCGACCGTTGGAAAAGCTATCGGCGTTGACGTTGGCCTGACGCATCTCGCCGTCACCAGCGACGGCTCGAAGTTCGACAATCCGCGCCATCTGAAAAAGGCGACGCGTAACCTCAAGCGGAAACAGCGGTCGCTTTCCCGCAAAATGAAAGGCTCCAAAAGTCGCGATAAGGCTCGCAAGCTGGTGGCTCGCGCGCATGAGCGCGTCGCGTGCGCCCGCAAAGACTATCTGCACAAACTGTCTCGACGGATCGTCAACGAAAACCAAGTCATCGCCGTCGAGGACCTGCATGTGAAGGGAATCATGTCGAACCATAATCTCGCGAAGGCTACCGCCGACGTGGGTTGGTCCATGCTGACGAACTTCTTGGAATACAAGGCCACACGCGCCGGTAAGGCGTTCGTCAAGTGCGACCGCTGGTATCCAAGCTCGAAAGCCTGCTCCGAATGTGGATTCGTTTGCGAAAAGATGCCGCTCGATGTTCGGTTTTGGACGTGCGCCAAGTGTTCCGCACACCACGACAGGGACATCAACGCGGCAAGGAATATCCGCGCCGAAGGGTTGCGGATATTGGCGGGCGGGCAGCCCGCTGCTGCTAGTGGAGGCAATGTCAGACGTAGCGCAGTTCGCAAGAACCGCGTTCGCGCTGTTGCCTGAGAAGCTAGAAGCCTCGGCCTTTAGGCCGGGGAGTTGTCACATAAATCGACCAGCGCCAATGGAGAAACCCATGTCCGAAGAACTTCTTGCCGAAGCCGAGAAGGCGCTGGCATCAATTGTCGAAACTCTTGACGAATTGATAGCAGAAAGCGGAGGGGTTTACGGACTTCATCTTAATGGCGACGGGGCTCCATGGTCCGAGATTACGGAGGGCGGGCGATTTGAGGGGTGGTTACTCCCGCTTGAAACCGCCCGCGCCACCCTCGCCAAGCTCCGCGAGGCGAAGGCGAATAGCCACCCCTCGCCAGGACCGGGAGGCTACAGCCCGGATGAGTTTTCGTGCACCGCCGAACAGATGCGAGAGGCGGCGGCAAGGGTGGCGGTTGAGGCGAGGGATATCGCGCTGGTCCACTCAAATGAGGGCGTCTATCAGCGCGAGATTCGGCCTCCTTGTGCGCTGCGCATTGCTGAAGCAATCCGCGCCCTCCCTCTCACCGCGAAATAGGACGGCGCAAATTGGCATTCAAGGTCCAAAGAAAGGCGTGCGCGACCTGCATTTATCGCAGGGACTCGCCGTTGAATATTAAGGCGCTGGAAGATCAAGTCCGCGATAAATACATGGGTTTCAAAGGCCACCGCGTTTGCCACCATAGCAAAGACGCCTGTTGCCGTGGGTTTTGGAACAGACACAAAAACGAATTCGCTATGGGCCAGATCGCGCAGCGGCTCAAATTCGTCGAGTTTGTGGACGTCGATTGCCGCCCGCCGCAAGCAACGAAAGGAGATTTGGAATGACGAACGAACCGTTTCCGGGGAGCCCGGATTATTTCATGTCAGAGGTCGAAGCCCTCCGCGCCGCGCTTAGGAAAGCCGCGGCGTAGAACTATGATCTACTCTTGTTGATAGACCCACCCATTTGCCGGCTTCAATTCCCTGATGGTCGCGTGCCTGGGAACGCTGCCGAGGCGGCCGTGGGATGGAAGGCGGAATACGATAAACTCCGCGCCGACCTCGCCGCCGCAAATGCCGCGCTCGCAAAAGAGCGCGAGGAATGTGCGAAGATTGCAGCAACTGCGGCTGACAATCCGCTGTTTGATATCGAAGAAGGATTCGTGCGCCGCGTCGGGTCGTGGATTGCCAACGCTATTCGCGCCCGCACGCAACCGGAGGCCGGAAAATGAACCGTCAACAGCGGCGCGCCAGCGCAAAACTCAAGCCCTCAATCGCGCCAGAGAGCGCCGCCGACGTCATGACGGAAGGCGTAGAACATCACCTTGCGGGGCGGTTGTTGCCGGCCGAGGCGTGCTATCGCCGCGCCATCGGCGTTAACCCCGATCACGCCCACGCTTTTGCCAACCTCGGCAATGCACTCCAAGGTCAGGGCAAGCTAGACGAGGCGGTCATCGCTTATCGCCGCGCCGTCGCGCTAAGCCCCCATCACGCCGAGGCTTATGCCAACCTCGGCGCTGCGTTGGTGGATCAAGGAAAGTCCAACGAAGCGGTTGCCGCCTGCCAGAGCGCCATTGATCTTAACCCAGACTTTGCTTTGGCTCATTCCAATCTTGGCGCTGCGTTGATATTACTGCGCCGAGGCAACGAAGCAGCCATTGCCTGCCGTCGCGCCATCGCCATCAAGCCCGACATTGCGGAGGCGCACTACAGCCTTGGCGTCGTGCTCCAAGGCCAGGGCAAACTAGACGAGGCAATTGCTTCCTATCGCCGCGCTTTCGCGCTCAGACCAAACTATGCGCAGGCGTATTCCAATCTTGGCGCCGCGTTGGTGGATCAAGGAAAGTTAGACGAAGCTATCGCCGCCTGCCGCCGCGCTATCGCGATCAAGCCGGACTATGCAGGGGCGCATGGCAACCTGCTGTTGTATCTGAACTATAACGACCGAGAGACGGCCGAAAGCCTTTTCGCCGAGCATCGAGAATGGGGCGCGAGATTATGCCGGCAAGCGACGACGCCTGTTGCGTTCGCCAACGCCCGCCAAGCGGGGCGGCGGCTGCGCATCGGCTATGTCTCGCCGGACTTGCGCGAGCATCCGGTTTCGCGCTTTTTCGAGCCGCTGTTGAGGGAGCATGATCGAGAAGCGGTGGAGATTTTCTGCTACGCCGAGGTTGCGCGGCCGGACGCGGTAACGGCGCGTTTGCGCGAACTCTCCGAGCAGTGGTTGACAACCGCGGGGCTTACCGACGACGCGCTTGCCGAACGCATTCGAGCGGACGGCATAGACATTTTGGTTGATCTTGCCGGCCACACCGCGAATAATCGGCTCGGTGTTTTCGCCCGCAAGGCCGCGCCTGTGCAAGCGACTTGGCTCGGCTATCCGAACACGACGGGCCTCGACGCTATCGACTACCAGCTCGTTGACGCGATAACCGATCCGGTCGGGGCCGACGCTTGGGCCAGCGAAACGCTTGTGCGCCTGCCGGACGGCTACTTCTGCTACGGCGCCGCGCAGGACGCCCCCGAGCCGGCCGCGCCGCCGAGCTTGATGACGGGCGTCGTGACGTTCGGTTCGTTCAACAATCCGGCGAAGCTTTCGGCATCGACCTTAGACGCATGGGCGCGGCTGTTGACGCGGCTTCCTCACGCGCGCTTGCTCCTAAAGGGAAAGCCGTTCGCCGACGCCGGCGCCCGCGCGTTGCTTCTCGGCAAGCTTGGCGAACGCGGCATTGCGGCGGATCGGATTGAGTTGGAGGGGTGGTCATCCAACATCGCAGACGCCCTCGGGTCTTACGGCCGCCTAGACATTGCGCTTGATCCGTTCCCCTACAATGGCGCAACGACGACTTGCGATACGCTGTGGATGGGCGTGCCGGTTGTTACGCTTCGCGGCGACCGTCATGCAGCCCGCGTCGGCGCGAGCTTGCTCGCGCAAGTCGGCCTGCCCGATCTCGTCGCCGACTCCGTTGAAGATTATGTCGAGATCGCCGCCGCGCTGGCCGGCGATTCCAAGCGCCTAACCGAGCTGCGCCGAACTTTGCGGCCGCGCATGGCGGCCTCGCCGTTATGCGACGCGCCCGGTTTTGCGCGTAAAATGGAAGCCGCCTATCGCGATATGTGGCAGACGTGGCGAGAGAGGCGCGACGATGAACAACGAACTTGAACGGGTTGCGCTGGCGATCCTTGCCGAACTGCAAAAGGGCTCGGGCGGTCCTTGCAATTTCTGGCAATTTCCCGTCAACGAATCCGGCGACGAGATTGCGGGAACGACCATCCTATTTGACGGCACAATTGATTGCGACCGCCTCGCCGCCGCCGCCATAGCCGCGATAGACCGCGAAAGCGCAACGGCGCTGAGAGCGGCGGCTGATTTCTACGACATGGCCGGACATAGCGAATGGACAAAGCAGGGCGAATTTTCCAGCCAGGATGTTTGTGACCATTTGCGATCCCTGGCCAACGATCTCTTAAAAGAAAAGCCCCCGGTGTGATTGAACCGAGGGCTTAACAGCACGCTAAGAAAACGTGCGTCACCAGCCGCCCATATAATCCCCGTCATGATCGGCGCCCTTAATATCAGGCGCAATGCGTCGCCTGTACTCGTCAATCTTGAGAAATGCCTTATGCGCGGCGTCGATATCCACTCTGTCTCTAACGACAATCGAATGAAACTCGATAAACATCATCATATCGCGCTGAAACTCGTTTTTGCATTCACGAAGGGCGACATAGGCCGCGCCGCCCGTGTGGGAATAGGGGCGCGACCAATCCCTCGCATCTTCACTAATAAGCGGCCCGACGTCTATTTTGTCCGTGCGAGGGGTCCATGCGACCAAGGCGTCTTGATATTTCATGAGTCCGCGCTTTCGGTCCACCAGGTCTTGCCGCAATCGTCGCAACGGTATTGATAGTCCTAGAAGCCGCCGCAAGCGCTATCCCAACGGCGGAAACTGAAATCAGCCGAGCCGCAATCGGGGCAGACGTTAAGATCGCCGTCGCGGGCCTTTTGCCAAGCCGTATAGACGCCGGGTAGTTCCGTTGGCTCGCTGTTCATGGGCGCGCACTCAAAAAGGCATCGCGAGCTTGGCGAAATGCCCGCATAGAGAACAGCGAGCCGGGAAAATCGATATGGAACGAAAACAAATCATGGTCCCATCCGGGCCGGTTGGTCGCGACCCATTCGGCGTATTCGGCAAAGGGCTCTGGGGCTTCACGGAGCCTTGCATTCTCGGCGCGAAGCGCGGCGGTCTCGTCGGACTCAGACATCGCGGGCGCTCGGATCAATAACCTCCTCGTCAACGCGCTCGGTAAACCGCGCCAGGACTATCTTCTTGCTTGTCCGCGCCGCGATCTCCTCGGCGAGCGGCCGAAGACTTTTAAGCCGCTTTTCGTCGGCGGCGATCAACGGAACCGCGATGTCGCCTAGCATCGCAGCGCAGACGCCTTCGTCGCCGTCGTTGTCGATGCTGACGAACGCCCACAATGATTTTATGCGCGGCAAGCGCCCTTCGGCTGGATCGTCGATGACAACGTTCACCGCATCGCTCCGTTGCTGGCGGGCTCACACGCTCAACTTAGCCGAATCGGGCGCAGCGGAAAAGCCTTCGTTGCTTTCGCCTAGAAAAAGCGCAATTTAGGCGGCTAGGCCGGGAATCGCCCGGCAATCTGCGTCGTTTTAGGAGAATCGAAGCCCTAGAAACACAAAACCCGCCGATAAGGGCGGGGTCGGTGTCCGGCAAAGCCGGGAATTGTGAGATCCTGAGAACCTCATAATTCCCGAAATCGTTGTTCGACGCAAGCCCTAAATTTCGGGCAACAGCGAAGCTTTGTCCAAAATCGTCTCCTCCTCGTCGGCGGTCCTGACTACCGAACGGAGGAACCGTGCTCATTTTCAACCGCTTAGACAGACGCCGAGACAAGGTTTTCGGCTACGGGCGCCCGCGCGCGCTCGACCGCAACGCCAAGGCGCGGATCATGGCCGTGGCCGCCTCGCTGATGCTTAGGAAGGCCGAGGGCAAGGCATACGGAAAACTGACGGCCAAAGCCTGCGCCGTCCTCAAGGCGCTGTTATGGGGCTTCCACAACGCCCGTAGCGGCCTTTGCTTTCCGAGCTACGAGAAGATAGCCGAGCGCGCCGATTGCGCCCGCTCGACTGTCGCCGAGGCGCTAAAGGCGCTTGAAGGATCGGGGATACTGTCCTGGGTCAACCGGCTCGCCCGCGTCCGCGTTTGGAACGCCGAGCTTGGCAAGGCGGTCGTTCGCGTCATCCGAACGTCGAACGCGTATGAATTTCACGATCCAAAACCCGCGCTGTCCCTTGCTCTGTCTTCTAAATCCGATTTTCCTACAGGAACAAATACTCAAGTTTCTTCTCTTGCTATAGCACCGCCGAAAACGCTGGAAATCAAGCAACCAACTGAGCTTGATAATTCAATCGCCATATGGAAGGCTAAGTTTAAAGCAAACCAAGAGGCTCGCCGATAAAGATAGGCCGCCTTAAACGCAAAAAACCGCCGCCCCGCGCTCCATGACAGGAGCAACGAGGCGGCGTAAGGTGACGTGGGAGGCGCAGTTGATTGAACGCTAGGGCATCGCCATGAGCCAATACGAACTCAAACCAAATGAAGGATTCTTGTGGAACCGCGTCACATGGGGAAGGCCAGACAGCCCGGCCACTTCGGTTTGCTCATACTGCGCGGCCGTCTTGCCAGACGAAAGTTCCCCGCTGATTATTTCGACGCAAAACGGCTATGCGGCGCGTTTCTGTTCCGCCTGTCAGCGAGATTGGTGGAACCTGGAATCTTTCGACGACGGCGAGCCCGGCTAGAACTTTCCATGCGCCCAAAATTCCGAGATGAGAAACGCAACCACCCCGCCAACCATCGTCAATGATATCCCGAAGCCGCCGAAGATTTTCGATAAGGCGCCAAGCGTCAGCTTCGCGCCGACACGCTGGTTGGACTGCGCCAGCAACAAGTCGAGCTTGTTGTTTACGTTCATATATCGCTCGCGATTCTCAGCCGACTGAGTTTCGAGAACGGCAATTCTTTCCCCAACCGGCGCGGACGCCATAGCCCCATTTCCCTCGTTTTCTAAGGCTTGCAAGAGCAGTAACCCAGACGTTTCGCAAGCCATGAGAATTATTTTCCAATGTAGACCGAAACAAGGCAGCTACCACAATTCCGCTATAATCTCGTACGCTGTGGCGATTTTGCTACATGCTGGCGCAAAGCCTAGTAATAGCAGCAATATAGCGTTCTATATTGTTATCTTTAGCAAAGTCACTTGCCGCCGAAACGCTGAGGAATCCATTGGCGATGAGCCAGAGGAACGCCGCGAGATCGTCTTGCGAGAGCATGGCGGCGGCTCCTAGTTAAAGACGCCGGCCGCGTAGGCGATAACGAGGATGACGGCGACGACGAGGGCAATGCGGATCGCGATCTCAACCGAAATATGCGAGCGGTTGCTCATCGCGACAGCGGCGGCGAGGAGGTAATTAGAGCGCCGCTGGCGGCGGTGGTCTTGGCGGGCGGCTCGGGCGGCGAGATCGACGTCATCCTGGCCTGTAGGTCTCCAAGGGAGCCAGCAACGATATTCGCCACGCCCTCGGGCGTGACGTCGAGTTGGTCAAGCTCAAACGGCAAATGCGCCAGCATTTCGTTGACGAGCCCCGCGACCAATGGGCTCTTGACCGAGATCGACGCGGTTGCGAGATTGCCGCTCGCTGCTAGAATTTCGCGCTTGGCGAGGATATCGGCATAATCCACGACTTTTTTGACGCGCGAGGCTTCGACTTTGATGCCGGTCAGCTTTTTCAACTCGGCGAGCGCCAGCGTTGCGATCAGCGAAAGAACCGCGCTGACCACGGCCAAAATGATAGGCGTCATGGCTTGAACCAATGGCGACAAGTCAACTTGAGACATGGGTTTTCCTTGGCGAGCAAGTCGCGGTTGACGAAAACTAGAGGGCTTGGGCTATCTTTTGTTATCGTTAGCTAGCAAAAGCTATGGACGATTTAGCGAAGCTAACGATGCATATCCGTCACGCCACGAGCTTGAGCGCGTCGATCGTCGCGGGGGAAAGGTCGCCGCCATCGACCGGCAAGCCCTTGGCAATCTCAAAACTATGCAGCGCCGCTCGGGAATCGTCGCCCCAAAAGCCGTCGACCCCCTGCGGATCGCAGCCTGCCGCGAGCAATTGGCTTTGCGCCCAGCCCTTTGAACCGACGAGGAATCCTGACGGGTGCATGTCCTCGGTCAACGTGAGCGCATTATGCCACTTGGCCTGCCAAGCCCTACGCGCGGCCATGTTCGTGTATCCGCCATTTATGCGGCGCGTTTCTTGTTTGAAATTTCCGGCGGCGGCGAGCGCGGAAATCCCTCGCATTTGCCAGTACGCGGCGGCGCATTCCAGCGCGTGAAGCGGCGAATTGATTATGGCGGGATGAGCAATCAAATCGAGTCCGGTCGCTTTGGCTATCTCGCCATAAAGCTCACGACCCGTTAGCTGGATCAGACCACGGCCGCGAAACGCCCAGCCGTCATTACTGCCGGCGACATTTCCATTGCGCCCGCCGTAAACGCTGTTGGCGAGCGCGCGCGGGTTGCTCGCGAACGGCGCGGCGATCTCAAGGCTCGGAAATCGCTTCGGCCAGACTTGGCAAAGGCGCTCGGCGGAATAGTTCAAGTCTTCGACGGTCGCGATGCCGCCCCCCGACTCCTCGCTGACCTGAGCCATAAAATCAACCAAGTCGGCAAGCTCGACTATAGCGTATTTCTCAAAGACCGCCTCGCTCGTCGAGACCATGCCGGCCCGAAGTTCCGGCGCGGCGTGCGGCCACATTTTGTCGAGCGTTGGAGCGTCGAGGGAAAGGCTCAAGGATCTTCTCCAAGCGCGAACTCGTCGCTATCGAGAACGAAGAAATCGAGCGCGAACCACAGACAAGTGAAGAAAATTGCCGCGAGAAGCATCATTGCGCGATTCCGGCTTGGATTTGCGCAATGCGCGCCGGACTGGCGAGGATGCCAGGGCCAGGCGGCGTCGCCGTCGTCGGCGTCGCGAGATAGGTTAGGCCCGCAACAAAGCTCGCAAGAGTCGGATCAATCGTCGCCTTTTGATCGGCCGCAAGTTCATACGTGGCCCAAAAGTCCTCGACGATAGGATCGGTTGATTTCTTGATCGCGATGCGCTCGGCCGGAGTGAACGCAAGATATAAAGCCATCGCCGTCAACTGAAGAGTCGTCGGCATTTCATACAGAGTCTTTGCAGGGTCGGTAAACCGCTGATCGCCGCATTCCCAAACCCCCTCGATCCAGAGGGGTAACGACGCAACGGCGTCAATCTCCCCCGACGCGATGTTCTTAATTTGATAGACCATTAGGCGATACCCCCAAGGGAAACTGCGGCCGGAAACATCGTTCCCAGATTGCCGACGATATTTGAGGCCGAATGGTTGAATCCTTTTCCCGGCGAACCAATAATCGGGTTGATCGAATACCCGGCCAGGCCCAAATTGGCGCCGTAGCTGTAGGAAATAAGCGTTCCGGCATTGCCGGCCGCTATCGCGGCTTGCGCGACGCCGACAATCGCGGAGTTTAGGTATTTCACCACCGAGAAGGAAGTCGTTGTTATAATGCTCCCGAGCAATACAGACGAATCGCCGGCAGCGAACATTGACAGGGGCGTGGAGCCTATGACCGGCGACGTGGAGGCAATCTGAACGACACGGCCTGTCACTTGGTTGATCGTGAACGTTATGACGAGATTGGCGGCGTAGGTATAGAGCAGAAGTAGTCCGCGATCAATAATCGCATTTATAGTGCCTGTGTTTCCCGTGAGCGTTGCGACATATCCGGTTCCTGTGATTGGCATAAAGATTATTGCGCCGGGACCGGAAGATGCGCTGCAAATAAACCAAAAGTTCGTGCCGTCATTAACCATCGACAGCCCTAGCTGCCCGAGGTTAAGTGTGGTTAGGCCAGCGAACGCGGACGCAATGAACGGAGCGCCTTGAATGGTTCCTGCGTTTGATAGGACCCACGCCGAGGCGTAGTGAGTCGCCTCAGAAATACCAATACAAAAATAGCCGCTTGGCAACGCGGAAATGAAGGGACCATAAATTATAGGGCCACACGTCGCCGTATCAAGAACCGTATATGCCAGGACGGACACGCCGGTAATTGACCGGATCGAATATCCCACGCAATTGGCGACGCTTGGCGCAATCGACGCAATAACGATGTTGCTATTCGACAACTGCGCGGGCGTGATAATGGTATTCGCCGTCGTTGGCGAGCCCGCAATCAGGGTTGGACTATAAACCGTGCTGCCTGTATTTGAATATATCCCTAAATAGGTTCCCGATGACGTGCCATAGGTTATCGCGATCCCGCCGCCGCTCAGCGCAATGGCCGCCGCGCTTGAGGACACGCCAGATGCGACAACCGTTGTCGCCGCCACTATCGGATTCAGATACAGGTCAATAATAGCAAATTTAACGGCCGTGCCGGCGGGCGACCAGCAAATGCCCAAAGTCGTGTTCGACAGTTGAACGATATATATGTGTGCCGGCTGATTAGCTGAAGAATCAAGAACAACCGAACCCACCAACGCGCCAGCGGACGTGTACTTATACAGGGTCAGGCCATAGTTGCTTGCGAGATATGGCGCAGCACAATAGATAGAACCATCAGTGGTATTTAGAAAAACTTCTTTAAGGGTTGCGCCAACGCCAGCAGGCGTGTCACATGACGTTGTTGCAAGCGGGACATACGCCGTTACAGTTGTTTTCGCGATGGGCGTCCCGCCTATATTTGCGACAGCGGCATTGTCAGAACAAGTGACTGTCGAAAGTTGCCCGACTGAATTAATCTCCACAAGATCGTTTATGTTGATCGCATAGGGTCCTGCCGCCGCCTGTAAATTTCCGGCGACGCCTCCGAAGTTTGACGAGCCGGCGGAGGCGGCCGAGGCGCCGAGGATGGTGGAGCCGAACTGTCCGCCAAACGTATAGAGCACCCCTGCAATGCCTTCCGGCGTTGCGGTTGTATGGTTGAAGCTGACCCCCTGCGTTCCGGCGACGGCATTCGTCACATATTGGCCGGGGCCGGCGTTGATGGTGACGAGAGAGCCGGATAAGCCCGCGACGACGGCCGATAGGGCGGCGCCGACAATGGCCGACGCCTCGACTTTTTGAACGGCGAGGTAAGTTGCAGACGGACTTTGTTGGTCGTAAACGAAGATCGCGGCGAAGTCGCCGTTCGTCGCCGGGTTGACCGGCTGCGTTGGCGGCGCCGAAGCGCCGCGATAAAGCCCGGCGCCCGAGGAGATTACGCGCGGCCAATTTGATCCGGTCGTTGCCGCTGGCAAGCCATTGGAAGTCGGACCGACGCGTAAATAGGGCGCGTTGATGCCGAGCGAAGCGTCGGGAAGGCCGACCGTGAACCAGTATTGACCGAGCGTGCTTGATGATGCGCCAAGAACCACCAGCAAGCCGTTGATGATTTCCGCGTCGAGCGCCCATGTGTTTACGCCATAAATATTCGCGCCAATGCCAGAAAGCGAAAGGCCCAACGACGCCCCGGCAAGCGGGATTTGCACGACGTTGACGCCAAAGGCGGCGGAACCGAAATAGGCGAGCCAATATTGCGCGCCGTCGTTGGTCAGCTTAACTTGCGGATAGGTCGTCGAGTTGAGCGTGTCGGCGGCCGAATACAGCGAGCCCGCCAGCGCGCCGGCTTGACTGTAGACGCCCGCCTTGATCGTGGTCCCGTTGGCCTCGGCAAGGGCGAAGGTCGCGCCGCCGAAGATGACCGACAATTCGAGGAAGCCCAGCGTCGCCACGCTATCGACGTTCGTGGGACCAGCGACGTTGACGCCCGCCGTGCTGACGATGGTAAAGCCTGTACCCGCTGTGCCGCCCGCCGTCATCGCGCCGCGATAAGCGACGACGAGATTTCCGTTCGTCAGCTGCCCGAGTCTGATAAATTCTTGAGCGTTCGTGCTGGCGAGCGTCTGAATCGAGGCGGCCGCCAGGACCGCCGCGCCGACGTTGGAATAGGTCGCGAGGTTGATCGCCGTTCCGGCCGGGGTCTGAAACGCAAGGGCGAAGCCGCCGCCGTTGAGCGCGATCGCGTCATGATAAACGACGTTCGTTGCGGCGTATTCCGACGCAACGGAGGTCGGCCCGGCGACGAAATTCAGCGAGCTATCAAAAATGACAAAATACAGGGCGCCCGCCGCGCGAGCATAAACCACGGCAAACATGCCGTTGGAAAGCTGAACGAGCTTCGCCGTGTTGACGCTGGTCGCCGTTGCATCCAAAATCGCCGTAGCGGCCGATGCCGACAGCGGCGCGCTTTTGTTGACGACGAGATTGCCGCTCGCGTTGGTCGTGACGACAAAGATATTGCCAAGGGAATCGCGCGCAATTTGTTGGCGAGCGCCGCCACCGTTTACATACGCGGCAAGCGATGTTGGCGGCAGAAGCGCGATTGCCGACGTAGTTTTGGCATAGTCGAGCGTGGCCGCCGTAAATATCTCAAGGCCGGGGCCGCCGGTTACGAGGAGGTCGCCGACATTGATCGCCGCCGAGCCGGCGCGGGCTTGAAACTGTTGGCCGTTTTTGATGAACTGCGAAAGGCTACTCATCTATTGCAGGCTCCAATTGCCAGACTTGTAGACGATGTTAAACGAAGCAATCGCGGCGACGTCGCACAACAAGTTTGTGGTCATGCCTTGGATGGTCGCGCCGTTCGGATTCAGGATAAGGTTGTTTTGCGCGAACGTTCCGCTGGCATCGAAGAATTGATAGGCGTCGCCGCCGTTGGGCGTCGGCTCAAGCGTGATCGTGACGGGACCGGCCGAGGTATCGACTTCGAAAAACCCAGGCGACAGAACTTGATTCGTCGTAATGAACTGGCTGCCCGTAACAAGCGGCCCAAGGTCTTTCAGCGTCCCGAGCGCATCGTTGAATCCAGCGACATGGCCCGACGCGATTGCGCCATAGACGGCAGCAACCGTGCCGGTATTCGAGGAGGCGTTGGCAAGCGCCGCCGTTCCGAGTTCTGTCGCCGTCAGTTGCAAATTTGCGCCGTCGTAGCGAGCGGACGCGATATTGCCGGCGACAAGCTCGCCGCCCGTCAAGGCGATAGGTCCGGTCGGGCCGTCCTTGCGCACGGCGAAGGTTCCGAACGAACCGACCGTCGCCGTGGTCGCGCTGGTATTGGTCAAGCCGGCGCCGATTTTCCAGACGATCATAGCGCCGGTCGAGAACGTCGGCATGGACGAAGGCGGCGCGACAATTTGAGCGTTGGCGGTTCCCGTTGACGTTCCGCACCAGTTGGGCCACGTCGCGGACTCTCCGACTTCCGTCCAAACGGCCGAAGCGGCGTTTCCAGAGGCCGTACAGACCCACCAAATATTATTGACCGTATCCCACACAACATCGGGAGAAGACGCCCCGGCGATGCCCGCGACGCCAGCAACGAGCGTGTTCGGGTTTCCAGCGTAAGAATAAACCGACGAGAGCCCCGCGCCAGCATTGGCGCTCGACGCGCTCGCCAGCTCGGCCATGAGGATTTTGGGCGCCTGTCCCGCGCCGCCGCTGTGATGCGAATTTAGCAGGCCCGCCAGCAGCGGAGCGCCCGCCAGCGGCGCGATATTGCCCGAGACGATGGTTGCCGCGCCATAGGCCAGCGTGACGACATAAAGCCCGGTCCAGCCGCTATCGCCGGCCGGCGTCGTTTGCGAGCCCGTTGTCGCCGCCGCGCCGGCCTTGGCTTGCAAGGCCACAATGCCTTTTCGCGCGTAGCTCTGCATCTGATTGTTGTTGCCGGGGCCGGAATATTGCGCGGCAGGATTGGAGGCGTTGTAGTACGGCAGGATGACAGAGCCGTACTCTTGATCTTGATATTGCGCCTCGACAAGATAGTTTATCGACTGACCAACCGTGGCAGGCGCGAGAAAGCCCGTCACGGTTTGCGCGGTCAGCGACAGGCCCTGTTTAAGGATTTGCGTCGTGTTGATCGGAAGGCCGCCGCCGCCGCCACCGCCCATCGCGGTCGCTTCGAGGTTGGCGAGTTGATAAAACTGTCCGGCCGCAATCGCGAGCGTCAGGCCGCCTCCCGGCGACGCGCCGAGGCCAATGGCGACCGATCCGGCTTGGCCTAGAACCGCCTGCGTAAGCTGCGCAAGGCCCGCCATGGCGTCTTGGCCGATGGACAGGAGGTCGAAATTGCGGAGGATCTCGCCATAGTAAAATTCTGGTCTATCCAAACAACGAACTCCTATCGGCTTTTCAATTTTGGATGTTAACCCATGCCGTGACGCCGGCGGCCGCGACGTTATAAGCCATCGCGTAGATTTCAGCGTCGGAGACAGCCAAGCCGCTGCCGCCGAGCGGACGAAAGGCGTTGATGAAAACCGCGTTGCGAATCGTGCTCGCCGCGTCAATGCCCGTCGCCGTACAACCGGCGACGTCGCAAGCCAGACCGCCCGCGTCCATCGCGCCGCAATCGTTGGTTGACCACGGCGCGTAAATCGTTGGCGCCCGCCCGGTTAGTTGCGTCAGCGCGGCTATCATCGCGGCGCGCGTATTGCGCAGGCGAAGGGCTTCCTGAATGATGCGGACGCGAAAGCCCGCGTCACTCTCGCCCGGCCGGCGTTGGATGCGCAAGGCGACAAAATCGACGGCGGCAATCTCAAGGTTTGCGTCCGTCGTCGTGCCGATGCGCGTTTGCAGCTTGGCATATTTAAGTTGAGCGTAGGCGTCCGAAAAGACATTGGCGGCGCCGGCCAGCGCGCCCATGAGAACCGGCGCCGGATTTGGAAACCAAGAGCGCGGCATGAGCTTTTTAAGCCGCGCCTGAAAGTCGGCGAGCGAGCCGAGAGTCGCCATTTGCGTTAAGTCCCTACAACTGTTCCGGTTTTGATGACGTCGTAAATGCTGGCCGGCACGATATCTGCCGTCGAACCGTTGATCAGCAGGCCCAAAACGTCGGTGATTCCGGGCGAGGAATTATAAATCACTTGGTACAATTGCGACCACGACAGCGAGCCGCCGTCGGCTATCGCGTCAACGAAAATCACGACGGCGTTCTGCGCGTTGGCGACGAGCGTTGCGTGCGTATAGCCCGAGGCAGTCACGAGCGTGAACGAGACGTTTATGGTGATGATCGTCGGCCCGGACAACGCCCAGCTAATGCCGTCCGCGACGTTGAGAGCGGCTTGCGCCGAGGCCATGGCGAGAAACGACGGCGGCGGCGCACCGCTTCCGTCGTCAACGATGATCGTCAAATGGCCGGGATTGGCAGTGCCGTCCAAGTTGACGTTCGACAAAACGTTGCATTGCGTGCCAACCTGTATCGCTTCAATCGCCGCCGTAATGGCGCCCGACGTGCCGCGCGCCAAGGATAGCAGAAAGTTGGGAAAGCGCGACTTATAGGAGGCGTCGGTTTCCGTGTCCGCGCCACCTGTAAACGCCAGCGCGTTGTTGACGTAATCGATGCCGGAAATCGTTGTGACCATGGTATTGACGGCGCCCGCAACGACATTGGCCGCCGCCGCCGCGTTGACGGATTGCATTTTGAGCGTGACTGAGGCAACGAGCGCCGGGATAATAAAACCGTTTGATCCGTTCCACGCCGCATTCGTCGCGTCGGCAACGACGGTGAATTGCTGCGTCTTGTCCTGCGTTTGAACTTGCGCGCCAACAAGAATCGTCGTGCTATTGGTCGCCGTAAAGCGCGAAAATGTCACGTAGCCGGTTGAAGGCAGCGCGCCGTTGCGAAGGAAACCCCAGTCCGCGCCCCATGAGTCCGCGTCTTTGCCATAGGACGAGGCAAACCGCGAGAGCGCTATGGTATAGAGCGTATTGCCTTGCAACCAAAGACCCACCGCCGCATTGGCGTTCACGGTTGCCCGCAAAACAGAGCCCGTCGTAAAATTGACGAGCGACTTGGACGCCGTTTGGATCGCCGCGATTTGGTTGGAAACCGACGTCGCGAAACTCTTTAGCAGCGGCACAGCCATGCAACGCGCCTCTAGCTTGAAGAATCGAAGGAAAGCGAGACCGGCAGGCCCGTTTGCGCATTGCTGAATTGGATATCAACGAAGGCGCTCGACGGCAGTTGCGGCGTGACCTTGATTTGCGGCGGCGGGGAGTTGGCAACGGCAGCCTCTTGAAACATTTGGGCGCGGATAGCGGCGCGCAAACCATCGGGGTCCATGACCGCGCCAATGCGTTGCGGGATGCCGCCGCCATAGTCGGGCGCGAAAATGTCTTCACCCGATAGCTGGCCGGCGCCGGCAATGGCCGTCATGAGGCGGCGGTAAATCCTTTGCGTTCCCTCGTCATTGCCGTTGAGCGTCGAGATATTTTGGGCGCTCAACGGCTGTACGAGCAATAAATCGCCGCTCGGGCTGGCAACGAGGTCTTGCCCCCAGAAATGCGATAAATCGGCCATTAGCTTACGCTCCAATTCGGCGAGCCCGAGGTTATCGTTGCGCCGCAAGAGAGCGACGAGCCGACGCGGGCGATGGGGATGCCGTTGCATTGCCAATTTGGCGAGCCGGAAGTGATCGAGACAGTTCCATGAATAGGACAGGATGCGGAGTCGCCAACTCTCGCAATCGGGATGCCGTTGCAGCTCCAATTTGGAGAGCCCGACGTTACTGCGCCGCCGTGGCTGATAGCGTCGCCGAGCCTAGCGATAGCTGCCACCTAAGCGAGGTTCCCGCCGCCCGTAAGGGTATGATTGCCATTCGTTGTAATCGTGGCGCCGCTCAACGCTATCGTTTGACCGGGCGCCGTGAGCGTATGACCAGAGCCGCTAATGGTCAGCGTAACGCCGCTTTGGTTATGCTTGATGATCACTGTTCCGCTCGGCGCTCCCGGCGCGCGATCGACGTCGTTATGTTTGAAGCCGATGACAAACGACGCCTCGGGGTCGCCCTCGACGTACGAGACAACCGCCAAATCGCCAATTGCCGGACCGATCTGAACGCTGACTCCGTTGGCGCTGGCGGCCTGCGTCTGGATCGGAATCCAGCCCGACATATGCCCTTCCGGCTGAAAGGTTCCCTTGATCGAATTGGTTTTCGGATCGTAGCTTGTCACCAACACATGGCGAGTTCGCGCCCAGCGCATGAGCAACCGGCCGCACTCACGGCGAATAAGGTTTGTTAAATCAAGCATTAAGCGCCAGCCGCGTTGCCTTTTATGGTCGTCGTATAGCCGCCGTCAAAATCCACCTTGTGCGAAACGTCGGTCATATCGAACAGCGTATCGAACACGGTTCCTGTGCCGGAAAGCCGCAACTGCATTCGGATTACAACGCCGGTGTCGCCAGGGATTTCGACCGCGATATCAAGGGCGTGCCTGGAGTGTTCCTTTGATTTTTTGGTCGCGACGTTTTGCAATTGGTCCTGCGTCGCGCTTGGAATGACGTAGTTGTAATTTAACGCGCCGGAGCCCGATCCGCCCGCGCTCGCCGTCGCGGTAAGTGTTTGCTTTTGCTTGTAGTTATGGCCGTGCGCGGTGACATTGATCTTTTTGGACATTTGGAAATTGCGCGAGGCTTTCAGCGTCAAGATATTGCTCGTTGCCGCGCCGCTCGCCGAAGGCCGCGACCATTGTAACGAATAGACAGGCAAGCTTTCGTCCATGTCTTTGACGTAGAGCGTGCCGCCTGTCACATAGGCCGCCTTGCCGTAAAGGTCGGCAAGATGCTGAATCGCCTCCCAAGCGCTGGCGCGATGCGTGATGGCGTTCCAATCGAGCTGATATATTTTGCCGGCGTTTGCGCCCATGTCGTCGATATTGGTTCCGACGCCTTGCGCCAGCGCCTGAATAACTTGCTTAGGCGTCTGGTTGGTAAAGGTTTTCGTATTCGGCGTGTCGATCATGTCGGCCGAATTGTCGCGACCGCTTAAGGTGACTTCGGTCCCGTCGAAACTATAATCGACGTGCTCAAGTTGGAACGAGCCGCCGATTTGCGCGCCGTTGATGAGGCAAGAGGCTTGCGCGCCGTCCGCGCTATCAAGGCCCTGCGCAGCCGGATCGTACATGGCGACGCTGGCCGAAAACGTCTCGGATTTCTTCGTTTTGGTTAGAGAAACCTCTAGCGATTTGACGTTGATCGGACTGCCGTTGACGACGATTTGCGCGGAAACCTTCACGGAACGGGAAACGATTGCAGGATTCCGCCTGTGCTGGCGGCCGAGCCAGCGGGCGGGACGTTGACGGTTGCGACTGTTGAGAGGTCGTACTCCCAAAAGCCGTCGGCGTTTATAAGCGAGGAATTGAGCGCTAAAACCCTATCCCACATGGTATGATCGCCGAGGTAGATCGCGGCGACATGAAACAGCGTCGAGAATCCCGTATTGGCTGTGACCGCCGAGATCGGCGAAAGCACGGTCGGAAGATCGTTGATATCGGCCATCGCGTTGCGCCTTTAAGCGGAGTGAGCCGGATGGAATGCAGCGACGAACAGATTCGCGAGTTCTGCGCATTTCTTGAAAGCGCTTGGAGCATGACGCTTTTGTCGTGCGGCGGGTTGTTGCCGCGTGAGGCGTGGAACCCGATTCAGACGATTCTGCTGGCGATGGTTGACGCCGAAAAAGCCAAGTATGGAATCAAGGACTTCATTTTTGTGTGCGACAGAAAAACGAACCCGCCGCGCATTGAAGAGAAAGGATTTGTACGCGCCAGGGCGCTTTTTCGATGCGGCGACGTCGCCTATAGAGAGGTGTTTCTCGGCCCTTGGCCGGAAATCGAACGCGGGCTTCGGATCGTTTGAATTACAGCCTCGCCGCAATGTTGAGTTCGATCCGTTGGACATAGGCTTGCAGGGTGAGCAAGTTGTGCTGCGCTTGGTTGGCGTCGATCTGCGCGGCGAGATAAGCGACGGCGGCGGAGGCCGTTGCGCCGGCGTCCAAGCCGGGACCGGAGGCCAGCCCCGAGCCGTTGCCTATCTGCGCGTCGGTCGCCGCTATGGCCGCCGTAATCGCCGCCTGCGCGGCAAGGCAGGCCGTGACAATAGGCGAAAGCACGGCGTCAGACGCGCCCTGCAACGTGCCGGCGCTTTGGATGGACGATTGCAGCGCATTGAGCGCTGTGACCACGGCGGCCGGTGTGCTCAACGGGAGAGCCCCTTCGTTTGTTGGATAAGCCGCAAGAAAGACACCATGCGAGACCTATGGAGAGACGATACGACCGCCGCGCTCGAGCGGATCGAAGACAAACTTGACGCCATCCTCGCCATCCTCTTTGAGAAAGAAATCCAAATGAACGCCAGCTTTGAAAACCTCGCCGCCGCCGCCGCCGCGCTCGCCGGCCCGACTGCCGCCGCCGCCGCTGCGCTTGCGACGCATAACGAAACGGCGATTGATTCCGCCGCGCTCGACGCCGTAACCGAACAGATCAACTCGGCGCTGCATACGCTCTCGGCCGCCGTCGCCGCGCCTACAACCGTCGCCGTCGCCGATGCTGTTACAACTGCCGTCGCCGCCGTTGCGCCCGCCTACAGCACGCCGGTTGTCGCGCCCGAGCATGTTACGCCCGATCACGGCGCAGACGTTGCGCCCGCGCCGCATCCCGTCGAGCCGTCGCCATCGCTCTAAAAAATCAAGCTCATGATGGTTGCGATGTCTCCGCCGACAAGAGCGTCAAGGGAAGACGCCCCGGAGCCGCCGCCGCCCGCCGAGGGGTCGCTGACAATCTCAACCGTGATCGAATACGTCCACTCGATTGGCTTTTTGTATTTCGGCTCGAATTTCGTAATGATCACTTGGTAAGAAAATTCGTTCCACGTCAACGAAACCGTCGCGCCGGAATCGCACATGGCTTTGACAGCTTGCATGTCGCCGCTGGCGCGCTGGCCTCTCGCGCGGCCTGTCCACGATAGCGGCTCGGGATCGGCGCCCATCGCATCAACTTGCCGCTGCCCGCCAACGAGCTTGTGGATATTGACCTTGTGGCCGCTGGGAAGCGCGATTTCAGGCGGCGTTTCCCAATTGTCGAAAACAAGGCCGCCGAGCGTAAAACCGTCCGACATCAGCCGATCCAGCCGTAATCGGTTGGCGACGGATCGGCCGTTCCATCAAAGCCGCCCGTCGATTTGGCGGTTCGCGTGGCGAGCATTTGATGCGTCGTCACGGCTTGGGCAACCTTTTTGCCGTCCATCGTCAATGACGAATGCACCTGTAGCGGAGCCGTCGCGCCGCCTGTAGGAATGGCGTCAGCCGCCGCCTTGACGCTCGCCGCCATGGAGTTGAGCGCCGCCGTGATCGCCGCCGTGATCGAGGAAAACGCCGAGGTCACGGTTGGGTTGACGTCGCCGGGGATTTTCGTCAGCGCCGCGCCGAGGTCTTTGTTGACGCCGAGCGCCAGAGCGGCCGGGCCGTCGCCGTGGTTGTCCATATCGCCTTGCTTGAAAGCCGGCAGCGTGCCGTAGGGCGAGGCGTTGGCCGACGAGATCGGGTTGAGCGCTTCGGCCGCCTTGCCGCCGAGCCCGCCATGCAGCATCCATGCGGGGAGATACTGACCCATGAAGTCGTCAGCGTTCTTGTTGAGATCGTCGCCGGCTTTGATCCAGTCTTTGGACCCTACATCGTTTGGCATTGTCGCCATGATGCCAAGCGCGTTGAACAACGCGAACCCGGTATTGATCGGGCGAATGTCGCTGCCGCCCGGGCCGCTGCTAGAGCCGGGAGCGCCCGCTTTGCCGCCCGCCGTCCCAAGTCGTTCGGCCGCCGTCGTCAACGCCTTGGCCGAGCCGTCGAGCGCCACGGCCGACGCGTTCAGCTTGGCGTCAGAACCCATGCCGAATAGATCGCCCGCGAGAAACTTGGTCATTTTCATCGCGCCGCTGATCGCGAGCATGGCGCCGGCCGACGCCGTCAAATCAACCGCCGCCTTCGCCATATTCGGATGCGCGTTGAAAAACTGCGCCATCGTATTGAACGAATTGGTTAAACTGGTGACGCCCGCCATGGCGCGATCAATCAACGGGCCGCCAAGCGCCGTCATCAAGTCGTTCCATTTGTCCTTGAGCGCCGCCATTTTCAGGCCGGGATCATTCGCCATGAGGATTCCGCCCGCGTCGCCAGGAACCTTGTCGATATTGATCCGCTCTTTGGCGAGCTGCGCCCGCGTTCCCGGCAACAGCAGTTCGTCAAGAATCACATTTAGGTTCTTGTTGCCTCGGCTGATTTCGTTGATCGCCTTTCCCATTTCGTTGGTGTCGTCGATATTGACGCCATGCGATTGGAATAGCGGCAGCGCGACCTTGAGAGCCCATTCCTCGGGGTTGGAGCGCAGCATGTCGTAGCCGGCGATCGAGCCGGTTTTCATGCCCTTGAAGCGCTTGTGGTCAGCGTCGTCATAGGCTTCGTCTTCCTTCGACCAGAAGCCGTACTTTTCTGCGCCGCGCGCCATTTGCTGCGTCGCGACGCCCGAGCCAAAGCTGCGGTCCAACTGGTAAAGGCCAGCGCCCGCGCGCGGCGACGCCTGCAACAACGGGCCAAGCACATGCCCGACGAAATCTTCGTTCCAAGCGTAGCGCGAGCCGCCCGCGTTCTGGATGCCCTGGAACATCTTCGACCCGTCCACGAGGCCGCGCATACCGATGATTTCGCGCGTGATCGTAGCCGTCATCGCCGATAGTTTGGCGTCGTCCTGCGTCACGCCGAGCAATTCGAGCGAGCGAGCGAAGTCGTAGGTTTGCGATTTGCCGCTGACGGAGGCGCGCAAATCCTGATCTTTCAACGACGCCAGCGCCGCGTTGGCCGAGGTGAACGACGGCAGCATTTTGATCGCTTCGCCGTAGGAGCCCGTCACTTGCGCGAGTTCGAGAATGTTCTTGTAGGACTCGGTTGCGGTTGTGTTGACGCTCTTTGCGGCGTTGGCCCAAGATGCGGCCATAATCTCGGATTGTTCTTGGTTGGTGTAGCCGGCCGCCTTGGCGTGCGCCTCAAGACTCGTAAGCGCCATGCGGGCTTCGATGATCTTTTTGGTTCCTTCCAACAGCGCGGCGCCGCCGATCAACTCAAAAAAGCCATCGGATTTCTGGCCGACGCTGACATGGGACCCGCCTGGGAGTTCGCCGCCAAAGCGGCCGAAATGCAGGCCGCCGCCCTCGCCACCGCCGCCGCCATGCCCGCCCGTTCCGTTGCGAAGGCTAGGGGGACGCAGCGCGCCCGAGCCGCGTCCGATCAGCGCCATTTGCTCGCCGACGCGCTTTAGCTCGGCCGAGAGTTCGCCGACTTGAATCTTGGTTCCGTCAATGATCGTATCGAGCTTGCCGAAACTTGCGGAAACGTTCGTCAACGCCGTATCGGCCGCCGCGTCGATCTTGGCGAGGCTTGAGGAAACGCCCGCCATCGCCTTGTCGGAACTGATAGCAAGCTTCGCCATGTTTTCGTTCATGACGGCGAGGCCGCGCGACAAGCCGGCCGGCAGGCGCAGCGTGCTTAGGCTTTCCTTGGTGGCTTTGATAACGCCGTCAAGCCGCTCGAATTGCGACATGAGCGCGCGAAGAACCGACGACGCTTCATCCTTGATTTCGAAAATCGCGCCGACGCTGCCAGCTTCAATCACGGCTCATGTCCCGGTGAGAATTTGCTCGGCGAATTTGCGATAGGTTGACGCCATAAATTCTGTGCTCAACCATAAGCTCTTGAAAAGGAAACTACGGGGCGGGATGCCTCGGCTCGTTCCCATTTCCTGCCACAGCGCCACGATATCCTCGGAGTATACAAGCCCTTGCGCGCCGGTCGCCGATAACTCGACCTTGTGTTCGATGCTCGCCGCGAGCGTGCCGGTTCGCAGTAGCGGCTCGTCGGCCGGATAGCCTTGGGCGATACGATCCGCCTGCGTCGATTCCGCCAGTTCGGGCCAGCCGAACCGATACGTCCCGATAACCTCGCGCGCCTGCGCCTCAACCATAACCATGAGCGCTTCGGTGGGGATATCCAATTCGTTCTTGGCTCGTATAGACGCGCGCTCAAGTCGTCGCGCCATTTCCAGGCAAGATATCAAGATAGCAACTTTCAACAAAATAGCGTAAGCTAGGCTTGTCGGGGGCCGTTGTTATGCGCATGCAGTCGGGCGATTATATCTATGTGATTTTGGGCGAGCACGATCTCGTCAAAATCGGCATCAGCAACGATCCGACGTCGCGGCTTGCCAATTTGCAGACAGCCTCACCCTTTCGCCTTCGCTTGGTTTTTACGGCGCCCGCCTACGGTCACGCCTACAGGATCGAGCAAATGGCGCATACGATCTTAGGGCGTCAACGCGCGTCCGGCGAGTGGTTTAAGGTGACTCCCGACATGGCGATTGCCGCCGTTTTCGCCGCCGCCGATAGAGTCGGCTGTTCGTTGTCGCAACCGCAAGCGCTGGCGCAACGCTCGCGCTGGCGGCGCCTGTCAACGTTGGTTCGCGTTGTGATCTTGGCGGCGGGCTATGCGCTTGCTGACCGCGTTCTGCCGGCGAGCCTTGAGGGTCCGACGATTCTAACATGGTTGATCGGCGGGGCCGTGTTGCTGCGCTAGGCGCTAGTCCGTCTTGAGCGGCGCCCATCGCCAGCGCTCATAATCAAATTCACGGCCGTTCATTTCGCCGATGATGATGACTTGCGTAAGTCGCTCCTCCTCCGACCAGCTTTCGACCAAATCAAAGCTAAAGCCATGGCCGACTAAGAGCGACGTCACACGCCTGTCGCCATCGACTACTCGTTTTTTATTTCGTCCCTAGTTATCGGCGGCGCGAAATTGTCCGCAATCGCCTTGCCGACCGCCTCAAAGCCGTCATCGTCAAGCCGGTCGATTAGGCTGTCAAACACCAACTCGTTTGCGCCCATCGTCAGCGCATCTGCCGGTTCCCGATTGATGGTGACGACGCAGGCCGCGACCATGACGAGACCCATATAGCGGTTGTTCTCTAAGGCGGCGTTGGTCAAGCTTTTGTAGACGCGGCGTCGAATGCTCATGTTCATGCGGCGCACGCCGAGCACGCGTTGCCGCGCGTCCGTCACTTCGACAACGCGGTTGGCGTCGGCCACGACTTGCTGCGTCGGCGTCGGCGCGTCGCCTATGGTGACAATCGGCTGGCCCATTTAGGTGATGCTCCTATTGCACGAGCACACGCTGGCTCGCTTCAAACTCGACTTTGAGGGTGATTTTGGTTTGGCTGGCTTTCTTGCCCGCGTCCTGCAACGTCAGCGCAACGCTGTCGTATCGGTACTGCGAAACCGCGCCGTTGAGTTCGAGAATAAATTCATAGATCGTGCCGGCGTAAGTTTGCGCGTTCGCCCAGTAGGCGGCCTCTTGCGCAGCAAAAAAGCTGTCTATCGTATTGTCAGACCGATCAAACGTGATCGTTCCCGACCAGCCGTTAGGCGTATGCACAACGATGGGCGGCGCGTTGAGCGGCTTCGACGAGACTTTTTCGGTTACTTGCTTGCTGTCGAACTCGGTTATGTTGGTCAGCGTCAGGATCGCGCCGGTAATCGGCGAAATGATATTGAACGATACGCTATGCCCGAAGGTGATTTGATTGAGCGACATGGCCGAGGACTCCGGTTAGGAAGCCCCAGGGCGGCACGCGCTCGATGGGCTGGTTTTCGGGTTGCGAGCGTTACGCGGCTTGGTTCATATTCGGCGCCGTTGTCGAGACGATCACGGACGCGCCGCCTTCCAACGAGAAGATGAAATACCGGACAATCGGGCCGTAAACGCACTTGACATAGGCGTTCTGGAAGCCAAGCGCGGCGCTGGTCTGGCTGTTGTTCGTCGCGTTCAGAATGACTTGATACGGTTGCCCGCCGGTCAAGCTCGACAGGATTCCGGGGCCGCCGAGCGCAACGGGAACCGAAATCAACGCGAGAAATTGCAGGATCGAGGTTAGGGCCTGCAACCGCTCGGCTATCGTCTGCACCGCGCCGACGTAGGGGGCGCCGATCTTAAAGAGCGATTTCGCCAGAAAATACGTGATCTGCGTATATTCGTCGCCCTGCGTGACGGGGTTTGACGAGGTATTCTTTCCGAAAAGACACGAGAAATACGTCGTTCCCACCATGGGATTGACGCCCACGACGTCCATTTGCGAATTGCCGATGATCTGCAAATCGCTGTCGGTGTAGGGAAGTCCGGACTGCGTTTTTTGCGTGCCGATAATGCCCTGAATGGGTTTGTTGAGCGGATTGTTCTGCGGGCTGAGAGCGCAGAGCACGCCGAGCTTGACGGACTGCGGCGAGGACAACCGCATGGGAATCCCGTTGTACGTGTCGAGCCAATAGACCCAATCGCCGAACATGATCGAGAGGGTAAACGAGTCGATGCCGGCAAGCGCAACCTCTGTCGCCGCGTTGGTGATCGTGTCGCCGGCCGGCGTCGTTGCGATCATTTCGCAACCGATGGACAGGCCGAAAGCGACTTGCGTTGACCAAGACGTCGAGTCCGACAAGTCCGCGATCATGGCCTTGCTGACGCCGGTATTTCGCAGGCAATACATGCCGGTGCGCGGCAGCGTATCGACGCCGACGAGAGTCGAAGTTGTGACGGTTGACGCGCCGTCCGTGCCGCCTGTAAATGCAATGGCGTTGGTTCCGGTGATCGGCGCGACGGTCGCCGTTCCAACGGTCGCAACGACAATGGCCGAAGGCCCGCGCGTAGATGAATTGCCGTTGTTGACGGCGGCGCACAAGTTTATCCAAAGCGCGAGGCCCGAGCCGGTGATGTTGTCGTAAACTTCCGGCGAATTTCCGGGCAGGATGACAACCAGCTTATACGAGCCATACTTTGAGCCCGGCCCAAGCTGGCCCTTCAAGTTCTGCCCGTTCGATCCGGTATATTTGCCGGTGAGCGTCATGCCGAGCGTGCCGGCCGCGCCGCCCGCGAGCGTAGCGGCCGAAACCGTGGCGCCGGTAACGTCGGTCGCCAGCGTCAACGCATTGCCGCCTGTGCCGGTCGCAACGGCCGTCGTCGTCAGGACGGTCGCCGACGTCGAGTAGGACATTTTCGCAGTATTGACGTCGGCCGAGGCCGCCAGCGCCGCAACCGCGGCCGTCAGCGTTAGCGCCAGCGTCGAGCCTATCAGGATTTGCAGGCCGGTCGTGAGCGCGGCGACGAACGTCCAAATCGAGCCATTGAGCGTCATAGTGCTGGCGGCGACGGGTTGAACCGTAAACGTGACCGTGCCGGTCGCCGCAACCGGGGCGGGCGAATAAATGGGCGCCGAGGCAGCGGTGTCCGTGCCGTCTGTCACGCGCACGCCGTAGAGGAAATTCGCGCCTTGCGCCATGGCGAGCGTCGAGTGACCAACGATATCGTAGAGGCGGTTTATCGTTGGGCCGAAGATCTGCGCAGCCTGCCCGACCGTGCCGTAGGGCTGCGGTGAGTTTGTTGGACCCCAAGACGCGGTTCCGATGACGCCGCCGACGTTGGTTTGTACGCCGCCATATAAAAACTGCGGCGGCACAACTTGAACGAGGACTTGCGGGACGTTGAGCGAGGCAAGATTTACCGCGCCTAATTGGACGATTTGCGACATGGGGGCTCCATTTGGAAACCCCAGGGCGGCAAGCGCTCGATAGGTAGGTTGCTACTTGGCTTGGTCGAGAAACGCGGCAACGGCGGCCTCGACGCCGACGACGAGGCCGTTGGCGTCAATCGAGATTCGCGCTGTGCTGACCTCGGCCGTGCGCGACGGGCTCGCGCCGCGCGCTGTCAATTCGGCGGCGATAGCGAATTGAATCGCGGCGTCGGCGATAGTTTTTGCGCGCCTGCGGTAGCCGTCCGATCTTTTCCGAAGCTCCTCGACATAGGGACGCGGAAAGAGATCGTCCGGCTCCGTCATGGCTTCGGCGCGGCCGACGTTGATGCGGAAGACGCGGCCGGGTTTACGGCGGCCGTTGGCGCGGCTGGCGTTGGCGCTCCGAGAGCGGCGGGGGCTTGCGTGGTCGGTTCGTCCGTCGCGTGCGCGGCGGCAGCGGCTTCGATCTCGTCGGCCTCGTCCTGCGTCGCCATGCGGGCAATGACGTGATGCGGGCGCTCGGCGAGGATTTGCTTGACCTCGGCTTGGTTGGTTATGACCTCGCCGCGCTCGATATGCCGGCCGAGGTCTTTGTGATGCCAGACCTCGCGAACGACTAAAACCGTATAATCCGCCATGTTTTCACCCTGCGTTTTGCGTGTAGGTCGCGCCTTGGGCCGTGCCGTCTGCGACGCTGGTTTGGCCGGCGAAAATCGTAATCGGGTAGGCGACCTCAGAGACGGTCGTTGCGTATTCGACCCAGAAACTCAGATCGAGCCGGTACTCGTTGCGCGCCGCGCCGCTGTCGTCGAGCCGGATTTGACGCTGCGTTAGTTTGCCCTGCGTCGTATCGGCGAACGGCCCGAGCCAATCGGTTGACGAAAATAACGGCGTCAGAAAAAGCGCCGCCGCGACGCGCGCCGCATGGCTTGGCGCCCAGATCGTCGTCAGGAACGCCTGTTGTTGGCGGGCGACTTCCATGATCGCGGTTCCGGGCGCGCCGGAGGCTACGGCCATGTCGGGGACGTCGGCGCGGAGAACGCTGATTGCCGGGCCTACGGCGCTCGCTGAGACGCCGCCGGCCGTTAGCTGCGCCGCGATAGCCGTGGCTACGGTGGCGAGCGTGTCGCCTAGTTGCGCGGCGTAGGACGCGGCGACGTTGAGAACGACGGCCGAGACGTAGTGTCCGATGGTCACAGCGCCGCCAATCGTGAGCAATTGCTTGGCCGGCGTGATCGTAACCGTTGGCGTCACCACGACGCTCGACGTCCAGAGTCGCCCGAACCTGGTGGTGTCTTTGAACGTCGCCTCGGGATAAACCGAGACGTAGACCGCGCCGGCGCCAAGAATCGCGTCGAGATCGGCCGGAACCGGCCAACCGGGCGCAATCGTCGTTGTGTAGCCGCTGGCGGATTGCGATCCGTTGCCGAGCGGATAGATCGCGCTGGCGGCGAGCGCCGCAATGGCGCTTGTAACCTCGCTAACGTCAGCCACGTTGCGCGTTGTTCCTATTGGCGGGCGCGCCGTAAAACGTGCCGTCTTCCTTGGCGACGCCAAAGATAAGCCCTTGGTCCGGCAGGCCATCGACGAAAACCACAAAGCTCATATCGCCGTGAATCGCGCGCTTGATCTTATCGGCCGGGCGAACCTCAAGCCGATGGTCGGGAAACGCCTGCGCCAGCGCGGTTTCGATTTTGCTTCGCGCGTCCCGATAGGCTTGTCGTTGATCCTGTCGGCCCATTTCTCGCGCCGCAATCGCTTGCAGCACAGCCTTGAGGGCGTCCGACAACGCAAGCCGGGGCTTCCATCCTTTCGCGTCGGGCATTATCAAACCATCAACCTCGTTGTGTCGAGCCGCGCCCCTATCGGCGTCGCCTCATAGCCGGCGACTTGAAACCTTCGCGCGATATTGTCGTAAACCACATCGCGCTCGCGGATCGGCCAAGCCGGCGCGACCAACGATCCGCTCGGGAAAAATACCGTATATTTGAGCGGGCCGGCGCTATCGCCCGCCAGCGCGTCGCTTTTTGTGCTGCGTCCCGAGGCGGCAAGCTGGACCGACGCGGGGAAGGCCACGCCCGCCGCCAGTTGCGTTTCGGTTGTCTCGGATACGCCCTGATATGCGACAAGCCCGGTTGACGGCGCGGACGCCGGCCGGTTGAACGAAATCAGCGCGTTGCAGAGCACCGCAACCGGCATTTCAAGCGGCTGCATCGACGCGATGTAGTACGTTCCGGCCAGCGAGGTTAGAATATCGCCAACCTGAATTTGCGCGCCATCCGCGAGGCAATAGTAGAAGAAATTCGCCTTGAGCCCCGGCCGCCCGAACGTGAACGTGTCGCCGGTTGCGACCGTGAACGCCGCGTTGATGGAACCCACCAGCGTCGCCGGGCCGATAGGCGGTTGACCGGCGACGGGGCGGTATTGCGAGAAAGAACTTCCTACATAAGAGGCCGCTTTCGCGAATCCCGTATAGATTTTGGACTGAATGACGGCGGCGTCCATCGCGCTTAATCCTGTCCAATATAGTAGTTAAAGCAATCGCGTTTCAACCGCTCGGCGGCCATCGTTACGCCGTAGAGCAAGATATCTCGCGAAATGTCGTCGGTTACGCGGCCGTCCCTGAACGTATCGTTTTGGTTGCCGCTATAGGCGACGTAGAACAAGCCGCGAATGAGGCCCGCCTTAGCGTCGGCAAGCAAGCTCTCAAGCCGCTCAACCACGATATCGCTTGGCTCGTCAGATATCGTTTCAATGCCGGGAAGCGTGACGACGTTGTGCAATGGCTCCTCCTCGGGAAGTTCACACCACCATGCGAATTGTATTGCCGCCGCCAAGGCCGGGGCCGGTCGGAACGCCGAGAAACGAACAGAGTTCGCGTCGCCAGTACGAGAATAAATTCGCGCGGTCAGCCACTTCCTTTGGATTGTGCTTCCAGACCGCCGCGCTCTCTGTGTCGAGGTTTGCCGACGCGCCCGGAATGGCGCTTTCCAACGTGTACAAGTTTGCAAGATAGGTGGTTGTTACGACTGCGGTTTCAGCGGCCGACAAGTTCGCCATGCGGTATTCAAGCAGCCCGTAAGTCTCAAAAAATCGCCAGGAACTAAAGCCGGACGCGCCGACGCCAAATGCCGGATAACCACAGAATCGTCGTATGTCCGTCAACTGCGCGTCGGTGAAAGCCATGCCAGCCCCTAGTAGTTGTGACCCTTGCCCCGGCTGAAATAGATCGTCCCTGTTCCCGTCAGCATAATGGCCGCGACGAACGACACATATTGGCCGCAACCTATGAGACGCGACATGCCGGGTGGAATCGGCATACTCAACAGGGGCGAGGCCACGACGCTGTTGTTTCCGCCAAACTCGACGAAGGCGATGGTTGCGCCGGAATTGTAAATCAGCACGCTATCGCCGTCCGCCGTCTGATAGGGGCCAAGCGTCGTCGCCGGCAGCGCGACATTTTGGCTTATCGTCGTCGCCGCGATATTGACGGTCGCTTGCGGGAAGAACGCGGCCTCAATCGACATAAACGAACTCTTTCAGCGGCGCGCCGCGCGCCATAAGCTCGGCGATCTCGCCAGCGTCCGTGACGGTGTAATCCTCCGGCCAGCCGCGTTGATAGCCGTCGTCGTTGATATAGCCGTAAGCGGCGGCGAGCCGCACGCTCTTGACGGTTCGCGGGGCGGGCGTTGCCGGCTCGGGCGCTGGCGCTGGCGCTGGCGTTGCCGGCTCGACGGGATCGGCCGTCGCGCGACGGGCGGCGGCTTTGGAACTTGCATCTGACATTGGCTTTTCTCTTTTTTAAGCCGAAAGCATGGCGTGCCACGCGCCGGCCAGCGTCGTGACAAACTGACAAGTTTTTCCGGCGGCAAGCGCATAGGCGGCGTTGGCGCTGCCGGCGTTGATCGTGCTCCCTAAGTCGGGGAATATGTTCATGCTGTTGGCGCTGGCGTTGATAATCGTGAGGGTCATGCCGGCGACGCCAGTTGGCAGAATGGCGCTATCGCCAACCGACGCGACGACCGTAAACCGGCTAATCATGGTTGTGATAAGCAGCGCCGAGTCTTGTCCGCCGCCTGCATGAGCTACCAACCCGTCAGCGGGGCTTTGCGTCTCGAACGAACCGCTGTAGCCCGTACCCAAACCGTTCGCGTACCATTTGCCGTTGGTTGGACAAAAATAGATGACTTCCGAGCCAATCATTTGCGATACGCCGCTGGCGCTCGCAATGTCGTTGATAACATCGCCGGCTTGACCGTAGACTTGCATCGGCTTCGCGCCGTGGTTCGTCAACGAGAGTGTTAGGCCGGCGATTGCATTCGGCAGCGCGACGCTATCGCCGGCCGTCGCGACGGTCGTAATGCGCGCGACCTCGGTTGTTATCATGGTTGCGCCGGCTTGTCCGCCGCCCGCGAACGCCGTTATGTTGTCGGCGGCGCTTTCGTAAAACAGCCCGGTTATTTGGAGATTGCGCAGGATTTCTTGCGCGGTGACGGGGGTCACGTCCATGCGGATCGTTCCTATTGGTTAGAGCGAACCGTCACTCAAGCGGACAGAATCGAGTTCCAAAAGCCGGACGCCATGCACGTCAACTGCACGCCTTTGTTGGCCGGAAGCGCTAGCGCCGCATTCGCGCCGAGCGAGTTGATCGCGTCGCCAAGGCCAGGAAACAGGTTCGCGCTGTTCGCGGTTGCATTGTAAGCTGAGATGGTAAGCCCCGGCGAGGCGGCCGGAAGCTGGCAACTGTCGCCGGCTGTGACAACCGTCGTGATGCGGTTGAAAGTTCTCGTTAGCAGCGTCGCGTTGGTTTGCCCGCCGCCCGCTAGCGCAACGAGGCCGTTGATATAGGAAGCGTCCATAGTAAGTGATTCCCTGAGTTATCCAAAAGCTATGTATATAGCCGCGCATCTAGCCTATATGTTCAATAACGCAGGCGCGTTTGTTATATGACGCCGATGCTGTAGGTACTATACTTGCGTTCAATGTCTGGTCCGTTGGGGCGCAAAAGTCCCCAATCCAGTACCAAGACTGCGCGATAATCTGGCGTAACCTGTCCATCGGCTCGCGCGTGACTTGCACAACGCCGTCAACAATATCGACCTGGGCGTCGCTATCCCCGGTGTCCGCTGCGCCAATGCCGTCGAAGTCGCCTTCCAGCAACGCGCCCTCGCCGACGACGATAGGGCGACGGATATTGAGGCTGGGATAGGTCGGATGAGGCTGAACCGGCGCTTCCGTCGTCGGCACAAACCGCACGTCGAGGAGTTCAATCACCTTTCCCATGCGATATTCTTGGCTCGCCGCTTGGCCTTGGAATAGTTGCTTGAAATCCGGATCGGCGAACAACTGGCGCGCCGATACCGGATCGAGATGGCAATTGTAGTAACCATTGATCGCCGGGACCGCGTTGCGGCGCAGATAGGAGACGGCGTCGAGAGTCGCCGACATGGTAAAGAGGTCGCCCGCGACGAGGTTGATGCTCGTCGCGCGCGCGTTTGGCCGCAGCACAACCGCGCCATTGGCCGAACTTACGGCATTGCCGATAGTGCCGTCCGCGACGCTGACGTTGCTCGAAAACGTCAAGACGCCCGAGCGGCCTGGGGCCGCGTTCGACACCGGCTGCGTCGGCAGCGCCCAACCGAAGGGCGCGGCAATCGTCGAGACATTGGAGGCGTCGGACGCCGCGCCGATAAGCGTATAGACATTCGCGCCAAGGGTGATGGCGAGCGTGTTGGTTGACGAAACGGGGCCAGGAATGCCGTTGACGAGCGCATTTTCAAAGCCCGTGATATCGTCAACAGAAACCGTCGTTGCCGGCGCGCCTAGCGTAACGCGAACGCGGGTCTGTCCGCCGAGGTAGGCCGCAAAGAGCTTATTGCGCGCCAAGCGGTCGAGCGACTGTCCGGCCTGGATGGCGTTGACTCGCGCATTTTGCAGGAATTGTTCGACGATGCCAACGCGGTTCGTGACGGTGTTGAGGTCGATAGTGTCGCCATATTGGTTGAGCGTTAGCTTGAATTGTTCGACCGTGAACGTGTTGGGCGTCAAGCCGTTGTCGAAGTTGGTGTTGCCGCTCGCGCCGAGCGGCGTGATCGTCGGCGCCTTGAGGCCGGGGCGCGTTTTGGTGAGCGTTTCGCCGATATTGGTTTTGAAGTTCTCGCGCTTGGCGGCCATGCGATAGCCGAGCGCCGATTGCAGGAACTCCTGAAATGTCTGTTCGAGGAATCCCTGCTGAATGATCGGCTGCAACGCGGCCGGGAAATTTGAGATAGGCATGATTGGAGTCCTGATGATTGAGGGGGCTTTCCACCGCTCGCCATCGGGCTCGGGGTTTGGTCGCGGCCAGCATCGGCCGGCCGCGTTGGCGCCCTGCGCCGGTTAGAGTTGATTGGTTAGCCGCCGTACTTCTTGCGGTTTTCTCTCAGGAAAGCCTCGCGTTCGGCCGGCGTCATATCCTTGGCCTTCTTCGGTTCGGCCGGATCGCGCGGCGGCGGTTTGGCGGGGTCCGACGTGCCAGAGCGCACGGCGGCGAATAGATAGGGCTTGGCCTCTTTCAGCGCGGTCATGAGCGCGTCCGCGCCTTCGACTTCGCCGTTTTCGCCGAGCTTGACTTTGCTCATGTCGGCCAGTTTCAAGCCGTCGAGGTCGATCATGCCCGCCTTGATCGCCGCCGCTTTCAATTCGGCGCGGAGAATACGTTCGTCGGCCGCCTTGCGCTGCGTCTCGCGCTCGCTGGCGGCGGCTTCCTGTATCGCCTTGATCTTTTCGTCTGCCGCTTTGGTTGCCGCCTCTGCGGCCGTCTCTGCGGCTTTACGCGCTTGCTCTTGTTCTGTCGCCTTCAAGCGCCAGCCCTTCGTTTCTTCGCGCAAATCCTTGACGTACTCGGGCGAATAGCCGGTCGGATGCCGGTCGGGGTCGCGCTGCGCGGGCGGAACCGGAGGAACGTTCGGGACGGGCGGCGGGCTCGGATCGCCTTCGGGCGAGCGCAAACCATAGAGGGCAACAGCGCCGAGCAGGCGTTCACGTAAATTCATCGGGCATCTGCCTTGGGTTAGGCCGCATCGGCGGCGGGCCGGCATCTCGCGTCGGGGTCGCCCGAGGCGGGGCCGAAAGGGGTTTTTCAGTCGTCGGCTTTTCGCGCAGAGTCGAGCGCGAGGCTTTCGAGGCTTTGCGCGATGGAGAGCAACGCCAGAAAGCCGACGCGGGCGAGTTCAACGACCGCGAGAATGACGGCTTGTTCTTCCTCGGAATTCGGTTGCTTTTTGACGGCCGCCTTGATGCCAGTAAACAGCTCATCGCAAGCTATCGCAACGGTTAAACTGGTTGGATCGTCGGCCATTTAATTCCCTACGCAATAGTGCAGGCGATGCCGCAACAGGCCCTCTGCCACGATAAACTCTTGGTGTATGGCTATTACCGGATCAACGCCCTTGCGCGCTTTCGCAATGCCGCGCTCGACTTCTTCATGACACCCAACAAGATTGTAGGCGTAGCCTGGAGATATGCCGATTTCCGTTTCAACCAAGTCTGCTGTGGCTGCTATGATCGCGTTGCGGAACGCCAGCCATTGCGTTTGAAATGCAGGCGAGACATTTTCGTATTTATCGACTCGCTTCATTCGCTGACCCTCACTTGCTCGACGACTTGCGCCGAGGCGGCATCGGCGACCAACGCGATATCGTCTTTCGCATCCTTTTCGATGCGCGCCAGTTCGGCCGAAATGTCCTCGATATCATAGGAGGGCGCGATGTAGTTGACGGCCGATTCGCGCGAAATCACCTTGGCGTCGCGCAGCGTTTTCACCGTCGTCGCCTCCTCTTGGAGATCATGCGACGTTTTGTGATACCACGCCGGCCAATGCAGCGTGATATCGGCGTCCGGCGCGACGGCGGCGAGCGGCTTGCCCTCAACCGAGATTGGAAACTTGGCGTGGCCTAGCAGCGCCATGCGCAAAAGCTCGCGCAACGCGCCCTCGCCGTAGGAAATCCGCAGCCTATCGGCAATCCAAATCAGCGCGAGGTTTAGCAGCTCCATCGCGCGGCCGGATTGCGCGGCGGCGAGTTTCGACGGCTCCGAACGGTTGCCATGAACGCTCTCAAGCGCAAGTTCACGTAAAACTTTCACGTAATCGACGAGAACCGCAAACGACGTGCCGCCGATTTCCAAAAGCTTGGCGTCGCCCTCGGCCGCCGTGATTAGCGCCATGTTGGGCGAGCGCACCATTTGCCTATCGGGCGCGGCGGGCTCTTTGACGATTAGCAATGGATCGGCCGTATATTTGAGGCCGCGCCCGCCCTGGCTTAGGAGATATTCAATCTCAATCATGGTGTCGATGGCGGCGGCAAACGTGCAAGCGCCATCAATCTCGGAATAGGTAAGTTCGCCCGCGAACAGCTTTAGCTTGCCGGGCAGGTTGCGCACCCAAACCCAAGGCACGAAGCCGAGGCCATGAACAACGCCCTTCGATGTGTCGATTGTCGCAACGGCCTTGTCGTCATTGGCGAGCCACGGCAGAAACCACACTTCGCCTTGTTCGTTCCATTCGCGCGAGAACCAAAACGCGGCGGCCGTGTTTTGATCGCTGATAGCGTAGCCTCGGGCGCGTAAAACGTCGCCGCGAACCTTGTATTTCTCCACGATTTTCAAAAGCGTGTCGGGTGCCTGCGGATCGAATATCGGCGTCAGAAATTCCGTCGAATGCGGCTCATAAAATAGACGGTATGTCTTATCGCGCTGTTCGAGGATTCGCATTTGGATAGCGACCGAGCCGACGCTTCCGGTTGTCGCTGCGTCTATCATGACGTCGTTCAAGCGCCCTGTCTTTACGAAGCCTTGCAAGACGTCGGGCGCGCCCTCGACCTCGCTTTTGATGGTCGGGAAATGCCCCTCGCTGAACAAAAGCGACACGCTATCGTCAACCACGATGCGACAAATGTTGCAGCGCACGCTGGGGCGTCTATCGCGCAACGGGATATATTCGTTGTTCGCCGCGTCTTGCTCCTCATGAAATGAATGCTCAAGATGATCGTAAATCGCGCCGTCTCTTACGCGCGAGTAAGCGTCAATCGCGAACTGGCGCGGCGGATAGTCTTTATCGCGCTTGAGGCGGCTCACAAGGCTTAGAAACATCAACGACCCATGAGATTGAAGGGAACTTGACGGGCGAGCGTCGTTGGATTGACGAGACTCGTAAAAGCGCCGGAGGCCGCGTCAACTTGATCGTCGTGCGCGCCCATCGGGAATGTCTCTAGCTCGCTGAGAAACGTTTCAACCCAAGGCCCGGCGACGAGTCGGACGTTTCCAGCTTCGCATTGCGCCGCGAACGGCGCAGCGCGCACTTCCTTGGAGCCCGTTTCGCGCTCCACGTCCAAAAGCCAGCCCGCCAAATCGCGCGCATAATCCGCGACTTGGCCTTTGCCAGCTTGGCCGACGTCTTGGGGAAGCCTGACCTTGACGCGCTTGCTATCATTGGCCGCGCTGGCGAGGTTTAGGACGGCTTTCTTGACGTCGAGCGCCGAACCGCGAAGGCGCTCAATGTGTTCGATATAGAAGATTCCGCTGGGAGCGCGCGACATGCGCAAGCCCACCGTCCAATCGCCGCCCGCTTCCGTTGCCGCCAAATCCCAGGCTCTTACGACGTTAGTTGATATAGGGGCGGCGGCGACGGGCTCGCCGAACCAACGACGTTGGAACATGCCGCCTTCGCGCGGGGCGGGGCGTTGCTGATACTGTCCGGCCCAGGCGTAGGCGGTCGTGTCGCTTTTCATTTGCGCGATGGTCGACGCGGAAAAGCGCTCCGGACAAAGCAGCTCGCCTTCGTATTGGCGCGGATCGACGAAGCCGAGCGGCGTCGTGCAAGGGTTGCCGCGCTCGTATTCCATCGGCAAGCGCAGATGCACGAACGGCATTTTGAGCGCGAGAATAACGCCCGAAATATCCTTTTCATGCAAGCGCTGCATGATGATTACGATTGCCGACTCGGCTTGATTATTAAGTCGGTTCAAGGCGCCTTCGCGAAAGCCGCGCGTAACGCCTTCGCGCTCGGTTTCTGACTCGGCGGTTTTGATTGAATGCGGATCGTCAATTATCAAACGGTCGCCGCGCTGCGACGTAAGCGAGTTGAACGCGACGCCTTCGCGCGTGCCTGTGTCTGAATTGGCGAAGCTCGTTTCGCCGGTCCGGACTAACCGAACCTCGGGCCATAAGGCTTGATACCAAGCCGAAAGGATCAAATCGCGCGACTTGCGCGTGTCTCTTTTAACCGGCCCTTCGTTGAACGCTGTCGCCAAATAGCGCAACGATCTTAAACCTTTTGGCCCCCATTCCCAAGCCGGCCATAGGACTGAAACCAGCAGGCTTTTCATCGAGCCGGGTGGAACGTTGATCAGCAACCGGGTTATGCGCCGGTCAGTTACAGCCTCTAAATGCTGGCAAATCGCCTCGATATGCCAACTATGAATGTAGCGCGTGGTTGGTTCGAGAACGTGCCACGCCTCGCGGACGAAGCCGGAAAACGTCTTGCATCTTGCGCGGATCGCGTCGGCGTTGCGCTCGACGTCGGCGAGCTGGCGCGCGGCCTCACGTTTCCTGATCTCCGCTAGAAACACCGTTAGGGGCGGAAATTTCGGCGCGGCTGAGTATTTCCGTGACTCTCCGTAAGTCGTCATCACTCATTTTACTCATATCGTAAGTACCAACAGCGCCGGATAAGTTAACCTCAAGTTTAGGGTCTTTCCAATTCATGCGGCATTTCGCATAAAAACTAGCCATACTTGGAACGGCTTTTTCCCAATTGCCAGCGCCAGGGCCACCACAGGCCATTTGTATTATGCTTTGTGTGACCATTGCGTCAACTATAGCTTTGCTGTGGTCTAGTTCTACTCGGTAATATTTGCGCAACGTCTCGGCGTCGATATCGAGCGCGACGCCGATACGGTCGCGGTTCCAGCCGGCGACGACGAGTGTTTTGACAAGCTGGCGATTGGCCTCGGTCGGCTCGTGCGGCGGTCGGCCGTTGGGATTGGGCGGCGGCCTTGGCTTGCGCTTCGGGCCGCGCGGCAAGAGATCGGCCGCCGCTTTGCGTGCCGTCACGCTACGTCTCCATACTGATTTTGCGCCTGCTTCCTTGCGATAGTTATAATCTGCTATTTTGCGATAAAAATAGCTTGCGATTTTGTGCTCTCAACGTTATCTCTGGTCTCACGGGAACGCCATCCCGAACCGGAGACCAACATGATCAAGCTCGCCGCCGACAACACCGCCGCTTTTGACGCTCTCGACGTCGCCGCCAAAGCCGACGCTTCCGCCGCCGAGATCAAAGCCGCCAAGCGCGCAACGAAGGCCGCCGCCGACCGCGCTAAGACGAAAGAGGCCATGCAGAGCGTTTCCGCCGCCGCGAAGCTCGCCGTCGTTTTCGCCGCGCCGGCCGACGAGACGCCCGCCACTCGCATCCAGCAGATCGCGGCCGCGGAGTTGAACGCCCTGCCGACGTCCGAACTGGACTCGCCACCCGCGGTTGCCTTGGAAGTGGTCGTCAAGGGCGCGGCAACGCCGAAAAGCGGCCACTGCATGAGCCAAGCGCAGGCGCTCGCCGAAGCGCGCCAAGCTTTCGGCAAAGACGCGGCCGAGGGCGTCGATTTCTTCGCCAAGAAAACCGGGCGCGGCGATTGGGTTTGGGGTCCCTTCGACGCGAAGGCTTGGAGCGAAGCTGCCAAGGCCGTTAAGAGCGCCAAGGGCGGCAAAGTCGCCAAGGTTGCGATAGTCGCCAAGGTCGCCGCCGTGAAGGGCAAGACGGCCGCCAGCAAGCGCGGCGATGGATCGTCAAATATCTCCACGATGGTTTCGCTTCTATCCAGCAAAACCGGCGTAACGATTGAGGAGCTTGCCAGCGCGACAGGTTGGAACTTCGACTCGTGTCGTTGGAATATTTCACAGATCGCTCGTAAAAAACTCGGCCTGAATGTCACCAAGACGATAAGCGACGGCAAGACTTTTTACAAAGTCGGCTGAACTAGGCAAGCCGCGCCGGAACCTCTGGCGCGGCCTTTTCTCTTGCTGGAATCAGGATTTTGTCACGGATCGTTACCGCAATGGCGGCCATCATGACCGGCGGAACTGAATTTCCAAGTCGTTCCCATTGCTGCGCGTATGTGCCCTTGAGAATGAAATCGTCGGGAAAGGCGCAGATTCGCTTGACTTCGGCGATTGTGAATTTGCGGCGTTCGATGCCGGCCGGGCCGCTGGCGATGGTCAGTTCATTAAGCGTCTTGGGACGGCCGTGTGTTTGGACGGTCGGCGCGACGTCATCAATAGAACGGTCGCCGTGAAACGTTCCAAGGTGCGCCTCGCAATGATGCGATCCCGTCAATAAGATCGACTGCGAAGGTCTGCCCGAGTCAAGCATTTGATGCCCGTTGTATCCTGCCATTTCCTCGCATCGCACAATCCAAGGCAGCGCGTCGCGAACCGTATATTGATAGGTCAACGGCTTAGGAAATACGGGATTAGCGCCCAAGTCGTTTCGCACGCCCATAAAGATCAACCGTTGGCGCATTTGCGGAACGCCAAGCCATTGCGCGTCTAGGACTCTTGCCTCGACGCGATAGCCGCACGCCTTGAGGCCAGCGAGGATTTCCAGAAAAAACCCCTTGGCGACGCCCTTTACAAGGCCCGAGACGTTCTCGGCGACGAAGACTTTCGGCTTGAGGGCCGCCAGCACGCGAATGTATTCGGGAAACAGGTCTTCGTTTTTCTGGCATGCGCCGTGTTCGTAAGCACGATCCGTTCCCCAGCCTTTAGCGCGCTTGCCAGCGGTCGAGAAGGCTTGGCACGGCGGGGACCCATCGAATAGGTCCAGATCGCCTTCCTTGAGGCCCGTAGCTTCAAGAATCGAAGCCGCTGTGACCTCTTGGATGCCGCGCGGATCAATGACGGTCGAAGGGTCCATGTTGGCGCGATAGCTGTCTTGCGCTATCGGCACAAATTCGTTGGCGAGCGCCACCTTGAAACCCGCCATCCTATAGCCGGTTGAGGAGCCGCCCGCGCCTGCAAAAGTGGATACGACTTTGAATCCATTCCACGGCAGCGCCGCGATTTTCGACATGAGCGGTACGCAATAAGGCGGCTTATTTTCCGGCGCCATGTCCTCGCCTTTGTCATCGGTGAAATATTTTATCGCGCGGCCGGCGATGATCGGCGGCATCGGCTGATTGGTGCATTCAAAGAACGTGTGAACCATATCGTCGAACTTCACGCCGTCTTTCGTAAACCCTGAGAAGTTTTCTACGAAGATTCGGGTTCCGATTTTCCGCTCCACTTAAATTTACACCTCGGGCATTCGTGTTCAGTATCAATGTCGTCGCCGAAGCTCTTGAAATCATCGGGCGGCGTTCCTGGAAGCGGCGTGAGCGCGCCGATCTCGTCGAGCGTAAAGCCGGTTAGCGTCAACTCAAAGCCAAGGTCTTTTAACGCGCCAAATTCGAGCTTTAACAGGCTTTCGTCCCAGGAGGCGTTCAAAGCCAGCTTATTATCGGCGATGACATAGGCTCGCCATTGCGCTTCGCTCAGGTCGGGCAAAGTTATCGTCGGAACGCGCGCAAGGCCAAGCCCGACGGCCGCCAAAGTTCGGGCATGGCCGGCGCCGATGTTTCGCTCGTCGCGCAATAATACCGGGTTGGTAAATCCGAACTCAAGAATCGAGCTTTGGATTTCTAGAATTTGCGCGGGTGAATGGGTGCGCGCATTGCGTTCATACGCGACAAGCTCGCGCGGATCGCGATAGACAACGGCGAGGTCAGCGCGCGGCGTTAGCGCGGTTTTACGCGGCGACGTCGCTTTGCGCGCCGCCATCAGGTCGCCGCGACCGTCATAACAACGACCAGCAGGGCGATGGCGGCGCAGAACGCGAGATCATAAAGCATCGGGCGCGGCCCCAACGCCGAGATAGACCGGCGGATGACCCTCGCCGAGAACGCCGAGAATGATCGGCGCGCCGGCAATGAGCCGCTCGATCTCGTCGGCGTTCGGAAGCCAAGCGGACTCCATCACTGGGCCGGACGGCGACATGAGATCGGCGACGGGCAGGCTACCGCACTCGCCGTCGATCTTGCGATTCCAAGTCGGCGGCGCGCCGAGCGTTCGCGTTGTTGCGGAGTGCCGGCCGATCAGCATGGCGCGCCTCGTTGCCTGTTAGAATTACGTGTGAGGCGTGGCGGGCGGAACGGCGCCAGCCGGCGCAGCCGCAGCCGGCGCGGCGGCGGTAGGCGGCGCGGGGGTTGGCGCAACAGCCGGGGCAGGGATCGGCGCGGCGGTCGGCGCAAGCGTGCTCGTGGCGGCAGCCGGTGTTACGACGGCGGGCGCGGTGGGAAGCGCGGCGCCGGCGGCGGTGAGATTCGCCGTGATCTTGTTGATGTTGGTTACTGCGGCCTCGACGCCCGCGTCGTCGCCGCTGGCGCTGGCGTTGGCAATGGCGGCCGTCTCAAGCGTGATCAGCGTTGCGGCGGCCGTCGTCAGGCTTGCCACGCTCGTTTGCAGATCGGTCAAAGCGCTCATAAGCTGGTTTCCTTGGGTGGTGATCGCCTGAATTAGCGCGGTCTGCGCGCTTTGAGCGGCGGCGATGGCGCTCAATTGGGAAGTTAGGCCGTCGAGGTTGGCCGAATTAGCCGAGGGCGACCGCGACAGGGCGTCCATTCGGGAGAACATTTCCTGCAAATGCTGGTCGGAAAACATCGCGGCTCCTATAGTCTTCCGCCGCCAAAGACGAGGAACAGGACGACAATAACAACTATAACGCCGATGCCGCCACTCCATTGCGGACCGTAGCTGTTGTGCGCGTAGTATCCGCCGCCAACACCAAAGAGCAGTACGAGAATTATGATTATAAGGAGTGGCGACATTGTTGACCTCAGTTCAGCGGCTCTATGCGCATTGGCTCGTCAGTCTTGGCCGTTCTCGCCATCTTGATAAGATCGTCCGGCGCGGCCGTCGCCGTTGCGCGGACGCGGTCTTTTCTGTCGAGCAGGAGCAGTTTTGTATTTCCACAGCCGCATTCGCATTTCGAGATAACGAGGGACGACGCGACGAAGCAAGACCGGGCGTAGGTCGCGATAGACTCTTGCTTCGACATGCGTTTGCCCTTGCTATTTCGCTAGCGAACTACATTGCGAATGGATAGTCTTTATAATTTGTTATAACATTAGCGCTAGTTTGAAGCACGGCGAACGCCATCGCCGGAACCGGAGAAAACCAATGCTCAATACCGTTACGTCCTATTGCGCTTTCGTTACTATCGCGCTCGCCGTCGTTGGCTACGCGCAACTCGTAGACCGCTTCCTGCCGTAAGGCGTTAGCGCTGCGCCGGGTGCGATCCGGCGCGGCTAAAACGCGATAGCCTGTCGTTTTATCTTGCTATCTTGTTTGCAAGCGACTAAGTTAGCTTTATCGGGACGCCACCCGAACGGAGACAAGCCAATGACCAACCTCGTCGGACATATCTCGCCAGAAACCGCCTACGTCGTCGCCGATTATCCCTACGGCTATCGCCTTCGCTGCACGATCCGCTATTGGATCGAATACAAGCCGGGCTTCGGTTGCCGCCTCGTCTCGCAAACGACGAATCCGAATCGCGCCGGGCTCGTTTGGAACAAGCCAAAAGCCGGAACATACTGCAAGTTCGGCGCGGCAATGTATCTCGACGAAGCGGGCCATGTCGTTTCGCGCGGCCTTAGCGAATATTGCGACGCGGCCGAGGCTGCGAAGTTTCTCGAAAATTGGGGCGCTGGCGTTCCGGCCGAAGCTCAAGAGACGCTTAAGCGCTTTGTCGCGGCGAAGGTCGCCTACGAAGCCAATCGCCAGAGCGGCGACGCTTTGAGCGTCGGGCTCGTCGAAGCTCGCGCGGCGTTCTTAAAGGACGCCTAACCAAGAGCCCAGGGCGCTCGGATCGGGCGCTCTGGGTGACAGGCGCCAATAATAATTTGATAGCGTGATATTTCATTAGCACATCCTCTTGCTATCTTGCGCGCGTCGCGTTACAAAGAACATACCGGACGACGCCACGTCCGAGCGAAGCGGAGAAAAGCCAATGACCTCGACCGTTACCAAGCTCGCAAAGAACGTTTTCGCCGTCGAAGGCAAGATCATGTTTTTTCGCGCGGCTGACGAGCCGGTTTGCACCGCGTTCAAGACCAACGCCAAGGCGCAAGCCTACGCCGCGCGACTCGACGAGAACAACGCCGCCGTTCTCGCCAGTCGCGCCGAGGATCGCCTCGTTCGCCTCGAACTCGCTCGCGCCTATCTCGCCGTTCGCGCCGCTCGCGCCGCTGTTGACGCGCGCCAGGTCGCTTTCAACTTCTGAGGGAAACCCCAACATGACCAAGCTTCGCAACGCTCGATTCTGGACCCTAATAAACGGCTCGCCAGTCAGGCTTACGCTTCGCCCTGGGCAGGAAATTGCGCACCGAACGGGCGGCGGAACCGACGAGGGTTATTGGAGCGAACAAAGCGTCTGGACGCATGAGGGTGACCATGTACAATTCGAGTGCGACACTTCGGCGCGCGATTGCGATGGGCACATGGACCGCAGCGAAGTCGGACGCTGCAACCTCGATCAGCTCGCCGTCGTCGCGTTTCCTGACGAGTCCGTTCCTTATCCGGCTTGGACGTGGGGCCGTGGGCGGCAGCGCGATTACTCCGCCGAAGCGATGGGGTATTGAGCCTTATTACTAATTATAAAGCTAATGTGCGAATGTGTTTGCAAGCTAATCAAATCGCGCGTATATCTATTCCTGGGAGACGCCACTCCCCAGGAGATACGCCATGCAGATCCGTTCCAACGTCGTTTCGGTTCAAGCCTTCAAGCTCGGCGATGGCGCCGTTGAGATCGCTGTCCGCCGCGCCGATACGCGCGTCCTTTGGTCGGTCATCACGCATGCTTGCGCGGGCGCCGATTGGTTCTGGCATCCGGCCGGCAACGCTCTCAAGCGTCGCTTCAAGAGCAAGAAAGCCGCGATTGACCACGCGGTTTATGTCGCCTCGGAGGGCTGATCTCATGACTTACGCCGATTTTCTCGCGATTCAGGAAAACTTAAAGCTGGCCGTTCGCAAGATCGGCGCTTTGCTCAACGCCTATCCAAGGGCGGCAAACGGCTTGACGTTGGACGCCAACAAAGACGCGAACTGGTCGGCGCTCAAGCAGGCCCAGGCCCGCGCGTTTACGCGCCTTCGCGCTTTCAACGGCGCGAACGTCAAGAGCTTTGAGAGGGAAATCCGAGCGGATCGCGACGCGCGCCGCGCCGCCAAGCTGGCCGCGTTTGACGCCTAGCAACAAAAGCGTGCGAAGTGTCACATTGTCTTGATAATTAGCTTGCATATTATCTCGTTATCTCGTATTCTTTTTCTTGCGGGCCGGACGCCACCGACCGCCAGAACTAGAGACAAACTAATGACCAACGCCGAATATGACGTAAAATTCGCTCTCGACGCCGTTCGCTTCGGCCGCGCTCGCGCCGACATCTACCGCGCCGACCGGGCGAAGTTCGCCGCCTTGGGCGACACCGACAACGTTTGGCTGATGGACAACTACCTAGAATTTAACGCTCTCGTTATCGATCAGTGGCTCGCCAAAGCCGGCAAAGCCGAACTCGATCTCGCTGCCTAAGACCTCAACCGGCGGCCCGCGCAAGGCCGCCAACCTCAAGGAGACCAAGCCATGACTGTGAAGCTCAACCTAACCGACAACGAAGCCGCAATCCTCATGGACGGGCTTTCGGCCTATATTCGGTCGGCGCTTGAAAGCAGCCAGCGCGGCATATCGCCCGCCGAGCGCGCTTTCGCCAAATCCTTACACGCCAAGCTCGCCGTCGCCCGCGAGCAGGAACGGACCGACGCCCGCAACGACGACGGCGAGGGGCCGGAAATCCGCAACGGCTTTGCCGGCGCCTGACCATAAGGGGGTAAGCGATGCGCCGCACGCAACTGATAAATCTAGCCCGGCGAGCGGGGCCTGAGTACGTCGTCGAGGGCAGCGGAACGCGGGTTATCATCCGGCGCGGTTCGGTAAGCGTCGCGCTTTACGACGACGGCAGCGCGCACCGCGCCGACGTCCGACTTGACCTCGCCAAGCGAATGACCATCGCCAACGCGGCCGACGCCTTGGGGCTCCTTGATTAACAAATTATCTTGCTATCTGTATCGCTAGCTAATAAGATAATCAAACGCCAACCGGAGATTCGATATGGTCCGCTTCAAGATTTCCAACAACGACCGCGAGGTCATCGAGCAGATTACGAATCGAGGCTGGGCGCTGCCCTGGGTCCGTAGCGCTTACGAAAGCCGCACGGCTCTACTTATGGACATCACGGAAACCCACCTCAACGCCGCGCCGCTGCGCCTCGACGCGCTGCTGGCGGCCGACGAGTTCAACTTTTTGCATGATCTCGACGGCATCGCCGCCAATCTCGACCGGGCGACCGGGACGCTCAAGAACGCTTTTCGCCCGCGCTTCGCGGCCTAAACTACAGGGGGGCAACCGTGAGCACGATTGAACAAAGAGCGCGCGAATTGGTCACGTCATGCCGAAGTGCAGGCAGCGATCCTAATTTCTATGATTTCGTCGCCTTCGCCCGCTCCGAGCGCGCGGCGGCGCTGAGAGAGGCCGCCATCAATATGAGCGCGTGTCGAGCGGCCGAACTCACAAAGCGAGAAGCGGCTATACGACGCGAACATCCAGGCCAGCCGGATGTTGTCGCAGAGATGCATAGTGATAGAGCGCAGGCGTTCCATGAGGCAGAGGTGGCTATCTGCGCCCTCGCCGATGCGGAAAACACCACGGAGCCAGCGCCATGACCACCATCCATAACCCCGGCAATGACCGCGAGATTCGGACGCTACAAGACACGCTGATTATAGTCGGCAACCTCGACAAGCTTCTAATCGATTGGATCAATTCCCGCGACGAGGGGCCGAAGAAAGTCGAGAAGGTTATCGACAAACTGCGAAAAGACCTTGGCGACGCCCACGCCGCGCTCATGAGGTTAACGCGGTGACCTACGATCAATGGAAAACAAAGCATCCCGGCCGCACGAAATCCGAGCGCCGCGCGCTTGATCTCATCGGATGCGGCGAATTCTCGCCGCCGGTTCAAGCCAGGGTTCTCGATCGGATGGTCAAAGACGGCCTGCTCGTTGAGCTACCGCCTTTGAAAATGCCGTTCATCGGTACATTATCCATGACAGTTCGCCAGTTCGAAATGCCGATTCCGGTCCATAGGCAATGGCGCGAATATTGCGCGGCTCTGACGGACGAGGATTTGAGGGATATTACACCATGAAGCAATTATTTCCGCTCGGCGAGTTGATCATTACGCCGGGAGCAATGTTGGCAGAAATCAACTTGGGCGCGTTACTGCGTCGCCATGCAACCGGCGACTTCGGCGTAGTCAGCGACGAGGACGCGGAAGTCAACCGAGCCGCCGCAGCCGGAACCGACACGGAAGCCCTTGCCACGGACGGACGAATCCTTAGCGCGTATCCTATCGACCCCGACAAACCTTGCGTGGGCCACGGCGAAAATACCGTGTGGATTCTGACCGAGGCGGATTGTTCGCGGACGACGATTTTGCTGCCCGAGGAGTTTTGAGACATGACCACGCTTGAGCGCGACACCCTGCAAACTGAGATCGACGATCTGAACAAGGCGCTCGACGTCGCCGACGAGGAACGCGAGGGGATCGACGCGCAGACGGTGCGCTGGCTTAATGAGAACGAACCGGCGTCGCGCGTCGAGCGGGTCAAGCTCTGCGTTAACGACGCGATCAAGAGCGGCCGGCGATCTTCCGATTTGAGCGCCGGCTTAGAACAATTCAAGGCGGCGGCAAAGGAACGCGATGCCTTGCTGACGCAGGCGCGGGAGGCGTTAAAATGGCTAGTCCTCGACATAGGCGGCGCATGGTCAGCGTTTGAGCATACGCTTCGCCAAGACCTCGGAAACACAAATTATATTCTGATCAATGAGCGCATTAGGTCGGCAGAGGTCGCGCTCGCAAAATTAGAAGGATTCGCGCCATGATCCAGTTCGATGACAACGAGGCGTTCCTGATTTTCAAAGCTTTGCGCCTCGCCGTAACCCTTGCCAAGGCCGAGGCCGAGCGGCGCGGCGACGCGCCCGACGATAACGGGGCTATCTATTTCGCGGCGGGGCTCGTTGAGGGCCGGATAGACGCCAGCCGGCCAAAACCAACGCTCGCCAGCGATCCGCGTATGACGCCGAGCGACATGGACGCACTGCACAAGATCGCGAGGGGCGACGTATGATCACACTAACCGACGACCAAGCCCGTATCGTTCTCCGCGCGCTGCAAGCTGCTCAGAAACTCGCCGATGCCGAGAGTGAGCGCCGCGGCGACGAGGGGATAAACTACGAGGACAACGCGACGGCAACCGGACTATGGGTCGCCTCGGCGCTTAAGGTTCTTGAGGCTACGCTGAGATCGTCTGCCAACGAAGCCAGCCGCCAGCAACGCAGGGCGGAAGCCGACCTTAAAGTGGGATTCGACAAGCCCTGACAACAAAACGCCCGCAGCGCTAGGCAACGGGCGTGATTCATCGGTGTTGATTGTGTTCCACAAGTTTTGTAAGGAGTCAAGAGGCGGCTAACCGTAGCCGCCGCCAAGCTTTCCAGACTTCACCAGTTGGTATTGGCATTCGGTCGCCATGACGTGTCGGCCGTCGTCAAGCTTAATTATCATCAAGCCGGGCTCCTCGCAATCGTCTCTGACAACAACGCCGAATAACGTCCTAGTTGTATCGTAGTGAAAGACTACAGCGACGGTTTGGTTCAGGAACGTTCCTTGCTTCGGGAAGGTGTCATAGCCGACGTTCTTTTGCGCAGCCATCGCGAGCCCCTAATAGTTGGCGTTAAATCAATCTGACAATCTGTTTTCCTCGACGTGAACTATAAAATCCTCGACGCTTTTATTGAAAGCCTCCCAAACCGCCTTGTCCCTGTTGATGCCGCCATGCCGAGAACCGCTGATAGCAACGCAAGCGCGCAGCTCGTCCTTCGCTCTCTCCCAAGCCGCCGCCTTCATTGCGGAATACAGCGTCTCGCTATCCTGCGTCATATTGGCTTGTCCCTGTTGATGCCGCAATCAAGCAAGCCGTAATGCAGCGCCAGCGCCAGCAGCCCGTCGCGTAGAATTTTCACGTCGCCTAGCGGCCATAACCCGTCGTAGCAGAGCGTTTCCATGCGGGCGGGGCAATCCTTGTCCACGCCCTTTAGAACCGCCTTGCTCGCCTTAAGGTCGGCAATCGCCAGCTCGTTGTCAGCCTCGCGTTGAGCCTCGTCCAAGTCGTCGCCGGCGCCGGGAACATGACCAACGACGTAAAACCCCTGCGCGGATTTCTCGGCGCGAATCTCCTCGTCGTAAGTCTGGCCCGCCTGCTGGCACTCGCGGCGAAGGCGTTGGCGCCGGCAAAAGATCGTCAAGGCGTCCTCGGGGCGCTTGCCAGCGCGGCCGCGTTGGTGGGGTTGATCAAGCGCCACGGATAGCGCCTCGGCGCAACTGGCGGCCTCTTGGCGGTCGGAGATCGTCCGGCGAGGGTCGGTCGCGATCAGAGCATATTTCGGCGAGAGTTCCGCGGCTCGCGCGGTCATGAGGACGTCGCCGACTAGAGTGTCACGCATTGCCAAAGCCATTGTAGACGCCCTCATTCACGCCGAGTTAGACGGGATTTTTTTCAAGATCATCGATGCCAGCACCGCCGCGCGCTCCGCCGACAAAGCGAGCCAAGCAACCGGCTTGCCGAACTCGACGCGCAGCATGTTTGCGTAGGGGTCCCACGCTACGGCTATCGCCAGCTCGCCCTCGTCGTCAGGTGATAGTTTGCCTTGCGGATAGCGCCCGGTTGCGCCGAGCTTGGGTTTGTCGAGCCTATGTTCACCCATCGCGGTTTTTCCTATTCTTGACGGTTTCCGCATCTTTTGGGCCAAAGCCCTTGATTGGATAGCCGTTCTCGACCAGCAAGAGCGCGATATCGTCAAGCAACTCTGGCGACCAGTCGGCGGCGTCGCCTTCCGCTGACATACGGTCTTGAATTTCCAAGACGATTTCGACTGCCATGACAGGTTTACGTTCACCCACGAATCGACTCCTCGGTAGGATCGTGGGGCTGGGGCTGCGCGGCCCACCGGCTCGCCAACTCTGCCGAGAGCGCTAACGGCTCGCGGTTGCGCTCTACGGCCCGCGCTAGCGCGGCGACGGGATTAAGCGGCGGGGCTGGGCTCTCGTCGTTGTCGCAGCACGGCGGCGCGAAGGCGTCGGGGTATTTCAGCCTCATGCGGGCGATAAACGCTTGGCGCTCGACGAGCGTCGTCGCGATGTACGGGATTTCTTGGACGCCAGGGCGGTCGGCTGCGTCGAAATCGAGGTTGAGCGTGCGCTCATGGTTGGCTTGCGCAGCGCGATACTCGGCTAGGAGCGTGAGATTGCGGGTCAATGAAGCGCTCCGTGGTTAGGAGCGGCGGGGCGGGGTAAAGGGAGCGGCGGCGATTTGGCGGCGACTATGATCGAAACCTTGAAGCTCCAACCGTCGCCGAGAAACTGGCCGTCTTTGTCGCGCGTTGGCGACGCGAAGTTTTTCTTGTGGCCGCTTAACGCGCAGCAAGCTCCCCAAATCGGCGAATCGGCGCGCACGAACTCGTATTTTTCGGGCGGCGGCGCGGGCTCAACCAGCGGCGCGTTCAGCCTGAGATCACGCCGAACCCTGACTCGGTCGTCCCACTTGGGCGAGTCGAGCGTTCGTATAGGGGCTTTGAGCGCCCCTGAAATCTCGGCGTACTCGGGCAGGATATCGGCGTCGAGGTCGCAGCCCTCAGCCAGCAACGACCTAACCGCCCCGATTCCGTTGCGTACAACCAACTCGGGAACCGTAGGGCTTAGCGCCTTGACTAGTTTTTTGATCAGAAAATCGTCGTCGTCCCTTTCGTCGGGCTCGGCAGGCGGTTCGATTGCGCGCGCGTCTTTTGACGACGAAGACTCTTTTTCTAGAGTCTTGACTCTAAGATGGTTATCCGAATGGTTAATCGAATAGAAACCGTTCGCTTTTGCAGTTTCGTTGAAATCATTGTGTTTTTTTTCCATTTGCCCCGCGACTTCTACGTCGTTTCGCGCGGACATGTGGGGCAACATGTCCTCGACTTCCGGGCGTTTTGGGTTTTTTTCCGGCCTGCCGCCCTTGCCTCCGTTGATGCGATTCGTCTCAACTTTTTGCCGAGCGCGGTCGTATTCGCGCCGCATTTTTTCCTGCGACCAATTGCCGTTTTCGTCTTTGTACCAAAAGGCCATGATCGGCGCCTTGAGCGCGGCCCATTTGCGCGGAGATATGCCGAGCGTGTTAGCTATGCGTTGATCGTCGTCAGGGAGAACGCCGTCGTTGCCCCAGGCGTGGCCCAGCAAAAGCGCGTAGCAACCCTTCTGCTCAAAGGTTAGCTTGAACGCCGTAGCTTGAAAAAACTTCGGCCAGTACATCGGCATGAATGGGAGATCGGTCATTTTAATATCCCCCATTCGGCTAGTGTTTTTGTTCCTTTAGCCCGATTGCAGGGGCCGCACGACAGCGCAAAATTGGATACAGAATGCTTTCCGCCTCTCGACCAGGGCTCAACGTGGTCAATCTCAAAAGGCCCTTCCTTGTCGCTACAATATACGCATGTGTATTTGTATTTTTGATGGACGAATGCGCGGTCGGAATCTGATATAGGCGGCCTATCCTGTATCGGCGCCCAATAACGATCTTTGGCCCATTCTAAGTGTCCCATGACTGCTTTTTTAATTATCCTCCATCTGTGCAGGCTAAGGCGGGCAATTTGCGCTAACTGTCGGTCGTCGTCCGGCAACTCGCCCATGTTCCACTTTGCAAAAGCGAGCAATAAAAAAGCGCCGTGCTCTACGGTTGTTAAGTTTCCTGTGGTTGTAACGTAATCCACGGTATCAAAGGGAATCCGTCCACCGCCACCGCTCATGACCGCCCCCCGTTTCTAATAACCGGGAAAAACCCCCCCATTAATTCCGGGCCTTCCGAGTCGGTTCTCGACAATTGCGGCGGATTCTTGTATAAGCTCATTGAACTTGTTCCTCTGCTAACTTGGTGACTTGTTGCCTTGTTGGGTCGCTTGTTTCTTTGCTTGCTTGGAATAGGTGCGGTGCGGTCTATGATCTTCGGCCTCATCGAAAAACCTCTTGCTCGGGGTTTCTAATAAGTCGAGTAGCGGCACTGGCGTGTGCGCCTCGACTGAGACGATCCGGCCGAATTGCCTTGTGGGTGTCTCCGCCCACACCCGCGCCAACCTCGCGGGCGGCAATTCGGCCGACTTCCTTTTTCAGCCAACAACCGCGAACGCGCGCCGGCCCGGCAATAAGCCGCACAGGCGTCGGGCGCTGACGAGGCAATGGCGCGTCGAGCGTCCGCCAAGCGACGGCGCTACAGCGCGTGCAAGCGACGACAGAGACGCGATTCGCCGACCAGGGCTCTCGCAGCAAGGCGATGGAAAGCCGCGCGCTACGGCCGCAAAGATCGCAAGGGCCGAGCGCGCTCATGGTGCGCGCTCCACGCAAGGCGGTGTCGCTTTGCCGCCCGGCCCGGCGTCAAGCCGCTCGTCGCCGTCGTAATATTCCGTCCAGGGAAGCGATTGCGCGCCGCCGTCGTGCCGCGTTACGCGAATCATCCCGCAGCGCAGGCAAATTCGTTCGGTTCGTAGAGCGCTCGGGCGCGACGGCTCGCTCCACTTATGGCGCGCGGGAGCGTTCACCATAGCGAACCCGCCGCTGTGGACGGCTGTAAGGCGCGCTTGAAATTTTGGCGAGACGGCGCTATAAAGCGCGTACGCCATTCGGTGCCTGCACGAGCAGACCTTTGGACTCGATTGCACGGTAAACCTTTGGACAGGGCCGGTGACAGCGCTTCCAACGCTCTCCCGGCCCGCCCTTTATAAGCGCGATTCTGAAATAAGGCAAATTCGTGAAGGCGCGGCCTCATTCTGCCGCCTCCGGTTGCTCGGATTCCAGGCCCCATCCATCCCAAGTCGGCCGCGGAACGCCGCGACAGTTAAGCTCGACTTTCGGAAGACTCGGAAAGTACCGCTCCACCAGGCTCAGGAAAACCTCCGGTTTTGCCGAATGTTCGCCAACGGGCGCGTCGATCACCGAGTCCCATTGGTCGCCCATTGCCGGCGCCGGGATATTTCCGCGCGTTCCTATCAGCAAAATCTCATGCTTGTTGCGGCTCCAATAGCCGGTGCCGATGCGGTCTTTTTTCCAGACAAAATGACTTTTGTACTCAAAGCCCCAGGCGTCCATGACGTCGAGCGCTTGCTCAAGCATCGGCACGGTGGCCCATAAAAACAAAACGCAGTCGTCGGCCGCGATAGCCTCAACTTCGCGCGCCTTGATCGTTGCGAGATCGCTCGTCGGATAGTGATTGTCGGCCGACCGGTCCATCCCGGTTTCGAGCGAATAGGGCTCGAATTGCCATTCTGGGTCAGCGTAAATCACCCCGTATTTTCGATCCGGCAGCGCGGCTTGACGTTGGCCCAGGGCGATCTCACGCGCTTGCCGGCGGGCGCGCTTATCAGACTGCCGCTCGGCGCGAGCTTCCTTGATAACCGACGTATCGCCGACGACAGTTGCGATCGCCAGCCTCTTGACCTTGGCGAGCGCGGCCTCGAATTGCGCCTCGGGCATCGCCGCCGCCGCTCGGGCGCGTTGGGCTAGGTGCTTATCGACGCCTTGGGCTTCAAGCGTTGGCAAAACGGGGCTCTCAAGGCCCCGTTTTTTAGGGCGTCCCTCGGGAAGCTCGCCCTCCTCTCGCTTCTCCGCCATGATTTCGCCGAGCCGGCGCGTCGCGCGGTGCTGGATCACCGTCGCGTCGGCCATAAGTTGCTCGTCTTTGGATTGGCGCGCGTAGGCTTTGAGGGCAACGCTCTTGTCGAGGATTTGCTTGACCTCATCGACCGCGCGAGCTTCAGCGAGCGCCCTGCGCGCGGCGTCGTAGCGGGTAAGCGCGGCGGTCATGGCGCGGCCTTTCGCATTTCCATGAACGCCTTGAACCGCTCGCCGTTCGACATTTCGCCGTGGTCTTTCATGCCGACGAAATAGCTCGGCGGCAGGCGAAGGGGCTCGTTGACGTTGCGCCAAAGGTGCAGGCAGAACGGATGATTGTTGACGTATTCGGAGATCGGCGGATGAAACTGCGTCACGCCCTCGTCGTCGCTCCAGAATAGGGTTTTGACGAACGACATTTCCGGCCAATTGGGACAACGGCGTTCGGTCGAAACGCTGACGTGTTCCCAGCCCAGCGCTTCCGGGTCGCTGGCGTCATTGGCGACGATCGTCAGCACGGCGCCGTTCGGGCCGAGGACATAAAACTTGCCGTTTGCGCCGTCATTCGCATCGCTGGCCATCGGGCCGGTTCGGACTCGCCCGGTTTGAACGCGCTCGGGCAGGATTTCCCTCATGGCGCGGCGCGTTTCATAAGTTCGTCAAGCAACTGCGCTAAATCTGGCCCGCGCAGCACGCGGACAATCTGGCGCGCTTGCTCGTTGAGAATTTCAAGTTCGGCGTCTTTCGGCTTCGGACGCCGGCCGTTGGCTATGTCGCCGAGATATTCGATGGCCGACGCGCAGCCGGTAGCCGAATAGATTTGTTTCACGACA
>Ga0302140_10000209_pt1 | contig 69676 bp, 77 predicted proteins | sample I_Bog_E1_1_FD_202095 | JGI IMG/M metagenome (GOLD analysis project Ga0302140, IMG submission 202095) | Peat permafrost microbial communities from Stordalen Mire near Abisko, Sweden - I_Bog_E1_1 | ecosystem: Environmental > Terrestrial > Soil > Wetlands > Peat | place: Sweden: Abisko, Stordalen... | reverse complement strand
TTGACGATTGAGCTGATCACGCCGGTGGCGATGGAAAAGGGACTGCGGTTTGCGATTCGCGAAGGCGGACGTACCGTGGGCGCGGGCACCATCAGCGAGATCATTAAGTAGTGAGTGAAGCAAGTGAGCGGAGTGAAGAAGTGAAGCGAGTGAAAAAAGTGAAGCAAGCCTGGTTCGCTCAATTCACTCCTTCACTCGGTTCACTCTCTTCACCGGGTTTACTGGAAGGAAGATCATGGTAGGACAGAGGATTCGGATTCGGTTGAAAGCATACGACTATCGCGTGCTGGATACCTCGACCGGCGAGATTGTAGAGACGGCCAAGCGCACTGGAGCAACAGTCGCCGGCCCGATTCCCTTGCCGACGATCAAGAACAAGTATTGCGTGCTGCGTTCGCCGCACGTCGACAAGAAGTCGCGCGAAGCTTTCGAGATCCGCACGCACAAGCGGCTGATCGACATTCTCGAGCCGACGCAGCAGACGGTGGACGCGCTGATGAAGCTCGACCTGCCGGCCGGCGTCGATGTAGAGATCAAGGCCTTCGAGAAATAAGCACCTGCGGTGCGGCCAACTGCGCCTTGCGGCGCAAGAAGTCGACAGCAGTACAAACTTAAGCACGTTCGCGGCCCGCGCAGGGCTCCGGCAGTGCGATGAGTTCAACATCGCATGATGAGGTGAGGAAGACATGGCAGTTACAGGAATATTAGGTAAAAAGATCGGCATGACGCAGGTCTTCGATGAAAAGGGCGATGTGCATCCGATTACCGTGTTGCAGGCGGGCCCTTGCGTGATCACGCAGTTGAAGACGCTGGCGCTTGATGGCTATGAGGCCGCGCAGATCGGCCTGGTCGAATTCATCAAGACCAAGAACGTGACGAAGCCGCAGGCAGGGCACTTCGCGAAGACCGAAGCGCCGCCGGTTAAAGTCATCAGGGAAGTAGCCCTGGAAGTTTCGGCCGATGGCGAAGAATCAACCAAGGCAGGCGATCGGGTGCTGGTCGATATCTTTACCGACGCCAAGTTTGTGGATGTGATTGGAACATCGAAGGGCCGGGGGTTCGCGGGCGTTGTGCGCCGGCACGGTTTCGCTGGCGGTCCCAAGTCGCACGGTCACATGTTCCAGGTGCAAGGCTCGATCGGCGCATCCAGCTTTCCATCGCGTGTGTTTCCCGGACAGCGTATGCCTGGCCATATGGGTGACAAGCAGATCACGGTGCGGAACCTGCGCATCCGGGGCATCGACGTGGAAGAGAACTTGTTGATGGTTGAAGGTGCGGTTCCCGGATCGCGCCAAGGGTATGTGTTGATCTCGAAGGCTAAGACTCCGCCGCGTGAGCGTCGTGGTTTCGCCGGATCGGGCACGGTCGATCCGTTGAAGGCTTCGAAGAAGGCCACCGCGAAGCGTAAGTAAGTAGCTATTAGCTTTCAGCTCTCAGCCTTCAGCTTATTCGGCGCGAGAGCCGGCATGATTGCTTTACCGATGGATGAGCTCGAGGCTGACGGCTGATAGCTGACGGCTCGCAGGAAGAAGACGATGGCAAATTTGGATGTAGTAAACATGAACGGGGACAAGGTGGGCACGATCGAGCTGGCCGACGCAGTGTTTGCGCCGGAGCAGGTCAACGAGGCTCTGTTGTGGGAGGCGGTGAAGCACTATCGCGCCTCGCTGCGCCAGGGCACCCACAAGACCAAGAGCCGCACCGAAGTTGCTGGTTCGGGCAAGAAGTTGTGGAAGCAGAAGGGCACGGGCCGGGCTCGAATCGGTTCGGTGCGCTCGCCGCTCTGGCGTCACGGTTATACCGTGCACGGACCGCAGCCGCGCAGTTACGACTACGCGTTCCCGCGCAAGAAGCTTTTGGGTGCATTGCGCTCCGCCCTGGCTGCAAAGCTGGCCGACGGCAAGTTGACAGTCGTCGACACGCTCGAGATCAAGGAAGCCAAGACCAAGCTTTATCGCACGGCGCTCGACAAGCTCAACGTCACGCGGACGGCACTGCTGGTTGAGAATGGCAAGACGCTGACCCAGGGATTGGTTCTCGGCGCGCGCAACTTGAAGGGTGTCGAGTTGGTATTGAACAACGAAGTGCATCCTTATGATCTGCTGCGCTACGAGCGCGCCATCTTCTCGACGGCCGCCATCGAGCAGCTCAACGAAGTTCTCGCCAAGACCGTGTCGAAGCGCAAGCTCGCCGCACAGACGGAGGTGGCATAAATGCCGACTCTTTATTCAGTGATTCGCCGCCCCCTGATTACCGAGAAGGGTTTGAGCGTAAAAGAGACCGAGGGCACGCTGGTATTTGACGTAGCGCCCGAGGCTTCGAAGACCGAGGTCAAGCAGGCAGTCGAGGCTCTCTTCAAGGTGAAGGTGTCGGCCGTCAGGACTTCGAATGTTCCAGGCAAGGAACGCCGCCGCGGCAAGTTCGCAGGCTTTCGCCCGGATTGGAAGAAGGCATACGTTCGGCTGAAGGCCGGCGAGAAGATGCCCGAGTACGTGAGCAACCTGTAAGACAGTTTTTAGCTGTCAGCTCTCAGCCTTCAGCTCGTTTGGTGCGAGATCGGAAAGCTGAAGCAAGAGGTAAGGATTGAGTTTGAGCAGGATGAGCTGATAGCTGACGGCTGATAGCTGACGGCTGGTTCATCAAGGACAAAGACGATGGCAATCAAGACATACAGACCGATAACGCCGACACTGCGCTTCAAGACCACGCAGGTGAACGACGATTTGACGACGGATAAGCCGTACAAGCCGTTGCTGGCAGTCAAGCAGCGGACCGGTGGACGCCGCAACTCGGGCGACCTGACGATCCGCCATCACGGCGGCGGGCACAAGCAGAAGCTTCGCCTCATCGATTTCAAGCGTGAGAAGTACGGCATTCCCGGCAAAGTCGCAACGATCGAGTACGATCCCAACCGTTCGGCGCGCATCGCGCTGGTCAGCTATGCGGACGGCGAAAAGCGCTACATCCTGCAGCCCGTAGGGTTGAAGGTGGGAGCCACGGTGACCTCCGGTCCCGATGCCGACATCCTGGTTGGCAACGCTTTGCCGCTCAAGAACATCCCTGCCGGTACCACGGTACATGCCATCGAACTGCGGCCGGGCAAGGGCGCGCAGATGGCGCGTTCCGCCGGAACCCAGGCGCAACTGGTTGCAAAGGAAGGCGACTACGCGCTGCTCAAGCTGCCTTCGGGGGAAACCCGCAAGGTGCTGGTGGAGTGCATGGCGACCATCGGCCAGGTCGGCAATACCGATCACGAGAACATCTCGATCGGCAAGGCCGGACGCAATCGCTGGAAGGGCATTCGTCCTACCAACCGTGGTGTGGCCATGAATCCTGTGGATCACCCGCACGGCGGTGGTGAGGGCAAGACATCGGGCGGCCGTCATCCGGTGACCCCGTGGGGCCAGCCGACGCGCGGCTACAAGACACGCAACAACAAGCGGACCGACGCCTTTATCGTCAGCCGCAGACAGAAGTAAAGCAGCCGTCAGCTATCAGCTTTCAGCTTTTAGCTGTTCGTGCCGGGCAGAGATTTGAAGGGTAAAGCAGGCGGTTAGCTCAGGGGAAAGCTGAGAGCTGATAGCTGAAAGCTAGGAGCTAAGTTTTATGGCACGTTCGACAAAGAAGGGCCCGTTCGTGGATGCGCACCTCACCGTCAAGATCGAGGTGCTCAATGCCGCCAACGACAAGAAGGTTGTGAAGACGTGGTCGCGGCGTTCGACCATCTTTCCCGAGTTCGTGGGTCACACCATCGCCGTCCACAATGGCAAGAAATTTGTGCCGGTGTACGTGACGGAAAACATGGTGGGACACAAGCTGGGTGAGTTTGCGCCGACGCGCACGTTCAAGGGACACACGCAGGGCAGCGGCAAGTCTGAAGCAGCCGCCAAGCCGCGCTAAAACAGCTTTCAGCTCTCAGCTGTCAGCTTTTCGCTGGCGAATGGATAGTTGAATCTGGATGCACTTTAGGACGAGCTGAAAGCTGACAGCTGACGGCTTCTAGTTGATTGAGGACAGACCAATGGCAGTCGAGACAAAAGAGTACCGGGCCGAGGCCAAGTTCCAGCGCGTGTCGCCGCAAAAGGCGCGGCTGGTGCTCGATCTAATCAAGGGCCTCGGGGTCGAGAAAGCGCTGGAAACGGCGGCTTTCACCAAGAAGCGCATCGCGCCCGTGATCCACAAGCTGTTGACCTCGGCGGTGGACAATGCGAAGTATGTGGCCGGCGAGCAGGGCACTGATCTGGACGTGGATAACCTCTACGTCAAGCTGGCTCTGGCCAACGACGGACCGCGCATGAAGCGCATTCGCCCCGCCCCCATGGGCCGCGCCTATCGGTATCAGCGCCGGCTCACGCACATCGTGCTCTCGGTGGCCGAGCGCCCGACGGCGAACCTGGTGACCAAGGTAGATGAGCCGAAGTCGGTGAAGAAGGCCGGTAAGGCAACCAAGGCGACAACTGTTAAGAAGGCCAGCAAAAAGGCCTGAAGGGATTTGAGGAAATAGTATGGGACAGAAAGTCCATCCTTACGGATTCCGGCTGGGAGTGAACAAGCCGTGGCGTTCGCGCTGGTTCTCTGAGCGCGACTATGACAAGCTCCTGATCGAGGACGTGAAGCTCAAGGCTGAGCTGCGCGAAAAGCTGAAGGCTGCCGGCGTGAGCTCGGTCGAGATCGAGCGTCCCGGCAACAAGCTTCGCTTCCTGATCCGCACCGCGCGTCCGGGCATTGTCATCGGCCGCAAGGGCGCGGAGATCGAGAAGCTCAAGACCGAGCTCGGCAAGCGTACCAGCCGCGACGTGTTCATCGATATTATTGAAGTGAACAAGCCGGAGTTGGATGCCCAGTTGGTCTCGGAGAACATTGCTCTCCAGCTTGAGAAGCGCGTCAGCTTCCGTCGCGCCATGCGCAAGAGCGTCGATTCGGCGCTGCGTTTCGGCTGCAAGGGCATCAAGGTTCGCGTGTCGGGCCGTTTGAACGGCAACGAAATCGCACGCTCGGAGTGGTATCTGCAGGGCCGTTTGCCGCTGCATACGCTCAGGGCCGATATCGACTACGGGTTCACCGAAGCGCACACCACATACGGTGTGATCGGTGTGAAGACGTGGATCTATCGCGGCGACATTTATGAGCAGAAGCGCCGCCAGGCTCCCCCGGTTGGGACGTCGGTGTTCTAGAGGTAAGGGGTCAGGGATCAGGGGTCAGGGATCAGTAACCTCGGCTGTTGAATCTTGATCGGTTGGTTTGTGAGATTTTTGTAAGCTCCGGGACGCGGGCTGAGGTAGGGGGAGACTGATCCCTGATCCCTGACCCCTGATCCCTGGTTTTCGAGGTTTTTGCTATGTTGATGCCAAAGAAGGTGAAGTATCGCAAGCAGCAGAAGGGCAAGCGCCGGGGTAAGGCGTGGCGCGGATCTTCGCTTGCGTTCGGCGAATACGGTTTGAAGGTTTTGGAGTGCGGCTATATCACGGACCGCCAGATCGAAGCCAGCCGTATCGCGATGACACGGTTCATCAAGCGCGGCGGCAAGATTTGGCTGCGCCTGTTCCCGGACAAGCCGATCACCAAGAAGCCGGCCGAAGTTCGAATGGGCTCGGGTAAGGGCGCTCTCGATCATTGGGTGGCCGTGGTGCGGCCAGGCAAGATCCTCTTCGAGATGGAAGGGGTATCGCCGGAGCTCGCACAGGAAGCTATGCGGCTGGCGTCGAACAAGCTGCCGTTGCGGGTGAAGTTTGTACAGCGGCCAGGGGTTGAGCGGGTCGCATCCGCGGAGAAAAAGCCGGCTGCGTAAGGCAGGCGTTTGAGCAGGTAGCGGCGTAAGTCCCGCAAGGGAGACGGCGTCGCCGGAGAGAGAAACAGAGATGGAACTCGAAAAGATTCGCAACTTGAGCGACGAAGAACTGCAGCACCAGGAGAAGACCTCCGCGGAGCAGCTGTTCCGGCTTCGCTTTCAGGTCTCGATGGGGCAGAACGACGGAGTGAAAAAGCTTCGTCAGCTGCGCAAGGAGATCGCCCAGATCAAGACCGTGGCGCGCGAGCGCACGCTGGGGATTCGCGGCGCCAGCAAGGATTCCGCTGAGGCTAAGACGGCAACCGGGAAGGGAGCACGCTAATGGCGGCGACAACAGAAGCTGTACAGGCGCCGGCGACAGGCGCGCGACGTAATGAGAAGGTCGGCATCGTGGTTTCGACCAAGATGCAGAAGACCATTGTGGTCGAAGTCGAAATGCGCAAGGCACATCCGAAGTACAAGCGGATTGTGCGTTCGACCAAGAAGTTCTATGCCCACGACGAGCAGGGTTCGGCGCGCATGGGCGATTCGGTACGCATTCGCGAAACCCGGCCGCTGAGCAAGCTGAAGCGCTGGGCCCTTGAAGAGATTGTGCGGCGCTCCTCTCTCGGACAGATTGAAGATGCGACACCCGCAGCAGCGAAGTAAGCGCGAGTAAGGAGAAGATTCCATGGCTGTACAAATGAGAACCATGCTCGCGGTGGCCGATAACTCCGGCGCGCGCAAGCTGCAAGTGATTCTGCCCCTGGGCGGCGGATTGGGCAAGATTGCCCATCTCGGCGACATTGTGACCGCGGCGGTGAAGGAAGCTTCGCCGGACGGCACGGTAAAGAAGGGCAAGGTCGTGAAAGCGGTCATCGTCCGCACCCGCAAGGAGTATCGTCGTCGCGATGGAACCTACATCCGCTTCGACGAGAACGCGGCGGTGGTGATTGACGACGCGCATGAGCCGGTCGGTACCCGCGTCTTCGGTCCGGTGGCTCGCGAACTGCGCGAGAAGAAGTTTTTGAAGATCGTTTCGCTGGCCCCGGAAGTGGTTTAAGAACTAGGGATCAGGTTTCAGGGATCAGGGATCAGCGTGTGATGAGTGCGAGGCCTTGATTTGTTCCTGACCCCTGATCTCTGACCCCTGACCCCTGTAATGGAGAAGAAATGCCGAGTTTGAATATTCGTCGCAACGATACGGTCAAGGTGCTCACGGGCTCCGATCGCGGCAAGACAGGCCGCGTACTGCGCGTCTTTCCTGACAAGAGCACGGTGCTGGTTGAGCATGTGCGCATCGTCAAGAAGACAGTTTCAAGCAAGCGCGGACAGCGGACCAAAGGCGGCATCGCCGAGCAGGAATCGCCGATTCATGTTTCCAATCTGTCGCTGGTTTGCCCCAACTGTGGCCCGGCCAAGATCGGCTACAAGGTTGAAGGCGACACCAAGACGCGTATCTGCAAAAAGTGCGGGCAGACGTTGCCCACAAAGAAGTAAAGAAGGAGCTTTCAGCCGTCAGCTATCAGTTTTCAGCAGAAGTCCGCTGAGGCAATGACCCTGGAAGACGCAAAGACGAACTGATAGCTGACGGCAGATAGCTGAAAGCTGAATTGAGCAACCTTCCGCATCGGTAAACGGCTAAAGGGCCACTCCGGACCCCGGAAGAAAGAGAGCAAACGAGATGTCGGCAAGGTTGAAAGTTAAGTACCACGGTGAGATCAAGCAGGCCCTGCAAAAAGAGCTGGGACTTGAGAATGCAATGGCTGTTCCCCGCCTGGAAAAGATTGTCATCAACATGGGATTGGGCGAGGCCACGCAGAATAACAAATTGCTTGATCCGCTGGTCAACGACCTGGCTTCGATCGCCGGTCAGAAGCCGGTGACGACCAAGGCAAAGAAGTCGATTGCGGCCTTCAAGGTTCGTGAAGGAATGTCGATTGGCGCCATGGTTACATTGCGCCACGACAAGGCTTACGAGTTTCTTGACCGCCTGATTTCGACGGCGCTGCCTCGCGTGCGTGACTTCCGCGGCGTGTCGACGAAGAGCTTTGACGGGCGCGGCAACTACACGCTCGGCTTGCGCGATCAGTTGCTCTTCCCGGAGATCGATTACTCCAAGGTAGAGAAGCTGAAGGGCATGAACATTACGATCGTGACCACGGCGAAGGACGACAACTCGGCGCGCGCGCTGCTTAAGGCCTTTGGCATGCCGTTCCGCCAGGGCGCGTAAGAACAGTGTTTAGCTGCCAGCTTTCAGCTCTCAGTTTTGATTGAGGCAAGGTTGGCGTTAGCTGTTCTGAATAGGGTTTTGCGTGAGCACGAAATTGCTTACTGCAAGGAAGAGCTGAAAGCTGACGGCTGAGAGCCGTTAGCTGCTTTTAAGAGGATTTATGGCAACCACTGCAAAAAGGGTGAAAGACGCGCGGAAGCCGAAGTTCAGCTGCCGCAAGCACAACCGGTGCCAGCTCTGCGGGAGGCCGCGCGGTTTTCTGCGCAAGTTTGGCGTCTGCCGTCTGTGTTTCCGTGCATTGGCGCTTAAGGGCGAAATCCCTGGCGTCGTGAAGTCGAGCTGGTAAGAAAAGCAGGGATCAGAGATCAGGGGTCAGGGATCAGTTTTTCGAGATACCACTGACAACTGATATTTGAGATGGAACGGGTTCGCTGAACCCTGATCCCTGAGCCCTGAACCCTGTAGTAAGCATTCCCGGCTGGTTCCCGCTGTGCGGGCGAACGGGGAATGAAGGAGAAGGAATGAGTCTGACCGACCCAGTAGCAGATTTTCTGGCGCGTATCCGGAACGCAATCCGGGCTCGCCATCAGAAGCTGGATGTTCCCGCTTCGAAGCTCAAGACCGAGATTGCCCGCATTCTCAAAGAAGAGGGCTATATCTCGAACTACAAGACCCAGGAAGAAGAAGGCAAGCAGGTTCTCCGCGTTTACTTGAAGTACGGCGGAGCGGAAGCTGCTATCCGCGACCTGGCCCGCATCTCCCGTCCCGGCTGCCGCGTTTACATCGGCCGCGATGAGATCAAGCGCGTCCAGGGTGGCCTTGGCATTTCGATCATGACGACCCCCAAGGGCGTGATGACCGGCCGTCAGGCGCGCCGCGAAGGCGTGGGCGGCGAAGTGCTCTGCGAAGTTTGGTAAGAAAGCTAGGGAACAGGGATCAGGGTTCAGGGATCGGCCCATGCGTGGGCGACTGAACTGTTGAGATGAGAAGAACTGGCCCCTGATCTCTGATCCCTGAACCCTGTTTTACGGGCTGCAGTGGAACGAAGGGGTGTTGGAAGGCGCCCCGTCGGGACTCGCAAGCCAAATGAAGGATTGAATCGATGTCACGTATTGGAAAAAAGCCGATCCCGCTGCCCACGGGCGTCAAGTACACGGTTGAGGGCAACACGGTTTTGGTTGAAGGCCCCAAGGGCAAGGTATCGGCATTGATCGCCGAAGGCATTTCGCTTCAGACGGCTGATGGTAACCTGAACGTGATTCGCGAAAGCGACAAGTTTGCGGCGGCCCATGGATTGACCCGGGCGCTGGTGTTCAACGCCGTGCACGGTGTGACCAAGGGTTGGACGCGTGAGCTGGATATCGTTGGTATCGGATATCGTGCGGAAATGAAGGGCAAGGGCATGGTGGTGTTCACGTTGGGGTATTCGCATCCCATCGAGGTTCCTCTGCCCAGCGGCATCGATGTGACCATCGACCCCAAGCAGACCCATCTGACCGTTTCCGGTATCGATCGGCAAAAGGTTGGCCAGGTGGCCGCCGATATGCGTTCGCTGCGTAAGCCTGATCCTTACAAGAACAAGGGAGTACGTTACTCCGACGAGAAGCTCAAGAAGAAGGCCGGCAAGACGGGCAGCAAGTAAGAAACAGGGGTCAGGTTTCAGGGTTCAGTTGAGTAATCGCAATAACTACTGACCCCGGCCCCCTGAATTTCAACCGAACGGGGTCGCAAGGCGACTCCGCTAATAGGAAAGAGATACCGATGATTACGCAAAACAAGAGAAATGCAATTCGGCTTCGGATTCACGATCGCATTCGCCGCAAGCTGGCCGGTACCGACGTGCGCCCGCGCCTCAACGTTTTTCGGTCGCTGAACCACATTTACGCGCAGGTTATTGACGACCAGAATGGCGTGACTTTGGCCTCGGCGTCCTCCTTGGCCCTCAAGCTGAAGACGGGCGGCAATGTAGCCGCGGCCAAGGAAATCGGTAAGGCCGTCGCCCTGAATGCCCAGGAAAAGGGCATCAAGAAGGTGGTCTTCGACCGCGGTGGATTCCTTTATCACGGGCGCATCAAGGCGCTGGCCGATGCCGCGCGTGAAGCTGGCCTCGAATTCTAATGTCAGCTTTCAGCCGTTAGCTTTCAGCTTTTAGTTTGTAGGCAAAAAATTCAATAGTTCGATCCGGGCAAGGAAAGAGCTGAAAGCTGATAGCTGACAGCTCCAAAAAGAGACGAGAGAGCAATGACGATCTTGAAGAAGAAACTCGATGCCAACCAGTACAACCTGAAGGATCAGGTGGTGGCCATCAATCGCGTGACCAAAGTGGTCAAGGGCGGCAAAAACATGTCGTTTGCCGCGCTGGTGGTGGTAGGCGACGCCGCTTCAGGCGTGGTCGGCTACGGTTCGGGCAAGGCCAAGGAAGTTCCCCAGGCGATCCGCAAGGGAATCGAATCCGCCAAGAAGAACCTGTTCCGCATCAACCTGACTGAGACCACGATTCCGCACCAGGTGCTGGGCCGTTACGGCTCGGGCCAGGTCCTGCTGAAGCCGGCTCCTGAAGGTACCGGTGTTATCGCAGGCGGCGCGGTGCGCGCGGTAATGACTTCTGCCGGTGTGCAGAATGTGCTTACCAAGAGCCTGGGCACGGCTAATCCACACAACGTGATCAAGGCAACGTTTGACGCCCTGATTCAGCTACGCGACAAGGCAGATGTGGCAGCCATGCGCGGCAAGTCGGTTGAGGAGCTTTAATCATGGCCGAAACCAAGATGATTCGCATTCAGTATTACCGCTCCAAGAACAGCACGCCGATGAAGCACAAACTGGTCGTCAAGGGGCTCGGCTTTACACGCCTCAACCAGATCGTCGAGCGGGTTGACACCGAATCGACGCGTGGCATGGTAAAAGTCATTCCGCACCTGGTTCGGATCTTGGAAAACTAGCTTTCAGTCGTCAGCTTTCAGCTATCAGTTGGACCTGTAAAATGGCTAACGGATCGTAAGACCCAAGGAGAGCTGATAATCAAGGGGTTCGCAGCAGCTAGAACAAAGCTGATAGCTGACAGCTAAAGCCGAACTCACAACGCGAGTCGCACAAGGCTCAACCTTGTCGGCGTTATAGCGAGGAAATCATGGCAAAGAATCTTTCGAATTTACGCGCGCCCAAGAAGGCAAACACCGGGCGCAAGCGTGTCGGTCGCGGTATGGGATCCGGCATGGGCAAGACTTCAACCCGCGGCCACAAAGGCCAGGGTTCGCGCTCCGGCACCAGCCTCATGCGCGGTTTTGAAGGTGGCCAGATGCCGTTGCATCGCCGTCTGCCCAAGCGCGGCTTTACCAACATCTTCCGCACCGAATACGCCGTAGTGAACCTGGACCGGATCGCGGGTCTCGAAGCGATCTCCGAAATCACCCTCGAAGACTACAAGAAGCTTGGCTTGTCCTCGAGCAAGAAGGCGCTGATCAAGATTCTCGGGTCGGGCGAACTCACTACTGCGATCACTATCCACGCGCACAAGTTTTCCAAATCGGCTGTTGAGAAAATCGAGAAGGCCGGTGGCAAGGCTGTCGTGCTCGGTTCGCCAGTAGCTCCTGCGACCGCCTAAAGCTTTGGCATTAGGCGCTTTGCGCAGTCATTTGAAATAGCACGGGCACGGAATATCGGCTGGATTGATGTGTGACCGTCCTCATATCCAGCGTCTCGGGGTTTTCGGTAGGCTCATGAGAAATCCGGAAATGCTCTAGGATAAGTAGGTCAGAGATTCTGGTGGCGGCAACGCCCTGAAGTGGGTACCTCAAAACATGCTTGAGAAGTTTCTCAATATCTTCCGGATTCCCGACCTGCGCAAACGGGTCTTGTTCACGCTGGGCGTGTTGGCCATCTACCGTCTGGGTGCGTGGATCCCGACGCCGGGTGTCAATGCCGAACTGCTAACACGGCTATTCGATCAGCAGAGCGGCTCGGCCCTGGGTTTGATGAATCTGTTTGGCGGCGGCAACCTGCGTCGCATGACGATCTTCGCCCTCGGCATCATGCCCTACATCACGGCCTCGATCATCTTTCAATTGCTGACCGTGGTTTACGAGCCACTGGCCCGCATTCAGAAAGAAGGCGAGCTCGGCCGGCGCAAGATCACGCAGTGGACCCGCTACATGACAGTGGTTTTGGGCGCCCTGCAGTCGATCGGTATCGCCGCCATCCTCACCCGTCAGGGCTTGGTCTATCATCCGGGCATAAGCTTCAGCCTGATGACGGTATTGACTCTCACCACGGGCACCGCTTTCATCATGTGGCTGGGTGAACAAATCACCGATCGCGGTATCGGCAACGGCATGAGCCTATTGATCTTTGCAGGTATCGTGGCCGGCTTGCCCCGCGGAGTAGGTGAGTTGGTCGGCAAGATCCAGACCAACGCCTGGGGATCGTTTACGTTTATCGCCGTGCTTTTCCTGCTCGCTGCCATGATCGCGGTGGTCGGATTCATCGTGTTCGTCGAGCGGTCGGAACGGCGCATTCCCATCCAAAGCGCGCGGCGCATCGTAGGCCGGCGCATGATGGGCGGCCAGTCAAGCCACCTGCCTCTCAAGGTGAACTCCGGCGGTGTCATGCCCGTCATCTTCGCCAGCTCGATCCTTTCCGCGCCGCTGCTCTTCGGCCAGTCAGAGTGGGTACAGAGCAATCGCTTTCTCGAGCCGATCATACAGGCGCTGGCGCCAGGTTACCCCTGGTATGTGCTCCTGAACATGCTCGGCATCATCTTCTTCGCGTACTTCTATGTTTCGATTGTGATGAAGCCGGACGATATCGCCGACAACTTCCGCAAGTCGGGCTCGTTCATCCCCGGCATCCGGCCAGGCAAGCGCACGTCGGACTTCATCAACGACATCCTGACCCGCATCACGCTGGTCGGAGCGCTCTATCTCATTGTCATCACGCTGGTTCCGACGTTCCTCATCTCGGGCATCCGTTTTGACAAGTTGTTTCTAATCGGCCGGTTCTTCGAAAGTCTGCCGAACTGGACGACACATGGTTTGGGGGTCAACTTCTACTTTGGCGGCACCTCGCTGCTTATCGTGGTGGGTGTGGCTATGGACACTGTTAACCAGATCGAATCGCAGCTGATCATGCGCCATTATGACGGCTTTTCCCCGCGCTCCGGTCGTATTCGCGGAAGGAAAACCTGGTAATGTCCTCAGTGATAACCGCTATCGAAACAGGCCGGGAGACGGGTCGAAAGACCCTTCCCGGCCCCATTCTTTTGTTGGGCGCGCCGGGCGTGGGCAAGGGAACCCAGGCCAAGGAACTGGTGAAACTGTGGGGGATTCCGCAGATTTCTACCGGCGACTTGCTGCGCGCCAATGTGTCCCAGGGAACCGAACTGGGCAAAATCGCCAAAGAAATCATGGGTCGTGGAGAACTCGTTCCAGATTCATTGGTTAACGAGATGGTGGCTATCCGACTGCAGCAGCCCGATACCACGCAAGGCTACATCCTGGACGGATTTCCACGGACCCTGCCGCAGGCCGGTTGGCTCGACGGACGCCTGTCTTCGCAGGGCGAATGCCTGCCAGTGGTTGCCGTCAGCATTCAAGTGGATTATAATCAATTACTGCGTCGAATTACCGGGCGCAGGAATTGTCCTGTCTGCCAGACCATCTACAACGTTTACGGGAAGCCACCTAAGGTTCACGGAATTTGCGATGTAGAAGGGGCTGCGCTAGTCCAGCGAGCCGATGACACGGAGCAGGTTTTTGCAGAGCGCATGCGTTCTTATTCTGCGCTGACCGCGCCCGTTGTCGAGCATTATCGGGCTCTAGGGCGTTTCGCGGAAGTGGATGGAGACCGGCCGGTTGGCGATGTTGCCGCCGGAATTGTTACCGCCGTTGAGCGGTTGCGAGCAATCTAGCGCAACCGGAACGGCGAGTTTGTGCGTTTAAGGCTGTTGTTTTTGATCGGCTCATCGATGGTCATATCGTGACCGGATCCTGATCGCAGGCGACTTGCAAATGAAAGCTGGTTTTAGGTGGCTGTAGTTCTTAAATCGTCGCAGGAGATTGAAAAGATGCGCCGCGCGGGACGTGTGGTCCGTGAGGTGCTCGAGGAAGTGCGCGGACATGTGAAGCCGGGCGCGACTACCCTCGATCTGGATAAGGCTGCAGAGGCTGGACTGGCGGCACGCGGCGCCAAGGCCGCTTTCAAGGGATACCACGGCTACCCGGCCGTGCTTTGCACCTCGGTGAATAGCGAAGTAGTACACGGGATTCCGTCCGCCAAGCGGGTTTTGAAAGAGGGCGATATCGTTTCGCTCGATTTCGGCGCGATTGTGGACGGCTTTTATGGAGATTCGGCGATTACCGTTCCGGTTGGCGAGAAAATCGATCCCGAAACGGCGCGCTTGCTGCGTGTGACCGAGGCTTCGTTGCAGTCGGCTATCGCCACGGTCAAGCCCGGTGCGACGCTAGGCGATATCGGCGCGGCAGTGCAGAGCGTCGTTGAAGCTGAGGGATTTTCAGTGGTACGGGATTTTGTAGGGCATGGCATTGGCGTGCACATGCACGAAGATCCCCAGGTGCCTAACTTCGGCGAAGCCGGCCGGGGCATGAAGCTGAAAGCGGGCATGGTTATCGCCATCGAACCGATGGTGAATGCGGGAAAGCCGGACGTGAAGGTATTGGGCGACGGCTGGACGGCAGTCACTGACGATGGCAGTATGAGTGCTCATTTTGAGCACACGGTGGCGGTTACCGCGACCGGGGCGAGAATTTTGACTGAGTAATTGCTCAGTCCAAAGAGCAAGGGTGCGGAAGCACCCAGAAGCGGGACACAGTTTGTCGAAGGAAGACGCGATTGAGGTTATGGCAACGGTGATTGAAACGTTGCCCAATGCCATGTTCAAGGTCAAACTCGAGAATAATCACGAGGTGTTGACCCATGTCTCGGGAAGAATGCGCAAGAACTTTATCCGCATTTTACCGGGCGACCGCGTGGCCGTGGAGTTGAGTCCCTACGACCTGAATCGCGGACGAATTGTTTACCGCTACAAATAAGAATTTCGATAAGCCGCGCCTTGGTTTGATGCGCGGAGAAGGGCAGCAAAGCAATGAAGGTTCGCGCATCAGTAAAGAAGATTTGCGTTAAGTGCAAGGTCATCAACCGCCGCGGTGTGGTTCGTGTGATCTGCGAAAACGCAAAACACAAGCAGCGTCAGGGCTAACTTCAGCCTGGCAGTCAACGGAGACTCCAGAAAAGGATCAGGTTTCAGGGATCAGGGATCAGAAAAGCACGGCTCGCGTTGCGAAACCCGGCAGATCCCTGACCCCTGACCACTGAAAACGGGGCTAGTTAGCCGTACAAGGCTTGCGATGAACCCCGGAGATTTCCGCATCACCCGTGCGAACCGGTCAAGGCCGGAGGCACCCAACCAAGAAGCAGCAAAGGAATAAGAATGGCACGTATTGCTGGCGTCGATCTGCCCCGCAACAAGCAGGCTCGGATCGCGCTTACATACATTTTCGGGATCGGTGATCCCCGCGCCAAGAGGATTCTCACGAAGGCGAACGTGGACCCCTTCAAGAAGATCCAGGATCTGGGCGAGGATGAGGTCAACCGCATCCGTCAGGTGATTGAGGACGAAGGCGATGTCGAGGGCGATCTGCGCAAGGACGTCCAGATGCACATCAAGCGCCTCATCGACATCCAGAGCTATCGCGGCAACCGTCATCGTCGGTCGCTGCCGGTGCGCGGACAACGCACCCACACCAACGCCCGCACCCGCAAGGGCCCCCGTAAGGGCACTGTGGCCGGCAAGAAGAAAGCGACGTCAAAGACCTAATGGCGAAACCAGAGCAAAAGGCCGGAGCCGGCAAGGCAGGCAAGAACAAAAAGTTCAAGAAGCGCGAGCGCAAGAATGTGCCATTCGGTATCGCGCACATTCAAGCTTCGTTCAACAACACCATCGTGACCATCACCGACCAGGTGGGCAACACTTTGAGCTGGAAGAGCTCGGGATCGCTTGGTTTCCGTGGCTCACGCAAAGGCACTCCGTTCGCGGCGCAGCAGGCGGCTTCAAACGCTGCCGGCATGGCGCGCGATCACGGTCTGCGCGCGGTTGATGTGCGCGTAGCGGGTCCCGGTTCGGGCCGCGAGTCGGCAATTCGTGCGTTGGCTGCTGCGGGCATCGAAGTCCGCTCCATCCGCGACGTGACGCCGGTTCCGCATAACGGCTGCCGTCCGCCAAAGCGTAGGCGCGTCTAAGACGCACCAGGGATCAGGGGTCAGGGATCAGGGATCAGTTGGCGCATTGAGAATGCCAACGGAAGTGCCTGATTCAAGATTCCGATCCTGACATCGGGAGCGGGACCAGGCGTTGGGGCAGTCAAAAGCCGATTGTATGGGCATTTTGAACTGATCCCTGACCCCTGATCGCTGATCCCTTGAAGCAACTGGGCCGGGACGAAACGCCATGCGTGTAAACCGGCCGTCATCCGAAGTCAGGAGAAGAAATGGCTCGTTATACAGGAGCAGTCTGCCGCCTTTGCCGTCGCGAAGGCACCAAGCTTTTTTTGAAGGGCACCAAGTGTGCCTCTGATCGTTGCCCGATTGAGAAGCGCAATTTCGCGCCCGGCATGCACGGCAAAGACCGCAAGGCTAAGATCGTTGGTTACGGCCTCCAATTGCACGAAAAACAAAAGGCCAAGCGCATGTACTTCACGCTCGAAGGCCAGTTCCGTGCCTACTACGAGAAGGCCAGCCGCGCCCAGGGCGTTACCGGTGAACTGCTCATTCAGCAACTCGAGCGTCGTCTGGACAACGTGGCTTTCCGCCTCGGTTTCGCGATTTCGCGTCGCCAGGCTCGCCAGGTCGTCCGCCACGGTCATGTTCAGGTCAACGGCCGCAAGGTGAACATTCCTTCCTACCAGGTCAATGTGGGCGATGAGATCGCCATTCGCGAAGGCGCGAAGAAGCTGATTATCGTCGAGCAGGGCGCACAATATGCATCGCAAAACCCCGCTCCACCGTGGCTCGAAGCGAACTTTGAAAACTTCTCCGGCCGCATTCTTTCGCTGCCGAAGCGCAAGGACGTCAACCTGCCCGTCAACGAGCAGCTGATCGTCGAACTGTACAGCAAGTAAGGGGACAGGGGTCAGGGATCAGGGGTCAGGAAGTCTGACTCCGAACTCTTCCGGCTCCTGGTGCCGCAACAGATGTACAGGGCTCTAGCGGTTTTGGGATAGGTCGATACTGCCTGCATGTTCGCAGAACGACTGATCCCTGACCCCTGATCCCTGATCCCTACACCGAAGGAGAACTTGCGCGGCCGCCGCAAAATGCATCGCGACGTACCTGCCGCGCGGGAAAGAGACGAAGATATGCTTTGGAGAGGATTCCAGAAACCGAAGCGCCTGGCAGTTGATGCCGAGACGCTTACAGAGACTTTCGGCAAGTTCAGCGCCCAGCCATTTGAGCGGGGCTTTGGTACTACCATCGGCAACGCTCTGCGCCGTACCCTGCTTAGCTCCATCGAAGGAGCCGCGGTCACTGCGGTTCGCATCGAGGGCGTGCTTCACGAGTTCCAATCGATCACCGGCGTCGTTGAAGACGCGACCGACATCATTCTCAACCTCAAGCAGGTTCCATTCAAGCTCGCGGGCGAGGGTCCGAAGGCGCTCTACCTGCGCGCGGATCAGCCTGGCGTCGTAACCTCCGGCATGATTGAAGCCGACGGCGACGTGGAGATCCTGGACAAGGGCGTTTATATCGCCACGGTCTCAGAGGGTGGCAAGCTCGAGATGGAAATGCGCCTCAAGAAGGGCCGCGGCTACATCTCTGCCGACAAGAATTTCGATGCCGATCTCGGTCTGGGCTTTATTCCTGTCGACTCGGTTCACTCGCCCGTTCGCCGTGTGAACTACGTGGTTGAAGCCGCGCGCCTGGGCCAGATCACCGACTACGACAAGCTCACGCTCGAAGTGTGGACCAACGGGGCTGTACTGCCGGCCGACGGTGTTGGCCTGGCCGCCAAGCTCCTCAAGGACCACATGAATATCTTCATCAACTTCGAAGAAGAAATTGAGGCGGAAGCGCGCGGTGAAGAAGGCCGTGTCCTGCTGCGCAATGACAACCTCAATCGTTCCGTCGAAGAGTTGGAGCTGTCGGTTCGCAGCTACAATTGCTTGAAGAACGCCAACATTCAGTCGATCGGCGAATTGGTGCAGAAGACCGAAGCCGAGATGCTCAAGACCAAGAACTTTGGCCGCAAGAGTCTGAACGAGATCAAGGAAATTCTCGCGCAGATGGGTCTCTCGCTGGGCATGAAGATCGACGAGCAGGGCAACGCAGTTCCAGGGCCGACGAGCATTCCGCCCGCCACTGCGCTGGCTGCCAGCTACAACCGTTACGACGACGAAGATGAGCCGCTGGATTCGGTCGACCTCCAGTTGCCCACCGAGACCGAGAACTTTTAAAGACAGGTGTCAGGGGTCAGGGTTCAGGGATCAGTCTTAATAGCGCATCCCGTCATCGGCCCTGAACCCTGATCCCTGATCCCTGTTATCGAAAGAGAGTTTTACCATGCGCCATCGCAATGCAGGATTCAAGCTCGGACGCAACACCAGTCACCGCCGCGCTCTATTGCGCAACCTGGTCACGTCCGTCATCATAGAAGACCGCGTGGAGACCACCGTGGCCAAGGCCAAGGCTGTCCGCCCACTCGTTGAAAAGATGATCACTCTGGGCAAAAAGGGCGATGTGCATTCGCGTCGTCAGGCCCTGAGTTTTCTTATGACCGATCAGTCGGTCGAGCGGCTGTTCGAGACCGTGGCGCCGCGTTACGGCGATCGCCAGGGCGGCTATCTGCGCATCGTCCGCACCGGCTTCCAGAAGGGCGATGGTGCCGAGAAGGCATTCATCGAACTGCTGGGCGCTGAAAAGCAACTCGATGCCAAGCGTCAGAAGCGCGACGAAGTCAAGGCCAAGAAGCGCGCCGAGCTCGAAAAGCAATTGGAAGAAAGCAAGAAGGAAGAGCCGGGCGAAGAGGCAGCTTAGTTCGCTGTCATTGCGGCGGTTCGAGCCTTCGGTTGGAAGGCAAGCACGGGCGCATCCCATCGCGGGATGCGCCCGTATTTGTTTGTGCGCGATTTAGACGTAAACCCACTCCCGTCCCGCGCTTAATTCGAATCCCATCGACCGATCCTTTTATCTAGATAGCAGTTATCCTTCAAAGATCAGCAAGGAGACAACGCAATGAGCACGGTTCTGGTCACCGGCGGTTCGGGTTTCATCGGCAGCCATTCCATCCTGCAACTGCTGGCGGCGGGGCACAATGTCCGCACCACCGTCCGCGACCTGAAGCGCGAGCCGGACGTTCGCGCCATACTCAAAATTGGCGGGGCCGACCCCGGCGATCGCCTGTCCTTCGTCGCCGCCGACCTCGAAAAAGATGCGGGCTGGCCCGAAGCCGTTGCCGGTTGCGACTATGTCTTGCACGTGGCGTCGCCCTTTCCGTTGGCTGTCCCCAAGGACGAAGACGAATTGATTATTCCGGCCCGCGACGGCGCTCTCCGCGTGTTGCGCGCATCGCGCGATGCCGGCGTCAAACGCGTGGTGCAGACTTCCTCCTACGCCGCCATCGGCTATGGTCACGATCTCGAAAATCCGACCTTCGATGAAACCACCTGGACCAACCTCGCCGGTAAAGGTGTATCCCCTTACGTGAAATCGAAGACCATCGCCGAGCGTGCGGCGTGGGACTTCATCGCCCGCGAAGGAGGCGGACTCGAACTCTCCGTCGTCAATCCCGTCGGCGTCTTCGGCCCGGTCCTGGGGCCGGACTTTGCCACCTCGATCCTCTTCGTGAAGCTCATGATGGACGGCGCTTATCCCGGATGCCCGAAGATATGCTTCGGCGTTGTCGATGTGCGCGACGTGGTCGATCTACATCTGCGCGCCATGACCGATCCCGCAGCCAAGGGTGAAAGATTCCTGGCCGTGGCCGGCGACTTCCTTTGGCTCGTCGAGATCGCCAGGATACTCAAGGCGAACCTCGGCGCATCGGCCAAACGTGTTCCTACCCGGCAATTGCCCAATTGGCTCGTTCGCCTCGTAGCGCTCCGTGATCAAGGGGTAAGGCAGATCGTCCCTGAACTCGGCGAAACCAAGAACGCAACCAGCGCCAAGGCCAAACGTGTCCTCGGCTGGTCGCCACGTTCGAACGAAGAATCCGTCGTATCCACCGGCGAGAGCCTGGTGCGCCTCGGTCTTCTCAAGCACAAGTAAGCAAATTCCGCAGATAGCAAAAGGGCGAACCCCTTTCGAGATTCGCCCTCTGCTTTTCCGTGGGTTGCCGCCAGCGCGATTATCAACTGCACCCTGCGCTCTTAGCTAGCATGGGGAATAGCGGCGAGTTGCAGTGAACTCGGTCTATCGCTATCCGCCACGGGCATGAAATCTCGAGGAAATTATGTTTAAGCCGCTCGCCGCAGACGCTTGGGCCTCGCAATGCGCATAATCGTATAAGCCAATAATTGCAGCACGATGGAGCCACAGCAATCGAGCAATACATCCCAGGGAGATGCCGTGCGGTTCCACAGAAACGACTGATGAAACTCGTCCGCACTCGCGATAAAAGCCGTGCCCATCAGCGCTAGAAGCATATCCGAGACGATGCGGGAATTGGGCAGCGTCATCCACCACGCACGCAGCCATGCAAGTCCGATGAAGCCGTAACCGAGAAAATGTCCGCTCTTGCGGACGTAATGATGAACCAAGTCCCAGTGCGCATCGCTCATGTGGTGCCCCAGGAGCGCTTCGAAAATGCGCCGCAGCGGGCCGCTGGTATGATCGGAGCCCATGAACTCCGTGGACTCCATCATGATCACAGCCACGCCCAGCACCACGGGCCACCATGTGCTGATCCAGAACCGTGCACCCCGCTGATTACTCGACATGATAGTTGGGCGCCTCGCGCGTGATGATGACGTCATGCACGTGGCTCTCACGCAGCCCGGCGCCGGAGATGCGCACAAATCGGCCATTCTCCTGCAGGTCCTTGATCGTTCCGCAGCCGAGATATCCCATGCCGGAACGCAAGCCGCCAACCAGTTGATAAACCATCGACTCCAGCGGTCCTCGATACGGCACGCGCCCTTCAATGCCCTCGGGAACAAATTTTGCCAGGCGATTCTGACTGGCTCGTTCGCGCTGCACCACACCCTCGGTGCCCATCTCTGAACTGGCCAGGTCTTCCGTGCTTTGGAAGTATCGTTCACCCGAACCTTGATTCATCGCCGTCAACGAGCCCATGCCGCGATAGCTTTTGAAACTGCGCCCCTGGTAGAGAATGGTTTCGCCCGGGCTCTCATCGACACCCGCAAACAGCGACCCAATCATTACCGAGCTCGCTCCCGCTGCGATGGCCTTGGTGATTTCGCCCGAGTACTTGATGCCGCCATCGGCGATCACGGGTACGTTGCGTTCGCGTGCTGCGCGGTAAGCCTCGGCGATCGCTGTAATCTGCGGCATCCCGGCGCCCGTAACCATGCGCGTCGTGCAAATCGAGCCCGGCCCAATACCTACCTTGACAGCATCCGCGCCCGCATCGATCAGCGCCATGGCGCCTTCGTAAGTTGCAACATTGCCTGCCAGCAATCCTATGCTGGGAAAACGCTTCTTCACAGCAGTCACGGCTTCAAGCACGCGCGACGAATGACCGTGTGCCGAATCAATCGCCAGCACATCCACGCGCGCCTTGATCAACTCCGCCGCCCGCTCCATGAAGTCGCCCGTTGCCCCGATCGCTCCACCCACGCGCAGCCGGCCTTTTTCATCCTTGCTGGCATTGGGATACTTGAGTTTCTTCTGGATGTCTTTGACCGTGATCAGGCCCTTCAAGTTGTACTGATCGTCGACCACCAGCAGCTTCTCTACGCGGTGCTCGTGCAAAATCAATTCCGCTTCTTCAAGCGTGGTGCCGACTGGAACCGTGATCAGGTCCTTCTTCGTCATCACGTCGCCGATTAGAATGTCCGTACGCGTCTCAAAGCGCAGGTCGCGATTGGTAAGAATGCCCACCAGCCGCTTGCCTTGCGTGACCGGCACGCCTGAGATCTTGTAGCGCCGCATCACGTCGAGCGCATCGCTGATCATCTGATCGGGCCCAATGGTCACGGGATCTACAATCATCCCGCTCTCCGAGCGCTTCACCTTATCGATCTCGCCCGCCTGATCCACAATGGTCAAATTCCGATGAACAATGCCGATGCCGCCCTGTTGCGCCATCGCAATCGCCATCCGCGACTCCGTAACCGTATCCATCGCTGAAGAAAGCAGCGGCGTATTGAGCGTAATGTCGCGCGTGAGTTGGGTTTGCGTGCTCACCTGCGTGGGCACAACGTCGCTGTAGGCGGGCACCAGCAGCACATCGTCAAAGGTGAGAGCTTCCGGAAGAGTCGTGGCTAACATAAGATTCTGATGCACCCGGAGGTCGAGGGATTCCTTCGCTGGGTCGCAGGTGCTTGAAGTCTATTGTAGCGGAGGCACGCTAGGAGGTCGCTGAAAGGGCCGCGATGCGGGTAACAACGTGCTCGCGGATGAGACGCACGGTCTCAACCAGATCGCTGTCCCACTTTGCCTCGCCGCGCGGCCAGGAGCCGAACAGGATTACGCGCGAGGGCTGCGTCACCTCAATCGCAGTTTTTACCGCTCGATCAACCTTCTCCTGCGCCGGAGCAAGCTCTTCCAATACGGCGCGAACTTTCTCGGCGGCCAACATGGGTGCCTCAAGGGTAGTGTCGTCCGAATCTCGTTGAATTTTATGCCTTACACGCCTACCGGGAACGACTTGCGAGCTCTCCCCTTTCGGCAGAACCACTCCATCACGCCGCCGGTGCAACCTTCTTCGCGGCCTTGAGCACTACGCGCAGCGCCTCGTTCACTGATTCTGAATCGGGGAATGCAACAGCCACGTCCGGGGCGAGCGTCACCGTGACCGCGTCTTGTTTGAACCGGCTCGCGTACTTGCCGCGGACGCCACCGCGCATATCGTACTCCGGGCGCATGGTGTCTTTGAACTTCATAGATACACTCGTCTTCGTAGGCATCTCGTTCGCTCCGCGTAGGCAATCTTGCACTAATTATGCGTATTTCGCACGGGTCCTCGGTATGGGCTACTAAGACCAGTCGATGGTTGCATGATAGCCCAAATGTGAGAGATCTGCTCTCAGTAAAAAAATGGTCGGGGTCAGGCTTCGTAATCGACAGGGGGGCTCGAAAAACCGTTGCAGCTTCCCTAAATGCGACTTTGTGCTTTCGAAGGTTCGCCACTGCCTTGCGGGGATCCCACAGGAGTGGGGGCTCACTGCCGGCGTTTTGCATAGCCCCTTACACACCAACCGGGAACGGCTTGGGGCTCGATTCGTCCGTATCAGCACCGCCGCGCCAGCGCTCAAAACGCCCTTGTAGCAGGCTCATCAGTCCCGTATACCAATACCCGATCACAAACAAAATCAGAAACGGTGCAGTGAAGTAATTGTGATTGGAAAAGGTATAAACAATCGCTCCCATGAAGTAAGTTCCGATCAGCAACTCGATCCACGGAACCAGCACCAGCCGTTTGCGATACTTCGCCGCCTGCGACTTTTCGCCCTTCTTGGCTACGCGATACTTCGGAGTTCGCGCAAAGGCGCTCTTGATGCCAAACAGCGCTTCCATCACCGCTTTTGTATTGGTGACGGTCAATCCAATCCCCAGCGCCATCAAGAACGGCAAATACAAAAACGTCTTCATCCAGGTCTTCGGAAACAAGACCCTTTGGCTGGCCACATAAAACACCGCAATCGAAAACGTAGACGCCGTAAACAGCGGCACATCGATGATCAGCATTTGAAACCAACCCTGATAAAACCGCACAATCATGCACGGAATCAGCAGCGCCGTCATCACAATCATCAGCGGGTAGCTGAGATTGGCTGTCAAGTGATACACCGACTCGATTTTGTTGCGCCTTGAGATGTTTGACTTGAAGACTAGCGGCAGCACCTTGATGCTGGTTTGAATCAATCCTTTAGCCCAGCGCGCCTGCTGCGTCTTAAACGCCGTCATCTCGATCGGCAACTCCGCAGGGCACTCGATCTCGGGCAAATACTTGAACGTCCATCCCGCCATTTGCGAACGATAGCTAAGGTCCGTGTCTTCGGTCAGCGTGTCGTGCTGCCAACCACCCGCGTCGCTGATCGCCTCGCGCCGCCACATGCCGGCCGTACCGTTGAAATTGAAGAACTCACCCGACCGCACCCGCGCCCCATGCTCCAGCACAAAGTGCCCATCCAGCAAGATCGCTTCGATCTGCGTCAGCATGCTGTAGTCGCGGTTGAGGTGTGTCCAGCGCGTCTGCACCATGCCGATATGCGGCTCGGCAAAGTGATGAATCACGTTCATCAGCCAATCCGGCGGCGGCACAAAATCGGCGTCAAAGATAGCGATAAATTGCCCACTGGCCGTCTTCAATCCCGCATCCAGAGCCCCGGCTTTGAATCCATGCCGATTGACGCGATGGATGTAAACGATGGGATGGCCCATCGCCGCATACCGTTCCACCAGTGCTGCGGCCACCTGCTGGGTCTCGTCCGTCGAGTCGTCGAGCACCTGGATCTCCAGCTTGTCCTTGGGGTACTCCATCGCGCAAATCGCCTCGAGCAACCGGTCGATGACGAACTGCTCGTTGTAAATCGGTAGCTGGACGGTTACCTGCGGCAAGTCGTCAAAGTGCTTGGGAGGATTCGGATCGTAATTCTTGCGGTGCTTGTAGTACTGATAACAAAGCGTATAGCGGTGCACACCATAGAGGGCGAGCACGATCATGACCGCAAAATATGGAATCAACAGCGCCGCATCAAAGGGATTCCAGTGGTAAAGCCCCTTGAACGTCTGGTCGGCGTACTGCATCTTGAGGTAGTGTTTGAGCCCATTCTGAGGAGCAAAGGCCAAGTGTGCAGCCATCCGCAGCGGCAGATCGCCCAACGAACGAGACGCGAGTTTCAAACTGGCTTCAATCGCGGCGAACAGGGCTAATCCTCCACAGGCAGAATACTCAGATTGTACGCGATGGAAGATCGGGGCAGGGCATCGTTCGCGTTACCTGTGGGTCCGGCCGTCCGGCCCTGGACTTGCGGATTCCCACCCCTCCGCTGTGAGGGATCGAAAGAGTGGGTTTCCTGCATCGGCGGCGAATCAATCGGAGCGCTCGTCGCGCCACCGTCTTGCAACTCGCAAGCACCGAAATCCAAATAGTCGCATCGGCTTCAAAACGGTTATCGGCGACAGCGAGAAAGTCATTAGTTTTTATTTAGAAATCGAGCCATTCGTCGCCGCGTGAATCGCCAAAAGCGTCTCCAGCAATGGTTTAAGCAGGTCCAGACGCAACGCGTTGGCTCCGTCAGACTTGGCATGAGCGGGGTCGTCGTGCACTTCGAGAAACAGCCCGTCCACGCCCGCCGCAACCGCCGCCCGTGCCAGCAATGGAATAAACTCTGGCTGCCCGCCGGTCACTCCCCCCGCCGCCGACGGTTGCTGCACTGAGTGCGTGCCATCAAATACCACCGGCGCCATTGCCCGCATCACCGGCAACGACCGGTAATCGACCACCAGCGTGTTATAGCCAAAACTCGCCCCGCGCTCCGTCAAAAACACCCGCTCATTGCCAGTAGACCGCACTTTTTCAACAGGATGCGTCATATCCCACGGCGCCACAAACTGGCCCTTTTTGATGTTGACCGCGCGTCCCGTCTTGCCCGCCGCGACCAGCAAATCGGTTTGCCGGCACAGAAACGCGGGAATCTGCAGCACATCGACAGCCTCTGCCGCCACTTCGCAATGCCCCGGCTCATGCACGTCCGTCAGCACCGGCAATCCCGTGTCCTTGGCCAACCGCCCCAGAATCCGCGTGCCTTCCACCAGCCCCGGCCCCCGAAAGCTCTTCACACTGGTGCGGTTAGCCTTGTCATAGCTAGCTTTGAAAATGTAGGGAACGCCTAGGTCGCTCGTGATCCGCTGAATAGCCTCAGCCATCTTGCGCACATGCGCTTCCGACTCGATTACGCATGGTCCCGCGATCAGGAAAAGCGGTCCCGATCCCACCTGCACCGGTCCAATTTCAAATGAATGACTCACTGCTCGATTGTAACGGCTTGCGAAAACCCGCCGTCTCCTGAATCCTTTCCTCAAACCCGGCGCTCTTTCTTGGTAGAGGACAAAATGACCCAAACGGCGTTATCCATCAACACGGGTACTTTGAAGGAGTGGCTATCCTCAGGCTTTCCGTCGCAACTGATCGACGTGCGCTCAGCCAGCGAATTTGCCACCGCCCATGTGCCCGGTGCCATCAATATCCCCTTGGAACAGATTGAGTTGCGCACTGCAGACCTGCGCTCAGACGTCCCCGTGGTCCTGATCTGCCAAGCCGGAACCCGCGCCCGCATGGCCGCCGATTTGCTCGCCGGAAGCGCAAAGAATTTCATGGTCCTCGACGGCGGCACCGATGCCTGGCTTAGAGCCGGCGAGCCCGCCGTGCGCTCGACCGCCGCCCGTTGGTCGTTAGAGCGCCAGGTCCGCCTCATCGCCGGTCTGCTCGTAGCCGTCGGCGTCCTCCTCGCCGTTACCATTTCGCCTTGGTGGCTGATTGTCCCCGCCTTCGTCGGTTGCGGCCTGACCTTTGCAGGACTCACCGGTCTCTGTCTCATGGGAGAATTCCTCGCCCGGCTCCCTTGGAATCGAACTCGACGATCACCCGACACAGTATCCTCTCTTCAGCCTGGAGTATCCTGCGCGAGTGAATTACCCAAGCAAACCTGAACCAAAGACGGAGCACGGTTGGAAGGATTTCGATCGGCTCGCGTATCAGCACAAAGATGCCGTCTACCGCCAGATGGTGCGCGTCTGCGGCAACCGGGAAGACGCTGAGGACGTCCTGATTGAAGCGCTGCTCAAGGCCTACCGCAGTCTCGACGCGCTCGCAGCCGAAGAAGCTTTCCGCACTTGGCTCGGCCGCATTGCCAGTCGTGTCTGCTGGCAACTCCGCCGCCGGGAGGCTCTTCTGCCGCTCTTGCAGCTTTCTTCGCTTGAGCAGGAGGGCGCAGAAGCAGTCGACCCCGCCCCTAACGCCGAAGATCAGGCGGGAAGATCGGAGATGAAGCAGATCTTTACCAACGCGCTCTCCAGCCTCTCTCCGCAATTCAGAGAGGTGTATGAACTTAGAGCGATTGAAGAACTATCCGGCGAAGAAACCGCCAACCGCCTCGGCATCTCGATCGCGGCCATGAAAAGCCGCTGGCACCGCGCGCGCAACCTGATGAGAGAGCACCTCGACACGGCGCTGGCCGCGAGTATCCCCTCATCTGCAAACATTCGTACGAAATAAAGCAAGGAGAGCAACGTGATTGAAGTCAAAGTAAAGCACCAGGGGGAAGTAAAGTTCGAGATCTCCACCCGCGACCACGTCATCACCAGCGATCAACCCAAAGAGTCGGGTGGTCAGGATGAAGGCATGACCCCGCCCGAGATCTTCCTCAGCGCGCTCGGCTCATGCGCCGCCTACTATGCGGTGGCTTACCTCAAGAAGAAAAACCTGCCGCAAGAGGGAGTTACGGTGCGCGTAACCGCCGAAAAAGCCGGTCCGCCCGCCCGCCTCGACAGTTTCAACATTGAGGTCGAGGTACCCACGCCCCTCAGCGAAGCCGACCGCGCCGGCATAGACCGCTCGGTCCACGCCTGCCTCATTCACAATACGCTGCTTCATCCGCCCACGGTGCACATCGAGTTGCACTCGCCGGTCGCCGCTTAGCGTCCGCGCCCCGGTCCAGCCAAGCTCTAGCTCGGCCGGACCGGGTGTGCCCTCCCCAGCTTATAAACTCCGATTCCGCGACCACTGCGCCAGCGCCCGATCGAGCGCCCGTAAAGGCGTCGGCCCCGGCAAATCGCCCTGCGGCTGCACTACGCCTTTTCCTGCAAGTCGCTGACAAAAAGCGAGATACTCCTCGTAAAAGCGAACATCCTGGCGCGCCTGCCCCAAAGCCTCCAGGTCGCGATAATCCAATTCAATAAAGCGCTCCGGATAAATGGCCGCCAAAATCGCCGAAGCCGCGGCGATATCCACTCCCCGCAACTCCAACAGCGATGAAACAGCCTCACGAGTCGACGATTCCGGAGCCACAGCCACTTCCAGCGAACGACGAATGCGCTCGCTACTGTTTCCAATAAGAAATGGAACTAAACGCTCCGATTTCCAGCGAACGATCGCTTCCAGATTCGCCAGGGTAAACTCCCCTTTGCGAATCGCCGCTCCCGCCTCGAACGCGTCCGTTTCCAGTTGCCGTTCCTTGTTGCAGGCCTCGTGCCAATACTGTTCGGCCAGGTCCTGAAGCTCTGCTTCCGCAGGTTGAAGCTCAAAGTGGGCAGTCATGTCGGCCCTCCCTTTTACGAAAACCATCAAACCATAGACCCGCTTGAAAACGCCTGTCAAGAGCCATTAATCCTTATCACATGCCCTTGTGACGTTCGCCCCGGATCGTCCCCATTCCGTTGAATGTTTGTCATAATCCCGCGCTCTTACCACTTTAAATGGTAAAATGCCATCATGAATGCCACCATTGAGATCGATAAAGCTGGACGTATCGTCGTGCCGAAGAAACTGCGCGACGCTCTCCACCTCGCCCCCGGCACCCGGCTCAAAATCGAACGCCATGGAGACACACTCGTGCTTACCCCCAATTCCACTGAGGCACACTTAGTGATCGAGAATGGCGTGCCGTTGATTTTTCCGGCCGAAGGCACAAATGCGCCCGTCCTCAACAATGAGACCGTCAACGCCCTCCTGCTGGAAGCGCGTCTTGAGCGCGAGCGCCGCTTTCTCTGTTTGGATGACGATCTTACTGAGGTAGCCGAGTGATCTTTCTCGACACGTCGGTCCTCATTGCCGTTGCACAAACAAGCCACACGGAACACCGCACCAGTCGCGAGTTGTGGAATCTGTGTTCAGTGCAAAAGACAGCCATCAGCGCGCATACGCTCGCGGAGATTTATAACGTCCTCACTTCGATGCCGCCGGCTTTACGGTTGAGCCCCCGCAACGCAGTCCTCGCTCTCGAAACGTTCCTCAAGCGGCTCACTCCGATCGCTCTTACGCCCGAGGAATACGTCGAAGTGCTCCGGAGCGCGGGCCGGCTCGGCCATGCGGGCGGGATGATCTACGACGCACTTAATCTCGCCTCTGCCCGGAAGATCAATGCCGAACAGATCTACACCTGGAACCTGCGCCATTTCAAAATGATCGCGCCCGACCTCGCCGGTCGCATCGTCACACCCTAAGTACAAGGCGGATGTTTCCCCGCCCCCCAACCCATTACCGCCCCCGCGCTGCAATTTCCTCATCTTCCGGCTCGGCAATTACCCGCGATTCCCGGCTCTTATAGCTCGCCTTGATAAATTCCCGGAACAGCGGATGCGGCTCCAGCGGCTTCGACTTGAACTCAGGATGAAACTGGCATCCCAGGAAGTAAGGATGTCCCGGTAACTCGACGATCTCAACATAAGTCGAATCCGGCGTCGTTCCACTGATCTGCAATCCGCCGCCTGTCAGTAGCGCTTCATACTCGCGATTAAACTCGTAACGATGCCGATGCCGTTCGCTGATCTCCGTCGCGCCGCCATACGCATTCGACGCCAGCGAGTCTTCCTGCAGCACGCACGTCCAGGCGCCCAGCCGCATGGTGCCGCCCATCTCCTCGACACCAAGCAACTCGCGTAGTTTGTAAATGATGCGATGTTGGCTGGCAGGGTCGAACTCGCTTGAATTCGCATCCTTCAGACCGCAAACATTGCGCGCAAATTCGATACACGCCGTCTGCATTCCCAGGCAAATCCCAAAGTAGGGAACCTGCTTTTCGCGCGCATACCGGATGGCATTCAACATCCCCTCAATGCCGCGCTTGCCAAACCCGCCGGGAACCAGAATGCCGTCGAATCCCTCTAACTGCGCCTCATAACTCCGATCGTCCGGGGTCTTCGATTCGAGCCCCTCAGCTTCGATCCAGGTAACCTGTAACTTCAAGTTATGCGCGATAGCTCCGTGCGTTAGCGCCTCTTTCAGAGACTTGTAGCTGTCCTCGTACTCCACATACTTGCCCACGATGGCAATTTTCACATCGTCAACGGGGTGGTAGCAGCGGTAAACCAAATCCTTCCACAGCGCAAGGTTGGCTTCCGGCGCATCCTTGTGAAGGTACTTCAGAATCAGTCCATCCACGCCCTCGTCGGCAAAGCGAAGCGGCACTTCATAGATGCTCGGCACGGTGGTCGCGCCGATCACCGCGCGCTCCTCAACGTTGCAAAACGCCGCGATTTTCTGCTTGATCTCGCGGCTCAGGCTCCGTTCGCTGCGGCAGAGCAACACGTCTGCCTGGATGCCGATACCCAGCAGTTCCTTCACTGAATGCTGCGTCGGCTTGGTCTTCAACTCCTGCGCCGCGGCAATCCACGGCACCAGCGTCAGGTGCACAAACACCGTGTTTTCGCGGCCGAGTTCCTGGCGCATCTGGCGAATAGCTTCGAGGAACGGCAGCGATTCAATGTCGCCCACCGTGCCGCCAATCTCCACGATGGTCACGTCTGCGCCATTCGCAGACACCTTCCGCATCGCGTTCTTGATCTCGTTGGTCACGTGCGGAATCACCTGGACCGTCTTGCCCAGATAGTCGCCGCGTCGCTCCTTCAAGATGATCTGCTCATAAATCCGCCCCGTCGTCAGGTTGTTGTCCCGCGACAGCGGCGCATGCGTAAATCGTTCGTAATGACCGAGATCGAGGTCGGTTTCCGCCCCGTCGTCGGTCACAAACACCTCTCCGTGCTGGAACGGCGACATGGTTCCGGGATCGACGTTCAAATACGGATCGAACTTCATCATGTTCACGCGCAGGCCGCGGCTTTCGAGCAGGCAACCGATGGAGGCTGCGGCCAGCCCCTTGCCTAGACTGGACACAACTCCGCCCGTCACAAAGACGTACTTTGCCGACATCGATGCAACCTCTTGATTGGATTGATTGGGTTGGACGTACCTGGTGGGCACAATCAAGTATGACAGAGTTGAGGGTCCGATGAAAGTGGAAATTCGGACGGGTCGCCTGTTGTCTTCGATTCGTCGTATTCGCAAACTCAAAGGAAGGGGTTCGAAACTTCGAGATTTCCGAATCGCCGACCGTGTTGGAGATCTTCGCTAAACAGCACATCGCATTGAGCTTGGACAGCCGCAGTGACGATCAGTGAGTCATACCAGGAAAGCTTGCTTTGGGCTTGGAGATGCAAAGCCTCCGTATAGAGCGCCAGCGTCGCATGCACACTTAGCAGCGGCCGAAAAACAGTCCCTAGGTACTGCGCGGCGTCCCCGGCCTGCATCGGCTCGGAAAACCGTCTGAGCGCCACGTTGAAGAATTCCTGGACTACCTGAAAGCTGATAATCCCCTTCTGCGTCGTCAGGGCCTTGCGAATGAGTTCGTTGGCTTTTTGAGCCTTGGCGATCGCGTTCCGATCAAAGGAGTAGACGAAAATGTTCGTGTCCAGGAAAAACCTATCGTTCATTCAATTCGTCCCTGGTGAAGCGCCCACCGGCATCCACGTGCACCAGGCGATTCATCAGCGCATCGAAGCCCTGGGCGTCCCCCGCGCTTTGGGTGAACTGCGTAAGCCATTCGCGGAATGCCGCGTTGAGCGTTCTACGCTGCCCCCGCGCAATTAGCCGCGCCCGCTCGATTAGGTCCTCATCCGCACTCAATGTGATACTTTTCATACGAAAACAGTGTACACGAGTTTCGTGCAAACTAAAATCAAAGATTGGCGGTTCTCGCAGCCACAGCGGATCCGTTCGTTTCGGGCGCGTCTCGCTTGGTTCTCGGCTTGCCGTTCCAGAACAGGCTCTTATACCATCCGCCATGGGGGATCAAATCATGACCACCGCCACCCACGCTCTCCGCAAATTGGGCGCCAACGGCCCCGAAGTCTTCCCCATCGGTCTCGGCTGCATGGGCATGAGTGGCATGTACGGCGCCAGCGACGACGCCGAAAGCATCGCCACCATTCATGCCGCCATCGATGCCGGCGTCAATCTGCTCGATACCGGCGATTTTTACGGCATGGGCCACAATGAATTGCTCGTCGGCCGAGCCCTGCGCCTGCAGCGCGACCAGGTCCTGCTCTCCGTCAAATTCGGAGCCCAGCGTGCGCCCGACGGTTCCTGGATCGGCTACGACGCGCGTCCTGCTGCCGTCAAAACCGCTCTCGCCTACACCCTTACGCGCCTCGGCGTCGATTACATCGACATTTATCGCCCCGCCCGTCTCGATCCGAAGGTTCCCATCGAAGAAACCATCGGAGCCATTGCCGACATGATCAAGGCCGGCTACGTCCGCTACATCGGACTCTCCGAAGTCGGTCCCGAGACCATCCGCCGCGCCGCCGCCGTTCACCCCATCGTCGACCTGCAAATTGAATACTCGATCGTCACCCGCAATGCCGAAGCCAAAATCTTCCCTGTCCTCAAGGAACTCGGCATCGCCGCCACGGCCTACGGAGTGCTCTCGCGCGGCTTGCTATCGAGTTCGCATACCACCGGTCCCGGTGACTTCCGCGCCTATCTGCCGCGGTTTACCGGCGACAACTTCGCCAGCAACCAGCGCATGGTCGCGCAGCTCCAACAGATCGCCACCGACAAAGGCATCACGCCCGTTCAACTGGCCGTCGCCTGGGTATTGGCCAAAGACCCATCGATCGTGCCACTCGTCGGCGCCCGAAAACGCATCCAGTTAGCCGAAAGCCTCGGTGCGCTGAGAGTCAAGCTCACTCCGGACGAAATCGCCGCCATCGAAGCCGCCGTTCCCGCCGAGGCCATTGCCGGTACCCGCTACGGCGCAGATCAAATGCACTCCCTCGACAGCGAAAAATAAAAAAGGGCAGACCGTTTTGGCCTGCCCCGCTTCATCCCGTAAGCCAGCTAGAAATTCAATGTGATCTTCGCCGTCATCGCTCGCGGAGTCACAAAATGCGTCCCGCTGAAAGTCGACAGAAAGTTATACAGCGCATACTTGTCGGTCACGTTGATCGCCGTCAAATCCAGATTGACCTTGTATCGGTCCGCATGGAAAATATTGTCCTTGCCGATCGACGCGTCAAACAAGTTGCGCGGCGCAATTCTCTGCGGGTTCTTATCGTTGTCGCCCATGTTCGGTGCGGGAACGTTGATCAGGCTCGAAGAGAATTCATTCGCAGGGCATACCGAAGGCAAAGCCGCCGCCGGCGTAGCCTTTTGTCCATTACAAATGAATCCCGCCTCGAATTCTTCGTCGGCCGTCAAAGCCACGCCCGTCGAGTCGACCATGCTGATAGCCGGTGCACCGTTGAGCGTGGCTGACGACGCCAAGCACGGGCTGTTGGGATCGGAAGTGCCGTAGCACGGAGCATTGCCCGCTACCTGGCCTGAGTCATAGCGCCAGTTGAACCCGCCCCACAGTCCCTTTAAATACTTGCCCTGCGCCAGCGTGTATTGCAAATGCGATGTCTGGTTGAACTTCTCATCGTGGTCGATGCGAAACGGCAATCCCGTCTGCCCCACCGTAGCTCCCGCGCCCGCCACCTGAGGGGGAAAGAACCGCGCCGCCACCGACGACATCACGCTATAACCGCTGATGCCGTGATATTGCGGCACCTCCACGTGCAGCGCGTAACCGGGAATCTTCGAGTTATGCCAGTCGATCGGAAAGGTGATCGGCGTGTTGCCAAGCACACTGAAGTCGAACGCGTTATGCGTGTACTTCCAGATGTACTCGCCGCTCACGACCACCCGCTTGCCGATGGCTTGTTGCAGGCTGGCGTGGAATTCGTTGCGAAACCCTGGAGCCTCTGCGGTCGATACACCGGAACTGCAAGCCAGCAGCGGCGAAAGCACCGCGTTCGCGCATCCTTCGCTCGACAACACCAGGTTCTCATTGAACGGAGTTTCCAGTGTCCGCGCATACGACACACTCGCTACCGTACCTGAAGGCTTGATGTTATAAGCGATGCCAACCCGCGGCTCCGCCTGCCTGGCAACCGTCAGACCGTTATACAAATCGCCGCGCATGCCCAGGTTAAAGTTCCAGTTCTTCACCCTGATTTGGTCTTCGACATAGAGTGCAAGTTCCTTCACATCCGCGCGCCCGGCGTAATCATAGTAAGTACCGCCGCGCGTAAAGTCGTAAGGCGCCAGCACCGGCAGATAACTTGGATTGGCCGTCGCCACGCCCACCGGACACTGCGATGGATCGGAGTAACCCGCCAGCGGATTTTCATTCACATCAACGCACGGCGCACTGAATGCATAAATAGGATCGACGATGCCCAAGCTATCGTTCTCGCGCACAAATGTCTGTCCGTACTGCGCGCCTATCTTGATCGTGTGAATCCCCTTCGAATACGACAGGTCGGAGTGAATGCCGGCATTCATCAGCGTGCGATCCTGATAAATCGATGAAGTTTGCAAGTTCGCCGGACCTCGATCCGCTAGAGGATTGTCGCTCGGGTAATAGTGATAAAAATCCTTGCGGACAAACGCGCCTACATTCAAAACTGAATTGTTGTTGACCACCCGCGTATACGTCGGCGAAATATTAAACGTCCCAATCTGCGATCGCTGGTCCGCATCGCCCACGCTGCCAAACAGCGGGGTCGCGCTGGCACCGCCGGCGATCACGTTCTGCACACTGAGACTGTCGAAAGAGTTAGGCGTCTGAAACCACGACCGGCTGTAGTTCAAATCCAGATGCATCGAGTCAACAGGCGTAAACGTATAGTCCACGCGATCGAACGTGTTCTCTTCGTTGCCCTTGTCGTGAAATACCTGAAACTCCGGCGGGTCGAGAAACCGTCCCGAGTTCAGTCCATCCACTTCCACAAAGTTGCCCCAGCTCTTGCCGCCATAGGCCAAGTCAATTCCCGCCGACGCCGAACCAAACGTGCCGTACGAAGTCGTCAAGCTGCCAGTCGGCTTGGTCACTCCCTGTCCCGACCGCGTTGTTGCCACGATCACCAGGCTCGTCTTGCCGCCATACTCCGCCGGTGGCGCCCCTGAAATCACTTCAATCGACTGAATCGAATTCGACGGAATCTGGTTTGAAAAAACCTTGCTCTGCTGATCGGTGATCGACTGCCCATCGACTGAAAACGAATTCGACGCATGATCGCCCAGCCCGTGAAACAGCCCATTCGAATCGGCAGAAACACCCGGAGTCGTCGCCGTCACCAGCGAGCTCAGCGATGAAGACTGGCTCTCCATAGGCACCTTGATAAACATGTCCCGATCGACGTCGGTATGAAATGTCGGATCGTCCTCAACCAGGTCGCCCGCGCTCGACTCCACCGTCACCGTCGAACTCGTACTCTCAATCGGCAGCACCAGGTTTAGATTGGTTCCCACCATCGAGCGAATGTTCGCACTCTGATGCATGGAAGCAAACCCGGTCGCCGAAGCGCTCACAACATACGAGTTGAAAGGTACATTCTGAAACGCAAACTGTCCCGACGCGTCGGTGGTCGCGGTTCGATCCAATCCGCTCACTGAATTAGCCAGATGAACCGTAGCGCCCGGAATCACCGCGCCCGTAGGATCGGTCACTGTCCCTTTCACCGCGGCGGCATTCCCCTGCGCCAACGCCGACCACGCCGACAGGCCAACAATCAAAAATAAAAACGTGCGCAAAATTGCGCTGCTTCCGAATGGCATTGATCAAACTCCCAGAAATGGCTGAACTGTGCGGAGACTAGCCCGCGCAATCATCGCGCGTGCCGCATCAATCGAGCGGAGCGCCATCCAATTTCGTTTTCGCCAAGAGAGATGCGGCTTTATCGTTGCCTTTCAAAGTAGGCAAGAGCCACAACTGCCAATGCGCCTAAAACAGAAATAGGAGTGCGCCCTACGAAACGCAGGGAGGAGGACGGATGAAAAGACTGGGGTGCCAAGCTCGAATGATTGATCGAGTCTCGAGAACCGGCGCCGGCGTTCCCACCTGCACCAGGATGATGACCGGGGCCGCAACCGCTACCGGGGCCGCTGCGTGCATCACGATGCACAGTGGGCAATGATCGGCGTCGCTATCGAGCGGATGCAGGTGCGCCACCTGGACCACAGTCAGCAGCGCCAGCAATGCCATGCACACGATCATCGCTACCGTGTGCCTCGATCCTCGAGTGCGGCGATTTCTGCTTCGTGATGCCTGTTGCTCGGTCAAAGGTAGACCCCGTCTTTTAAGAATACACAGATTTCGACGCCGCGGTTGCCCGATCCGTTGCACGTCTGTGACGCGCCGCACCTCATTTCGTCAGCGCCATCGCCAACCGCAGCCACGCTGGCTCGTCTAAAATGTGAGGCCTATGTACAATCTCGTCCATCTGCGGCGGCTTATTCTGGCCTTCCGCCGGCATTACCGACCCACAGGAGATGAAACTGGGTGCCCCCGGTCCCTCGCTTTTGGGGACCGGGGAGGAATATTCCAAGGATCGACTTGTTTCTTTCTAGTCGTCGCGGCCGGTCTGTTGTTTTCGCCCCTCGCCGCATCCGCTCAAACCCAACAACCCCTGCCGCTCAAGCCCGCCATCCCCGGCACCGGCGCCAACCATCGCCTCATTCTTAAGGACGGCACCTACCAGGTCGTCCGCAAATATGAGATCGTCGGTGATCGCGTTCGCTATATCTCCCTCGAACGCGGCGGCGAATGGGAAGAACTCCCCGAGGCCCTGGTCGATTGGGATGCCACTCGAAAATGGGAGCGCGATCACGCCGCGACCGCCGCTGAAGACGCCTCTCCGGCCATGAAAGAAGCCGCCGACATCGACAAGGAGGAAGCCGCCGAGCGCGCCGAGTCAGCCTCCCGCATGCCTGAGGTCGCCAAGGGTTTGGAACTTCCCGATGAGGACAGCGTCTTCGTTCTCGACACCTTTCAGGGCACTCCCGAGCTGGTCGAACTTCTGCCCAACGAACTCGGCATCGACGCCAAGACCCATCACGGCCTCAGCACCCTCAATCCCCTCGCCGGTCAGCGCGCCAGCATCGAGATACCCGGCGCCCACGCCAAGGTCCATCTCCACGTCAACGACCCGTCCATCTATCTCTCGCTCGACGTCACCGATAACGCTGAAAAAGTCCTCTCCCACGCCCTCACCGTCAACACCAGTGGCGTCAAAGAGGTGTCCAACGGCAAACATGGCGCACATTCCGACAAGTCCGGCTTCGCCATCGTCCGCCTTGACGAACGCAAAGCCGTCCGCATCGTCGGCGCTATTCACATCAGTTCCACCGGGACCATCACGCAAAACGAAGACGTAATCCCCGCCAAGGTTGATCTGCTCCCCGGCAAACACTGGCTCAAACTCACGCCCGTCAAACCGCTCCTCATCGGCGAATATGCCCTGGTCGAAATTCTCTCTTCATCCGACATCAGCCAAGCCGTCTGGGACTTCCGCGTCGACCCGCAAACGGGCGACAACCCCGGCTCCCTCGGCCCCATCCAGAAGTGAGCATTCTCCGGCAAAGCCGGAGGCTTCATGGCTGGCGGTCGGATGGTGCCCGTTCAAAAGGGCCTGTGCAGCACTGCTCTATGCCAATAGCAGTTCGTCGCCCGCGCCGTAGGCGCAATGGTCTGAGCCCCGCGCTTCAGCGTGGGGTTTGCAAAACCAATAAATCATCCGGAGTCCCGGAGGGACGGTGCCCCATGAAGACGACGTAATTTTAGTCGATTTACACTGAGAAGGGAGCCCTTACCGATGCGCATGCACAACCCCGCACACCCCGGAAGATTTCTGGCGAATCATTTAGAGGGCCGAACCGTCACAGAAGTCGCTCGCCATCTGGGCGTTACACGACCTGCCTTGTCCAGCGTCCTCAACGGCAAAGCCGGAGTCTCTGCGGACATGGCCCTGCGGCTCGCCGAGGCATTTAACACCGATCCGGATCTCTGGCTCCGTCTCCAAATGCAACGCGATCTCTGGCTCGCCTCCCAAAAGAAACGAGCCAAAGTAAAGCCGCTCGTTCAAAGCACAGCCGCCTGACTCGGTCGTCACTCCGGCGTCCCGCGCCGAGCAAACCGCAAACGCCGCTTCTCCCACTCTTCGCTCGAGAAAATCCGCGGACCAACCTCGATTAACCTCGGCATCATATTGAACACCGCGATCCGGCTCCACGGCTTTCCCTCGCGCGTGCGATAACCCTTTTCGTTCAAGTCGCTCACGATGCTCGAATAAGTAAAATCCTGCGCCAGCAGGTCCATCATCAGCAGCAAAACCTGGTTCTCGCCGGGATGAACCTCAAGCCGCGAACAATCGTCCGAGATTCGCAAACCGTAAGGAATCGCTTCGCTGAACGAACCATCCGGAGGCGCTTCAGTATCCGGCAACTCCCGCTGCCATTCGATCGACACCATCTTCCAACCCGCAGCCGTGCGCTGTTCAATCACCGGACCGCTGAACGGACCGGAAACCACATCGCGAACCCGCTCGAAGTACGCCATGGAAACCCTCCCCGCACCCTCTGTCAAGCCCAACGCAGCAATTCGCTGACCACCCTGTCGCCCGTCGCCATCGCAACTCAACTTCTTCAGCGCCAGTCTGTTAAGGCCTTGTGCGCAGTTCGCAGACCCAACTCGACCTTGTCCGCTATTGCAAAATTCTGTCCGCAATCGCACAGCTTTCGGCGAATCCGATTCGTCGCGCATCGCGCAGCGTCCGCCGTCGCTTTATCCCGGAACAGCCAAAACCTTGCGGCGAAGATCCGGCTCATTGTGGATGAATAGCACCTGCAAGGTGCATTGAATCGGTCCCGAGGCCATCTCTGACCCGAAGCTGAACAGAATCGACTCCGTCTTCGGCTTGAGCCTCACTTCTGCGGCCAGAAGTGCTTCCGCCAACAGCGGCAAATGCTCGATGGGAATCTCGAACTCGATGCAAATGGACAAGTTAGAGAATTCGTGGAAGTTGGTAACCCATCCGTGGCTGTCGATGATCGCGTCACGCAGCCGTCCCACGCTTGTCAATCTGTCAACGCGTGTAAATCCATTGAGTTGCAGCAGGTTGGGCCGATTCAGGATGACGGGCATAGCAGATCCCCTCTTCCTTTCAAGCCTAAACCAAAATCGATGCGCTTATTCCCGCACACTGATTCCCAGCGCCTTCATCTTGCGATAGAGATGGCTGCGCTCTAACCCCAAAAGCTCCGCCGCACGACTCACATTGTTGCGTGCATCTTCAATCTTCTTAAGGATGTACTCGCGTTCGTACGCATCGCGCGCCTGCTGCAGCGTGGAGAAATCCTCTTTCGCTCGGCCATCCGCTTTGTGCGTCAAAGGCGGTAAATGTTTGCGCTCGATCCGCAGCGCGCGCGGATTCAGAATCAATACACGCTCGACCACATTTTTCAGCTCGCGCACGTTTCCCGGCCAATGATATTGCGCCAACGCTTCCAGCGCTTCATCGCTGATTTCCATGCGCGGCCTGCCATATTGGCGCCCAAAATCGCCCAGAAACTCCTTCACCAGCGGCCCGATATCTTGTTTGCGCTCCCGCAGCGGAGGCACCGAAAACGGCACCACGTTGAGCCGGTAAAACAAGTCCTCGCGGAAGTTACCCTTGGCAATCTCTTCTCCAAGATCCTTGTTGGTCGCCGCAATCAGCCGCACATCGACGCGTAGCGGCTGCGTGCCGCCCACCGGCGTAAACAGTTGATCGTCCAGCGCACTCAATACCTTGGCCTGTGTTTTCAGGCTCATGTCGCCCACTTCGTCCAGAAAAAGTGTGCCGCCGTCGGCCCGCTCCAGCGTCCCACGCTGCTCCGGAGGTCCGCCCGGCTGCGCGCCATGCCGATAGCCAAACAGTTCCGCCTCAATGTGTGCCTCGGGAATGGCGGCGCAGTTGAGCTCCACAAACACCCGATCCCGGCGCAGGCTCTCCGCGTGAATCGACCGCGCAATCAATTCTTTACCGGTGCCCGACTCGCCATAGATCAGCACCCGTCCGTTGGTCGGCGCCATGAGACGGATCTGCTGCCGCAGCGCTTTCAGCGGAACACTGTCGCCGGTCAGCACCGACGAAACACTGAACTGCCGCTTGAACTCCAGGTTCTCCGTCCGCAACCGCCGCGCCTCGACCGCGTTCTTGAGCACGATCAGCGTGCGATCGATCGACAGCGGCTTCTCCAGGAAGTCATAAGCGCCCAGCTTGGTAGCCTTGACCGCCGTCTCAATCGTCCCGTGGCCGCTGATGATCACCACCTCCGGCCGCCGTTCCCGCGCCAATCCGTGTATCTCGCTGAGAACACTCAGCCCATCGCGATCCGGCAGCCAGATGTCGAGCAGCACCGCGTCGTAGGGTGCGTCCTCGATCAGCACCAGGGCCTCGGCCGCCGTCGCCGCCGTAGCTACGCCGTAGCCCTCTTCGCGCAAGATCTCTTCGAGCGATGAACGTATCTCCGCTTCGTCGTCTACCACCAGGATGTGGTTCATGAGTGCAGTTCCTTCACGGTTTCAGCGGCTTCGATCTCATTCGTTTGCTGCGCGTCTAAAATGACAGGCTCCATCAGCGGCACCCTTACCAGGAACCGCGCTCCTTTGGGACTATTGCTCTCGGCGCGAATCGAGCCGCCATGTTCCTGCACAATCTTGGCTGCAATCGACAATCCCAGCCCCGTTCCCCGCTGTTTGGTCGAATAAAACGGCAAAAACAACCGCTCGCGTATCTCATCGGTGAGTCCATGTCCGGTGTCAGAAACCGATACTTCGACGGCCGTCCCGTCCTCACTTAACGAGCTTCTCACGGCCAATACCCGCAACAGGCTGCCCTGCATCGCCTCCGATGCATTGTCGATGAGGTTAGCCAGCGCCCGGCGAATCGCCTCAGGATCGGCCAGCACCGGGGGCAAGCCCGGCTCCAGGTTTCGCTGCAATGTGATTCCGTTTAGCCTACCTGCAAAGAGCGCCAGCGCTTCCTCGGCCACTTTATTCATATCGCAGGCGCGCGGCTGCGATGCGGGAAACTGCGCCAGGGCAGAGAACTGATCGACCAGCGTGCGTAGGGTGCCCACGCACCCCAGAATGACCTCGCTGCATTTGCGAATAACGTTGGGCGAATCGGCCTGGCCGCGATCGAGGTGCTTGCCAATTCGCTCCGCTGAAAGCGCAATCGGCGTAAGCGGATTCTTGATTTCGTGAGCCACACGCTGCGCCACTTCCTTCCATGCCAATTGCCGCTGGGCGCGCAGCAACTCCGTCGTGTCTTCGATCACCAGCACGGTTCCCTGTTTGCCATGAGCCAGATCAAGACGCGCGCTGGTCACAGCCAGGTGCACGGTGCGCCCTCGCGCATGTAGTTCGATCTCAGTGGATGCCGCCCCCATGCGCTGACCGCGTCGAATGACCGCCGCCAACTCCTCGGCACATTCGACCGGCAAGACTGTTTCAATTCGTTCGCCGCGCATCTCCGCATCTTCGCGCTGCCCCATTAGCACCGCGAAAGCGCGATTGGCCTGTAAAATGGCTCCCCCGCCATCGAGCGTCACCACGCCGCTGGGGATGGTTTCAACAATCGTTTCCAACTCGCGACGGCGCTCTTCGATAGCCTGATTGGCGGCCGTAAGCTGTGCTGAAGACGTCTCGGCAAGTTGCCTGCTGGTTTCAAGATCGGCAGCCATGTGATTGAATGAGCGCACCAACTCACCCATTTCGCCGGTCGCGACCAGTTCGACGCGCTCCTCATATTTGCCGTCGGCAATCTCGTCCATGGCATCGGCCAGCGCTGCTACCGGGCGCGTAATCTGCTTGGACAAAAACATTGCCAGCCATACGCTTGAAAAGAAAACAAACGTCGTAATGAACAACAGCATCAGCAACAGAGTGTTGCGAACCTGGTGACGCGAACGAAACAGCCGCCAATATTCGGCCGCGCCCGAGCGTATACGCACCACGGTCTGGCCAAGCCCCTGCGGCATAGGCAATGCCACAACCACCACCTTGCCCGATGCCGTGGCCGACATGCCGAGCGCGTATTCCTGTCCTCCAACTTCAAGCACCGGCTCGTCACTGCGTTGCGCCGCGGTCAACAGATCGGCGGAAAACTTGCCGAACAGCGGAACCGCGTTTCCTGGTCCGCCTTCGTTCAGCCAGGGATGCAGGCTCGCATGGCTTGACTCAGGCGGAGCTTGAAAGCTGGTCAACAACTTCAAGTCCTTCCCGTACACCACCACGAAGCCGCCCGCTAACGTAATGCGATGCGCAACAAGTTCCTCCTGCAGCGCAGGCAGTTCGTGATCCGGACTTCCGGAAGCAGTGATGGATTCTGCTTCAACACGCGCATTATTGCTGACGTAGTGGGCCAATTCCAGCACGACCCGCGTCGAATCCTCGCGCAACTCTGAAGTGGGCTGCGAGAACCACCGGTCAAGCGATCGGTTGATCAATTGAAAACTGAATAGAAACATGAAGACCGCGGGAGCCAGCGCAATGAGCACCGCGCCCAGCACCATTCGAGTCCGCAGTCGCGCACCCAATGCGCTGCTGCTCTGGTCTGCATAGAGTTTGAGAATATTCCTCAACAGCAGCATCAGAAGGACGATAAGCAGCAGAAACAGCAGGACCGTGAGCCCGGTAAACACCAGGGTCTCGCCCGATGTTTCAGGATTGAGGAAGCTCACGTTGGACGTATTGAAGGCCTGAAGACCGCCGAGCAGCGCAAAAAACAATAGCACGGCGATCCCCAACAGGACCACCGCGCGCAACCGGGGATTGCCCTTGAAGAACATGGGGCGATTATAGTGCGAGCCTGCCTTGTCTGGTCAGTCTCGACGCTTCGGCTGGCAGCGGATTCGGTCGACGAACCAACCTCGCTGGAGTCTCTCCCGCGAGGTTGGTTCGAGTTAAGCCGTGGTCGATGAGTCTAGGCGATTACGCTGGCAGGTGCGGTCCAGGCGCGCTTCTGGCTCTCCGCCACGCCTTGATGCGTCAGCGTGCCCAGCCAGGTATTCAGCCCCTCGGCGAGACCGGCGTCCTGCTTGAGCGCTTCACGCGCACCCAGGTTGGCCAGTTTCATCAAGTAAGGGAACGTGGCATTGGTGAGCGCCAGCGTCGAGGTGTGCGGCACCGCGCCCGGCATATTGGTGACGCAATAGTGAACCACGCCATCCACCACATAGCTGGGATCGGAGTGCGATGTGGGCCGCGCCGTTTCGATGCATCCACCCTGATCGATTGCCACGTCCACAATCACAGAGCCCGTCTTCATGTGCGACACCATAGCCTTCGTCACAACCTTGGGTGCCGTCGTGCCAGGGATCAGCACGCCCCCAATCACCAGATCAGCCTCGCGGGTCGCGTGCGCCACGTTATAGCTGTTCGAAGCAAGCGTATAAACGCGTCCGCCAAATATATCGTCGATCTCGCGCAGTCGGTTCAGATTCAGATCGACCAGCGTTACTTTGGCGCCAAAGCCCAATGCCACTTTGGCTGCGTTTGTGCCGACAACGCCGCCTCCGATAATCGTCACGTGAGCCGGCGGAACGCCTGGAACGCCGCCCAGCAGAATGCCACGGCCACCGCGTTCCTTTTCGAGATAAGCAGCGCCTACCTGCACGCTCATCCTGCCTGCCACTTCGCTCATCGGCGTTAGCAACGGCAGAGTATTCTGGCGGTCGCGCACCGTCTCGTAAGCAATGCCAATAACCTTTGACTCGAGTAGTTTGTTGGTCAGCTCAACCACCGGGGCCAAATGTAGGTAGGTAAACAGCACCAACCCTTCGCGGAAATAAGCATATTCCTTTTCCACCGGCTCCTTGACCTTGACCACCATGTCTGACTTGCCCCATACGTTGCCAGGGTCGCCTACGATCTCGCCGCCGGCATCCTGATACTCCGCGTCTGGAAATCCGGATTGTGTGCCGGCATGGGTCTCTACCAATACGGTGTGACCCGCTTCAGTCAGCGCCTTCACGGCCGCTGGAGTGACGCCCACACGGGCCTCATGGTCCTTGATTTCTTTCGGAACGCCAATGATCATCGATCTTGCTCCTGTCATGGTTGGATGCTTATGGAATGAGAAAGCGTCGCTGAAAGCCGCCGCGCCGGACGGGTTATGGGAGGGCTGAGGATCCGGCGCTGATCTGATTCGGCTTCCAACTGAAAAGATCCTAAAGCGCCGGCGGCTTTCAATGTGTGCAAATTTCGTGATAAACATTCTGAATGGGAACAAAACGTGATCGAAATGCTGCTTCTGCGCAAGAATCATCCAAGCATTGGCCAATTGGTGCCGTAGATTCGGCTTTGGATGACCTGGACGCTTCGATTCTGCGTTATATCGAGCGCCACGGCCGCGCCACCAATTACGAGGTTGGAGAAGAAGTCGGGCTGTCGGCCTCAGCGGCTTCGCGTCGCATTCAGGCACTCGAAGCGATGGGCGCCATTCGCGGCTATCGAGCGCTCATCAACGATCGCCTGCTGGGAAAGCAGATGACGGTTTTTGTGCGCGTCACGCTTGAGAAGCAATCCGCCTCCGTGCTCGGTGCATTCGAAAACGCGGTGCGGCACACGCGCGAGATTGTAAGCTGCCACCTCATGGCCGGTCAGTACGATTACATGCTGATCGCTCGTGTCGCCGACATCGACGACTACGGCCGCCTGCACCAGAACGAGCTTTCACGCCTGCCCGGCGTCACACGGCTTGAAACCAGCTTCGCGTTGAGAGATGTACTTGAGGGGCCGAGGCACTGATTGAAGTTACTTCATGCTGCGACCGGGACTGGGAATGATTCTCATATTGTTGTATGCGGCCCGTTGCCGGTGCGGTACCCTTGAAAACACAAAACACACTTTGCGACCGTAGTCTCAGGTCGCATATCCGGCAATTCCGCATTCCTCGTTGCAAACGCTTTTTCTGCTGTGCCGACCCTCAAGGAGATCTGATGCTCTCGCCTGCGCCGCGCCTTCGTGCTTACGTTTCCTGTTTCGCTGCTTGCCTTTTTGCTTTAACGACTTCTTCCGCGTCAGCTCAAGTGCCGACGCCGGTTTCGGTCCTCGGCCACAATCCCGGCGACGACTTCTATCTTGCCGACTATAGCGACACGATTCGCTACTTCCACGCGGCAGCCGCAGCCTCCGATCGCATCAAGATGTTCACGGTTGGCAAAACCACGCGCGGGCAAGACATCGAAATCGCGGTGATCTCGTCTCCGCAAAATTTGGCCCGGCTCGATGAATACAAGAAGATCGCCGGCCGACTTGCCAACGCCACTGACCTTACCGACGAATCGGCGCGGGAGTTAGCCAGAAACTCAAAAGTGATTGTTCACATCGACGGAGGTCTGCACGCCTCTGAAGTCGCAGGACCGCAGCACACAATCGCGCTGGCGTATAAGCTGCTCTCGGCGAAAGACGACCCGCAAGTCGACGCCATTCTCGATCAGGTGATTCTCGTCCTATGGCCGACGCTCAATCCTGATGGCCAAGATATGGTGGTGCACTGGTATCGGCAAAATCTCGGCACTAAGTACGAAGTTAGTCCGCTGCCATGGCTCTATCAAGAATATGTAGGTCACGATAACAACCGTGACGGATTCATGCTCAACATGAAGGAAGAGCAAGTGGTGGTCAAGGCGCAGCTCGACTACAGCCCAGTGATCTTCTATTGCCAGCATCAGACCGCACCCTTCCCGGCGCGCATCTGGATACCGCCCTTCTCCGATCCTATTTCGAGTAACATCAGCCCCTATGTGCGAAGCTGGCTCAACGTGGTCGGAACTAACATGGCCGCCTATCTGAATGCCCATAACATGCCAGGCTCTATCTCCGAGTCACGCTTCGATAACTGGTATGCGGGCTTTACTGACTGGGCTCACGTGTTTCGCAACGAGATATCGTTCTTTACGGAGACGGCACTTTACGGATATGCCACTCCTCACTTCTATACCGTTGACGAATTTCCCAAGAGTTATCAGGACCTGCGCGCCCTCACCATGTACACCACGCCGTGGGAAGGCGGGTGGTGGCGCTTAAAAGACGCCGTCGACTATATGGTGGGCGGCTCTATGTCGGTGCTTGACCTGGCCGCAAAGAATCGCGAGACACTGCTATATAACCGCTACCAGGCTGCCCGCGATAACATCAATCACTTTCGCAAAGAGCCGCCCTTCGCTTACGTCATCAGCGACAAACAGACCGATACACCTGAGGCCGGGCTGTTGGCGCAGAAGATGATCGACAACGGGCTCGATGTCTACGCGACTAAAAGTGGTTTTCATGCGAATGGTGTGACTTATCCTTCGGGCTCATGGGTTATTCCCATGGATCAACCGTTCTCCGCGCTGGCCAAGGAGTTATTCGAGCGCCAAAAATATCCGGACGCACTTGAAAATGGAACTTCGAAAGCCATCGACCTGCCCTACGACGTGACGGGCTGGACGCTCTCGTTGCAAATGGGCGTTCATGTCGACGCTGTTACCGACCCTCTCGAGTCAGACCAGCGCGCACTGCTCACTAGGGTCGATTCGGTGCAGTTGCCGGAAGCGACCGTAGAAGGTACAGGCTCGATTTTTGCCATCAGCCACAAGGCGAACGCATCTTTTCAGTTGGTCAATGCAGCGCTCGAAGCCGGCGGCTCCGTCTCCCTCGCGCAAGATCCGGTGAAGACCGCCGAGGGCACGGAAGCGGGTGCATTTCTCATCAGCGGAGTAAGTCGCGCTACTCTGGCCGATCTAAGCAAGAAATACTCTGCGCCGGCGATAAGTGTGACTGCCCCCGCGCACACTTTGCCCATCAAGAAGGCGCGCATCGGCCTCTATCGCCCCTGGAATCCTTCTATCGACGAAGGATGGACACGTTGGATTCTTGAGAACTATGGATTCGCACCCAAGAGCTTGTACAACGCCGATGTGCGCGCGGCCGACCTTCTCAGTCGCTATGACATTATCGTGCTACCGGACCTTTCCGCGCGCCAGTTGATGGAGGGTTTTCAAGTTGGCATAGTGCCCGGCCAGTACGCAGGCGGCATCGGCCAGGACGGCCTCAACAACCTACGAGATTTTACGCGCGACGGCGGCACGCTGATCGCCCTCAACAAGACCGCGAACAGCCTGATTCCACTTATGTCTCTGCCCGTGCAAAATGTGATCGACGGTGCCAAGAGCGATAAGTTTTTTTGCTCTGGCGCGCTGTTACGAGTCGAGACCGAACACCCTGAGTTACCAGTCAACTATGGCTTGGCCGATGCGCCGGTAGTTATGTTCCAGGGTGGTCCTGCATTCCAGACGCTGCCCGGTTTCCACGGCGCGGTTCTCGCCCGTTACCCGAAGCAAACCAATCCGCTGGAGAGTGGATTGCTGCTTCATCCCGAGGCGATCGAAGGCAAGGCCGCAGCGATGGAATTGGCATACGGTCGTGGACGAATCGTGATGTATGGGTTCAAGCCGCAATTCCGCGGTCAGTCTCATGCGACTTATAAATATCTCTTCAATGAATTGTATGTTTTCGATCACCCATCGCTGCCTATCGAACCTGCTCCGGCGGGTCCCGTGAAGCCGGATGCTGCGGCTACAGCGATTGCGGCGCATAAGCCTGCTGCGCCCGATGACGACGATCCCGCCGACTGGCAATGATCGAAATAATGCTGCCGAAGCAGAGCTCGCTTCGGCAGCTAACAGCTAAGCCATCGTCTCGCGAGCATCCTTCCACAGATCGATGCCGGCATCCTGGGCATGGCTATCGATCAGGGCAAGCTCACTATCGGTGAATGCGAGATTATTAAGAGCGTCGAGCGAGTTATCCAGTTGCTCCACGTTGCGTGCGCCGATCAGTGCAGAAGTGACTCGCTTGTCACGCAGCACCCACGCGATTGCCATCTGCGCCAGCGACTGACCGCGCTGGCTGGCGATTTCGTTGAGCGCCCGCACGCGCTTCAGGTTTTCCTCGCTGAGGAAGTGTTTCAGCATTGACGAATTCTCCGCTGTGGCGCGCGTGTTCTCTGGAACGCCCTTCAAGTACTTATTCGTCAAGAGTCCTTGCGCCAGCGGAGAAAAAGCGATGCAGCCCACGCCAAGCTCATCGAGCGTCTGAAGCAAGCCCTTCTCAATCCATCGGTTCAGCAGCGAGTAAGACGGCTGATGAATCAGCAGCGGCACAGCCATGCTCTTCAATATTTCCGCAGCCTGGCGCGTACGTTCCGGGCTATAAGACGAGATACCTACATACAACGCCTTGCCTTGATGAACAGCGGTCGCCAGGGCTCCCATCGTCTCTTCAAGTGGTGCGTTGTCCCAAGGGCGATGCGCGTAGAAGATATCGACATACTCGAGCCCCATACGCTTCAGACTTTCATCGAGCGAGGCCAGCAGGTACTTACGAGAGCCGCCAATACCGTATGGCCCCGGCCACATATCCCATCCAGCCTTGGTTGAGATCACAAGCTCGTTACGCAGCCCACGAAAATCCTTGCGCAGTATCTCGCCAAAATTCTCTTCCGCTGAACCATACGGCGGTCCATAGTTATTGGCGAGATCGAAGTGTGTCACGCCGCGATCGAATGCGCGCCGAATCGTAGCGCGACCCGTTTCAAAGACATCGGCGCCACCAAAGTTCTGCCATAATCCCAGTGAAACAGGCGGAAGAACAAGGCCAGAGCGCCCGCAGCGTCGAAATTGAGCGCTGTTGTAGCGATCGGAATTTGGTTTGTAATTTGATTCCATGTTTACCTCGTACGCTTTCTCCAATTGCCTTCGCGCCGCTTCGCATGAGCAACGGCAACAATGAGGATGGTCTCATCCCTTTCCTGATAAATCACAGAATAGGGGAACGAGCCGAGTATTCGGCGGCGAGTATTCCTAGTATAAGGAGGATAAAGCTTGGGATTGGCAAGTATTCTGTCGAACGATCTCGCGATCTGATCCAGAAATGGTGCGGCGATTCGGATACCCTCTTGACGATATCGCTCGAAGGCTTCCTCGATCTCAAGCTGGGCATCCAAGTGGATGCGCAATTTGTTGCGCTTCATTGAGAGAGTCGTGCACGCAGCCGTGCTTCAAGCTCTTCCCACGAGCACGTCGACGCAATTCCTGAATCTATCTCGCTGACACGACGCTCCACCTCCGCAGTCCACTCGGCGTCGAGTTCTTCCGGCCCATCAATTAAGAGTCCATGGGCGACCCACTCTCGTTCGCTGGGGAGGAGTTGACGGGCTTCTTCGAAAATTTCGCCGGCGGTGCGAGGCATGCAATAATTGTAGCGCAAACCGAAGGGACTGGTTGTGGCCGGATGTTTTTTGGGAAAGGATCGAGCTTATGGGGCCTCTTGCTTCATTCATCGGGGACTTAGAGGAACAGCATCGCTGGAAACGGAGCCGACCGGCCTCCTGGTGGAATCTCTTTGTCCTCTGCCCGGTTCTGGCGGTCGTTGTATGGTGTTTCTACTCCGGCTACTCGAGATCGCAGGTTGCAAGTCGACAACACTTCGCGATCGGGCTGGTCGATACTCATGACCCGTCGAACCATGACCGTTATGGATACACCTTTTCCGTTGGCAAACAGAAATTTAAAGGATGGGCCTACCCCGCCAGTTACCGAGACTTCCATTTGGGTGAGTCGATTACTGTGTACTATGACCCGAGCGACCCAGACACGAATTCCCCGTCCGATTTTCACGAGATCAACACAGGCACTTCGCTGATTCTTTCATGGTGCCTCCTGGTTGCGGCGGGGATTCCGTTGTCCATATTTCTCCAGAGGCGCGTTGTAAAGAGGGCAGAGGCGAAGTGTCCTTCAGGCTGACGGACCCCTGAGGCCGTCAACCGGAAGACAAAGGTCACTTACTCTGCGTTATCAATCTGCGCCCGCTGTAACTTATCGGAGTAGTCCACATACACGGCTTTCCACGTTGTATAGAAATCGATAGCCTGCGAACCCTCGCGATGTCCGTTGCCCGTCTGCTTGACGCCGCCAAACGGCAAATGAACTTCGGCTCCGATCGTCGGTGCATTGATATAGGTGATGCCCGCTTCGAGATCGCGCATGGCGGTGAATGCCTTGTTGACGTCCTTCGTATAGAGCGCGGTCGAAAGCCCGTAATCAATGGAGTTGGCAATTTCAATCGCTTGTTCAAACGTATCGAACTCAATCAGACTCACGACCGGCCCGAATACTTCTTCGCGCGCGATTCGCATCTCCGGTCTGACTCCGCCAAATACCGTCGGCGCAAAAAAAGTTCCCGTTCCATAGGGTCCTTCGGCCAGCCGCACTCCACCTGCAAGTAACTCGGCGCCTTCGGCCTTCGCTATCTCGACATATTTCGCAGAGGTCTCAATCTGCTGCGCATTCACTTGCGGACCAACCTCCGTCGCATCATCAAGCCCGCTGCCCACGCGTAGCTTCTTCACGCGTTCAACCAACTTGGCCGTAAACTTGGCCGCGATACCGCGTTGCAACAGGATGCGACTGGTGGCTGTGCAACGCTGTCCGGTGGTGCCAAAAGCTCCCCACAGCGCTCCGTCGAGGGCCAGTTCGAGATTGGCATCATCGAGCACGATCTGCGCATTTTTCCCGCCCATCTCGAGCGAAACCGGTTTGAAGTTAGCCGCAGCCCGCTGCGCCACCAGCGACCCAATCTCGCTCGACCCCGTAAAGCTGATCGCGCGCACATCCTTATGCTCGACCAAGGGAGCCCCGGCATCGGGCCCAAACCCGGCCACGATATTCACGACGCCCGGCGGCAGCCCGGCATCGATCAGCGTCTGGACCAGGTTGTAAGTCGAGAGCGGTGTGTCTTCCGCTGGTTTAATGACGCATGTGTTGCCCGAGACCAGGGCGGGAAACAACTTCCAACTCGGAATCGCCATGGGGAAATTCCACGGCGTGATCATGCCGACCACGCCGACCGGCATCCGCACGCTCATGGCAAATTTGTTCTGCAATTCCGACGGAGTGGTGTGCCCGAACAAACGTCGGCCCTCGCCGGCCACATAAAATGCCTCGTCAATTGCTTCCTGCACATCCCCGCGCGTCTCGGCCAGCACCTTGCCCATTTCGCGGGTCATGGCGCGAGCGTAGGGCTCCTTCCGCTCCTGCAACAGTTGGCCGGCGCGATAGAGAATCTCAGCCCGCTTGGGCGCCGGCACCAACCGCCAGGTCGCGAATGCCTTTTTCGCTGCCGCAACGGCCAGCGCTACATCTGCGGCAGTCGACGCAGGGAACTCTCCGATCACGTCGGAATGGTCTGCAGGATTCAAATTCAGGAAGGTCTTGCCAGCCTTGGACGGAAGCCATTCGCCGCCGATCAAGTTCGAATAAATGGGGTGCGCCATAGAAACCTCGTGATGAAATGCCGATATGGAACGTGATTGAGCGACTGTCCTGTTTTGGTTCAGCCGCACTAGGGTAACGTATTAATTCGCCACATAGTCCCAGTCAGGGTTATGCTTACGTTAACGGCAAATATAAGAGTTTACCGCACTGACACTCCATATCGCCCGCGGCGCATGCATGTCGTACGGCTTACTCTCGCTGGACGTACAATAGAATTTTGAGGTAGAACCAAGCTCCCAATGTCAATGAATGGCTATCCAACGCGCTCAACGCGCTCGCACGGTCTACGCTCGCTTTTCAGCATGTTTTCGAGCGACTTGGCCATTGATCTCGGTACCGCGAATACGCTGGTCTATGCGGCCGGTAAAGGTATCGTCGTCAATGAGCCCTCCATTGTTGCTATCAATAAGAACACCGGCGAAGTGGAAGCCGTAGGCAAAGAGGCCAAGGAAATGCTGGGCCGAACGCCCGGCAACATTGTGGCCATCAAACCTATGAAGGACGGCGTCATCGCCGACTTCAAGGTGACTGAGAAAATGTTGAACTACTTCATTCAGAAGGCCCACAACCGCAAGATGCTGGTTCATCCGCGCATTGTGATCGGTGTTCCTTCTGAGATTACGCAGGTGGAAAAGCGAGCGGTCGAAGACTCGGCCTATCGCGCCAAGGCCAGCGAAGTTTACCTGGTCGAGCAGGCCATGGTGGCCGCCATCGGCGCCGGGCTGCCCATCACCGAGCCATCTGGAAACATGGTTGTCGACATCGGCGGCGGCACCACCGATATCGCCGTCATCTCGCTGTCGGGAATCGTCTATTCGCGCTCCGTGCGCATGGCCGGCAACCAGATGGACGAGGCCATCACCAATTACCTCAAGCGCAAATACAACCTGCTGATCGGCGAGCGCACGGCCGAGCACATCAAGATGGAAATTGGTTCGGCTTTCCCGCTGGATAAGCCCATCAATATTGAGATCAAGGGCCGCAACTTGATCGAAGGCGTTCCCAAGACCATCACCATCGACGACAGCGAAATCCGCGAAGCCCTCGGCGAGTGTATCGCGGTCATCATGAACGCCATTCGAGTGGCCTTGGAACGTACGCCGCCGGAGTTGTCTGCTGATATCAGCGATCGCGGTATCGTGCTGACCGGCGGAGGAGCGCTGATCAAGAATCTCGACAAGCGCATTCGCGAGGAAACCGGTTTGCCGGTCTCTGTAGCAGACGATCCGCTCGCATCAGTGGTGCTGGGCACGGGCAAAATGCTTTCCGACTTCCGCCTGCTGCGCAAGATCAAGATCGATTAACGAGGGATCAGGGGTCAGGGGCTCCCCGGTCTCTATACGGCTAGCTGGAGCAATCCGAAATATCCGGCTTCTGCTGTCAGTGCGCTCACTGCGTTTTGGGCCGTGGTCAAGAATTAACGCGGATCAAGGCTCCTGATCCCTGAACTCTGATCCCTGAACCCTGGCTTTTATGGAATCGCTCTTCGTCCGCTATCGAAATTTACTCGTGCTGCTGGTCCTGCTGGTGGCGCAGATCGTCGGCTTGGCCACGCAAGTGCGCCGGACTGATTCCGGTCGTATGGGCTTTGATCCGGGCGACGGTTCCGGTGTGCGCTTGTTGCGCCTATGGGCCAATGCCGTGGTCTCGCCTCCGGAACGAGCCGTCGAGGGCAGTAAAACCGGGATGGCTGGCTTCTGGCAGAATTACTTCGATCTGCGCAATGTGCGCAAGCAGAATAAGGACCTGCAGGACACTATTGATCGGCTGAGGCTGGAACAGGCTGCGCTGCTTGAAGATGCGCGCCAGGGTCAGCGCCTGCAAGGGCTGATGAACTTCCAGCAAAAATACATTTATTCGACGGTAGCGGCACAGGTGATCGGCTCGAGCGGCTCCGACCAGTCGCGTGTTTTCTACCTGGATAAGGGCAAAGATGCGGGCCTTGCCGTCGACATGGCAGTCATTACCGCCGACGGGATTGTCGGCAAGATTCGCGACGTTTTCCCCCATTCCTCCCAGGTGCTGGCCATCAACGACCAGTCGAGTGGAGCCGGCGTGATTCTTGAAACTAACCGGATTCGTGGAATTCTGCGCGGCAACGCGGAGGGTGAAGCGCAGATCGTCGGCATCCTGGCCGACCAGCGCATTCAACCGGGCGAGAAAGTCCTTACTGCAGGCGGCGACCAGATTTTTCCGCGAGGCTTGCCCGTGGGCGTGGTCGAGAAAGTGGTTCGCGATCCCGACCGCGACGCATTCATCGACATCATTATTAAACCTGCCGCGCACATTGACCGGCTTGACGAAGTGTTAGTGATCACCGCAACGCAGCCGCGTTTCTCGAACCAGCAGCAACAGGACATCTCCACCAGCGAAAATCTCAAAGGAGCTGAAGCCGCGGAGGCTCTCGAAAAGAAAAAAGCGGCGGAGATTATGGCCGAGCGTTTGCCTGGCCTCATCGATCCCAACCTCCCTGCCGACCAGCAGCCTTTGCATGAAACCTCCAACCCCAGTCCCGTGATCCGTCCGCCCTTGCCGCTGCATCCTGACCGCTTCACTCCCGGTGCCGCGGCGGGCAGTCCTGACTCGGGTGTGGCTCCGAGCGAATCCACGCCGGAAACGCCTGCATCCACTAAGCCTCGCTCCACCGAAAGCGGCTCGGGTAAGGCTCCGTCAAGTGCGTCTGCCACAGGCAAACCGCATGGAACGGGAACCGGCGACACCACCAGTTCTTCGACCTCTAAAGCCAAGCCCGCCACCCCGAGGCCACAGACAACAAAGCCTCAAACCAGCACGCCGCAGAGGAATCAATAATGCCCCTGCTCACGGCGAATACCCGGCGGGACCTTGAGGTACACCGCTATCCCGCTCCCGTCTATCTGCTGGTGCCCGTGGCTGCGCTGGTGCTCCAGGCTTTGCTGCCGCGGTTCATGGGCCGGTACGCCTGGTTCGATCTGCCCCTGGTGGTCACTGTCTATTTCGCACTCGGCCGCAGAAGTCCGATCCAGGGAACCTTCATGGGCGCGATTCTCGGCTTGTTTGAAGATGCTCTCACGCATCACGCCATTGGAATCAACGGGATCGCCAAAACCATCGCGGGCTATCTGGCAGCGTCCGTCGGCATTCGCATCGACGTACAAAACAACGCCATCCGGCTCCTCCTTAACTTCGCCCTTTCGCTCTTGTGCAGTGGTATTTATGTGTTCATCTATCGTGTTTTGCTTGGTATGGAGCTTGATTACAACTGGCTGAATGAGCTCTTCCGGGCACTCGGCAACTCGGCTGTAGCATTGATTCTTTTCCCCCTGCTGGACCGATGCCAGGTCCGGGATTAACTGGTCTGCCATCTTGGCAGGCTGCAAAAATGACCTGTTCCGGCGCTTCGCTTTCATCACACGCGAGACGTTGGTTGACGATAGAACTGTAGCTCTTAAGGCTCGAACGATTTAAACAAGTTGGCTCTATGCTGGAACCCGAGAACATGTACTCCGATCCCAATAGCCGCGGCGAGAAGTTGTCTTCCGTCAAATCCGCCACCGTCCAGTACGGCATCCTGTTGATGATGCTGGCCTTGGCGGCCGGATTATGGCGTCTTCAGGTCCTGGGCGCGGACAACTTCCGGGTGCTTGCCGAGCAAAACCGCATTCGTAAGGTGCCGGTGCTGGCGGCGCGCGGCAAGCTCTTCGATCGCGAAAACCGCCTGGTCGTCGACAACTATCCCTCGGTATCCTGCTTCCTGGTCCGCGAGCAGAATCGCAACGTCGACGCCGATTTGCCCCTGATTGCACAGGGATTAAACCTCGACCTTGAACAACTGAAGGCCACCCTCAAGCGTTTTCGAGCCGCCCCCGGCTATCAACCCATCCCCATCAAGCAGGACATTACTGCCGACGAACAAGCCTTCATCGAAGCTCACCGCAACGAGTTGCCGGAGCTTGAGACCATTGACGAAGAGCGCCGTCTCTACCCTCGCGACGGTTACGCCGCTCATCTCATCGGTTACGTCGGCGAAGTCAGTGAAGATGACCTCAACAATCCGCGTTACGCAGCTTACGAACCCGGCGATGTGGTTGGCAAAGCCGGCGTCGAGGAAACGTACGACGAGTTGCTGCGCGGTCAGGACGGCTCGCGGGATGTGATTGTCGACAGCCACGGCCGCGAGGTCGGCTACCTGAGGACCCAGCACGCCGTTCCTGGACAAGACCTCAAACTCACTATCGACAACGACTTGCAGCGCGCGGCGGAACTGGCCCTGGGAGACCGCAACGGCGCCATCGTGGCCATGGACCCGCGCAACGGTGAAATCCTGGCCATGGTGTCGCGGCCCAGCTTCGACCCCAACGCCTTCGCCATCAAGATCGGCCGCACCGACTGGAACAAGCTCATCACCGATCCCAACCATCCGTTGATGAATAAGACGATCCAGGCGCAGCTCGCTCCGGGATCCACGTTCAAGATCCTCATGTCGGTGGCCGGCCTGCAGGAAGGCATTGCCCAGAACTTGCGCGTCATGTGCAACGGTGGCGGCAACTTCTACGGTCACTTTTATCACTGCGATGAGCGGCACGGCATGGTCGACATTCACACCGCCATTCCCATGTCGTGCGACACGTACTATTACACCCTTGCCGACAAGCTGGGCATCGATCGTATCTCCAAGTACGCTGAGGAGTTCGGGTACGGGCAAAGAACCGGCATCGACCTTCCCGGCGAACAGCAGGGTCTCATGCCTTCTGAGCAGTGGGTGATGAAGAACTACCACCGCAAGTGGTACGCCGGTGAGACCATCTCCGTCGGTATCGGCCAGGGCGCTATTGAGGCGACACCCATACAGCTCGCACGCGTCATCGGCGGCATCGCCTCAGGTGGCCATATGGTTCGCCCGCATACTGTATTTCCCGACCAACTCCCGCTTGACTTCCGCAAGGCGCTCGTTGAAAGCTTTCCCGGTTCTGGCGATGCGTATATTCCGATCGACCCTGAGAACTGGATGACGATCACGGATGGAATGTACCAGGTGACCCAGCCCGGCCTCTACCACACTGCGGGGCAGGAAGGCTTGCCTGGCATCGACTTTGGAGGCAAAACCGGCACTGCGCAAGTGGTTGGACACGACACCAAGGTTGCCAAATCCCATGCCACTCTGCCTAACGTCTGGTTTGTCGGCATCACGCCGCGCCGGAACCCGGAACTCGTGGTGGCCGTACTGTGGCAGAACGGCAGTTTCAGCTACTATCCCGCTCGCATCGGCGCCAGGATCGTGTCGGCCTACGTCGAAAAGCAGCGCCGCCTGGCCAATAACTTGTTGCCCGTCAAGGCCCCCGCTCAACCACCCAATGCTCCACCACAACCTGCCAAGGCGGCGGCGGAAATTGGCGCCGTCTGGTCCGTGCCAGCTCCTGGCAACGCAGGGAAGGATCGGAAACAGGCTGGCGAGACGGCTCATATCGAGGGCGGCCACTTTTTTGTGGATGCGAAAGGCAACATCATTCCCCCTCTGCCAGACTCCCATGCCGCGCCCAAGCTCAATCCGGCGGCTGTTACGAGCGTTTCGGTCACACCAGCGAGAACCGGAGGAGAACCACCCCATCAAAAACCTGCACGCCCATCCCAAATAGGCGCAGCCATCCCCATGCGTCGCTGGACGGCCCAATGACCGCCATGCGCCGGTTCCTGAGCTTCCGCGACTTCGATTGGGGCCTGCTCCTGATGGTTCTGGCCCTTTGCACCATCTCCGTCTTTGAGATCTACTCGGCGACCCTTCATACCAAGTACATCGGTTTTCACACCAAACAGGTCTTCTGGATCGTCGGCGGCTTAATTGCCATGTTTATCTTTGCCAAAATTGACTACCACAAGCTAATCGATTTCATTCCCTGGGCTTACGGGGTTTGCGTCGTCGCTCTTTTGGCGGTCCTGGTGGTGGGTCAGAAGGTGCTCGGCGCACGCCGCTGGATACGTCTCGGACCGATCCACTTTCAGCCGTCCGAGTGGGTGAAGCTGGTGCTGATCATTGCCGTGGCCCGTTACTTCGCCAACTTGGGCGGCCGCAGTCTCACCTGGAGAGACATCTTCAAGGCCTTCGCCTTGGTCGGCGTCCCCATGCTCTTCGTCCTGAAACAGCCCGATTTGGGTACCACGCTAACCTATACACCGGTCCTGGTCGCCGGACTGTTTCTAGGCGGCATCAACCTCCGTCAAGGGTTGATTCTGATCACTGCCGGCCTCGTTCTGGTGGGTGGAGTGTGGTCCAGCGGCAAGCTGCTTAAACCCTATCAAAAGGCACGTTTGACCAGCTTTATTAATCCCGACAACGACCCCAGGGGGGCCGGTTACCAACTTCTGCAATCGAAAATTGCGGTCGGTTCTGGCGGCATCTGGGGCAAGGGCGCAGCCAAAGGCACACAGACCCAGGGAGACTTCCTGCCTATTCCCCACGCCGACTTCATCTTCGCCGCTTTTTGCGAAGAACACGGCTTCGTGGGCGCGATTTTTGTGCTGCTGCTATACTTCTTCGTATTGATGCGTTTGATTCAAAACGCTCAAACAGCCGCAGACCTGCCCGGCTCCCTCATTATCATGGGAATCGTGGCTGTGTTGACCTTTCAGATTGCGGTCAACGTGGGCATGGTCATAGGCTTTATGCCGGTAACCGGAATCCCTTTACCGTTAATGAGTTACGGCGGATCTTCGGTTTTGTTTACCTTCCTGGCGCTAGGCGTGGCGATGAATGTCCGCATGCGCCGGTTCGTAAACTGAATAGAATCATCGGGTTTTACTCCAGCAGCGCCGGTATCGTCCGGCAAGCTGGAGAAGGTTATATCAATCAATACGCCGGCACAGGTTTCCGAGAGGGAGTCCCGAGCCCGGCAGGATTGGGTTCATGAGCACGCAGAAACGGGAAAACCGTTGGCAGCGTATGAGTTGCACGGAGCGCGCGGGGGGATGGGTACTTCCCAGACCCGCCCATTTTGCGCGGTACGTCCGTTCAGTTGCCAGCGGTGGAACGGCCCCGCTCTTGTCGATCTTCTGGTCGGCATGGGCTTGGTTGGCCACAAAATTTCTGCAATCGGATCGTCCTATTAGACTGCTCGTTCAGCCAGTTTTAAAGGCTAACCACCGTGGCTCGCCGCCCCCTCTTGGGGCTGGTCGCCGCGCGGCCCTCGGCACACAAGCGTCTCCCCGGTCGTCCCTTCCGCACATTCCCTTTCTTTCCGGCTTCGCGCACCTCTATCCAACCGTGCCGCAGGCCCCGGACGGCCTAAGCCGCCGGGCGGAAAGGTACGATGGCAAAAGAGATTTGTATTTCCTCAACGCCGCATGAGACGCGGCTTGCGATTCTTGAAGACGATCAACTCGCGGAGATTTATTACGAGCGCGAAAACGAATACACCCTGGCAGGGTCGATCTACAACGGGCGTGTCACGCGCGTGCTTCCTGGCATGCAGTCCGCCTTTGTGGACCTCGGCCTGGAACGCGACGCATTCCTTTATGTAACTGATTTTCTGGAGCTTGAAGACCCCGAAGAGTCCGACGAACTGGAAAAGGCGGCGGCCAGCGGAGGCAACCAGGCGCCTCGCGAGATTCGCCACACCAGCGGTCAGAGTGGACGTGGCGAAGAGCGCCCTCAACGTTCCGAGCAAAAACCAGAGCAGAAGCCCGAGCAACGCCAAGGGCGGACCGAGCAGGTCCAGCCGGCCCGTGAAGCGGCCCGCGAATCAAGTCGCGACCGTAGGTCGACGCTTGAGGCTGGAACCGAAACGGTGCAGTCGGTGTTCACTGCCCCGGGTATTCCCGCTCCCTCCGATCAGGATTCTGAAGCAGATAGCCCCTCAGCTCCTGGCGAAAAGCGCTGGCGTGGTCGCCGTCGCCGGCGCGGAGGCCGTGGCGCTGCCCAACCCGTTTCCGACCCCGTTGAGACCGAAGCGTCCGCCGAGGCTTTCCTCGAGCCCGCTCGAATCGAAACGGAAGTAGCTCCGCAAATTCATGCATCTGCCGGTTCTCCGGTTGAGCGCACGCCCTCAAGTGCCTGGCCGGCAGCGCAGCGTTCACCGCGCGTCGAGTCGGTCCCGGCGCCCTTCGTTTTGCCCGGTGAATCGCTGTCAAAGTATGGCGGTGAAACCGCGGCCGAGACGCCCAAAGCCGCTGCACCACCACGCCCGACTGGCTCCTTTAAACCCTCTACGATGATCGATGTTCCTCTGGAATGGGACGGCAGCGGTCTCTTGCCTGGTGAATCGATCTCGAAGCATCGGGGGCGTTTGCCCGAGCCCTCCGTTCACATCGATGCGGAACCGCAGGGCGTATTCGCCGATGCTCCGCTGGCTGTCGTCGAAGAAGAAATCTACGACGAAGAGACGCTCGAATATGCTCCTCCTTCCGAATCCTCCGAAATCGACGAGTCGGTCGAGACCACCGGAATCGCTCCCGAAGATTACCTCGATACGGAGGAACTGGTAGAGGAGGAGCAACCCGAGGAGCAGCTTCCTGGTGCTTCTCCAGAGCCCGGCGAGCAATCGACCGCGGAGATTGAATCGGCGTCTTCTAATTTCGAAGAAGGCTCTGTGAATGACTCGGTTGCCGATCATGGCGATAGTCACGATCCCGCTATTTCGGAACATAGGGAATCAGGTTCTGTATCCCAGACGGAGACCGAAACCGATCGCGAGGCTTCTCACCACGTCGATCCCCTTCCGCCCAGTGGCTTCCGGCTATTCGGTTTTGGAGGGAAAAAGAAGACCGAAGAGCCAACCGAGAGACCGGAATTTCCCGCGCCTGTTTCGATTCCGGCAACTGTCACATCGGTCTCGGCGTTTGCTCCTGGAAATGGGCTTGTTGAAGAAGAGATCATAGAAGGCGAGGAATTCGAAACTCCACGTCATCACAAGTCAGACGAGCACGACCTCGACGAATACGAAGAGGAAGAGAAGCTTCATACACAGATTCGCTCTGGAGAACTGGGCGAAATGCTGCAGGAAGCGCACCTGGATCATCGAATTCAGTTGAATTTCGACGATAAACCAGGGGATGTTGACGGCGAAGACACGTTCGATATTGAAGATGAGGAAGAAGAACCGACCGATGCGCCTGCTAATGGCGCAGCCCCCGATACCGGCCAGGCTCGCCGGGAGCGTGGCGGACGCGGACGCCGTGGCGGTCGTACAGCCCAGACCGGCGGTCAGGGTAATCGCCGTGGCGGCCCGTCACGCCGTTCTGCTCAGACCTCTGACCTGCCTATTATCAGCGACTTACTGAAACCCGGTCAGGAGATCCTGGTTCAGATCGCCAAGGAACCGATCGCCAAAAAGGGCGCGCGTATTACCAGCCACATCGCCCTTCCCGGTCGTTTTCTAGTCTTTATGCCAACCGTCACGCACGTGGGTGTCAGCCGCAAAATTTCTTCGGACGAAGAGCGCCAACGACTTAAGCGGATTCTTACCAGCGAACGCGGCGAAGCTTCTGGAGGATTCATCGTCCGCACCGCCGCCGAAGGTGCATCAGAAGAAGAACTTAGGGCGGATTTGAGATTTTTGTTGCATTTGTGGGATGAGATCAAGCAGCGGTCGGAGGGGTCGAAGTCTCCGGCGTTGATTTATCACGACTTATCGCTGATTGAGCGGATACTTCGTGACCAGGTTAGCTCCAATTTCTCGTCAATTTGGGTCGATTCTGAGGCAGATTACGAGCGAATTGTGCGCTTTTTGAACCGTTTTTCGCCCACTTTAGTGCGCCGCGTGAAGCTCTATACCAAGGAGGTTCCGCTGTTTGAGCATTTCGGGATTCAGGACGAAATCTCGAAGGCGCTGCGTTCGAAGGTGTGGCTCAAGAGCGGCGGCTCGATTGTCATCAATCAGACGGAAGCGCTGGTGGCGATTGACATCAACACCGGCAAATTCGTGGGCAAGACGGCGCGTCTCGAAGACACGATCGTCAAGACCAACCTCGATGCTATCCCTGAGATTGTGCGGCAGATACGGCTACGCGACCTGGGCGGCATCATCATTATCGACTTCATCGACATGGATGAGCGGAAGAACCGGTTCAAGGTGATGGCGGCGCTCGAAGAAGCGCTCAAGAACGACCGCGCGCCGACCAAGGTCTTGCAGTTCAATGACTTCGGTCTGGTCGCGATCACTCGCAAGCGAGTCAAGCAGTCGCTCGAGCGAACGCTCAGCGTACCTTGCCCGACCTGCCAGGCGACGGGCATGGTCAAGAGCCCGACAACGGTCTGCAACGAGATTTATACCGAGTTGCGGAAGATGCGGAAGCATTTCGATAACGCCGATGTGCTGCTGCGGGTTAATCCGGAGACGGTCAAGGTGCTCAAGTCGAATAACGCTCGCTGGCTCACGGAGTTTGAAGAGCTGGTCGGCAAGAACATCCTGGTGAAGAGCGATGCCACGCTGCACCCGGAGCAGTTCGATATACAAGGGTAAATCCGGATGGAATCAGGGACGAAGACGTCTTCGTCCCTGATTGCAGACTCAGGCGACGAGAATTTCCCGTTTGACTTCGCTCCAAAATCCATACAAGAAACTTTTGCGCTTCATGAGCGTTCCAGCGATGGTGCATGGATTGAGTGCGAGGCTCGGACCGTGCGGGGGTGAGATTTATGCTATCCCACCCATCGGACCAAGAGCGTCCGATGGATGGGGCACCCAGCGTGTATTGAAGCCGGAGTTTGGACAATGCCTGGTCGAGATTCATGGGCGCCCGCCCTTCGCGAAGAACGCGAAGGATGGGGCGCCCGCAGATTACGGGCCGATCAAGGGTGGGCTGCCCGCCGAGTACAATTGGGGCGGCTAAATCACCGGGAATCCCTTGAAAGATAAAGCGATCGTCGCAAGATTGAAGGCGGCTCGGTATCCGCACCACGCAAAAGTGTGTTCCGTGATTTTGGCGGCGCTGAATGACGTTCTCGCGGCCATGGCCCAGGGCACAGGAGGTGTCTTCTTCCACGACGACAACGACCTGAAAGCCGGTTTCGATGCACTGGTTGGTCATCCGGAAAACTACACGCTGGCATTCGCACCGAGAGAGATGAAGCTGGACGGGAAGTTCCACGAGCTGAAGGTGACCTTCGCCGACAAGCGGAAGGGCTACACGATTCTTGGCCGCCGTGGGTACTTTGCCGTAGCCCCAGAAGCCGACACAGCCCCGCGCATGGACGCGAAGAATGAGACGAGCAATCGCCCAGGATTCGCCCCCGCCCACCCGGACTTCACTGCTGCTTCCGACGCCGGGCCTATCGCCCCCTCGAAAATTCTGCTGTGTTTTGACTGGCAGCGGTGCGGAAATCTATCAGCGCCTTCCTGGCTATCACGGCGAAATTGCCATCGATCCACGAGAGTCGACTTCCGTGAATACCACCTGTTCCGGTCAGAGTCGCGGATCATCACCGACGAAGAAGCCGGTCCGGCCGACAATGCGCCTCATGCCACTTCTCCGCAAGGCCCCAATTTTTGATCGCAGTTGAAGCCAGGGTTTGTTGGGGGTCATTGGGGAAGAACTTCGCGGAGGTGACTTCGGTCAACGCAACCTACGGGCGGGAATTGTGTCTAAGGGTTTAGCGGGAGCGGGCTGCGGTTTTCTTAGAGTGCGGTGAGGGTTAAGCACAAGGCCGCCAAAGAGATGCCGTTGGCACGACTCCTGGCCGTTTGTATGAGCACGAAGCACAAAAATTTCAAATTAAAGAGGTCTTGCCATGTTGTCTTTTCATCGGTCGTCGTCTGCGCTGCGTATTACCAACCGGGTCGCCTTCCTAGCAACTGCCGCATTGTTGGTAGCTGGTTTCGCACATGCACAGGCCGTACCCAGCGGCACTCACTCCGATCCCATAAACGCTAACGAATCGAGTTCGAACGACTCGCTGCTGCCGATGGCAGGGGATGGTGCCTTGCCGTCCGCTCCGGCAGAGGGCGCGGGCGGGCATGGACAATATGACAACCGCAGTGGCGGGGGACATCGTGGCATGTTCAGCCACCTGGCATTTGAGGCGGGCGGCGGGGCGAATGCGCCGACCGGGGATTCGTCTTCTTACATTACGTGGGGCGGCAATTTAACGGTGGGTGGCGGTCTTCACTTTTCGCACGGCGTGAGCCTGCTGGCGGAGTACCAGTTTATGGACGACAAACTGCCGGGCGCATTGATCGCGGAGACGGGCGCCACGGGTGGAAATGCGCACATCTGGTCGTTGACGCTGGCTCCGGTGATTGACCTTTTCCCTAAGCGGACCAACAGCGTGTATGTGACGGGCGGGGGCGGATTCTATCGCAAGGTGACCAACTTCACCGACCCTGAGCCGACGGAATATTGCACTTATTACTATTGCGGGATTGGATATGCAAACCAAGTGGTCGGTCACTTTTCGAGCAACCAGGGCGGGTGGAATATCGGTGCCGGCTATACGCATCGGCTGGGCGGCGTTTATGGCGATGGCAACATGAAGCTGTTTGCCGAGGCGCGGTATCTCGACATCGATACACCGGCGGCGGTGTCGTCGCCGAATGGGCTGGGAACGACAACGGTGGCTTCGGGGACCAAGGTGGTTCCGGTGACGCTGGGAGTTCGGTTCTAAGACAGCCGGTGAGTTGAAGGACATCCGATCCTCTCTGCTATTCGCGGAGAGGATCGGATGTTTTTGCGGGTGGGTAGCGATCGAAGGCGCTTAAAGAAGGCCGGTGATGCGGAGGCGCAGGAGGCCGCCGGCCATGACTCCCAGGGGAGAAATGGTGACTTGCGCTATCTGGAACCAGACGGGCTGACGGCCGCGCATCTGGAGCGCGCTTAGGGCGCCCAGAATCAGCACGACGACGGCGAGAGCCAGCACGTCGGCGAGGAAGTTTTCGCGGGCGGCCCAGGCAGTGATGTAGCCTCCGGCGGCTGCGGCTGCGAATGTGTAAGTCAGGCTAACCAATGCATAGGAGGGTGCGGGTCGACCCTCGCTGCGGGCCCAGGCTGGCGCTAGTTTGGTGAGGGCCGCGGTGACTGCGATGATTATCAGCGTCATGATGGCAAAGCCGGCCAGCAGCGCCAAGAATGCGTGCAGAGTCACCATGGCTTGGGCTCGGTTTGGGTGGGAGTGCCGACTTCGCCGCGGCCGATGCGGCGGAGGAACTGTCGCGCCAGTCGCGGCTCGCCTGGGTCGCTTTCACCATGAATCGAGCAGAGGTCGAGGAATTCATCGGCCAAGGCATCGCGCTCTTCAGATTGGGCGAGGATGGACTGGAGGGCGGCGGCTAACTCGCGTAGCTGGCTGGCTTCTGGCCAACTGTTCTCCTCGCCGCCTAGATGCTCGTGCTCGGCAAAAAGACCGCGTCGGCCTTGGGAACATTCCTCCAGGCAAGCGAGAAGCTGATCGCGAAAGGCTCCGATGAGGGGGTCGAGTTGTCCTGGTTCGATGGGGTCGTCGGTTTCCACGTTGCGCCTCATTTACTTCTGCGTCTTCATTGCGGCTTCGACTTCGTCGGCGGTGTGGGGTAGTGCGGCGACCAGGTCAATCAATTTGCCGTCGGCGCCGACCACAAAGACACACTCAATGCGGATGCCGATTTTCTCTTCGGGAATGTATACACCCGGCTCGATGGTGAAGACCATGCCCGGCTTGAGGACGGCGGGATAAATGGCGGGATCATGGACGCCGATGCCGACCATGTGGCCTAAACCGTGAATCCAATATTTGCCGAGAGGCTTGCCGTCGAGACTTTTGCCGTGGGTGTTGATGTAATTGTAGGCGGCGGTGTCGAGCGAATCAGGATCGCGGCGGTCGCGGTCGTTGATCTTGGATTTGCCGGAGACGAAGGCATCGATGGCGGCCTTTTGCGCGCCGAGGACGATGTCGTAGATTTCGCGCTGGCGAGGGGTGAAGTGGCCGTTGACGGGCACGGTTCGGGTGATGTCTGAGGCGTACATGGAATATTCGCAGGCGGCGTCGACGGTGACGATGTCGCCGTCCTGCATGGTGCGGGAGTTGTCGGCGTAGTGGAGGGTGGTCGAGTTGATGCCGGAGCCGACGATGGGGGCGTAGGAGGCTCTTTCGCAGCCGTTTTCGAGCCAGGAGGCGGTCATTTTACCGGCGATGGTGCGCTCGGTGAGGCCGGGCTTGACGGAACGCATCATGACGAGTTGGCCGGCGATCGAGGCGTCGGCGGCTTTCTTGAGCAAGTCGATTTCGCCGGCGTCTTTGACTTCGCGCAATTCTGTAATGGGCGCGGACACGTCGTGCGGAGTGGGCGGCCCGGTTGCGCCGAGGGTGGCTGCGGTGAATTCGAGGAGGGCTTTGGATTGGGTGGCGTTGGACTCGGTCCAGATTCTCGGCGATAGGCGGCGGTCGGCGGACATCATGCCGCTGAGCACTTTAGGAAGATCGGTCATGGATTCAACGGCATCGATGCCGGTAGCCTGGGCGGCGCCGGGAGTGGCCGCGTCAAGCTTGATGCCGGTGTATTTTTCCATGAGGAGATTGCGGGTGGGGAGGAAGAGGATTTCGGAGTAGGCGCGAGCGGGGGCTGGCGGGAGGACGGAGTTTGGTACGGCCTGGCCGGCGGGGGCTTCGGCGACGATCAAGAGGGCGGCGCCTGGCTCAGTCCAGCCAGTCAGATAGTAGAAGTCTTCGTCCTGGCGGTAGGGGTCGAAGTCGAGCAGGGGTTCTTCGGCGGCGAACAGGACGGCGACGCCACCTTGGAGCTTGGCGGCGAGCGCGACGCGGCGGGCGCGGTATACAGAGGCCGGCTGCTTTTCAAGGGAGTGGGCGAGGGGGGCGAGCGAGACGGCAACGAGAGCTGCCAAACCTGCGAAACGAAGGACCTTGTGCATGCATTTGAGCGTCGGCGACTGGAGAGGGATTGTCAAGCTTCGCTTGGGCTTGCGGAGTCGTCGGCGAAGGGCAACTGCGGCTGACCGATCCAAAAGCGATTGCTGCTGCGAGTGATCCATCCGGGCTGGTGTTTGTTGAGGCGCGCGGTCGCTTCATGGTAAGGGCCGACGTAGCGCACCGTCGAGGGAAGGCGGCGATAGATGCGGGGCAGCAGGCGCCTGGCGCGAATTACGGATTGCTGCTCATGTGCGCCGAATTCTAGCGAGAAATCATGTCTGAGGTGGTCGGGCAGCCACGACGCGGTGAGTGAGCGATACCAGTGTGGCGGGTGAATCCATGAACCCGCTCCAGCTAGCAGATTGTGCGCCATGGTGCGAGCTTTTTCGTTCACTCCGAGGGCGTTTGACTGCTCCATCTGGCGACAATAATTGAGGAATGCGGGCCAATCTTCGGGCAGTTCCGAGGTCGGGATTCCGAAAAGTGATGCCAGGGTTTTGCTGTCGGCGTAGTAGGCGGCTAGTTCGCTGGCGGTTAGGGGTGGAAGGACGCACTCGTAGGCGATTACAGCGCTTTCAATTAGTGTGGCGAAGACCCAACGGAGGGCGGCGACCTCGTTGGCTTCGTAGTGGGAACCGCGTTGATAGGCGGCAACGGTTTCCGGTAGTTCACCCTGAATGGTGGTGTGGAGTTTGTAGAGATGGCGGGCGGAGGCGAGGGCCTGATCGAGCGAGCCGAAGATCATGGTGAACACGATGCGGAAGGTGTTGTGAAAGCGAGAGATGGGCTTGACCATCAGGTTCGAATGGTCGACCAGCGCGGTTGCTACCCAGGGATGAGCGAGTTGGAGCAGGGCGGCTCGACCGGCGCCGAGAAATAGAGCCGACTCGCGATTGATTTTCCAACTGGCGGAAGTGGGGCCGAAGATGCCGTTCTTTGTGTCGATGGTACGAGTCTGGACGGCGGCAAGCAGTGCTTCGCTTTGCTCGGGGGAGACTAAGCAGTGTTGGCCGGTTTGGGGTGGGAAGTTCATCGGAGACGTCCGTTACTGATCCTGCGAGAAATGACATTGCTATCCCACGCATTTCCGCAAAAAGCGCGGAAATGGATGGGGCACCCGAATTTGTGGCTGGTGGGAAGAACGAGCAAAGGACAAGACCCCCGAATTTGTGACTGGGTGGGCGGAGCAACGGAAGAATGAGGCACTTGCGAACATCCTGAGGTGGGAAGTTCATCGCAGAAAGTGGCTAGTCCCGCGCAGCTTTGAGCATGGCGGCCAGGCTCAGGTCGACATCAGTTTTTGTGGTCGCCCAGGATGAAACGCTGATGCGCATGGCAGTTTGGCCTTGCCATACGGTCGAACCGCACCAGCAGGTTCCTTCCTGCTGCAGACGCTCGACTGTTCTCAGGGTCTTTTCGGGGGTTCCAAACGAGACGAGCACTTGGTTGATGACAACATCGTTCAGGATCTGGTATCCCGCAGCCTTGAGCCCTGCGGCGAACTTGCGAGCGTGGGTTGAGGTCCTCTCGACGATCTCGGCGATGCCCGATTGGCCCAACGAGCGAAGGCCGGCCCACAATTCCACTCCGCGGGCGCGTCGCGAAAGCTCAGGATTGTAATGCGATGGCTCGCGCTGTTCGCCGTGAACCAGGTAGGCAGCTTCAATCGACATGGCGGCGCGCAGGGTTTTGGGATCGCGAATCAAGGCCACGCCACAGTCATAACCGATGTTGGGCCATTTATGGGCATCGGTCGCCCAGGAGTCGGCCTGGTCGAAACCCTTGGTGTACTTGCGGTATTCGGGCGAAGCGGCGGCCCATAAACCGAATGCTCCATCGACATGAATCCAGGCACCGGCCGCACGCGCTGCCGGACAAATTGCTGCCGCCGGATCGAACGCGCCGGTATTCACGTTGCCGGCCTGGAGGCAGAGGATGGTGCGGTCATCGAGATGAGGTAAGGCGTCGGCGCGCATGCGGCCCTGGCTGTCGACCGGTACGCGGACCACACGATTGCGGCCGAAGCCGATCATTCCCAAAGCTTTAAGAACGGAGGAGTGGACTTCTTCTCCAATGACGACGGTGATGGGCGGAGCACCGAAGAGACCTTCGTTTTCGACATCCCAGCCGGCGCGCTCAAGGAGTGCATGACGAGCGGCGGCCAGGGACGCGAAATTGGCCATGGTTGCCCCGGTCACGAGGCCTCCGCCAGTGCCTTCGGGCAGGCCGAGAAGTTGGCGCACCCATTCGATGGCGGTATCTTCAAGAGCGGCCGCCACGGGGGACTGCACGCGCATGCCGGCGTTTTGATCCCACACGCATACCAGCCAGGCCGCCGCCATCGATGCCGGGACACTGCCGCCGACGACAAAGCCGAAGTTGCGTCCGCCGCTGTTAGCCAAAGTCGCTGGCGAGCCGTAATCGGTCAGCAGATGCAGCACCGCCTCGGGGCTCGTCGGTCCAGAAGGTAGGGGCCCGCATAAAGCCTTGAGGGCGGCGACAGCCTCTGGCGGGGGTGCGACGGAGCGGGAATTCACGCTCTCAAGGTAATCGACAGCATCGCGGGCAGCGTGTTTCAAAAGCGCGGCCCGGGCGGACGAGACGGAATCAGCCGACGGGTTTGGGTGCGAAGGAGCCACGGACATGGCTGAGTTTAGCATTGGCTTTGAATAGTGGGCTCGTGGACCGGACCGTCATTCACCGGATTGGCATTGAAGTTTTCAGCAAATTCGCCTATGCTAAGGATGCAGACGAATTTGTCCGCCTGGTTTGCCGTGGGTACGCCGGCTGGCGGAGAGATGAGTGGGCTTACAGCCCACTTTTTATTTGGCTTAAATTCACTGCAAAATGACCGCCTCAAGGCGGGGTTTGGTGCCGCGTTTTAGGCGGCTTTTTTGGAGAAAATGGCAGTAAAACTGGAAGAAATTCGGAGCGCGGCGCAAAGGGTGGCGACCTCCCATGGGCTCGATGTTGTGGAGATTGAATTCGTCGGACCAGCCAAGGAGCGCGTGCTGCGGGTGTTTCTCGAGAAGAACGCCGAGGGCCGCGAACGTCTGAAGGCAGCAGTGGCAGTCGGTGCGGAAGGACTGCCGGAGGCGTTGGTCGAGGGCACGTTGAGTCCCGAACAGCTTTCCGGCATCACACATGAGGATTGTGCCGAGTTCAGCCGGGATTTCGGTGTGTTGCTCGACGTTGAAGACCTGGTTCCGGGGGCCGAATATACCTTGGAGGCCAGCTCTCCGGGTTTGGATCGCAAGTTGACCAAGCCGGAGGAGTTTCAGCGGTTTATGGACAGTTTGGTGAAGGTGCAAACCTTCGAAGCGATTCGCAATAACCGGCATTGGCAGGGTCGGCTCACCAGCATGAACGGCGAGACGATTACGCTCGACCTTGCCGCCGTGAAGCAAAACAGCAAGAGCCGGAAGGCCGGCGTGGACGTCGTGGAGATTGCGCTGGGAAATATCGAGAAGGCGCAGCTAATTCCGGAGA
>Ga0302140_10000204_pt1 | contig 70393 bp, 59 predicted proteins | sample I_Bog_E1_1_FD_202095 | JGI IMG/M metagenome (GOLD analysis project Ga0302140, IMG submission 202095) | Peat permafrost microbial communities from Stordalen Mire near Abisko, Sweden - I_Bog_E1_1 | ecosystem: Environmental > Terrestrial > Soil > Wetlands > Peat | place: Sweden: Abisko, Stordalen... | reverse complement strand
ATATATTAGGATATTGATTCGGCCTTAAAAATATAAAATTGGTAAAATTCCAATTACCAATTGGAATTAGTAACTATAAGTTAGTTCATTTAAAATGTGGACAGGCGTAATTTTGAACTACGCCAAATGTTAACTATCGCAATTTAAAAAGACTGTAGATAGATTTGCTTTTACACAAATCTATCTACAATCCTATTTACTTAATACTTATTGTTCTAAATTCAATTTTATCGCTTCTATGATGTAGCTTTGAATACTCAAAAATTTGACCGTTATCTAAAAATTCTATTTGTTTAACTTCTAATATATGAAAATTATTTTCTATGCTTTTCAACAAATTCTCCTTATTTCCCAGGAAAAGTTTACTCCAAAAATCCTAATTTATATTAGCTATTCTTGTTAAATCTCTATAACTATCTCGAATAAAGCTTTTATTTAATCATTTCTGATAACTTTATCATATCTTAATTTTGCAAAAATGGCAGCTGATATACCAATTACAAATATAATTATCATAAAATAAAATACATGTAAAATATCATAATGTCTTAGAATCATACCTGTTAAAGCTGGAACAACTGCTGATGCTATCCCACCTGCTGTCGAAACCATGCCCATTGTCGCACCTTTATTTTTCCAGAAAAGCTGACCCATTGTAGTTTGAGACATTTGTAATACTCCAGCTGATGATAATCCTATTAAAATGAAGCCTATTGTTGCAACTGTTTCTGTTCTTATTAATAATATTAACGCGAGCGAGATTATTCCTACTATTGGATATATAACCAGAACTAATACTGGCTTTACTGTTTTTTGTAAAAGTTTTGCTAGTATAAAAACTGAAATAAGAGCTCCTACACTATAATAGGTTATTAATTTCAAAGAATTCATTTGACTCATTCCTAAAATCTTTTGACCATAAGTAGGCATCCATATTTGAAATGCAGTAAATATAGCATTAGATGTAAATCCTATTATTATAAGTGCTAAACCTTCTTTTTTTAATACTGGCTCTGTAGCAAATTCTTTTTGACTTAATGCTTTCCCATCAGTAGACACTTCTATTTGATTTGCTTTAGGAAATTTTCTAGTAAATAAAAACAAACCATTTAGCAAATATATTATAGCAATTAAGAAAAATGTATATCCATAAAACATATTTCTATTTACAAAAAATGCTATTATTATTGGCAACATTATACCACCTATTGCTACAAATGCCTTTATTATAACAGTTGCTGTTCCTGGAGTTTTTGGAAAACATTCTACTAATGAAGGATAACTAGATGAATCCACGAAAGCATGAGATAGACCTGCAAATACTGACAATACTACAGCTATTCCATAACTTGGTGAAAATGGTATGCCAACTAAAAAAATTATTTCACACATTGGAGATAGACATAAAATCGGTTTTCGTCCAAATTTATCTGATAGTCTTCCACTAATATATACTGTTGCTGAACGTACTAATCCTTCTATAGAAATCAAAAAAGTAATACCTGCTGCATCTGTGTTAAATTGCTTTGTTACAAATTCCATGTTTGATGAAAGCAAAATAAGAACCATACCTAGCATACAATAGCTTATGTATATTCCTAATCCCGTTGTAAAGTATTTATTCTTAAACATAGTCACACTCCTATTAAAATGTATATTCTTAAATTCCCCATAAAATTGTATATATAAATTTTATTTATCCGATGGCTAACTGCCATTAACACATCTACCTCTTTCGGCAGGTTATAAGTGGTACTAAGCTCCTGGACGAGGTACCCTTTGAGGGTATAAGTTCAACTAAGATTCACTTGATAATTGCAGAATAATTTTAATCAAACTTTGTTTATTATTTAACATTCTTATATAGATAATTATATCAAAAATTGTCGTATTTAACTAATATAAATATATCATTTAATGCATAGATTATATCTATGCATTAAATGATATATAAATCTAATCTATACATTGTAATTTAACCCTATATATTTTTTAATATACCTAAAGCAAAAGAGTGTCGATTTATTATCGACACTCTTAGCTGTACTTATTAATTGAAATTTTTAAATAATTAAGTTATCTTACTTAACGCTATTATGTAATATGTTAAGTACTGAACGTAAATCAGAAACTGCTATTTGACCGGGTGCTGAAGCTTTTTTAGCTGCTCCAAAAGTCAATGCAGAACCAAATACTTCTCCTGCTAAACGACTTATAACACCAGTACCTGCCATAGACATGGTAATTATTGGACCTTCAGCATAATTCTGAACCATCTCATTTGTAGCTGAAAGTAAAACTAATACATCACTTTGATTTTGAGGCATTACTGCAATCTTTGGTAAATCTGCTCCTAATTCTTGCATTTTTCTCAAACGTGATATAATTTCTTCTTGTGTAGGAGTTTTAAAGAAATCATGATTTGACATTACAACTTTCACTTCAGAATCATGTGCAGAAGCAACTATATCTTTAACAACTTCATCACCTGTGAAAAGTTCTACATCAATTAAATCAACTAATTTAGTAGCTGCAATTTCTTTGTTTAATTGTGCATAATAGTCTACAGATACTTCTTTTTCTCCACCTTCTTTTTTACTACGGAATGTGAATAATATAGGTGTATTTGAAAGAAGTTTTCTTAAATCTGCAAGTACTTCCTTAACCTTTTCTATGTCTTCTACATTTTCATAAAAATCAACACGCCATTCAACAACATCTAAGCTAATATCCTTTAGTGTTGCAACTTCTTCAATAAGTTCTTCCTTTGTTATTCCAACAATTGGAACACAAATTTTAGGGATCCCTTCACCTAATATAACATCTCTAACTTTTACTGTTTTTTTCATAATTATCCTCCTAATGTATATAAGTCTATCTATATAAGTATTATCATGTTTTTTCTAAATTACTCCTAATTATTGTGTTATAATGCATACTTACAATGATTGCTAATATTGTTCCTAATACAGTAACTCCTGAATAAAATAATGCTGATTATGCTAGTCTTAGAAATAGCTTCTAGTATAACAAATTTCGAAACTTACTATACTAGAAGCTGTATACATTTTTAAATGTTATTTAATATTTAAAAATTCTTTCATATGTTCTATAGGCATTTCTTTTCCAGTGAAAAGTTTAAATGCTTCTGCTCCTTGATGTAACATCATACCATCACCATTTATATATTTACAACCTACTTTTTCAGCTGTTTCTAATAATTTAGTTACGTGTGGAATATAAACTGTATCAGCTACAATTAAGTCAGGACGTAAGTAAGTTTCATCTGGAATTACCATTTGACCTTCTAATGGTTTCATTCCAACACCTGTAGCATTAACAAAAAGATAACTTGATTCGATTTCACCTCTTAAAGCATCCGTGTCAGCTAAATCAAATAATTTAACTTTACAGTTTGTTTTTTCATTTAATTTTTTAACTGTTTCTTCTGCTCTTTCCCAGAACTTATCTTTAACATTGAATATAGACATTTCAGCTACACCATCTAAAGCAGCTTGAACTTGAATCGCTGTTGCAGCTCCACCAGCTCCTGCTATAGTCATCTTCTTACCAATAACATCAATATTGTTATCTTTTAATGAAGTCATAAATCCAACTCCATCTGTAATATGTCCTGTTAACACACCATCATCGTTTACTACAGTGTTAACTGCACCTGCAAGTTCTGCTGCTGGAGAAATCTTATCTAAGTATTTGTGAATAACTGTCTTATTAGGCATTGATACATTAGATCCACGAGCTTTCATAGCTTTTAATCCTTTTACTGCATCTTCTAGTTCATCGTTACCTACTTCAAAAGCAAGGTATGCATAATCAAGTCCTAAATATGAAAAAGCCTCATTGTGCATTGTTGGTGACTTAGTATGTTTTATTGGTGTTGCTAACAATCCTATTAATGTAGTATATCCTGTAATACGTTTTTCCATTTTTCATTCTCCCTTTACACTTTTAATTTTGTAAATTTATTAACTTTTTAATATTCTATTAAATATACATTAAGCGTTAATTATTTAACATTTAATGTAATTATATTATATTCTAATTTTTATTAATATTCCAATTCATTTTTCTCTTGTTATCAATAGAAATATTCTATAATAAGTTGAATTTAACTTTTAATATAGCTTCATTGTTTTACTATTTTCAATAATAAAAATTTTATCTGATATCTAGCAGTCGTAACACTCCGACTGTTCAAGTGAGAGATAACGGCTGAACGATGCAGGACGTGGTCCCCCCCTTCAGGGTATAATTTCAACTAATATTCACTTGATATAGCCACAGAGCATAAGCTCAATTAATCAGAAATTTCAATACGTCTAGGTTTTCCTATAATAAATATATAAGAAAAAGCTCCTAGAATACCCATAGCAGAAACAAAAACCAAAGCAGAAGCATAAGATCCTGTTCTAGCAATTAAATAACCAACTATAGCTGGAGATAAAGCCCCTCCCATATTAGCTACAAAATTATAAACTGAACCACATAAACCTACTAATTCTTTAGGCATTATCTCAGACAACAACGCCCAAGAAATAGCTGATGCCATACCTTGTCCAAAAAACGCTATGCACATGAATATTATAATAATTCCAATATTATTAGTATAGTTAGCGCACATAATAACCGCAGACAATAATAAACCAATAATAACAGGAAGCTTACGTGATATTCCTATTCCATATTCTTTAGAAATCATCCAATCTGACCATCTACCAGCGAACAAAACTCCTGCAATTGCTGCTAAGTATGGTAACGCTCCATAAATTCCTACCTTTAATATAGCCATATGTTTTTCTGTCACAAGATAAGATGGAAACCATGTCATAAAGAAGAATAGTATGGCAGTAATGGAAAAACCACCTATGTACATACCCCATAGCTGACGGCTTGTAAAAAGATATTTTACCTGTTTCCATGTAACTTTATTCTTTTCTACAGCTGTATCAGAAAGACCACCGCCCTCCTTAATAAGATCAATCTCTGCTTGATTAACTCCCTTTGACTTAGATGGATCATTATAATTAAGAAGCCAAAAAACTGTAAATACAATTCCTATTACACCAGTAGCGATAAATATAGCTTTCCACCCAAATGTTACTAGAAGCCATGTTAGAATAGGAGTGCATAATGCAAGACCTACATATTCAGCTCCAGTATAAGCACCAATTGCTAATCCACGCTCTTTAGATGGAAACCATGTAGTAACAATACGTCCATTTGCTGGAAAAGCAGGTGCTTCAAAGAATCCAAGCCCAAGACGACAAAAAATCATACTAGCAAAATTATAAGTAAGAGACATAGTTCCTGTAAATACAGACCATCCAAAAAGTGCAATTCCATATACTATTCTAGGTCCCAAACGCTCAAGAACCCACCCACAAGGAATTTGCACACAAGTATACGACCAACTCATAGCAGAAAATATTAATCCCATTTTAGCAGCATCAAATCCAAATTCCTTTGATATAAATGGAGCAGCTACTGAAATATTAGCTCTGTCTAAATAATTTACAAAAGTTATTATACAAACTAAAAAAAGTACAAACCACCTTCTCTTGGTTGGCTTATCTTTTATTTTATTTACATTTTTTTGTTTCATTATTACACCTCCAATTTTAATTGAATATATCTTATATTACCTTACTATATACTATAGTGCAAAACTTTCCGCTAACTTTGTTAAAGAATTAGCTTACTTTAAACCTTTTCATTAAGTATTACTGTACTTAAATTGGAATTATTGTTTAAAGAGTACTTAATAAATATTTAAGTACTCTTTTATATTCTTTTAGTTTAGATTTATGGTTGTTCTTTCTTAGTATAATTACATATCTCTTTGGAGAAACATACAAGTAGCTTTGCTCTTCAACCATAAATCGAAAATATCATTACTTTTTTGTAATTCTAAAGCACTTGTAAAATTATATAGCTATTATCTATTATATTGCTTTTTTTGCATACTGTTTATTTACAAACAATGCAAGTAAAATACCAACTAAAGTAATTACTGCGTTAAATAAAAGTACATTTTTAGGTCCTTGTACACCACCAGATTTTGTAATAATACCAGCAATATTTAAGATAATAAAGTTTGATAAACTAGATGAAATCATAACGATAGATGTAATCTTCCCTTTGTTTGCTGGGAAGAAAGAGCATGCTGTTGATACAGCTAGCTGAAGTACACCGCCTGCTGCTGCATAACCAAGTACAAATCCAGCTACTAAACACATTGTTGGTGTTTGTACGAAGTACAAAATTATCAACATAATTAAAGAAATTGTAGGGTAAATAACAAGGATTTTAACTGCTTTAACAAATTTTTTCACAAGAACTGCTGTTACTAATATAGCAACCATTGTTCCCATTGCATAGAATGTTTGAATTTTACTCGGATCAGCCAAACCATATAATTTACCTAATTCCTGATTACAATTTAACCATAGCTGGAATGTAGATGTACATGTAAATCCGATACAAATGATTGCAATACTTGTTGCCGTAAATTTCATTTTTTCTACTTTTACAACTTTACCATCTTTTGTATTAGTATTGCTGTTCATTGGAGGGAATGGCATTATTGCAATTAAAATACCATCTATAATAAGTAATACAGCTGCTACGAAGAAAATAGTTTTATATGACATCTGACTTGCTGCAGCAAAACCAATCATAAATGGAAGCAACAACTGGCCTATGGATATTGAAAACTTTGTAAACATATTTGCTATATCACCGGACTCTACAAAGATTTCTAAACATGATGGTGTAATACATGTATCTAAGAAAGAGTTAGCTGCACCACCTAATAATGCAAACGCATAAGCAACAATCATACTTGGTGCTAATACAATACCGACGAAATAAGCTACGTATAAAGCAACACCAATTAATCCAGAAACTCTTCTTCCAAATTTATCTGAAATAGGTCCAGAAAAAGGAAGTGAAATTAAACGTCCTAAACCTAATGCGGCAATAACCGTAAGTACTATACTTACATCAAAAGTACCATTAGCTAATTTTTCTGCACCCCACAGACCTGCAAAATTTTGTTTATATTGTCCTAAAATTGACACCCCAATACCATGTATGAAATATGTGAAATATAGTGCTAGGGCAGTTGGATAATATTTTTTATTATTCATTTTTTTCTCCTTTCATTTTTCCCTTAGGGAACATGCTTGTATTTGATATATAATAATTCCTTAATCTATTGAATAATCATAGATTATTTCATTGGTAATATTATACTTTTGTTAATTTTTTAACTTTTAATATCCTACAATGAGGCTGGATGTATAAATCCAGCCTATTATTCACTTTAGAGCCATTATGACTTTTAGTCAACTCTACACATTAAATGTCAGAAATGTTTAGGCATTACTTAAAATATAATTCATTAACTTCTTCTACAGGCATTTCTAATCCAGTATATAATTTAAATGCTTCTGCACCTTGCCATAACAGCATTCCTATACCACCGACTGTTTTACAGCCAGCAGCTTCAGCATCTTCTAAAAGTTTTGTTTTTCTTGGATTATATACTACGTCTGCTACAGCTAAGTCTTTTCTGAAAATACTTGTGTCTTTTATTGGAGATTGGTCTTCATTAGGATGCATTCCTACATGTGTTGCATTGATTAAAATATCACTAGATGCAATTTCCTCATTAAGTTTTTGTGCATCTTCTAAATCACATAAATTAACAATACATTCTGGTACTTCCTTTTTGACATTCTCAATAGTTTTCTCAGCCTTTTCATAAAAAGCGTCCTTTATGTTGAAAATATTAATTTCTCTAGCTCCATCCAAAGCACATTGGACTTGAATTGCTGTTGCAGCACCACCAGCACCCAAAATAGTGATTTTTTTGTCTTTTATGTCTACTCCATGCTCTTTTAAATTGCGCACAAATCCACCACCATCTGTAATATGACCAGTTAATTTTCTGCCATCATTAACAATTGTATTGACTGCTCCAACAATCCGTGCAGCAGGAGATAATTCATCTATAAATTCCACAACTGCACTTTTACATGGCATCGTAACATTTCCGCCTCTTATATTTAACGTTTTAAAAGCCGCAATAGTATCCGCTACTTTTTCTTCTGAAATATCAAAAGCTACATATGCAGAGTCTATTCCTAATTTTTGAAAACTGTAGTTATACATAGCTGGAGATCCTGAATGACCTACTGGTGAACCTATCAAGCAATATAATCCTGTAGTTCCTGAAATTCTTTTTTCCATAATATAACCCCCTTGTATAATTAAAATTTTATTTTTTGTAAGGAAAAGATATTATATACTTAATGCTACATCTAGTGCTTCTTTTGTTGCATCTAATGCTCTACGCGCTCTTGTTGCATCACCAATAACATAAGTTTCTTTTACAACTTTTTTAACATCTTCACTTAATGGATCATAATTACGTGCTCCCATGGCAAGGACAACTGAATCAAAACCTTCAATACGATGTTTTGTACCATCTGCTGATGTATAAGATACACCATCTGCAAAAAAGCCAGAAACTTTTGCTTCAGTAATGGCGTTAATTTTATATTCTTCGAAATTTTTCATTAATAATTTACGGTGTTCTGAAATTACATCAGCACCTACTTCATCACGAAGTTCAATAACAGTAACATTATGCCCAACTTCACCTAAGAAATCCGCTGTTTCACAACCAACCATTCCGCCACCAACAACAAGAACTTTTTTACCGCATGAGTCTTTTCCATCAAGAAGGTCAACTGCATGAATTAATCCTGATTCTTTTATTCCTGGAATAGGAAGTACTAATGGTGTCGCCCCAGTAGCAAGAATTGCTACATCAGGTGCTTCATCAGCTATAATTTCAGGTGTTACATTTGTATTCAATTGAATTTTCACACCGTACTTTTCACATTTAGTAATATAACTACGTACAAGGTTTGTGATATCTCCTTTTCCTGGAGGATAAGCAGCCAAACGCATTTGCCCACCAAGTGTATCAGTTGCTTCAAACAATGTTACATCATGGCCTCTATAAGCAGATACCCATGCTGCAAGCATACCACCGACTCCACCACCAACTACCATTACTTTCTTGAGTGCTGCAGCTGGCTTTAATTCTGCTTCACGACCAACTAATGGGTTAACAAGACAGTTGATTGGTTCGCCTTTATACATATAAGGAACACATCCTTGTAAGCAAGCAATACATGGAGACATTTCATCTAGACGATCAGATGCAGCTTTATTAGGCATATGTGGATCTGCTATACTTTGACGTCCAAATGCTACTAAATCGCAACGTCCTTGACGAACTAATAATTCTGCATAATGTGGCTCTGTAAAACGTCCAATAGCAATAACAGGTATAGTAACTGCACGCTTAATCTCAGTAACTAATTCAGCACTAAATCCTCCGTGTATTGCTGTAGGTGCCCACATGTATTCATCTCGAATATGTACTGCACGTGAAACATGAAGACAATCAACTCCGCATTCTTCTAAATAAGCAGCTATTGTTGCACTATCATGAACATCTAATCCACCTTCAACTTCATCAGAGCTATTTATACGGCAAATGATTGCTATTGAATTTCCAACCTTTTTGCGAATATTTTCAACAACAAGACGAGCAAGACGCATTCTGTTCTCAAAACAACCACCAAATTCATCTACACGCTTATTAGTTCTTGGTGAAAGAAAACTACTAATAAAATATCCATGTGCACAATGTACTTCAACTGCATCGGCACCAGCTTTTTTTGCACGTACTGCTGCATCTCCAAAGGCTTCAATAACTTCATAGATTTCTTCAGTAGGCATAGCTATCGGTGTATCTTTACCGCATTTTGAAGGAATTGCTGAAGCAGCATTTATTGGATATCCAGCTGCCTTTGCATTACCATCAGGTCCTGCATGTTGAAGTTGAATAGATATTTTTGCACCAGCTTCATGACAAGCATCTATAACACGCTTAAAGCTATCTATAGTACTGTCTTCAAATAAACATGGTTTACGTGCGCCTCCTTTTGCTTTCTTATAAGCAACAGTAGCTTCAAATGTGATTAATCCAAAACCCCCGCGAGCACGTTCAAGATAGTAAGCTAATGATCTATCACTCATAGTACCATCTGTATTTGCGAAATTATTTCCCATAGGTGGAACAACAAAACGATTTGGAACTGTCATTGAACCAATTTGAATTGGTGTAAACATAGATTTAAATTTCATAAAAAAATCTTCCTTTCTTCTCTTAACTTAGTTTAGCTGGAATTAGGTCATTGAATAGCTAATATTTTTAAATTTAGTTATTCAATAACCTATTACAACTTATTATCTTTTTTTATTTTGCTTTTGGAGATACCTCTGGCCATGCCTTGTCCAATACTTTTTTAGTATTGTCATATGTGAATTTAGCTGCTTCGGCAACACCTTTTGCCAAAATAGCATCGCTTATTACTTCAACACCTATACATGCAGGTTTGATACCTTTTTCTTTGATCATACGAACAAAACCTTCTGTTACATTGATTCCAGTACCTGGTGCAAGTCTGTCATGCATTGATTCATCTCTTAAGATAGATTTTGCATAAGGTCTTTCATAAACATCGTTAATCTGGATAGATACAATCTTATCAGCTGGAATATCTTCTAATAATTTAATATCATTTTCTTGATTTGCTCTTACCCAATGCCATGTATCCAAGATAAGTTTAGCGTTATCACAACCAGAACCTTTAACTATTGCCCAACCTCTTTTAACATCTGGAATACCGCTGTATGGCATAGGTTCTACACCGATGATGTATTGGCCTGCTCTTTGGCATAATTCTTTTAACTTCTGTGCAGTATGTTCTACACTATAAGTTTCCATTAAGCCAATATTTATATGTTGAACATCGAATAATTCACACATATGGAAACATAATTGTTCTTTGTATTTTTGTTCATAAGAACGGTTGTCTTCAGCCCAAAGTGTAATGTATTCAACTTCGGTAACCTTCATATCATATTTTTTAAGAATATCAAGAATATCAGAATCGAACAAGCCTTCGTTTAATGCATCTACATATGTTTCAGCACGGAGACCTATTCCGTCATAGCCTGCCTCTTTTGCTGCTTTAACTCTTTCCTCAAATTTACATTGATCCCCTAATGTCCATGAACTAACTGTAATTGGTGGACATTGATTGTTATTATCTCCATAAGTGTTTTTTATAGTTTCTTTATTCATCGTATATGCTCCCTTTCATCAAATAAATTGATATCCATTTCTGAATTTGGTTTGAAAATTACTTACCTAAAACTAGAAATTCCATTATTGTGAATTCCCTGCTAAATTTTTAACATTACTAAAGTCACGTCTCTTAATTTAGATATTGACTATTTCAATTTATTGAACTAACTTTACTACCCGCAGATTTGTTATCATAACTAATTTGAATCCCATTTGCTAATCGATTTTATTGGAATTTATATATTTATTATATTACATGAATTATACTAAAACAAATTGATAATTTCCTAACAATCCATAGATTTTGTATATAGTTCCTGTTATAATTAGAGTTATCAACATACTAGATATATTCTGAAGGTGGGGTGCCAAATTGAATTTATATCATTTACGTTATTTTGTAACTCTGGCACATTTAGAACATTATACAAAAGCTGCTGAAAAGTTAATGATTACTCAACCGAGTTTAAGTCATGCCATATCATTATTGGAAAAAGAACTAGGAGTTTCCTTGTTTGAAAAAGAAGGCAGAAACGTTGTTCTAACAAAATGTGGAAAGATGTTTTTAGCTGATGTGGATAAATCTTTAGAAATCCTTGATTTAAATGTAAAAACTTTGAAAATGATTAGTACTGGAGAAGGTAGAATTGACTTGGCTTTTCTTCGGACATTAGGAATAGATTTTGTGCCAGAGCTTACCAAAAAATTTTTACAGGCTAATCAGGAAAAATCAATTAACTTTCACTTCCACACTGGAGTAACTGCAGATATTATTCAAGGGCTTAAAGACAAGAAATATGATATTGCTTTTTGTTCCAAAATTGAGAAAGAACAAAACATTGAGTTTATACCAATTGCCAAGCAAGAGCTGGTATTAATCGTTCCTACTGACCATCCCCTTGCAGATAAAGATACAATAGATTTAATTGAAACGATTCCATATCCTCAAATCCTTTTTACACACAAAAGTGGACTTAGACCTGTAATTGACGATTTGTTTAGACAAATCAGTGAGCAACCAAAAGTTGCCTATGAAGTTGAAGAAGATCAAGTAATTGCTGGACTGGTTTCCAAGAATTTTGGTATTGCAGTTTGTCCTAATATGGATATGCTGAATTTTATGAATTTGAAGGTTATTCAAATTGCAAGCCCAAGTTTTGAAAGAGCCTTTTATTTAGCAGTAATCAAAGATAAGTACTTAACGCCAATTGTTCAAAAATTTAAAGACTTTGTTATAAAACATAAAGAAATATAATTATCCGATATCTAGCATCCGTAACGCTCCTCTTCTTCAATTGGGAGATAGCGGCTGCACGCTCCTGGTCGGGGTACCCCTTGAGGGTATAAGTTCAACTAAATTCAGCTGGAGTATAAAATTCCATCTGAAAAGTTTCACTTTATATTAACGTGAACTCGATGAAGAAATAAAAAAACTATCCAATTCTTATTTTTATTACAATTAATAAAAATAAGAATTGGGATAGTTTTTTTGCAATATTTATTAATTTCATTAGCTTGTGATATGAGATTACAAGCTAATGTTAATCCATGATCTACTTCATACATTGGATTTATAAGGTTTGAAATATGTCTTGCTATTTTTACACAATCATATATTTATAATAAATCCAAATATTCCATTAATATCTCCTTTATTAATTTTAATTATATTGCTGTATCTCTACACATTATTGCCCAATATTCATGGCATCCGTGTTCTGTTTCGTGACAATTCATACAATCATCGATTGTGCACTTTCCTAAGCATTTAGCGTATTTATTAACCTCATTCTTTAAGTTTTCATCGTTTATTATTTCCATTTTTACTGTGTTATTTTTCATTTTTATACAACTCCTTTTTTATTAATTTATCTATATATACTATTCATATTTCTCATTCTGCTATCTCTTCAAATAATTTTCATCTTGAGATGGATAAAATAACATGTGTCTCTCCTCATTTAATTCAAATAAGTATTTCCATTTTTTCACTTTTGCTATATAATGTGCTTGCTTTAATCGTAATATAAGGTTCATATACTTTACCCCTTTCTTCATAAAATATTTTATTAATTTTACATTTAACAATATTTATAAAAAAAATGCCCTTTGAAATTTCAAAGGACAGTTTTATCAACCGTGTTACCACCTAATTTTATCAACAACTCACGCTGCAGAACTCAATAAGTATCTAAATAAATACTCTACATTTTTAACGGATGTTCCCGGCACCTTCTACTTAGAAAATCAGTTCAAAGGGCAGCTCATAAGATGAATTCAGAAAAACTATTCCACGCACCTCTCATCTACCGGTTACTTTCTGTGAAGAATTTTTTGTTTTCTTACTACTTCTTAGTCATAGCTTTTATTTGCTTTCTTTTTATTATAATATCTTTTTTTAACGTTCTTGTCAATACTATCTATATCATTTTTTTATTTTATTTATAGATTTTATTTATAAATCAATTTATAAAAAACGTCCTTTGAAATCTCAAAGGACGATTATAAACCGTGTTACCACCTGATTTTATCAACAACACACGTTGAAGAACTTAATAAGTATCTAAATAAATACTCTGCATTTTTAACGGATGTTCCCGGCACCTTCTACTTATTTGCTTTTATCTAAAAGCACCCATTACTTCTAAAGTTTTTAATATATTTCTACCTTCTTCAGTACCAGATATTATTCTTCTTGCCCTTAAGCTATCTCCAATGTTAAGAAGCTTTATGTCTTTATTTTCAGCGTATGCTTGGACCATATGGAATTCAGATACTTCTGATCTCATTCCAAGGCATACAAATCCATAGTCGAAGTTTATGTCTACGATAGTGCCTTCAGGATTCTTTACTGTAAATGAACTGTCATTAACAACTTGAAGTGCAGTTCCTGCAAGCTGCTTAACGTTATTTTCTTTCATCATATGGTATACATCAAGTTTTGTGTTAGTGTCAAGATCCTTTCCTATTACAGGTAGCATTTCGATATCTGAAACGTCTGCGCCTTTTTCAGCAAAAAATTCTACAACGTCAAGGCCTACTGCTCCGCCACCTACAACTACAATTTTCTTTCCTGTACAGTCTTCCTTAGCAAAAGCATCAATATTTTCAATGAAGCCAAATGTTGATTTAACCTTCCCACCTTCTTTATCTACGTGCTCCTCCAATCCTGCTATTGGAGGAAGAAGTGGTTTTGAACCTGTTGCATTTACTATAATATTAGGTTTGACTTCATCTAATGCTTCCTTTGTAGCTCTTGTGTTAAGTTTTATAGTCAGGTTTGGAAGCTCTTTTGCTCTGTTCTCTAAATATTCTACGAAATAGTGGATTCTTCCCTTTGCAGGAATTGTTCCTATTATCCAAGCTAATCCGCCTAATCTGTCTTTTTCTTCAAATAATGTTACATTACAACCAACTTCTGCAGCAGTACATGCAGCTTCTAATCCAGCAGTACCTCCACCGATAACTGCAACGTTAACAGGTTTCTTTACTTGTTTATCTTTGTAAGCATCTTCAAATATAAGATCTGGGTTAATTGTACAACGGATTGGCTGTGATTTTGCCAAACGATGATCAGCACATCCTATGTTACAAGAAATACATCTTCTAAGAAGGTGTTCCTCACCATTCGCAACCTTGTTAGCCCAGTATGGTTCTGCGATTAAACCACGGCCCATAGCAATAAGATCTGCATCTCCGTTTGCTATTGTATCTTCGCAAACCTTTGCTGTACGGAAGTTTCCAGAAGTTATTACTGGCTTGTTGAATCTTTCTTTTACAGACTTAGCCATATAGCTTCTCCATCCTTCTGGAAGGCTCATCTTGTCGTGTTGTAAATATAGGTTATCGTTTTGTGCTACAGAAACGTTGATGAAATCAACTTTTTCTTGTAGGTAGTTAAGCAATTCAAGGGAATCTTCAAGCGTATTTCCGCCTTTAAGCATATCATCAGCACTTATTCTTATTGAGATTGGAAATCTAGGACCAACAGCTTCTCTTACTGCATCAATTACCATTCTAGGGAATCTAGCTCTGTTTTCAGCACTTCCACCAAATTCATCTTTTCTGTTATTAAATAGAGGTGAAAGGAATTGATTTAATAAATATGAATGTCCAGCATGAATTTCAACTGAATCGAATCCTGCTAATTGAGCTCTTGCTGCAGCTTCTCCATATTTTTTAGCAACAACCTTCATTTCTTCTACAGTTAATGGTCTTGGAATAGCTCCACCTGTCTTAGAAGGAATGTTTGATGATGAAACTGGTTGTTCACCATTTAATCTTGCTGCATAAGCTGATGCTCCTGCATGGTTAAGTTGAACAGAAACTTTTGCACCATAAGCATGAAGTCTTTCAACTAATGTGTAAAATCCAGGTACATATTGATTATCATCAATTCTACATTGTTTTGTTCCATTAGTTCCCATAGGGAAGTCTACGCAGGCATTCTCTACAATTATAAGACCAGTGCCGCCTTTCGCTCTCAATTCGTAGTACTTTATCATCTCTTCAGATACTTCTGCACTTACAGTTGCAAAGTTACTTCCGATAGGTGGCATTACTGTTCTGTTTCTTAATGTCATTCCATTGATAGTTATTTGTGACAAAAGATTGGAATATTTGTTTTCCATAATTTCCCTCCTATATATACGTCTAATATTTTGTTTATTTATTGTAAATAAATGTATTAATCCTTATATTTTTTCTTTGATTAAAATTTAACTTATTTGACTAAAATTTAACTTATTTGATTAAAATTTAACTTACTTTGATTAAGAAAAACATACTTTTATCTTATATCTTATTTTAATATGTATTTTTCTATTAATCTAATTCATTTTTTAAGCTTTATTAATAGATACTATCTATACTTCATGTTATAATAAATTAACAATGGTATAGAGGAAGGATTGATAAATTATGAATTTAAATCATTTGCACTACTTTAGTGTTTTAGCTAAACTTGAGCATTATACACAAGCTGCTAAAGAATTATCTATTACTCAGCCTAGTTTAAGTCACGCTATCTCAACCTTAGAAAAAGATTTAGGTACTTATTTATTTGAAAAGCAAGGCAGAAATGTACGATTAACAAAATATGGTCGTTTTTTTCTAACTTATGTAGATAAAGCCTTAAATGAATTAGAAGTAGGTGAAAAAAAATTAAGAGATTTGACAGATTCCTCCAAAGGTGTAATTGATTTAGGATTTATTTATACATTAGGTGCACACATTATCCCAAATCTCATTAAAGATTTTTTAGATAATGAAAAATATAAAGATATTTCCTTTTCACTTTTTCAGGGTACAACCAAAAAGATTGTTGAAGGATTGAAAAATGAAAAATTTGATTTAGCCTTCTGTTCATTTGTAGAGAATGAACCAGATGTTGATTTTATACCTGTTCTAGAAGAAGAATTGGTTGTAATTGTTCCATCAAATCATCCCCTTGCCTCTCAAGATACTATAGATTTAAAAGATGTTGGAAGCTATAACTTTATATACTTTAATAAAGAAAGTGGAATCAGACCTCTTATTGACAGTTTATTTGATAAAGTCAATGTAACTCCTAAAATCATATGTGAAGTAGAAGAAGATAGTGCCGTTTTGGGATTAGTTAGTGTCAATTATGGTATTGCTATTATTCCTAATATATCTTTAACAAAAAATTTTGATGTAAAAGTCTTACACATAACTAATCCTGTTTTTAAGAGATATATTTATCTTGCTTCTATAAAAAACAAGTATATTTCTCCATCTGCAAATCAATTTCGTAATTTTATTATTAACAATTTGAGTCAAGTTTTATAGATGCGAAATTTTCATTATCTAAACTACTTAGGCACATGAAATAAAATAACAATCCAAAATAGACTAGAATTCTGACTTATTATTTTTCTTAATGTGTCTTATGCATAAAAATAGGCTGACTCAATAACAACTAATTGAGTCAGCCCATTTTTATTTATATATTATTATAACTTTTCACGTCTCTTTGTAGATTTTATAAATAATTTCTTTAGCGATTCTTTATCATCTTCTTTAATCGCATCCTTTATTTTATCTAATTCTAATTCAAAAGTCTGTATGCATACTAAAAGATTTTCTTTATTTCCTATGAAAAGTTCACTCCATAAGTCTTCATTAATATTGGCTATTCTAGTTAAATCTCTATAACTATCTCCAATAAAACTTCCTGTATCTCTTCCTTCTACATCACTATTTACCAAAGCTACTGCTAATGCATGTGGTAATTGGCTTGTAAAACCTATCATTTCATCATGATGTTCAGGGGTTATCCTTCTAACTTTCTTAAATCCTATTTTATAAGCTAAATTCTCTATAAGTTTAATATTTTCTTCTTTATTTCTTTCAATAGGAGTTAATATATAATTAGCACCTTTAAACACATCACTCGTAGCAAAATCTAAACCCTTTTTCTCTCTTCCTGCCATTGGATGTCCAAATACAAAATCAACATTTTTAGGTAATACATCTATTATATCTTGAATAAATAATTTTTTTATACCTGTAGCATCTGTAATTACTGCTCCACCTTTAAAATTATCTATATTATTTATAATAAAATTTTTAACAAGCTTTGGATAAATTGAAATAATCACCAAATCTGCACTTTTTAAAATATCTTTTCCATGAGTGCAACCATCTTTAATCAATTTTAAATCTTTAGCTTTTTTCAAAGTTTCTTTATCTATATCTATTCCATAAACATCATCATACCCAGCTTCCTTTAATGCCATAGCAAAAGATCCGCCAATAACCCCAAGTCCTACTACTACTATTCTCATTTTAATATACCTTTAGGAAATTAAATCTCCTTACCTTCCATTTCAGCTATAATTTTAACTTTATCCATAAGTGTTTTAAATTCTTCTGGTTTAATTGATTGTTGTCCATCACTAAATGCATTTTCAGGATCATTATGAACTTCTATCATAAGTCCATCTGCCCCTGCTATAATTGCTGCTTTAGCCATAGGTTCTACTAAATAAGCATATCCTCCTGCATGACTAGGGTCAATAATAATAGGTAGATGTGATAATTTCTTAATTACTGGAATGGCTTGTAAATCTAATGTATTTCTAGTACAAGTTTCAAAAGTTCTTATTCCTCTTTCACAAAGAATTACATTTTCATTTCCTTCTGACATTATGTACTCAGCTGACATAAGCCACTCTTCTATAGTTGCTGATAAACCTCTCTTTAAAAGAATAGGTTTCTTAGTTTTTCCGATTTGCTTTAGCAAATCAAAGTTTTGCATGTTTCTAGCTCCAATTTGTATTACATCAACTTCTTCAACAAATGTATCTACATACTTTGTAGACATAAGTTCTGTTACTATTGGTAGTCCTGTTTCAGCTTTAGCAGTCTTTAACAATTTCAATCCTTCAAGTTCTAATCCTTGGAAACTATAAGGTGAAGTTCTTGGTTTAAATGCTCCTCCTCTTAAGAAATTAGCACCCGCTGCTTTTACCTTTTTTGCAATTTCAATAATTTGTTCTTCACTTTCAACAGAACATGGACCAGCCATTATTCCTAATTTCCCTCCACCAACTATTGAACCTTGAACATTAACTACTGTATCTTCTGGTTTAAATATTCTATTGGCTTTCTTAAAAGGTTCTTGTACTTTCATAACCCTATCTACGCCATTAAGTACTTGCATCTTTTTAGGATCTATTATAGAAGTATCTCCTACAATACCTACAATGTAGTATGTATCGCCTCTAGAAAGATTAACCTCTAATCCCTTTCCTTCAACAATTGCTCTAACCTTTGTTATTTCTTCTTCTGTTGCCTTCGGTTTCATAATAATTATCATTTTAAAATTCCTCCTGTACTTCTTTTCTTTTTTAATTTAATTTTTTCTACTACTATACTTCTGTTCTACTGTTCTTCTACATCATATTAATATAATTAGAAAATTATATTCTTAGTATGCATTTTCTGTTAAAATTTACATACTTAATTAAAAATTAAAGACAAACTTCGTTGTTTTCATTATCATTTTTATTAGCTTTTATAATTTCTTTTATATTATTTATTACTAGTATTATATCCTTATCATTTGGAACTATTACATCTGCTGATGCTTTATAAATTTCATATCTTTCGTTGTATAGCTTTATAACATTTTCCTTATGATCTTTAAGTAATGGTCTTGCTGAAGTATCAATGTCACTTAATATATCTTCCACAGCCCTATCAATGAATATTACTAATCCATTATTTCTAAGCATATCCACATTCACTTGCCTTTTTATAGTTCCTCCACCAGTAGATACTAATACATTATCTAGACTCATTAAATCTTTGCATGCTTCTGTTTCAATATCTCTAAAATATTCCTCTCCATTCTCAAATAATTGAGCTGTTGTCTTTCCAGTTTTCTGTATTATATACTCGTCCATGTCTATAAATTTTACGTTTAATTCCTCTCCCAACAGCCTTCCTATAGTTGTCTTACCTGCTCCTGGCATTCCAATAATAACTACATTATTTTTCATAATTAATCTTCCCCCTATTTTAATTTTTTATTAATATAAGAACATAGTTCTTCATTTAATACTTCACTCATAGAAATATTTTGGTATATTTCTTCTTCACTAACTGCTTTGTAAATCAATATTAAACATTACTTAAAATATAATTCATTAACTTCTTCTGTAGGCATTTCTAATCCAGTATATAATTTAAAGGCTTCTGCACCTTGCCATAATAGCATTCCTATACCAGGAACTGTTGTGCATCCAGCAGCCTCAGCCTCTTGTAAAAGCTTTGTTTTCTTTGGATTATATACTACATCTGCTACAACTAAGTCTTTTCTGAAAACACTTGTATCTTTTATCGGAGATTCTTCTTCACTCGGATGCATCCCTACACGTGTTGCATTAACTAGAATATCACTGCATGCAATTTTCTCATTAAGTTTTTGAGTATCTTCTAAATCACATAAATTTACAACACATTCCGGTACCTCTTTTTTTATATTTTCAATAGTTTTTTTAGCCTTTTCATAAAAAGCATCCTTTATGTTGAAAATATTAATCTCTTTAGCTCCATCCAAAGCACATTGAACTTCAATTGCTGTCGCAGCACCACCAGCACCTAAAATAGTTACTTTTTTGTCTTTTACATTTACTCCATGTTCTTTTAAATTGCATACAAATCCACCACCATCTGTAATATGACCAGTCAACTTTCCACCATCATTAACAATTGTATTGACTGCTCCAATAATACGTGCAGCAGGAGACAATTCATCCATAAATTTCACAACTGCACTTTTACATGGCATAGTTACATTTGCGCCTCTTATATTCAATGTTTTAAAAGCTGCAATAGCATCTGGCACTTTTTCTTCTGAAATATCAAAAGCTACATAAGCAGAATCTATTCCTAGTTTTTGAAAACTGTAGTTATACATAGCTGGAGATCCTGAATGACCTACTGGTGAACCTATCAAACAATATAAAGCTGTGGTTCCTGAAATTCTTCTTTCCATAATATACCTCCTAAAATCAATTTCAATCTTCTATTCTTTTATCAAAAGATTTTGTCATGAATCATTGGTGAAATGGTATGTTTTAATCTTCCCCCTAAGATTCCGTAGAACTCCATAAATTTCCCCCTTTTTATTAATTTATATCTTTTTCATAAGCTCCTAACAATTTAAAATAAAGACTACTTTGTTCAATTAATGCTAGAGCTTTTGTTACCTTATCGCAATATAAATTTCCTTGAAAATCCACATATAAAAAGTATTTCCAAGGACCATCTTTCATAGGTCTTGATTCTATTTTAATCATATTTATATTATTTTCTGCAAAATGACTTAATAATTTATATAATGTTCCTGCCTCATCATCAAGTGAAAATACTGCGCTTACTTTATCTGCTCTTCGATTTTCTTCAAGCTCTTTACCAATGACTATGAATCTAGTAAAATTTTCTGCTTGGTTATTAATATTTTCTTTTATTATTTCTAAGTTATATATGCTCGCTACTCTCTTACTTGCAATAGCAGCTTTTGAATTATCTTTTAAATCATTAACCAACCTTGCACTACTAGCTGTACTGCGAAATGGTATCAAACTCCAATCATCATGTGCTTTTAAAAAATCTGTACTTTGTCCAAATCCTTGTGGATGTGAATATATCTCTGTTATAGTTTCTAATGTTGTACCTTTTATTCCCACTAAATTTTGATTTACTCTTATACACACTTCTCCAAGTATATAAAATCCATATTTATACAAAAGATCATATACATCAGAAATAGCACCTGTTGAAGAATTCTCTATCGGAAGTACTCCATAATCAATCTCACCATTTTCAACTGCTACAAAAACATTTTCAAATTCTTCATAAGCTTTTGCCTCTTTATTTTCTCCAAAATATTTAATCATTGCTTCTTCAGTAAAAGATCCATTTACTCCATAGAAACCAATTTTATCTTTAGGCGCAGTACATTGATGCTTTGTTGATTTATATTCAGTAACCTCTTTTTTAGCTATTCTGCTTTCTAGTTCTCTAGCTGTTTCCATTAGTCTTGCAAAAAATTTTCTTGTTTCTTCTATATAATTTTTATTTTTAAGATAACCTAGATTTTTTTCAATAACTTCATTTTCTCTGTTTTTATCAAAAATAGGTACTCCATTTTTCTTTTTATATTCCCCAACTTTAAGTACTATATCCATTCTTTTTTCAAATAGTTCTGTAATTTTTTTATCTAATTCATCAATGTTCTTTCTATAATCATCTAAACCTTCCATTTCACTTCTCCTCACTCAACTGATTCAATGCACAATTCACAATTATGGATAAAGCTCAAAGTTGGTTTCTAAAATATATTTTTTCCAAATCACGTAGTGATTTGTCCTTCATTGTGCACTGTACATTGTGAATTGTTAAAGTACTAAATCTAAAATTCCAATAGCAGTTACTGCTTCAATTACTGGAACAGCTCTTTGTACTATACATGGATCATGCCTTCCTTCAATTACAATATCAGATTCTTTCTTTTCTGCAATATCTATCGTTCTTTGCATCTTAATTATTGATGGTGTTGGCTTCATTGCAACTTTAAATAATATCGGCATTCCATTAGTTATTCCGCCTGTAATTCCACCATTATTATTTGTGTAAGTTTTAACTTCTTCATTGTCATAATAATATTCATCATTACATTCTGAGCCTCTATGTTCACTCATTGAAAAGCCTTTTCCAAATTCTATTCCCTTAACAGCTGGAACAGAAAACATTAAATGTGCTAATGTAGACTCAACTGAATCAAAAAATGGATTTCCAATTCCTGCATTAATTCCAAGAACAGTACATTCAATAGTTCCTCCTACTGAATCCTGCTCCTTTTTGGCTTTAAGAATTGTATTCCTCATATCTTCTTCTTTTTCTGGAATTAAAAGAGGTAACTCCTTGATTTTTAAATCTTCTAAAAGTTCTTTACTTAGTTCAACATCATAAAAACTCTTATCTTCAATATTTCCTATACTCTTAACATGAGCCCCTATATTAATTCCTTTTGCTTCTAAAACTTGCTTGCATACAGCCCCTGCAAATACTAATGGCGCTGTAATTCTTCCTGAAAAGTGTCCACCGCCTCTATAATCATTAAATCCATTATATCTAATAAACCCTGGATAATCTGCATGGCCAGGTCTCATTAAATCCTTTAGTTTTCCATAATCTTTAGAGTGCATATCTGCATTTCTAATCACTGCACAAAGTGGTGTTCCTGTAGTTTTTCCTTCAAAAAATCCACTTAAGATTTCAGGTGCATCTGCTTCTTTTCTTGCAGTTGATAAATTGCTCTTACCTGGTGCTCTCCTTGCCATTTCTTTCATAACATCTTCCATGTTAATTTCAAAGCCAGATGGAAGTCCATCTATTGTGATACCTATTCCTACTCCATGAGATTCACCAAAAATAGAAACTTTTAATTTATTCCCCCACATTCCACTCATCAAATACACCTCCTACATTCTTAAAATCATCCCAAAATTGTGGATAAGATTTTGAAACACATTCATAATCTTTAAGTATTATAGGTTCTTTGCACATAGTAGAAGCTATAGCTAAAGTCATTGCAATTCTATGATCTTTGTGACTCCAAACTTCAATTCCACCTTTGAGTTCTTTAACACCTTCAATAATTAATCCATCTTCTTTTTCTGTGATTTTAGTTCCTAATTTATTCAACTCAGAAGTTACAGCTGCTAATCTATCACATTCTTTTATTCTAAGCCTTCCAGCATTTATTATCTCTGTTGTTCCTTCACTTAAGGCTGCAACTAAAGATACTACTGGAATTATATCTGGACATTGAGAACCATCAATAACAGTTGCTTTCAAATTGCCATTAACTTCTCCTATTAATCCATTATTTTTATTCTTTAAGTTTAGTCCCATTCTATTTAAAATATCAATTACTTCCTTATCTCCTTGAAGTGAATCTAATTTTAAATCATTAACAACCACATCATTTGAAAGTGCATCAGCACAAAGGAAAAATGCTGCTTGAGAATAATCTCCCTCAACTCTATAATCTCTGCTCTTATAATTTTGATTTCCCTCTATTATAAATTCTTCATAATTATTATTTATAATTTCCACTCCAAAATCTTTAATAGCACTCAATGTTAAATCAATATATCCTTTTGACTCCATTTCAGTTGTTATTATAATTTTAGAATCTCCATCTAAAAGAGGAAGTGTAAATAATAAACCTGTTATAAATTGTGAACTGATATTTCCCTTAACCTTAAACTCTCCAGCTTTCAATTTACCTTCAGTCTTTAAATCTAATATACCTTCTTTATATGTATACTTTATTCCTTGTTCATCAAATATATTATAATATGTATCTAGTGGTCTTTTACCTAAATTACCTCTTCCAACAAATCTATTAACTCCTTCAAATAAAGCAGCAATAGGTACTAAAAATCTAAGAGTAGAACCTGATTCGTTACAATCTATAGTTCTTTCACTTTTTACTTCATGAAATTTAATATTTTCAGGACATTTGATTCCATAAACTTCAAGATAATCTTCTTTTTGAGTTATCTTTGCACCTAATGATGACATAGCCTCAATAGTTGCTATAATATCATCTGAATAATCTATATTTGTAACCTTACTCACACCATCTCCAAGTGCTGCACAAATCACTGCTCTATGAGCCATACTCTTAGATGGTGGTATCTTAACTTCACCACTTAACTTGACTGGACAAATTTTTAACTTTCCCATCATATCACCTCTGATCAATGCACAATGTACAGTTCACAATGCACAATTTAGGATTAAAGCTCCAAGGAGAAAGTTTGAGGAACTAAATCAAAGATTTGAACTCTCACTTTTCTTACAGAATTTCTAACTTATATAATTTTTCAAATGATCTAGGAAAAGTGAGAATCGAAATTTTATATTTCGTTCCTCAAACTTTCTCTGTGAGCTTTATTCCTCCATTGTGCATTGTGCATTGTAAATTGTGAATTGTTATTTAATTATTAACTAAAGAATTCAACATTCGTTTTTTCCAAAAATGATTCTCCAATATTCTTTAATAATACTACTTTAAGAACATTATCAATATTTTTCTTATCTAAAGCTATAGTATCTGAAATTACTGAACTATCATCAATTTCTACTTCATAAGGAAGGCCATATTGAACTAATATTTCTTTAATATCTTGGGCCACACCTTTTTCGGTAAGTCCTTTATTTTCTGCAATTTTACTTATTTCATACATCCCTATGGCGACTGCTTCTCCATGAGTAAACTTTTTGAAGTTATAATATGTTTCTATAGCATGACCTAAAGTATGTCCGAAGTTTAATAACATTCTTTCTCCAGTATCTTTTTCATCATTTTCCACAACACATTTTTTTATAAAGCAACATTTGTGGATAATAGCTTCTATATTGTGCATAACTTCTTCCTTAGTTTTTAAACTCTTTAGGAAATAGAAAAATTCTTTATCTTTTATGCATCCATACTTAATAACTTCAGCCATACCATCTATAAAGAATCTTTCACTTAAAGTTTCTAAGACATTTGGATCTATTAAAACTAATTTAGGATGATAAAAACTTCCTACTAAATTTTTACCTCTTTCTAAATCTACTGCAACTTTTCCACCTACGCTACTATCAACTTGGGCAAGGAGAGAAGTCGGCATTTGTACAAAATCTATACCTCTTAAAAAAGTAGATGCAACAAAACCACCAAGATCTCCAATTACGCCTCCACCAAGAGTTATAATTAAATCACTTCTTGTAAGTTTAAAGTCTAAAAGTTCATTATATATTGAAGGAAGCGTGCTAAAAGCCTTAGTTTCTTCACCTGGTTCTAAAGCCATTAACTTAACATCATATCCGCCCTTAACTAATCTTGATTTAACTGTGTTCCCATAATGAGAATCTACATTTTTATCTGTTAATATAAAGATCTTTTTACCTGTGTATATCTTTTTGATTTCTAAATTAATTTCGTCAATTAATCCCTTTTTTATTATAATAGGATAGCTTCTTTCACCTAAATCAACAACTAAGTCTTCCATTTTTTAAACTCCCCTTTTCTATATTTTACTGTATATTAAATTTCATTTTTCTGAAACTTAATATAAAAAAATGGAACTCATATATAATGAGTTCCATAAAATATCAATATTGTTTGCCTAATCATAAAAATTTATATAAATATTAAACACTCATTAAAAAGGTATTATTCAGTTTTCTGCAAAATAAATAGCCAGCGCTAAAATAAAAGCCCCAGAACATAAAATAAAAAAAGCTATATGATTTTTGCATAACTGATTTTTTAATATCCTTTTCCATGTTTTTCTCCATTTCTAAATTAATATTTATTTATCTGAATATTAATTTAATATTCTTCTTTAAAATTTATCTTTTTATAATTATAACAAACTATAATAAATTGTCAATATCAATTAGTAATTTTTCATTTTTTATATTAATTGCATATCTATTTCTTAATAACAGCTTTGTATTCTTATTATTATAGAAGATATATATCCAAATATTTTTCAATTTATTAAAATCAAAAAAAATAATTGTTTTCACTGTTAATCTTTTTATCCGATAGCTAGCATCTATAACACTCCTACTTCTTCAAGTGGAAGATAACAATTGCATGCTCCTGGACATTGTGACCCTTGTGATTACATTGTGCCCCTGAGGGTATAAGTTCTTCTAAGCTTAAGGTGGAAAATTTGTATTCCTATTAATAAAACTCCATCTTAAACTAAGAATTACTTTATAATTATTAATAAATTTTTGCAATATATATAATAAAAAAATATATAAGTGCAAATAATAAGGAAAGTATAATAGAGAAATAAGGTGAAAAATAATAATGATAAATAAAAAAATTATTTGTATTTTTTTAATGTTTTTTATATTTCTTTCAGTAAGCTGTAATACTAAAAATATACATGTAAAAGAGATACCAAATCAAGCTTCTGCTAATTCAAATAATGAGTTACATCCAAACTATACTAATTTTATTGGTTTTGATTTGATTAAAGATAATGTAAACTTTAAAATTGATGGCAAATCTCTAAATCTTAAATTACCAATATATTTAGATAAAAATAGATATTATATTTCTTTAAATGAATTTACTGATCAGCTTAATGGGACAATTGAAAAAATTGATACTTTTTTAAATATAAAAATTAATGATAAAGATTATTCAATAAATCTATTAAACAATATAGTTAACTGTCCTAATAATAGTTTTCCTCTAAAAAAAGCATTATTAGATCAAAATAATATATATTACATAGGGTTTTCAGATTTTTCAAATATGCTTAATCTTTATACTAGATGGGATAAAAATAATAAAATAATCAGTTGTAAAACAAATGACCTTAATATGGAAAATATCATTCCATATAAATCAAAAATAAATCAAATAGGTCTTATTCGCTTTGAAGATGTGGGTTTAAGTTCCCAGCCTTATGATAAAGAATATTTTGAAAAGCTTCGTATAATAGCAAATTATATGAAGCAAAAGAAAATTCCATATCATATTGCATGGATTCCAAGGTATATTATTCCCAATAATGGAGTTGATAATGACCCATTAACTAAGAATAATTTTGAATTTGCAGAAATGCTCTATAGCCTAGATTATTGTATAGATCATAATGGGATAATTGGACTTCATGGATATACTCATCAATGTGGAAATTCTGAATCAGGAGCTGGATTTGAATTTGGAAGATATGAGCCTTCTTTAAATATTTTTAGAGAAAAAATTAAAAAATCTATTAAAACAGCTTCTTATTTAGATATCCCAATCGATTTCTTTGAAGTTCCCCATTATGAAATTACTCCTTCACAAAATAAAATTGCAGAAGAATACTTCAAAATATTATATTACCCATTTAATGATTATGGACCAGAAAAAGTTGATTTAACTAAGCCACAGCTTAGCCCTTATAATAAATCTTCTTACTATATTTCAACTCCACTTGATTATATTCCTATAGGTAAAGAAGATAGTGCTTTAGCTAAACTTAAAAATGCTGATATTAACTACATGGGTAGTGTATTTTTTCATCCAAGTTTAGAAAATAACTATATCTCTTTAACTCAAGACTCCAACGGTTCACCTACTTTTACTTATAAAGATAATTCTACATTAAAGAAATTAGTAAGTGCATTAGAAGAAAAAGGTTTTAAAATGATTAAAGTGACAGATATTTAATTTAATTTGTTTCTTCTCAGGAAGTATTTTAATAGAAATTAAAATAGCAATTAATATAATTGAAAATCCCACTAAATACATTACAGTATATCCAAACTTTCCTTGAATTGTACTAAACATTTGAGGATATATAAAGTTAGCACCTGCTGATCCCAATACACTTACAAATGAAAATGTACCTGCTACTAATTCATCATCAACAATTTCTCTAATATACTTAAACAAAAATGTTAAATAGCATGCATACATTATTCCATGTAACTGGTCACCTAAAACAACTAAAGGGATATATGATGTTGAAAATAGTAATATTCTCATTGCTGCTATAGAAAAACTTATAATTAAATATTTTTTAGGACTTCCTTTTCTAAAAAATCTTCCAACAAACATAAAAGATATGAATTCAATAAAAACTCTCATCCCTATAGATTTACTATATATGGAATTTGCCAAATCAATATTTCCTACTATTTCTATTAAATAAGCTGAATAGGCAAATTCTACTGAATTATAAGTTCCAATAGCTAAAATGTTAATACATCCAAGAATCAATGCATTTTTATTTTTTAGTATATCACTCAGTTTTGTTGTTTTTCTGAGATTCCTTGGTTCAATATTTTTAAATTTTATAGTTATTATGAATATAATTACACTAATCATCACAATACCTATTAAATGTATAGTTCTAAATCCATATTTTGAAATTATAGTACCACTTAATAGTACTATACAACCAAATCCTATAGATCCCCATTTTCTTATTTCAGAGTATTCCATTTTTTGTCTAACTGATAATTCTTCAACATATATTTCATATACAGTTCCAATTGTTTGTATAATAAGTCCATATAAAATTGCAAAGAAATATACTGTATTTTTGTTAATATACATTAATAATACTATAATGAAAATTACTACAACAAAATTAATAATAATAAACTTTTTCTTATTTTTACTTCTAGAAAGTCTATTAACTAAAAGTGATTGTGAAAAAATTGCAAATAATGCTCCTATAGATACTACTTTCCCAACTTCACTTAAAGATAACCCGACAACTTGATTTAAATAAGGGACATAAAAAGTTGTTAATATGCTAATTGCTCCATAATTTATATATGTAGCTAAAGAATAATAAAATTTGATTTTCTTTTCCATATAATGCTCCTTGTATTTTCCCCATTTTATATATATTAATTTACTGTATTATTTAATAGGTTTTATCTTATGAATTATGTATTTTATCTTACTTCATTTAATCATTAGTTAGTTTTAACTTTTCTTAATAAACAATTATAATATTGGTGATACTAGTCTAATTAAGGATTCCTTAATTCTAATAGAAATACTACGATTATCATATATTTCTTTTGCTACTTCTTCTGACTCTTCAATATCTTTCATAAATTGCACTTCTCCATCCTTTGCAATTCTATCATCGAAAATAAATGCATTAACTTCAAAATTCAATTTAAAACTTCTTATATCCAAATTCGCTGTTCCTATGCTCATTACTGTACTATCAGAAACTATTGTTTTAGCATGAATAAAACCATTTTCATATCTATATACTTTTATTCCTGCTTCTAATAATTCTCCTATATATGAGCTTGCTGCCCATTGCATAAAGAAATGATCTGGCTTACCTGGTATTATTATTCTAACATCAACCCCAGATAGTGCTGATATTTTTAAAGATTCTAATATAGGTGAATCTGGTACTAAATACGGTGTTTCAAGATATACATTCTTTTTCGCATTGTTTATGAGCTTTATATAAGCATTTCTAATATATTGTTCCTTATGGTCAGGTCCGCTAGTTACAATTTGTATTCCTACATCCCCAACATCCTTATTACTTTTTGATGAGTATTTATCATAATCTTCTATCTCTTCCTCTGATGCATAGCACCAATCAAGTAGAAATCTTTCATTTAAATCATCTACTGCTTCTCCCTTAATTCTCACATGGGTATCTCTCCAAAATCCTACTTCTGGATTTTTACTTATGTATTCTTCTCCAACATTAAAACCACCAACATAGCCATATTCCCCATCAATTACAACTATTTTCCTGTGATTTCTATAGTTTATACGGGTATTTATATGAGGTACAATTCCCGGGAAAAAGATTGAGAATTTTCCTCCAACCTCCATATATTTTTTTATTGCTTTCTTTGTTAATTTTCGAGATCCCATACTATCTACTAATAATCTAACTTCTAATCCACTTTCTGCTTTCTTTGTGAGTTCTTCAATTATCTCTTTTCCAAGAATATCATTTTTTAAAATATAATATTCTATATGTATATACCTTTTTGCATTTTTTATATCTTTTATTAGTTGTTTAAACTTATCTTCACCATTTACATATACATTAACATTATTATTTGTTGTATATTTTGCGCCTGAATGATTAAAATTCATCTTTCTTAAATCTGAAAATCTCTCTCCACCATCATGATGATGAATATCTCCTTCATATTTGTCATTTATACTTCTCCTTTTATCTTCATCAACGCGTATTTTTTCTTTAAAAATCTTTTGTCTGCTCAAATTTTGACCAAACATAATATATATCACAAATCCCAAACCTGGTAAAACTAGTAATATCAAAAGCCATGCCCATGTTGTAGTTGGGTCTTTTCTCTCTATGAAAATTAATGATAAAGAAAAAAATATATTTAATACTAAAATAATAACGCTTAATACTAATAATACACTCATATTTTCCACTTCCTTTTTTCCTATGAATCAATTGCTAATCAAACGTTAATTAGGCTATCTATTATTAATTTAGATTTATTGATAGTTTATATCTTATTGTATCATTATTATACAATAAGATATTATTAAATTTCTTTAAAACTTCACTAATTATAATAAATGGTCACAGTTACCATTAGTATGGTATTATAAAATTAACTGTACGTTTCTTGACTTTTTTAGATTTTTTAATATATAATGTTATTAAAATTTTATATTATGTGATGAATAGGAGTATTAGTAATAATTATATCTTAAAGAGAGCTGTTGGTAGGTGTAAAGCAGTGTTATATTATTATGAACTTGCCTAGGAGCTTACTTGTTAAAGCAAGTACGGTAAACCCGTTAAAATATTAAGTGAGAAGAATTAATTTTGTTTTTTTCTTCTAATTAAGAGTGGTACCACGGAAATTACGCTTTCGTCTCTTTATTTTAGAGATGAAGGCTTTTTTTATCTAATTAATTATATTTTTCAAACTCTATCAGAGTTTATTCCTTGATTGTGCATTGTACATTGTACATTGTGCATTGATTAAAATTATAGGAGGCTATATAATGGCAAATTACGGAACTAAAATTGATGAGAAATGGCAAAAAACATGGGAAGAAAATGAAACTTATAAGTTTAATCCTGAAAATTTAGATAAGAAGCTTTATACGCTTGAAATGTTCTCTTATCCATCTGGTGCCCAATTACATGCTGGTCACTGGTTTAACTATGGACCAACAGATTCATGGGCAAGACTTAAGAGAATGCAAGGATATAACGTATTTCAACCAATGGGCTTTGATGCTTTTGGTTTACCTGCTGAAAATTATGCAATTAAAACAGGTATCCATCCACAAGATTCTACTTTAAAGAATATTGAAACTATGGAAAAGCAATTGAAATCAATGGGAGCTATGTTTAACTGGGAAAATGAAGTTGTTACTTGTCTTCCTGATTATTATAAATGGACTCAATGGTTATTTTTAAAATTATATGAAAAAGGTCTAGCTTACAGAAAAAAAGCCCCTGTAAACTGGTGTCCATCTTGTAATACAGTTTTAGCTAACGAACAAGTTCTTGATGGTGCATGTGAAAGATGTAGCACTGAAGTTATAAAAAAGGATTTAACTCAATGGTTCTTTAAAATAACTGATTATGCTGATGAATTACTTGATAAATTAGATGACTTAGATTGGCCTGAAAAGACTAAATCTATGCAAAAACATTGGATTGGTAGATCATATGGTGCTGAAGTTACTTTTAAGGTTAAAGATTCAGATTTAGACTTTAGCGTATTCACCACAAGAGTTGATACTTTAAATGGTGTAACTTACGTTGTGTTAGCTCCTGAAAATAAATTAGTTGATAAACTAACACTTCCAGAATATAAAGATGCTGTTGAAGAATATAAAGATGCTTCAGCAAAACAATCTGAAATTGAAAGACAATCTGTTTCAAAAGAAAAAAGTGGAGTATTCACTGGCTCTTATGCTATAAATCCTATTAATGGGAAAGTAGTTCCTATTTGGATTTCTGATTATGTGTTAGCTACATATGGTACTGGTTGTGTTATGGCTGTTCCTGCTCATGATGAAAGAGATTTTGCTTTTGCAACTAAATTTAATTTACCAATTGAAAGAGTTATAACAGACAAAAAAGGAACTAACTCAGAGCTTCCGTACTGCGAACATGGAGTACTTGTAAACAGTGATAAATTCAATGGTTTAGAAACTGATGAAGCTAAAATTAAAATTGTTGAAGAATTAGAAAAAGATAAATTAGGTGCAATGAAGATAAACTTCAGATTAAGAGACTGGTTAGTTTCAAGACAAAGATATTGGGGTGCTCCAATTCCAGTTGTTTATTGTGATAAATGTGGAATAGTTCCAGTACCTGAAAAAGATCTTCCAGTTAAGCTCCCTTACGATGTTGCATTTACTCCAGATGGTAAATCACCACTTAGTAAATCTGAAGATTTTATAAACACCACTTGTCCTCATTGTGGCGGTCCTGCAAAAAGAGAAGCTGATACTTTAGATACATTTGTATGTTCATCTTGGTACTACTTAAGATATGCAGATAGCAAAAATGAAGATGCACCTTTTGATCCTGAAAAAATCAACAAGATTCTTCCTGTTGATAAATATGTTGGTGGACCAGAACATGCTTGTATGCATTTATTATATGCAAGATTTATAACAAAGGCCTTAAGAGACATGGACTATTTAAACTTTGATGAACCATTCTTAAGCTTAACTCACCAAGGATTAATACTTGGACCAGATGGACTTAAAATGAGTAAATCAAAAGGAAATACAATTTCTCCTGATGATTATATTAAAGAATATGGTGCTGACGTATTTAGAATGTATTTAATGTTTGGATTTGGATACACTGAAGGTGGTGCATGGAATGATGATGGAATAAAATCTGTTGGAAAATTCGTAGACAGAATAGAAAGAATTCTAGAATCATGTAGAGAAATCCTAGGTTCTAATGATAATACTAAAGACTCTATTGATGGAGCAGAAAAAGAATTAAACTTCTGGAGACATACAGCTATAAAAGGTGTTACTGAAGATGCAGATAAAATGCAATTTAACACTGCAATAGCAAGACTTATGGAATTAGTCAATGCATTTAACAAATATCTTCAAGAAGATGTTAAAAACACAAAATTCTTAAAAGAAACTATAGTTGATTTCTTAAAATTATTAGCACCATTTGCTCCTCACTTTACTGAAGAACAATGGAACTTACTAGGACATAATTCAACAATCTTTAACGAAAAATGGCCAGAATTTAATCCTTCTGCCTTAATTAAAGATGAAGTTGAAATTGCAATCCAAATCAATGGTAAGATAAAAGCAAAAATCAATGTACCTTCAAACTTAGATGAAGAAGGCATAAAGAAAGCTTCTTTAGAAAATGAAACTATTAAAGAAAATACTGATGGTAAAACTATAGTTAAAGTAATCGTAATTAAAGGAAGACTTGTTAATATAGTTGTTAAATAATCGCCAAATAGCCCCCACCTTAATTTAAGGTGGGGGCTATTTGACGCTTACACAAAGTTTAACGCTACCTCGGATTTACTCAGTACTAACATTAATTATGGTAAGCTAAATTTTAGAATATTGCTAATTTAGCAATATTCTAATTAATTATTTTATACATATACATTAATTTTTGTACTTGATACTTCTGCATTAGAATTATAATTTGTAGCACTGCTTGTACTACTACCAACAGCTTTTGTTGATTTATCTGATGTCTTTTCAGTGCTCTTAGTTTTTTGAGCTTCTTGAGCTTTCTGAGCTTCTTCCTGCTTTGCTGCCTGTATTTCTTGTTGAACTGTCTGAATTTGAGACTGTATAGATGCTGCTTCGGTTTGTTTTGTCTTTGCATCCAAACTAGTATCAGAATTAACTTTGCTAAATTGTGACTGCAAATTTGATAATTGAGATTCAAGTGCAGTTACTCCGCTACCAGATGAACTACTAGATGTACTAGTAGTACTTGATGAGCTGGATGAACTACTAGATGTACTAGTAGTACTTGATGAGCTGGATGAACTCAAAGTACTTGAAGTACTTTTTGTACTAGATGTACTTGATAGCTTATATGAGCTACCTGTTGATGAAACTGATGTAATTGTCATTGTCTATCACTCCTAAATGGTATTTATTTAAAAGTAGTTTCTTATAGTTGAGTTGTTAAACTACTCTCAATAGCTGCTTCTTGTTCTTTTGTCATTGTACCATTAGAAACTAGACCATCTAGTATACTTTTTAATGAGTCAGTTGATGAACTGCTTGTTGAACTAGTTGAACTTGTGGAGTCTGTTGAACTAGCTGTACTACTAGAGTCTGTTCCTGATGAATTTGACTGTCTTTCCTTACCTAATAAACTACTTAAAGTGTCTTCTTGAGCTTGTGTAAGTGTATTGTTAGATACTAAACTATCTAAGTAGTTCTTCAATGGATTTGAACTAGTTGAGCTAGTAGAGCCTGTAGAACTACTATCTGATGTACCACTACCTGTACTAGATGAATGCTGTGAAGAACCTGTAAGTATGCTGTTTATTGAGTTTGCCTGAGCTTGAGTAATTGTTCCACTAGATACTAAACTGTCTAATGGATTTGTTTGGCTAGATGATGAACTTTGACTAGACATAGCTGTTTCAAATGCTGATGTAACAGCGTCTGATTGAGCTTGTGTAATTGCTCCATCCGTTACTAAACTTGATATTGGACTTGATGAAGTACCTGACACTCCTTCTAGGGGTGCTGGTGGTGGTACTTGTTGTGAACCCATAGACTGTTGTAGGGTTGATTTAATGGAATTTTCTTGGTCTTGAGTAATTGTTCCAGATGTTACTAAACTATCCAATGGATTTGTTTGTTCAGTAGCTGTAGTTCCTGTTGTGTCAGTAGTTGATTTACCTGACTTAGAAGACTGTAGTGCTGACAATAATGAACTTTGTACAGAGTCTGCCTGGTCCTGTGTTATAGTACCACTAGATACTAAACTATCTAAAGGACTCTGCGTTCTACCAGTGCTACCATAAGCACTGGTAGCCTGTGGTCTACTTCCAGATTGGAATATACTTGATACAGCATCTGCTTGATCCTGTGTTAGTGTACCATCAGATACTAAACCACTTATTGCACTATTAGATGTAGTAGCTTGCGTAGTACTAGCTAAAGCTTGTGTTGCTGCATCACTTATTTGAAGTGAATCTTTCTGATTCTGTTTTTTAATCTGCTGCTGATTGTCTAAGTAGTCTTGTAAGTCCTTTGCATCTTGTGTTTTTTGTAGACTATATAAGTCTGTTACGCTTGAAGTACTGTTACTAATTGTATTCATTATTTCTTCTCCTTTAATCTGCTTCCCTGCATATATTTTCTCCTATATATACTTATATCGAAATATATGCCTTTTAATCTAACGTAATGTTGTGGCAACTTTGTGGCAATTTTGTGGCAACAATTTTAATCAACTTAAATAAAATAATATTTCAGTCTATTTATGGTAGAATATAGCTTGAGGTGAAATAAATTCATGAACAAAAAATTAATATATATTGCTGATGATGAAATCAATATTTGTAATATTATAAAATCCTTTCTTGTTAAAGAGGGGTTTAATGTAGAAATATTTACGGATGGGCTTTCCATTCTTGAAGCTTTCAATGAAAAACAGGCAGATATGTTGATATTAGACATCATGATGCCTGAGATAGATGGATATGCGCTTTGTTCCTTAATAAGACTTAAAAGCTGTGTACCAATAATAATTGTATCCGCTAAAGATACAGAACCTGATAAAATAGCTGGTCTTAAGCTAGGTGGTGATGACTATCTTACTAAGCCATTTAGTCCATTAGAACTTATTGCACGAATTAATAGCATTTTTAGAAGAATGGAATTGGACAAGTCTCCTGTTCATAATAATCAAATTGTTAATATCTCTGATATTTCAATAAATTTTGATACTAAACAAGTGCACGTTAATGGTGACCCCTTAAATCTTACAGTAATGGAATTATCCTTACTCTACTACCTGATAAAGAATAAAAATAGAGCTGTTAGCCGTAGTGAACTTTTAGATAAAGTTTGGGGATTTGAAAATAAAGTAGAAACTAGAGCTACTGATGATATGATAAAAAGGATTAGAAAAAAACTCTCTGATGTGTGTTCAAAGCTAAAAATTGATACAATATGGGGGTTTGGTTTCACCATAAAAGATGAGGAATGATATTATGAAAAGAAATACAATAAAATGGAGAATTTTTAAATATAACATTATTGTAATTATTATGTTAATTACGTTGACTACAATAATATTTAATGTAGCTGTACGTTTATACCTTGAAAAAGATATTGTAGCACAGTTAAATAAAATAGCATCAAACGCTGAAGATACTGCATTGCAACATGGACCAGACTTTTTTCCAAAAACTCCACCAATGATGCCACCTCCTGATATGCAACATAGTGAACTTCCACCTAATGATCCACAAGGCACTAATGACCTTTTTAGATATTATTTTATGTTGGACCGTTCACTTAAAGAGCCCCTTACTATATTAAATGCAGATTTCATATTACTAGATCAAAATAAAAATAGAATTACTCCTTTTCCAGAGAAATCTGATTCTGATTCTGCTGATCTTATGAAACAGCTAACAAATGAACTTAATAAAACTAAAAAAGTTGACCAAGAAAAGTACTTAAACTTTAATTTATCCGGTACTGAATACATAGCAATTATAAAACCCGTATCTGATAAAAATTCTTTTGGTTTAGGTTGGATAATCATATACTCAAATATTCAACAGATAAATCAACTTCAATTAAGTATAAATATAATTCTTTTACTTATACTTATTTTCTCTGCTTTAATTACTATAGTATTTTCTTCTCGTGTATCCAAGAAAATATCAGAACCATTTTCTCACCTTAATCAGTATATAAGTTCTATTTCAGAAAGAAATTTTGGAAATAAAATTGAAATGCCAGTATATGATGAATTGCGTGAATTGGTAAATAATATTAATATTATGTCTGAAAAACTTGAAACTTACGATAAAGCCCAAAAAACTTTTCTGCAAAATGTATCTCATGAGTTTAGAACTCCACTGATGTCCATTCAAAGCTATGCTGAAGGTATTAAATATGATGTTGTTGATAGTAGTAGTGCTGTTCCCATTATACTTGCTGAAATTAAACGTATGACTCACTTAGTAGATGATTTATTATATTTGTCACGTCTTGATGCAATTGAGGAAAATTATAACTATAGTAATTTAAATTTTAATGAATTAATAAATAGATGTGTAGATTCCCTAAACTTGATTGCTGAAAAAAATAACATAACTATTACTATTAACCTACCCAAAGAAATAATTCACATTCATGGAGATGAGGAAAAACTTTCCCGTTCAATTACTAATATCCTTAGTAATTGTATAAGATATGCAGATAGCGTTGTTATTGTGGAATTAAAATTAATAGATAGTAATAAAGTACAACTCACCATATCTGATGATGGCTCAGGCTTTAAAGACAATGAACTTCCTAATATATTCGAAAGATTTTACAAGGGAACCAAAGGAAACTATGGGCTTGGACTATCTATAAGCAAAAATGTTGTTGAAAAATTAAATGGTAAAATTAGTGCTAGTAATTCAATTCCAGGTGCCTTATTTATAATTGAATTACCTGTATCTAATAAGATTCTTAATATCTAAAATGAAAAACCTATAGGCCTTCCTGGACTATAGGTTTTTTATAAATTTACATTATATATCACATATCTGCATTTAATATTTCTTTAAATTCTAATAGTATTTTTTTTACCAAATTCTCATCTAAAGGCTTATATTCCTTGATATATCCTGATGAATCCAATGCTTCATAATCTTTTTTGCTCATCTCAATCCAATTTTCTGGTACATATACCCATACTATATCTTCATATTTACAGCTCAATAAAAAATGTTCTAGTCCCCAAAAGGCATACTCCTCAATTTCATGTAATTCATTAAATAATTTGTAATCCTCAACTACCTTTGAAGTTAATTGATATTCATATATATCCACATAAAAGAAGTCAAATTTTTCTCCTTTTGCTTTAGTTGCATCACCTTTAATTATTTTTATCTTTTCATTTTGAATAAAATTATAATCATATAAATTAATTACTTCCTCACTGATTTCATATACAATAACTTCTTCTACATTGCACTTTTGAGCAATTTCTTGAGCTACATATCCTAATCCTAACCCAACAATTCCAACCTTACCTTGTGCAGCATGAATAGCTCCATAAGAGCTCTGTATTTCTTTAGGTGTAAATCTCATTAAACTAATGTCATCTTTTATTAACTGTATTACATCTACATCATATTCTTCTTTGTTTTTATACATATATCCTTGTAAATTTTGTTTTTTTATGATATTTTTAACTATCTTATAATTACCACAAGTTCCTGGATTAATTAATTTATTGTATCTAGTCATCTCTTGGAACACAAAATTTTTATTATATGGTTTCATAGTTAATTCCCCTTCTTGAAAGATTTACATCAAAAGTTTTGTTTAATATTTATTAAATTAGATTTAACTTTTAAATCTCAATATAATTTTATTTAACTATTACATTTATATATTCAACAAACCATAATATAATAGCACATTATTCCTCATAATATAACTATTAAATTAACTTTTTATTTCAATATATATATGCTATACTTACGTTAATGATTTACTGTCATTAATATTTTGTAAAGTAGGTGTTTATATGAAAAATGTTACTATAAGCGAAGAAGCTTATAATGAGTTTAAAGCTTTTTTAGAAGAAAATAAAATAACTGATTTCAATATTAGACTAAATTTTGCTGGCTTTGCATGTAGCGGTCCAATTTTTAATATATCCGTTTCAGAAGCTACTGATGCAGATGAAGTTGAAAAAATCAACGACATTTCATTTATATATGAAAAAAGTCTAATAGAACAATTTGGTGGTTTTATAATCCTTTCTTCTGACGAAAATGAAGGCAATGGTTTAAGCTTAAAACCTGTCATTGAGCCTGAAGGTGGATGTGGTGGCTCTTGTGCCGGATGCCACTAAAATTATATTAAATAATTGATGTAGAATTAATGTAGAATATTTAACATTTATTCTACATTTTTTTATTTATAAGTAGATAAGTGAGCGTCCAAATTTATCATTTGGCTTCTCGAACTTTCTCTGTGAGCAGTTAATTATTCTATTGAATCTATATCTGTTGCTTCTATTTTCCATTGCACATTCACATAATCATCACTTATATCGTATATACCTTCTAACATATCTATCCAATAGTGTTCTTTTATAACTTTCTTTTCTTTATCTTCTCCTGTAGTTCCTTTTAACGTTTCTTCATTAAATTTATTAAGATACTGATATATTCTTGAAGATATTTCATACATATCTTTAAAAGACTGCAAGTCTTCATTTTTTAATTGTAATTTAACTTTTTCATTTTTCATTTCTCTATTTAAAACAGATAACATATATTCTTTTATTTTTCCATGTATATCATTTTCCATTATCTTGTTTGTTTCTATTTTTTTAGAAAATATTGATAATGAATTTTGTTTATATGATCCATATTGTTGCCATAAATCCATTATATCACTTGTTATAACATCATAGTTTCTATAAAGTTTTAGCAATTCTTCATTCTTTATACTACCATTTTTAATACTTTTTGATAATATATCCATATTGCTCTCATTTCTTTGCTTAACATCTTCGATTTTAATATATGATTGCTACCCTATTTTATATTTATAATCATTTAGTTTAAATAAAGCATATATATTTACTATCACACTGACTATAAAAAGTACAGCTATTAGCATTATATAATCTATATTTTTTATTCTTTGTATCAAGCATATCCCTCCTAGGTTATAATCCATTTTAACATATATGCTTATGTTTGCATATTTAAAGTTAGGCCTATGAAATAAATAACAAGTCAAAGATGTCATGTATATTTGTCTTAAGACTAGGTGCCCCTTAAGTTTACGAGGTCCCCCTTGTGGGGATAAGTTCAACTAGATTCTGCTTGAATGTAAAATTCCACCTGAAAAGTTTCACTTTACGTCAGACAAGGAAGTGTGTTTATCTTATACGGGCTATTAGGTGAACATGCTGACGTAGTATGACGCGAAATAGACTAGAATACTGACTTGCTATTTTTTTATATTCCCTATCTCGCCCATTCATGTATTACTTCATTAAGCATTTTTAATCCTATATTGCCCTCTATGACTTCTTTTTTTTCTACATTTATTCTTTTTACTTCCCCATATGGATTTTTTAAAGATAGTTCTTCATTACCAGATACTACCCATATTATTTTTTTATTAATTGGCTTTACACTTAATTCTTTTTCTCCAATTCCATCAGTAAAATATACTAATACAACATTTCTTAAATTATTATCAATAATATATTGAAATACTGGTGTAAATTGTGTTGATCCATTCTCCTTACTTCTTTTTCTTATATCCCTTTCATTTCTAATTTCATATATATTTCTAATTTCATTATCACACTCAATAATTGTAACTTTATTTTTAGTGCTTGAAGTTATTGATAATATTTCTACTAATATTCTATGCATATCATCGTCCTTCATACTAGCACTTATGTCAATAGCAACAATCAGTTCTATTTCATTACTCGGAAGTCTTCCTCTTAAATCTAGTCTATCTGGTTGCCTTCTATCTCTTCTTGTTATTGTTTTTTTATATCCTGATTTTATATTTGGCAATATATTTTTAAGAACAACTTGCCATGATATTTCAGCTTTTTCTTCATAGGCTAAAATTATATTCTCTAATCCCCTAGGAGTATTCTTATTATAAGCACTTATGGCAGTTTTCTTAGTTAAGTTTTTAATATCTTCTTCACTTAATTGTATTTCATCCCACAACTCATGTGCTTTTGTAATATCTATTTCATCTTTCAAATCATCTTCTTTACTTATTTTGCTTTCTTTAATCCTTGATTTAATTGATTTATAAATCTCTTCTGCATATTCGTCAATACTTCTATTTTCCTCAAGGGATAAATTATATTCCATATTTATCTTATTCATTTTTTCGCTATATATTGGTAAATTCTCTATATACTGATTTACTGAGATATCTAATGCAACACCTATAGCTTCTTTGCTAAATCTATTTTTCAGTTGTCTTTCCCTCTCAAAATGAGAATTCATTATATGATATATTTCATGTTTAAATAACGCTGCCATTTCTTTTTTGCTGCAATTTAAAAATAAAAGAGGATTAAAGTACATATTAAAACCATCACGTTTAGGAATAGTAGCTATTGGAACAGTTATGTTAATATTTATTCCTCGTCTTATTCTAAGCATGAATTGTCCAAAAAAAGCATCTTGAGTTTGCAGTAAATACAATATAACTTCTTCAACTAATTCAAAGAAACTTCTTTTATAACTATCATTAAATTTAATACTCTCCTCTACTGAATATGCTTCTTTTAAGAGTTGTTGTCTTTTTTCTTCAAAATCCATACGTTGTTTTCTCCTTATTACATTTAAATTTGTAATATAATTACAATTTTATCATATCGTAATGCTATAACAAAAGTATTTTTACTTGAATATATTGAAAAAAGCATCTAAGAACTGTTCATTTTCTAGTAGTTCTTTATATATTCCGCCTTTATAATCTCGTTTTATTTCTTTCATTATTCCAAGTCTTAAATCTCTAGGATATAAATTCAAAAGTTCTGAAAATAGTTTTAAATTCTTTTCTATAGGCATATGTTCTAAATACATTAATGAATTTTTTGCTAATATGTATAATCTTGAATGATTTTCTTTTTCTATTTTTTCTTTTAATTCAAAATTAAAAATCTCATTACTAAATATGTCTTCTATCCTTATTAAAGGTTTTTTTAAATTAAGTAAAAAGTTCCCAAAATCATTTGCAATGTTTACTCCAACATTTCCTTTCACAACATTTAAAAATATATCAAAAGAATACTTTTCCTTATTTTTCAAATATATTTCATAGGCTTTAGATATTCTCTCCCAACTTCTTGGGGTAGCTTTTATGGTTTCTTCTGCACTTGACATATGTAAATACTCTGGGAAGGTAGATAAAAATTCTATAATATGTTCATTAATATTTCCATCCTCACTCATTCCCCATTTAATCCATTCCTTAATATCTGAATCAAGCTTTACCCAAACAAATCTATCTTCTTGAGCAGGATCCATATCTACAACATCATATTTGCTATTATAAAATCCATCATTTTTATTCGAAGGATTCATTGCTGCAATTACCTTAACTCTATTATCTAATATATAACCATTAATTTCTTTATTTAAAATAAGATTCATAAGTTCTTGAGCTACTGCATGGTCACATCTATTTAATTCATCTATAAATAAAATAACATTTCTGCTTTCATCTTCTCTTAAGGCTTTTTCAATTTCAATTAGTTTATTATGTGTTGCATATATAGTTACTCTGTTTTCAACTATAGGTAATCCGCCAATTTCTCCTTCTTTTAATAAATTAGCATCTATTGTAACTAAATAATATTTATTATTTTTAGCTATATACTTAACCAAAGAAGTTTTCCCAACTCCACTTTCTCCTATAATTAAAGGCACATCATTTGATGCCATTATTAAATCCACTGTACTTAAACATTCTGAATAATTCAAAATTCCCACCTCTCTAGGCATATGAAAGAAAATAGACTAGCATACTGACTTACTATTTCTTTGAATATGCCTTACATTGATAATTTATAATCTACCAATAACTTTTTAGCATTCTTACTTCCATATTCTCTAATAAAATTAATTTTATCCATCTCCAATATCTCTAATTCTAAGAAATCTTCAATATATTTCTTTTCAATATTCTCAGCTTTAATTTTTTCCTTAAGAATCTCAACCACTATATCTACATCAATACTTTCATAAATATACTTAACTACATTTATATTTTCATGAATAAATACCTTTATATCATCTAAATCATAGTTAGAGATATAATTTATAGCTTCTCCATTTGATGTTACGGCTTTTACCTTAGCTTTTAGACTTGGATTTTTTATAAATCTAATTGCTACGTAATAATTTTCTATTGCTGCAAGTTGAATATTTTCAGAAGGGTTTTCTATATACTTAATTGAATCATAATCTTTGCTTACTGCTAACATTTGCAATTCTTCACTTGGTTCCTTTACAAACTGTATAGCCCAGCCCTTAGTTTTAATAGCTTCTTCTATTATCTCTTCATTTGGATTATTTATTAATTCTAATGAATTCCACAAGCTTTTAACGCATATTATCCCAATCTCTTTATCAACATTTCTAATATATTTGACAGACAAAGGAGTATTCTTAATAGCTTGCCTTTGAATTTCTTTGCTAGGATTATTAATATATCTGATATTATTACCATTATTTTTAACTATAAATATTTCTAATTCTTCATCTACATCAACTAATTCTTGAATGTATTCAGGATTACTTTTTAAATTCAATAATATCTCTTCTCTATCCATTCTTTTTCTCCTTTACCTCATGATACCCAAATACTTATGCTTGGTTATTATATTCAATATTTATTATGCTAAGACATATATCAAAACTAGAAATAAAAGTCATGCTTTTGTGGAGTGTTACATCAGAAGATTTCGATGGCTGTGATTCTTAAGTAGAGAACCCAAATCTATGATTTGGTGTGAATCACTCACTCAGCGAGTGAATACGAGTCGAGTTTCATTTCTTATAAGTTGTTCCAAAATGATTGTTCAAAGCTTGCCTTTGAAGCTAGCATTTTGAGTACAACTTATGATCTTAGAATCACCCAGCTAAATATTCAGTAACGGTCACAAATGCATGACATTTATTTTGGCAGGATATACGCATAAGTATATCCCTTCCTAATCTTTATATTTTTCAATTTCTTTTTTAACAGAAAAAAGTAAACTATTTAGTTCCCAAACTTCCCCCTCTTCTATTAACTTGTTTAAAGTCTTCTGATACCTAGATGCTTCTGTTCCTTTACCTAATGAAATCAATGTTAACAGTGAATTCATTATGTTAGAAATTAAATGAGATTTAACTTCAAATAATTTTTGAGCATCCTTAATTTCATCTTTAATCTCTAGCATCTCTTCATCTAATCTAAATGCCGCATCTGCAGAACGTTTAAGCTTTTCTTTTAATTGTTCTGGTATATGTTGTTTGTATTTATAATTAAGAGAATGTTCAATTGTTGCCCAGAAGTTCATCGCTAATGTTCTTATTTGAAATTCTGCTAAAATTTCAACTACTCCTTCTGCCATATTTACTGGATACTTTATTATCATATGGTAACTTCTATAACCACTTTCTTTAACATTTTTTACATAATCTTTTTCATAAAGAATTTTCATATCTCTGCGACCTCTTAATATCTCAACAACAGTATCTATATCACCAACAAATTGACACATTATTCTTATACCTGCAATATCTTCAAGTTCATACCTAACTCTGTCTATGGGAATTTCAAATTTGTTAGCTTTTTCTAACATACTTGATACCTCTTTTACTCTTCCAGTAACAAATTCTATAGGTGAATATTCACTTTTTCTTCTATATTCTTTTCTAATTGATTTTAATTTAACCTTCAGCTCATCTACCGCTTGCTCGTAAGGCATTAAAAAAATCTTCCAATCATTTATTGCCATTAATACCACCCTTTAATAACATCATTTCTCAATATCATTCTTATCTATTATATCAAAAACTTTAAATTATGTGTAATTATTAATAAATAAACCTATTAAAAAAATTTTATAATCTATTTATGTAATTGTTTAATGTGGTATAATCTATATGTAACGTAAAATTTTTTAAAGTATATGTACTTTTAATGAGGGGACTAAAAATAAATGATACTAATATACTTAACCATTTATTCGATAAACAAGTAATTTGTCCTGTTTTAGATGATACTACGCAAGAAACACTATTTCTAAAACAAGCTCTTGAAGGTTTTAATGACGCTTATATAAAGGAGATTATTTCCATTTATGGATTTCAAAAGAACTCTTTAATGTATCTCCTTGGTGAGCTAAACAGAAAATTAGGAAACTATCAAAAATGCATTATTATGGTACTCAAAGACTATTGTTAGTACCAATTCTTCTTATAAGATTAAAGAAATAGCTCGTGCTGGTAAAGATTCAATTAAAAATATAAATATTTAAAATATGATTTTTATTTTATTAATGGGGGAATGTATAATGGGAATTTTTAAAAATAGAAAAACTAATGAGGATAAAGAGGATAAACTTCCACAAATTTTTCAAAATGAAAGTAGCAATACTAATAAGAATGATTTAACTAATAAGATTAATATTCTTAAAGATAAAGCAACTATAATGGATAGTTCTATTGTTGATATTACATCTTCTGCTTCATCATTGGCATCTCATAGTGAATCTCAAAATAGAGAAGTACGTAATGCTAAAAATATACTATCTGGTTTTAGGTCAGACATGGAAAATTTAGCAATTAATATTACTAATGTTCATATCAAAGTATTAGATACTGACAAGTTAGCTGATAATGGCTTAAATACCATTGGTCATTTAGATACATCATTAAATGACCTTGAAGATGCATTCACAGTTTCAACTTCAACAGTAAATGCCTTGGTATCAAAGTTGGAATCTGTAAATAGTATAACTGATTCTATAAGCCAAATAGCAAGCCAAACTAATCTTTTATCATTGAATGCAGCTATAGAAGCTGCTAGAGCTGGTGAAGCTGGTAAGGGTTTTTCTGTTGTTGCAGGTGAAGTAAGAAAGCTTGCCGAAAATTCAAAACTTGCTGTTCAAAGTATAACTAGCATATTAGAAGAAATTAAAGTAGATATTTTAAAAGCATCTAATGCAATGAATTCTGGTAATTCAGCTTTAACTACTCAACACAATTCATTAGTAGAAGCTAAAAATAGTTTTTCTGATATAAAAACTTCTATTGAAGATGCTACTGAAGAAATTACTACTTGTATAGAAAACTTAACTAGTGCTTCTGCAGCAAAAGATAATGTAATATCATCAGTTGATAATATTAGTGTTCTTTTTCAAGAGCATGAAGCTTTATCTAAAGAAATTGCTTTAAGTCTTCATACTCAAAAAAATGATATAAAAAATATTAGTAATTCCATAACAAATTTATTATAATTATCAAAGTTATACATAATAATAAGCTATCTAAGTTATTTAGATAGCTTATTATTATGTCCTTAAATTATTCTTTTCGGGTTAAAATCAAGATAGTCTGCTGATGTTAATATATATTCTACTTCATTAAAATATCCATTTAATAATTTCCCTAATAATACTGGCCCATGCAAATGTCCGTATATAACCTTCTCCACGTTATACTCTTTTATTATCTTGGTAAATTCAGATTCCTCAAATTTTTCATTTGCCGGAGGATAATGAAGCATAACTATAATCTTTTCAAATCCATTGTTTTTAGCAGCATCTAACGAAAGCCTTAATCTTATTTGCTCTCTACTATATATTTTTTTATCCTTCGCACTATATTTATCTCCACCAGGACATATCCATCCTCTAGTTCCACAGATAGCATAATCTTCATAAACATAAAAATTATTTTGAAGGAATTTAGTATTTTCATACATACTATTTAACTTTGCAATACTTCCCCACCAATAATCGTGATTACCTTTGCTTATAATCTTTTTACCTGGTAATTCATTTATCCAATTTAAATCATATTTACTATCTTGTTCTTTTAACGACCAAGATATATCTCCAGCTATAAGCACCATATCCTCTTCAGTTATTTTGCTAAGCCAATTTTCTTTTATCCTATTACTATGATTTTTCCATTTGTCTCCGAAAATTTCCATAGGCTTTTCAACATTAAATCCTAAGTGTAAATCCGAAATAGTATAAAGCGCCATTTATTTATCACCTTTCTTTTAGGCATCATATGAAAAAAATAACAAGTCAAAGATGCATACTGGCTTGTTATTTTTTTGAATATGCCTTCTCTTATCTCCTCTTATCTAAATCTGTAAGAAAAGCTATTACATGTGCTACTGCTTCATATAATTCTGTAGGAATTTCATCTCCAACATCCACATTACATAATAAATCAGTTAATTCTTTATTATATGCTATTGGTACATCATTTTCTGTTGCTCTTTCTATTATCTTATCTGCAATATGGCCCATTCCTAATGCTGTAACTATGGGAGCATCACTATTAAATTCATATTTTAATGCTGCTGCCTTTTTTCTCTGATTCATATATTTGTACACTCCTATTAAAATTTTAATATAAATTTCAAAATACATATGTGATGATCAGTTTACAATGCACAATTGTGGATAACATATCCAAGGAGAAAGTTCGAGGCTCCAAAGATAAAATTTGTACTCTCAATTATCTCACTTTTTCTTTAGAATTTCTCAAAATATATTTTTCAAAACCTACAGGATCTTGTTCAGCCATTGTGCATAGTTAATTGCTAATATTATACCTTAATATCAATAGTAGAAATAGTCAAATCATTAAAGAAATTTCTGCAACTCACTAAATCTACTGGTTTATCTTTAGCTGATACACTTATATTAACAAATAATCCCAACGACGATAATCCATCAGCTAATTTTGATTTATTATTTTTTAAAACAGAAGTAAAATCACTTTCACATTTTAATTTTACATCAATCTTATTTCCTCTCATAGTCAAATATCCATCAACTTCTCCTAAATTTATAGTTTTAACACTTACAACCATTTTAGCATTAGTTGAATCTATTTTTTTACCATCTTTTCTATTATCTTTTATTATAAGTTTACAAGGATATTCTTTGCTATCTGCTGTTATAGGAATGTTTAAATAATAATACTCATCACTAATAGAGTTGAATACTTTAACGTCATTAATATTTGCTTTTACTAAATTCATTATCTTTTCATATCCTGCTTCTTTTGAATCTGTTTGAGTTATTAAATTCTTCACTATATCTCTTATATTTTCAATTTTATCCTTCATTTCAGCTTTTATTGCTTCTTTATTATCTAAGTTACCTCTTGCTAAATCTTCAATATTAGCCTTTCCTAAGCTTTCCTTAATTACAACTGTTTCTTTTACAGCATTTGTTGAAACTTCTTTAGCTTCAATAATATTTTCATCATTAATTGCATTTTCCTGCAAAACTTCTTTTCCCTCAATTTTATTATTTAATAACTCCTTAAATGCTTTAAATTCACTATCTGTAAGTTTAACTTCTTTGCCTTCTATATTACTTAATATTCCTTCTAATTTTGTTTTCTTTGCTGCTTCAATAAGATTTTCTGCTTGAGTCTTAGGAGCATCGTTAGCTGCTAAATTATTTCCAATAGTATCCTTAATTAATTTTACAACTTCTTTATCGTCTAATTTTTCAATTAATGAGTTTGAGAGATTTATTTTTTCAGCATTACCACTTTCTTTGCTAGGATTCCTTTGAACAATATCTAATTCACTATCTTCGTTTCCTGCTAGAGTTCTTAACACATCTAATACATTTATTTTTTTAGTTAATAAATCATTTCCATTATAAGCTTTTGATGCTATGGATATATTATTATCGAATATATTTTTAGTTAATTCAGCTTCTTTATTTATTAATTTATTATTCATTACATTTTTAATATTATCATCTGAAACTTCCAGTGAGTCTAACGAATCACTTATTTTTGTAAGAATTTGCTCTATTGAAGAGCCTCCTTTAAATAATTTATTAAAACTATTTATATTTTCTTCCGAAAAATCCAATTTATTTTCTACAAATGAAAGTATATCCTCTTGTTCCATATCCTTAAACTTACCTAAAAATTTTGTCAATGATTCCTGAATAACTTGCCCTTGTTCACTATTAGATTGTATATCTTTGCTTTTAAGATATGTTTCAATAAAAGCATCTATTTCTTTTGGATTAGATGCCATTCTTTCATTAAATTGAAATAATCCTTTAATTTCATTAATATTCTCTCTAGTTAATGAGATATTATTTTTAACCATTTTCTTCAAAATATCAATATCTTCCTTTGAAAGTCCTTCTTTTTCTACAACTTCTTGAAAGTTTTCATCTCCAATTGTGTCTTCATTTCCAGTTCCTTGTGATACCTTTAACTTTAACTTTCCATTTTCAAATCCATTAACTTGAAATTTAACTAATTTGATGTCATCTAAATTAACATCGCCCTCAAGTTCTGCAGTAAATTGCCATCCATCTGATAACTTTATTGTAACGTCATTGCCGTCTCCCTTTGAAACTACTTTCCCTGTAAAGCGTTCCCCTACTTCAAAAGTTAACTTGCTAGAAATTTTCTTCGTATTCACATTGTATCCATTATTTACATTATAAATTCCTGGCATATCATCTTCTCCCCTACTAATTCATACTTTAATCTTCTATAATATATCTATCGTATAAAAAAGATATAAATTAACTAAAAAATATAATGTTATTAATTTATAATCTCATTTCTTCTTTGTTTTATATAATTTACACTTTATTTAATGTACTAAGAATATAACTTATTATACATAAAGAATGTCGGACTAAAATTAGTCCGACACTTTTCTGTGCAATAAATTATTTAACTTCTATTTTATTATAATTCTTCTTACCTCTTTTAATTAGAACAGCCCCATCTTCAAAATCTTCTTTATTTAAGATTCTCTTTACATCGTCAACCTTAACTCCGTTAATAGTAAGTCCACCTTGTTCAATTAATCTTCTACCTTCTTTTTTAGATGGTAAAATCTTAGTGCTGGCCATAATATCTAATATTAGTAATCCAATTTCTTCTTTAGTTATTGTTACTGTTGGTACATTCGACATATCAGCTCCACCTGCAAATAATGCAGTTGCCGCTTCTTCTGCTTTTTTAGCTTCTTCTTCACCGTGAACAAGCTTTGTTACTTCATATGCAAGTACCTTCTTAGCATTATTTATTTCAGCACCTTCTAAGCTTCCAAGTCTTCTTACTTCATCCATTGGTAGGAAAGTTAATAATGCTAAACACTTTTGTACATCTGCATCATCTACATTTCTCCAATATTGATAGAAATCATATGGTGTAGTTTTTTCTGGATTTAGCCATAATGCTCCTCCGACAGTCTTACCCATCTTTTGTCCTTGGCTGTTAGTTAATAAGGTACAAGTCATAGCCATTGCATCCCCTTGAGCTTTTCTTCTTACAAGTTCAACACCAGCTATCATATTAGACCATTGGTCATCTCCACCAAGTTCCATTTTACAACCATATTTTTGATTTAAAACATAAAAATCATATCCTTGCATTAACATGTAGTTAAATTCTAAAAATGACAATCCTTTTTCTAATCTTTGTTTAAAACATTCAGCACTTAACATTCTATTTACTGAAAAATGAACTCCTACTTCTCTTAGAAAATCAACATAATTAAGATTTAATAACCAATCTGCATTGTTAACTAATAAGGCCTTATCATCTGTAAAATCTATAAATCTCTCCATTTGCTTCTTTATAGAGTTGACATTGTGCTCAATATCTTCTTTAGTAAGCATTTTTCTCATGTCAGTCTTACCACTTGGATCTCCAACCATAGCAGTTCCTCCACCAATTAAAGCTATTGGTCTATGTCCAGCTTTTTGCATATGTGCCATAAACATCATGGCAATAAAGTGCCCTACATGTAAACTATCTGCTGTTGGATCAAATCCTATATAAAAAGTTACCTTTTCATTTTCTAATAATTCTCTAGTTTCCTCTTCATGAGTAAATTGTTTTATGTATCCTCTTTCTAATAGCTCATCTAATACGTTTGCCATTATAATACCTCCTAAAAATCTTCTTATTTAAAATAACTTATCCCAATAGAATAAGTTTTATTTCTAAATTAAACTTATTATTTCATAATATGATATTATGTATCATTTCATGTTATAATCACTTATTATAGTATATCCTCAACTATTCATTTTGGCAACAGAGTACCCTTTATTATGGGATATCTGCATAAGTCCGATTTTCACTGTTGATATCTATAAATTAGGCACATGAAAATAAATAACAGGTCCAAAGTTGCCATGAATATTTTTCATCAGGCAAGGAGACGAATTGCCCTCATAGCGGGCCTATTAGGTCAATTTGCCGACGCAGCATGATGGAAAATAGGCTGGCAAATGGACTTGTTACTTATTTGATTGTGCCTTATACTTATTATTGTTGACTCCCGGCAATATTACTTTAAAACTGTGTTCTACTCTAAAATTAATAAACTTAACTTTACTTTTTCCTTTAAATGAGTTTTTAATAATATTTTTAATATCAACGAAATCTACTTCTATTGGTATAGGTGGTTCACATCTTGTTGTTACTATTTGCTGTATTTGCTCTTCTTTAAACATATCATCTTCTTGTATTCCTATAAGGCACTATCAAAAAATAACAAGTCAGTTGGCTTAAAGAAGAAAAAGCACTCTTATGAAGTAAACAAGAGTGCTTTTTAATAATATTATTAATTTTTAAATATATGTCCACTCAAAACTCTGTTTTTACCACTTTTCTTAGCTTTATACAATAAATCATCAGCGTTCTTTATAAGTTTATTTATATGTATACCATTCAAAGGGAAAAATGAAATTCCAAAACTAGCTGTTACAGATTTATATTCGCCATTAAAACTAACTTTGCTACTTTCAAGAACACCTCTTATCATTTCAATTTTATTATATACACTATTTTCGCTTATAAAATTTGAAATGTATAAAATAAATTCTTCTCCTCCATATCTAGCTAGAATATCATCTTCATTTATACTATTACTTATAACTTTTGCTGTATTAATTAGTATTTTATCTCCAAATTGATGTCCGTAAGTATCATTTATATTTTTAAAATCATCTATATCTATCATTACTATTGCAAATTTATCATTTATTTCCTTACACTTCTTTTTTACTAAATATTCAAAGAAATACTTTCTATTATATATACCAAGCAATGCATCTCTTTGATTTATTTTTTCTAATTCTTTATATAGTAAAGAATTTTCAATGGCAATTGCAATTTGATTAGCAATTGATTTTAGAAAAAGTTTTAGTTCTAAAGTCATAAATTTATAAATATTATGTTCTACGATTATATATCCAATAAATTTATCTCTTAATTTAATTGGAGATCCCATAATAGAGTGTATATCACTTTTATGCTCTCCTGTTTGCTTTAAAGTTTTTTCTGAATTTATTAAAAATTCTTCTTCCTTCTTTATATGTAAAAGTTCTTCTGATGTTAAGTTTATATCCATATTTTCAATATTACTAGCTTTAACAATTAATTCGCTGTCTTCTATTAAAAATATAGTTGAATATGTAACACCTAATATTCCGAGTATCATATCATTAATCATAGATATCAAATTATCACTACTAAAAAATGTATTTATGTACTTACTCACTTCTATTATATTAGATAAGGAATCTATACTTTTTTCTAACTTGACATTTTTTTGATTTAATTCTTGTATGTATTTTTCTGAAAACATTTGATAGTTCTCATATTCTGCTTTTAAATCATTATAACGCTTTTCATAATCCTGCATTTATTCCCACCATCCTCAAACCATAATCCCATTATGATTATTTAACAACTTTTCTTTACCATGCTTTTAAATTTAATACAATTATACTACACTTAATTAAACAATTGAATATACTTATTCTAATGTATGTTGTTTCTATTTTTAATATTAGGCACATGAAAGAAAATAACAAAGTTTAAATTGTATTTTATGAATTTCATATTTGAATTTAGGATAAACTAATGGTACAAATTTAATTATATGAGGAGATAAGAAAATGAAATTTATACAATGGCTTTTAAGTATATTTATATTTTTATTCATCTGTGTATTGTTTATAGGATTTAGCAATACGGCATTGAATGTAGTGTTGGTAATTTCACTAATTATTTTTATTATAAATATTTTAATTCAAAAGTATACTAAACATTATTAATACAATAATTTGCAAGCCAGAGATCCTAAAAAGCATTTTTTACTTTTTTAGGATTCATTTAGGCACATGAAAGAAAATAATAGACCAAAGATGCGTCGTATATTTTGTGTCAGACAAGGAGGTATATTTGCCTGCTTGTGGGTCTATTAGGTAAACATGCCGACGCAGTATGACACAAAATAGACAAGCATACTGGTCTATTGTTTTTTTGAATGTGCCTTAATTATACTTTTGTAAATCTTATCTATATCATTAAAATTATTTTCCAAACTATAATTTTCTTCCACAAATTGCCTTGCATTAACTCCCATTGTTTTTCTTAAATTTTTATCCTTAACCAAAATTTCTATCTTTTCTGCTAAATCCTCCACCGAATTTTTTTTAGCAACTAAACTAGTTACATTAGGTTTAGTTGATTCCATAAGACCACCTACATCAGTTACAACTATGGGTGTTCCACAAGCCTCTGCTTCAACTGCTGCAACTCCGAAACTTTCACTATCAAGTATTGAAGGAAAAACTGCTAAATCAAAGTTTTGGAATTCCTTTATTACATCTTTTGGCTTTACAAAACCTAAAAAATTAACATCCTTATCTATGGAAAGTTTCTTAACTAGCTCCCTTAAGTAATCCTCTTGACTTCCCCTGCCACCAATTCTAAGTTTAAGAATTAAATTTTTATTTCTGTCCTTAACTTCTTTAAATGCTTCAATCAGATATTTTACTCCATACTTTTCTTCTAAAGTTTTAATTGTTCCTATAACAATCTCTTCCTTTTCAATTTTATTAGGAATAAATTTATTAATATCAACACCAAAAGGGGTTACTTGTATATTTTTATTTGTATATTTTTGAGTTTCTATTTTCATCACATTGCTTGTTGATAAAATATAATCTGCTTTTTTTAAGTTATATTTTATTATTAATTTATGTATGGGGGATTTGATTGGAAAATCATAAATATCACTTCCCCATACTGAAATTATATATGGCTTATAATTTGCTATAGCACCTAATAATCCATAACTACTAGCATAATGTGCATGAAGTATATCAGGGTTAATCTCTTTAATTAAAGATCTAACTCTCTTTATCTTTTTTAAATATTCTAATTTGTTCTTATCAGAAGTTTTCTTCATAACATTATCTTTCACATCTAAAGAATGAACTTTAACACCTTCATATTCTCCTTCTCCAAGCGATATGACATGAATATCGTATCCTTTATGCACAAAATAATTTAACCATTTATGAGTATGAGCACTATTAATATCTGCTAAATAACATATTTTCATAAAATTTAGACCTCCATAATCTAAGTGTATAACAAACTCTGCAACATATACTTTATATTTAAATTAACATTGCTATTTGTTATCCACAGATCTTAGGTACATGAAATAAAATAACAGGCCAAAGATGCACTATATATTTTGTCCCTTGAGGGTATAAGTGAAACTTACCGAAGCAGTATGACGCAAAATAGACAAGCATACTAATCTGTTATTTTTTGACTGTACCTTAAATATTATAATTTTCTAAAGAATAACAAAGTAATGCTTATTTTTTATTTATTCTCCTAAATATTTTCCCAAGGCTTAGTATTTAAGTAATCTATAAAGTCATCTCTTAATTCCTCTTTCTTTAAAGCAAATTCTATAGTTGCTTGTAAAAATCCAAGTTTATCTCCTACATCATATCTTTTACCTTCAAAATTATATGCATACATAGCTTCTTTACTAATTAAAGTCTTTAATGCATCTGTTAATTGAATTTCTCCACCTTTTCCGGGCTTAGTATTTTCTAATATATTAAATATTTCTGGTGTTATAATATATCTTCCTAATATGGCCACATTACTTGGTGCTTCTTCCACAGAAGGCTTTTCAACTAAGTCCTTAACTTTATAAACTCTATCTTCTATATGAATTCCATCTACTATTCCATATTTAGAAACATTCTCTTTTTCAACAGTTTGAACTCCTAAAATAGTAGTGTTATATTCACTATAACACTCAATTAATTGTTTTAAGCAAGGAGTTTTACTATCAACTACATCATCGCCTAATAAAACTGCAAATGGTTCATTTCCAACAAAAGTTTTTGCACAATGAATAGCATGACCTAAACCTCTTGGCTCTTTTTGTCTTATATAATGTATATCAACCATATCAGAAATATTTCTTACCATTTCAAGCAACTCTGTTTTTCCTGATTTTTCTAGTTCTAACTCTAATTCTATTGATTTATCAAAATGATCTTCTATACATTTTTTATTTCTACCTGTGATAATCAAAATCTCTTCAATTCCAGAAGCAACTGCTTCTTCTATTATATATTGAATAGTTGGTTTATCAACTATTGGAAGCATTTCTTTTGGTTGAGCCTTCGTTGCTGGTAAAAATCTTGTTCCAAGACCGGCTGCTGGTATAATAGCCTTTTTTACTTTCATTTCATCTCTTCCTCTCATTTTAAAGGTTTTAATTCTTTTTATTATCTTAATGGTAACATATTTTACGCTTCTAAACAATTACATTTAAAAGCGAAATCATTGCATTTAATTTAACTATGATATGCTCCCTCTCCTTTATATTACACAAATATAAAGATAAATAGAAAGCAGGAAATTATTCAATTTCCTGCTAAAACATGAGTAGCAATACCTTTTCACAACCTACTATTTTCTATATTTCTTTCTGCCTTCAAAATTTTCTTTCATATCTATTGTTTTAAAATCATTAAATGGGAATTGTACTGGCATTCCTGTCTTTCTTGATTTATATGCTGCAAGTATTATTGACATTGCCTTCTTACCTTCTTCTCCAGATACTAATGGATTTCTGTCTTCATTTATAGAATCAATTACATCTTTAAATAAAGGTGTATGCCCTTCGCCATAAACATTATCAATTTTAACATTTACTGATGCTTTAATCGCGTCTTCATTATCACCTTCAAATCTCCAAGTTTCAAGTTCATTAACTGCTAATCCTCCAATAGAAACTGCACCATTTTGCCCAAAAATGCTTAATGTTTCTTCTAGGTTCTTTGGATATACGCACGCTGAGCCTTCTACAATACCAATAGCACCATTTTTAAATCTTATAATTATTGCACCAAAATCTTCCGCTTCAATATCTCTTAAATAGGTGTCACATTCAGCATAAACTCTCTCAACTTCTCCACCCATCATCCATTGAAGTAAATCAATATTATGTATACATTGATTCATAAGAGTACCACCATCTAAAGCCCACGTTCCTCTCCAAGGTGCTTGATCATAATAGCCCATGTTTCTATTCCAAAGTATTCTTGCTGTACCATTAAGCAATCTTCCAAATTTGTTTTCTTCAACTGCTTCTCTTAATCTTTGTATTGGTTTATTAAATCTATTTTGATGGCAAACGCCAAGCTTAACTTTATTATCTTTCGCTACTTTAATCATTTCATTTGCATCATCAATAGACATAGCCATAGGCTTTTCTACAAGAGCACTTGCTCCTTTATTCATAGAATAAATAGCAATTTCTGCGTGATATCCACTTTCTGTAGCTATAGTAACAACATCTATATCTTCTTTTTCTAACATTTTCTTGTAGTCTGTATATGCATGAACTAATTCTGGATTTGCTCCAGTCTTTTCTATGTACTCATCTCTCTTTGCTTCAGCGTTTTCTAAAATCACATCACACGTTGCAACTAATTCTGCTTCCTGATTATTTTTAGCTAAAGCTTCAACATGCTTATAAGAAATTCTTCCACAACCAATAATAGCAAATTTTAATTTTTTCATTTTATTCTACCTCTCTCCCATTTATTCAATGCACGGTTCTCAATTCACATTTAATCAATGTACAATTCACAATTTGATTTTAAATCTATTTAGGATTTCTAAAATATATTTCCAAATGCCATATGCCTTTGTCCTTAAAGTGTGCATTGGTTCATTTGTACATTGATTAAAGACATTTTATTATTGTTTTAAGTATTATATAAATATCCAGAAATACATTGTTATTATTTATATATTCTAAATTTAATGCTAGTTTATCTGGCATGATTGTATTTATATACAAATCATCTGGATTTTCTGCTTCTCCAAGCAAATCATTCTCATCTCTGTATCTAATGGATGCTAAATCAGTTATTCCTGGTTTAACTTCTAACACTTTTCTTTGCTCTTCATTATAAATTTTAACATATCTTGGTACCTCTGGTCTTGGTCCAACTAAACTCATATCTCCTTTAAATACATTTATTAATTGTGGTAATTCATCTAGCTTATATTTCCTTAAAAATCCACCTACTTTAGTGATTCTACTATCATTTCCTACTGTGATTTGCCTTCCTAATTTTTCAGCATCTACAACCATAGTTCTAAACTTAAGAATTTCAAATTCCTTATTTTTTTCACCGACTCTTATTTGTTTAAAAAACACTGCCCCATCAGAGCCAGTTTTTATTTTAATTGCAATTGCAATCAATATTGGACTTAAAACTATAAGCCCTAAAGTAGAACATATAAAATCAAATATTCTCTTAACTACTTTATTAAATTTATTCATATATTTACTCCCAATAAAATTATTTCAAAACATATTATATTATATTACCTATTTTACAACTTTTTAATCAAATTAGCTTATATTAGCACGTTCCTTAATAAATTTTTAAGACTATTATACTGACTTTCTATTTTTAAATGTTGCTTATTTTAATGCCTCTAAAAACTTTACTGCCAATCCATGGTAAGTATGATTTGCTAATACATAATCATTTCCATTTTGACCTATTTTATTTTTTTCTTCTTGATTTAAATTCTTAATCTTTATAACTGCGTTAACTACAGCATCTGAATTTTCTGCTGGCACTGTAATTCCGCAATCTGACTCCTTAACTGGATCATTAGAAGCTTCTACTGCATATATTACAGGTCTTGCTGCCATCATATAATCAAACAATTTATTTGGACTTACTCCATAATTAAATAAGTTTTGCTTTTTTAAACCTATGTAGCAAATATCTAATAATTGTAATGCATTATCCATATTGTCCTTTAGCACTGGATCTAAAAACTCTACATTAGTTATATTATTTGTTTTTGCATATTCAATTAATTGATCTTTTACATTTCCATTTCCAACCAATATATATTTTATATTTTTATCAGTAGTTTTTTTAGCAGCATCAAGCATTGTATCTAATACATTTGCTGGTGAATGATTTCCCGTATATCCAACTAAAAAACAACCTTGTTCTTTTAGTTCTTGTAATCTCTCAATAGTTTTTTCTATAGGCGGATTTTTCTTTTCACCAACAATTATTCCATTTGGGACATGCACATAATTATCAGTTTTAAATCCTCTATCTTCCATGTGCTTATCTGCATTTGGTAAAATTGAAATAATCTTATCACAATTTTTATAAGCAAAATCTTCTGCTCTTTGAAGCGCGATTATAGCAGGATTATTCTTAGAATATCCCCCTATTTCCATTGGAGTTAATGGCCATAAATCATGTATTTCAAAGAAAAGCTTAGCTTTAGATCTCTTTGCAATTCTATGTGCAGGATATATATCTAAAGGATAAGTCGAAGATGCTATAACTGCATTGGGATTATATTTATCTGCAACCTTCTTATAATTCATCCTTAATTTATACATAAATGTAGATATATTTTTAATTCTTCCAACACCATTTCCATGATACTCTGGAGTTTTGACCCATACATATGTAATTCCATCTATTATTTCTTCTTCAAAATCTTTTTGCACGTTGGGATTCTTCTTTCTTAAATGAGAAAAATCAGCAGCAAGTATAGTTACATTGTGCCCCATGTTAACCCATTCTCTAGCCATATAATAAGGTCTAAATTCCATTCCATGATAATCAGACCCCGCATAGTGATTTATAAGTAAGATATTCATCTTAATTTGCTCCTTTTTTTACATTATAATGCTAATTAACTTCATAAATTATAACATAAGTGAACATCAAAATCTATGATTTTGCAATGTGAACTTACCCAGCGCAGTCGGGCAAGTGAGAATCAAAATCTACGATTTTGGTCTTCGAACTTACTCGGCGAACGCATGTGAGTCGAGTTTCCTTAAAAAAAGAACCCAAATTCTATACTCAAACATTTTCCAAGCCTTCAACTTCATCTTTGACCTATGATTTTGCCCTTCGAACTTGCTCAGCGAACTCATGTGAGTCGAGTTTCCTTTAAATTTAAATCTATGATTCTACTGGTTAAACTTACTTAATACTTATCATATGATAGTAATATCTCCTATTTGCATTCTTAAATTTTCCATAATTATATGCTATCCAATTTCAAATGATAATATATTAGAACTATTAACCTTATTATCAAGTGTTCATAGTTTAGTTTTATTAATACATATAATATGCTAAAATGATATTAATAACTTTTTGAAATTTAAGGAGGAACAGTATATGAAAATACTAACTGTTATAGGAGCTAGACCACAGTTTATAAAAGCTGCAACAGTATCAAATAAAATTAGAAGAAATGGAAATAATGAAATTTTAGTACATACTGGACAACATTATGATAATAATATGTCAGATATTTTTTTTGAGGAGCTTGGTATTCCAAAACCTGATTACAATTTAAATATTGGTTCATCAAATCATGGTCACCAAACTGGTAGCATGTTAATAGCTCTTGAAGAAATATACTTAAAAGAAAAACCAGATATGGTTTTAATTTATGGAGATACAAATTCAACACTTGCAGGAAGTCTTTGCGCTAGTAAATTATTAATACCTGTAGCCCATGTAGAAGCTGGACTTAGAAGTTTTAATAAAGCTATGCCTGAAGAACAAAATAGAATATTAACAGATCATATTTCAGATTTACTTTTTGCTCCAACCTTAACAGCCGTGAAAAACTTAAAAAATGAAAATATTACTAAAGGTGTTCATAATACTGGTGATGTAATGTATGACGCTATAACTCTTTTTAAAGAAAGAGCTAAAGAAGTATCAACAATAATAAAAAAATTAAACTTAACTAACGATAGCTATATACTTTCAACAATACATCGTGCTGAAAATACAGATAACATTGAAAGATTAACTTCAATAATAAGTGCTTTAAGTAATTCTGGTAAAAATATAATACTTCCTCTTCATCCAAGAACAAAGAAGTTTATTGAAGAATATAACTTACATGTCGGAGATAACATTAAAATAATTGATCCTGTAGGATATTTAGATATGATTTCTCTTCAAGAAAATGCCAAGAAAATTGTAACAGATAGTGGTGGGGTTCAAAAAGAAGCATACTTCCTAAAGAAACCATGTATCACTATGAGAGATGAAACTGAATGGGTTGAAACTGTAGAAAACGGCTGGAATGTAATAGTTGGAAGTGATTCTAATAAAATTGTAGATGCTTTAGAAAACTTCAATCCAACTGGTACTCCTGCTTCTGCATTTGGAAATGGAGATACATCTTCTATTATCACTGACATTGTTGAAAAATATTTAGGATAGCTCTCATCTTATGAGTATTGTGCAATATCGAAAGAGAAGGTATGCATTTATTCCAGTTGTTTATAATTTTTTCGAATGTCTCTAACACTTTAAGTATTTCACATATATACAACATTTAAAATTACACTTATACCTTAAATGTTATATATACTAGAAATAAAGGTCATGCTTTTGTGGAGGTGTTACATCAGAGGATTTATATGTAGATATTTCTTCATTAGAAGTTGTTCCATTCTTGCTTGTCCCAAGCCTGCCTTAGGATCATTCAGAAATGGGTATAACTTCTACTGTTAGAAATTCACAGCTAAATCCTCAGTAATCCTAACAAATGCATGACCTTCATTTAGGTAATTTACATGCTTAACTCTAGTTTTTACTTTTGGTATCGATATTTCATACTGCCTATAGGTAGTGCACTATATCATTCTGTATTCTTTTATTGATGATGTTGATTTATATACATTTTCTCCTTTTTTGTAGACTTGCATACATGACACTGCAAATCCCATAAGTATCCAATATGAAAATACATATGTTATAGAACTTGGACCAAAACTTGCTGGCGCAAAAGCTATTAAGCCTGCAACTGCTGCAAAGCACATAATGCTATTTTTCTTTATTCCAATAATTAAATTTCCTATAAGTAGGTATAAATAGTAAATTCCATATAATGCTACCCCTGGTAATCCAAAGTCACCTAAAAGTTCAATAGGATAACAATGCGGACTATATACCGATCCTGTATTTCCTTTATCTTTTATAAGTTGTTCAACATTACCTACACCATAGCCTTGGTATTGCTTCTCTTTTATCACACCATTATATACGTTTTTTACTATCTCCATCCTGTGTAATGTAGAACCTTCTGTGGTAACTTCTCCTTCTGTAAGGTCTCCTAATGAATGTAATTTACCTGATAGACTAGTTTCTAATTGTTCATTATCATCTGATACTGGTTTTATATTCATAATCAAGCTACTATAATTAAAAGCTAAAACAAAGCCACCTATTAATAATAATGGAAAAATGATTTGCTTAATTCCTAAGGTCTTAGCATTAAATATTGAATAAATTATAAATATTACAAATCCAAACAAAAATGCAAAAAAACCTGTTCTTGAAGTTGTCATAACAACTAATGAAAATCCTATGCAAGAAACTACTGTTAACCATATCTTTGCTAATATATTTTTAACTTTGTAAATAGCAAATAAACAAATTGGTCCAATTATTGCAAGTGTTGCTGTTAAATTGTTTGTATTATATGAAAATGCTATTGGTCTTGCTTGTATAGTATTAATTTGCCACTGTGGTAGACTCTCTTTAAAGCCATCAATATAATGTCTTATAGGTAGCTGTTGTCCTAAAAGTGCTTCTACCAAACCAATAATAATTATCATAGAAATTAAAAATAATAATAAATTCACAGTTTTTTTAATTCTTTCTTTATTTATATTGTAAATAATCATATCAATAATAAATGCAAACATCATTAAATAGATAGCTATATACTTTATTGATAAGCTTTTATTTAATGCCCACGTTACACTAACACACATGTAAATGAACCAAAGCAAATAGAATACTAAAACTTTTCTATCTAAATTCATTAAAACATCTTTATCTTTAAATGCTTTATATAATGACGCCAGTGTAAATACACCTAAAACTATATGAAACATGTATATGCTTTGTATTCCTGGAACATATAGTGCATAATCATAAAATGCAGATACTAAAAGCACACCATAAAGTAGATTGTAAGCATCCTTATCTTTCATTATAAATGTCGCTACTAATACTGTTATTATATACATTACAGTTATTAAATAACTTCTATTTGCTATTCCTAAAAATCCTGAAATAGCAAATATAATTGCTAAAACAATATTTCTAATTCTGTCTTCTCTAGTCATAACTACTCCTTATCTGCATTTTCTGCAGCTACTTCATCTTCATTTTTATAATGATATGTTGACACTATTTTTTGCATTTGATGCTTAATTTCTGATATATCATTTAAATCTAGTAAATTCTGTAGTTGTTCAAGTTTTTGTTTTAAAGTGTCCATATCTTCAAACATTGGCTTACCCACATATATTTTTTTGTGAACAGTATCTTCAAGGCCTTCTTCACTCATTAAAAGTTCTTCATATAACTTTTCACCTGGTCTAAGTCCTGTAAACACAATTTTTATATCTCTATTAGGCTCAAGACCTGAAAGCTTAATTAAATCACATGCTAAATCATAAATCTTAACTGGTTTTCCCATGTCTAAGACAAATATTTCTCCACCTTTAGCAAATGCTCCTGCTTGAAGTACTAATTGAGCAGCTTCTGGAATTAACATAAAGTATCTAATGATTTTTTTATGAGTTACAGTTACAGGTCCTCCATTAGCAATTTGTCTCTTAAATAATGGTATTACTGAGCCATTACTTCCAAGTACATTACCAAATCTAACTGCAACAAATTCAGTTTGAGATTGCTTATCCATAGCTTGTATAATCATTTCACATAATCTCTTTGTTGCTCCCATGATGTTAGTGGGATTAACAGCCTTGTCTGTTGAAATCATGACAAATTTTTTAATATTAGATTCGCTAGCTTCTAAGGCTAAATTTAATGTCCCAAATACATTATTCTTAACTGCTTCCTTAGGACTATCTTCCATTAAAGGTACATGTTTATGAGCTGCTGCATGAAATACAACATCTATTTTATATTTAGTAAACACTTCATGTATCCTTTTTCTATCTCTAACCGATCCTATTAATACAGTAAGATTCATGTCTGGAAAATCTTCTTTAAGCTCATTTTGAATATCATATACATTGTTCTCATAAATATCAAATATTATGAGTCTTTTAGGATTATATATAGCTATTTGTCTGCAAAGTTCTGAACCTATAGAGCCACCTCCACCAGTAACTAATATAGTTCTTCCTTCTATGTACTCCGATATTCCTTTATTATCTAATTGGATAGGATCTCTTCCAAGTAAATCCTCCAAATCAACATCTTTAATCCTACTAACTGTAGCATCTCCATTTAATATTTCATACATTCCAGGGATTATTTGTAATTTGCAATTGGTATTCTTACATATTTCAATTATTTCAGCTTTATTTTTTGCATCAAGAGATGGAATCGCAATTAAAATCAAATCAATTTCTTGCTCTCCAGCAATATAAGGTATGTCATGTCTATTTCCTTCTATTTTAACTCCTGATATTCTTTTCCCTAGCTTATCTTTATCGTCATCGATAAGAACTATAGGATTATACTTTAATTCTCTTCTTGCCATCATTTCATTAATAATCATAGTTCCAGCAGAACCAGCTCCAACTATCATTACTCTTCTTTGATCAGCTGAATATTTAAACGGTATGTACAAAAGGGTTCTTCTATAAACTCTATAAAGAATTCTATAACCTAATACAAAGAAAATACTTAAAAGTATTCCTACTACAGAAACATTTAAAGGAATAGTATTACCCAAAATTCTAGTATATCCAATAGATAATATACCTGCTAAAATATTTCCACCAACACCTAATAAAAATTCATCTGTACCAGTTAAATGCCACAAACTTTCATACATTTTAAATAAGTAAAAACATACTAAATAAATCAAGCTTAAAGCTATAACATCATGAGTATATATTTTTGCAATTTCTGTAAAAGATCCACTTTGTGTTATATTTATGGAAAAAAGGTATGCCATATTCACCATAAACATATCAATTATCATAACTATCAATGTTTTCCAACTTTTCACTTTAACTTTCCTCCAATCTGGAAAGATTTTTGCTAAATAAGGCACATGAAAGAAAATAACAAATCAAAGACACGAAATAGACTAGCATACTGACTTGTTATTTTTTTGAATGTGCTAAAAGCAAATCAAATCTTAAAAACTATTTTCTATTACTAAAAATTTTTAATAAAGTATTAGGGAAATATAATATGCCCTTGCATTGAATTAAATACCTAATATAATTCTTATTAAATTTTTGTATTTTATAAGTTCTTAAATATTCTTTAACATCTTCTTTATTCAAGAATTTAAAAAGATCTTCATTAAAATTCTTATCTCTTGATAAAACAGAAAAAATATGAGCTACTGCGTATGGTATTTTATATTCTATTAAAAACTTATCTATTTCTTTTAAATTGCCATTATCTTTTACATACTCTAATAAATCAACATATGAATAATAGCAATCAATATGTTTTAAAGAAACTAAATTAGTTACTGATGACTCCCATCTAACATAGAACATCAATGTTTTATTAACAGATATAATTTTATTCATATGAATTAATGCTTTAACAGTAAATACAACGTCTTCAGCATATTTTCTACTACTATCAAAAAATATACAATTTTCTTTGATTATTGAAGTTTTATATAAAGCACTTCCCATTCCAATAGTAATGTCACAGCTTAATTGCTTTAAAGCAGCTTCTCGTCCTGTTATAAAACCTTCTAAAAATCTAGTTGTACTCTCAACTAATACCTTATCTTTTGAATCAACTTGAGTATAATCACAAAAAACCAAATCACAGTTACAAGTTGATGCCTTTTCGTACATAAGCTTAATATAATCCTTATGAATATAATCATCAGAATCTAAAAAGCAAACATATTTCCCTTTTGCTTCACAAATCCCCTTATTTCTTGCAACACTCACCCCACTATTTTCTTGGCTTATGATCCTATAATTCACGTCTGAATTTATAAGTAAATTCTTCGCTATTTCAATACTTTTATCCTTAGAACCATCATCTATAAGTAAGATTTCAAAATCCTTACAACTCTGATTTATAATTGAATTTATAGTTTTCTCAATGCATCTTTCTACATTATAAACAGGAGTAATTATAGACACACTTATCAACATTATTCACTACCTTTACTAAATTTATACAATTCTTAGTCCTATTTTGTTTACCCGTAAAGTATCTGAAAAGTCACAGTCTAAAGATGCCTACTACATTATTGTACTTTTCAACACTTTTAATATATATATTCTCTTTGAATTATACTAATATTGTTGACTATATGCAATATTTAGTCATATTTCTTAAGTAAAAGTTCATAATTATAGATACCCACACATCAAGTTGCTCTTATACCTTACACATATACTCCAAATTAGAAATAAGGGGGCTTACTTTTGTGGAGTATTGCATTAGAATATTTTGATGGTTGTGCTTCTTAGATTATAAGTTGTTCCAAATGTGCTTGCTCAAGGCTTGCCTTTGAAGCAAGCATTTTAGGTACAGCTTGTAATATTAGAAATACCCATCAAAATCTTGAGTAACTGGAACAAATGCCTGCCCCCTTATTTCGGCGGGACATCGCATAAGTACGCTTTTCACAGTGGGTATCTATATTCCTTTAAGTTTTTTCATTTCCTTAGCATGCCATACTCTATCTTCTACTTTTGGCATTGTCATATAATCTCCATATAACTCCGTTAAAATAGCATCATAATTTTTTGGAGCATAAAAATACTTTCCTTCAAACTCTAATTTAGCCAAATCAAAGTAATCTGATTTTTTATAAACATACTCGCTCCAATAAGTATCAACACCATATCCCATATACTCTGATTTTGGATCATTCCACTTAACTAGACAGTCGAAAAATTTTAATCTTCTTTTATTAGGAAACATTTTTACAACTAATCTATAAAATGAAAAGGTTATTTTATTTTTAAAACTTAAATGTTCTGGTATATCTCTAAGTCTTTTAAAACTCTTTAGAATATTATAACTGAGTGTACGTTGTATTTTATATGTATATCTATGCTTTGGCAAGCTGTCATAAGGAAATACATCTATGAATATTCCATTATGCATTTTGTGATTTTCTTCTGCTCCATTTTCTAAAAACATGGTATTATTATACCTAACCTTGCATGGTGTTGGGTAAACATTATAATACTCATCAGTTTCAAAGGTTTGCAAAAATAAATGCTTTGGAAGCTCTTTTTTTGCTATTTCCAAGAACTTATTATATTCTTCTCTTGGCATTCCTATATCAACATCATCATCCCATGGGATAAATCCTTTATGCCTAACAGCGCCAATTAAAGTTCCTGCATCTAAAAAATATTTAATTCCATGTTTTTCGCATAACTCATGAACATCGTTTAAAATGTCAGCCATAATCATTTGAGCATCTCTTAAACTTAAATCCTTATAATCATCTTTGTTATATGTATAATTATTATCCATTTTCATTTACAGCTTTATAAAATCTAAACATATAAAAATTATAGATTTTATTCATACACTAAATTTATTAATTCATCCTAACTTTTTAGGCACATGAAATAAAATAATTATTAGTGTATATAATAGCATCTCTCTACAATGCCATACCATCAGCCAATGGTACTTTTTTCACTTCCTCTCTTAACAATCAAGCAACTAATTTTTATTACTAAAATATAGAGTGGTTACTTGAAATATGTTTTTATAAAAAAATAACCTTAGGCACATGAAAGAAAATAACAAATCAAAGATGCTATGTATACCTTACATCAGACAAGGAGGTATGTTTACCTTCTTGTAGGCTATTAGATGAACATGTCGACGTGCTTAGTTAATAACCAAAGGGCGTTAACCTCATTGAGAAATGATTTTGTGTGAATCACTTACTAAGCTAGTGTATACGAGTCGATCTTCCTTATGATATAAAGTTCAACTAAATTCATGTGGAATTTTATATTCCACATGAATTTAGTTGAACTTATCCCTTTAAGGGATAAAATAGACTAGCATACTGACTTGTTATTTTTTTGAATGTGCCTTATTTAAATTTATTTATTCTTATAGATTTAGCATATAATTTTAATGCAAAACCAAATTCATGTACATAAAGAAGTCTTTTAGCAAAACTATTTAACCATTTATTTACATATTCTATAACTTCTTCTTTTTCCTCAGTGTATAACTCTTCTAAAAATTGTTTTTTTATTAAGTTTTTATATTCTTTTTTATTATTTATATATAATTTTTTACTTAACTCTAAAGTTTGATTATACATTAATTGAGTTTTTGTATTAGAAAAACTTTCCCCATATATTCTATACTTAAATAAATACTCTGGAATATTATGAATTTTAGTTACTTTAGCCATTCTTGTCCATAGTTCATAATCTTCAACAGCAGAATATTCTTTACTTCCATATAAATTTTGTTTAAACAATTCAGTTCTACCCATTATGCTTCCATGAGCTAACGGACAATTTAATGATAAAAACAATTTAATTAAATCATTACTTGATGGATAACTTACATTATATTGTTCTTTACCTTCACCATCTATAACAGTATAATAAGTTCCTACCAATCCATATTCCAAAGAATTTTCTAAAAAATTCACTTCTTTTTCTAATCTATTAGGCATAGAAATATCATCGCAATCCATTCTTGCTATATATTTACCTTTTGCAACTGATATACCTTTATTTAATGATGCAATTAATTTTAAATTTTTTTCATTATTAATTAATCTTATACGCGAATCATTATATGATTCAATTATTTTTACACTATTATCAGTAGATCCATCATTTATTATTAAAAACTCAAAGTCAGTAAACGTCTGAGTTAATATACTTTCAATCGCTTCTTTTAAAAATTTTTCACCATTGTATACTGACATTAAAACAGTTACCATAGGTTCATTCATATTTTTATCACCTCGTATATTTTTGCACAATATATTGCATGATTATTATATCTTAGAAACATAAATGCATATACCATTAAATGCTCTTATTAAAAATAATCTATGATTATTATTTTTAGAATCAAACATCTTTATTTTACCACTTAAGCACTGCACAAACAATATTTATAAAAATTAAGAAGAATTGTTCCACCATTAGCATTAGCAAAAGCTGAATAAGTTTCCCATAAATCCTTAGGCAATCCCCCTTCAGCTTTCTTACATTCAATTTCATCATTTTCAACTAGCGAAAATATATCAAGTTACATAACCTCTCATCTCCCTCCATTCCATAACATTATATTTATGCTTTATTAATACTAAAATCTATAATTCAATTGTAAACGTAAAAAAATTAACGCCTAGATAGTAGCAAATTTCCTTGTTAGAATTACAATTAATAAGATTAGTTGATTGCAGAAACAAGGGTCTTAGGATTGTTTTCTTTAACTTTTGGTTTTAAGCCAGAAGTATCATATATAAGCATAGAATTACGGTCTTTATAGGGTGAATCATCCGGCCATGAATTTATAAAATTTAATTCAGTCGTTAAATAAGAAAGGTGTAATTTTTAAAAATTGAGAATTATAGGTGGGCAATTCCACCTATATTTTATTCTATCAAATCATACTTTATTGTATTCTGAAAGTATTGATATAACTAGCTAAAAGACTCAGTGTCATTGAGCATCTTTACTGCTTATTTAACCGAAGAGTTCATATATAGCAACTAGTATTAGAACAATACCTGGTATTATGGATAGCCTTCCGTTAATCTTTTTTGAAAATCCTTTGATGGCTAAAAAATTACCACTTAAAATCATAATCAATTCTGCAACTTCTAACAAAAGTACAGTTAAAACAATTGGAAAACCTGCCACTGCTAAACCTAAAGCTTGTGCGAAGTCATCAACCCCTAATCCAAGTCCAACTACATAGTTTTCCAAGAAAGTCACTGATTTTGAATCATTTGAAGAAAGGATATTATTTTTTGTTTCTTCAGAATAGTCATCCTTTTGTTTCCACCCATTGTAAATCATTTTACATCCTACTCCACCCAATATAATTACACTTAACCAGTCGGTTATATAATCTGGCATAGAAGTAAAAATGAATTTACCTACGAGCATTACACCATAAGTGGATGTTGCAGACCCTAACACCATTATTATCAATGATTTAATCGATAGCTTAGTCTTAAAAAGTCCATAGGCTACACCAACTGAAAAATCATCAACACTAAGAGTTAAAGCTAACAAAAACAGTGCAAAAAATGTCATTACAAATTCAACACTCATTATAAATAGCACCCTCCTTATTATCCATATATTTATCACTTAACATCTTTTGTTTGTATATATTATGCAAAATAATATGTAAGTGTTCTACATATTATTTAAGAGGCGTTAACTAAATAACAAGCCAAATTTGAACATTAGTCAAAATACCATTAGTTTATTTAACGTATTCTATTTGAATGAGAGGAACATTAGGATTCTATTTATTGTTTCATACCTATGATATATGCAGGACTCCTTACAGGACTTATAACCTTTATAATTTGCTATATGGAAAAGTATAGTCAGAAAGCTATTGAAATTATAATATCAATACTTGTTTCTATTATAAGTATTGCATATACAATAGAATTATTTCTTGCTAAACCAGATTGGACTCAAGTAGGCATTCA
>Ga0302140_10000201_pt1 | contig 70524 bp, 53 predicted proteins | sample I_Bog_E1_1_FD_202095 | JGI IMG/M metagenome (GOLD analysis project Ga0302140, IMG submission 202095) | Peat permafrost microbial communities from Stordalen Mire near Abisko, Sweden - I_Bog_E1_1 | ecosystem: Environmental > Terrestrial > Soil > Wetlands > Peat | place: Sweden: Abisko, Stordalen... | reverse complement strand
CATTGAGACCGCCATGCCAGCGGTGCCCGGTATTGCGGCGCCAGTGAAAGCCCTGGCCGTCGCGCAATTCGGAATGGAAGAAGGCTCCTCGGCGCAAATGCCCGAGCGCGAATTCGGCCTGATTGTCGGCGAAACCGCCGAGTTCCGCTTCTTCTCGTCGTCCGAAAGAAAGCACGACGCCCCCGGCACTCTCATTGACGATTTCGGCGAAGAACTCGAAGAGCTCTCGCCCGTTTCGGTGCGTCTGGAATCCGAAGCGACCCTCGCCGGAGCCTTCGTGCCCGTCTCATTCGAAACAGTCATCACAGAAACAGGAATGCTGCAGCTCTGGTGCGTGGCCCGCGATGGCCGCCGCTGGAAGCTGGAGTTCAACGTGCGCGAAAAATGAAAGTCGGCATCGAATGAAAGTTGGCATAGATCTTGGAACCACCAACTCCGCTCTCGCCTTTATAGATCCGGACGAGGCGGAAGATACCAGTTTTCCCCCGATTCACATCTTCGATATCCCGCAACTGGTCGCGCCTGGACGCATCGAACCGCGCCGCACGCTGCCGTCGTTTCTGTTTCTCGAAGGCGATCAGCCAGTCGGAACCTACGCGCGCGAACAGGGCGCCATCGTGCCTACGCGCCTGGTGCACAGCGCGAAATCCTGGCTCTCGAATCCCGATGTGGACCGCACCGCGAAGATCCTGCCCTGGGATGCCGGCGAAGGCGGTCGCGTTCTGTCTCCCGTCGATGTTTCCGCGCGTTTGCTCAGCACCATGCGCGAAGCCTGGGATAAGTTCGGCAAGTACGGGCCGTTGAGCGAACAGCAAATCGTCCTTACCGTGCCTGCATCGTTCGATGAAGAAGCGCGCGAACTCACCGTGCAGGCCGCTCATGATGCGGGCATCGAACAACTGACGCTGCTCGAAGAACCAGCCGCCGCGTTCTATTCGTGGATCGCCAATAACTTCGCCCGTTCGCGCAAGCTTCTTTTCGATGGCCAGGTCGTGCTGATCTGCGACGTCGGCGGTGGCACCAGCGACTTTTCGCTGATCCGCGTCGCCCGCGATGGCGATAAAATCGACTTCACGCGAACCGCTGTTGGCAAGCACCTGCTGCTCGGCGGCGATAACCTGGATCTCACGCTGGCCTGGCTCGCCGAGACGAAGCTCGGCAAGCAGCTTTCCATTCGCCAGCGCAGCGGCCTGCGCCGCGAGTGCTCGGCGGCCAAGGAAATTCTGCTCTGCGATCCGAACCGGCAAAGCGTGGAGATCAGCGTACTCGGCAGCGGCTCTTCCATGATCGGCGGCACGCTCAAAACGGAAATCACGCGCGCCGAAGCGCTGGAACTCGCGCTCGATGGTTTCCTGCCTATCACACCCCGCGGCGAAATGCCGAAGGAAGAGAAGCGCAGCCTGTTCCGCGAACTCGGTCTGCCTTATGTTTCCGATCCGGCGATCAGCCGTCACCTCGCAGCATTTCTCGAATCCGCCGGTCAGGCGCCCGACGCGATCCTCTTCAATGGCGGCTTCTTCATCCCCGAGATTCTGCGCGAACGCGTCGCCGACGTGCTGGCCAACTGGTATGGCAAGCGCCCGGAAGTATTCGAGAACCGCGACCTCGATCTTGCCGTTGCCAGCGGTGCGGCGTATTATTCCTACGTTCGTTCCACCGGTGCGGGCGTGCTGGTTCGCGGCGGTCTGCCGCGCGCATACTACGTCGGCTTCGACGATAACTCAGCCGTTTGTCTGCTGCCGCGCGGTGCGGAAGAAGGCGATTCGGTCGAGATCGATCGCGAAGGTTTGCAACTGATCGCCAACAAGCCGGTAGCGTTTCGACTGCTGAGTTCGCTCACGCGCTCGGGCGACCGGGCGGGTGACGTGGTGCGTTTTGCCGAAGGCGAAGATATTCATTCTCACGCGCCGCTCGAAGCAGTCATCCGCTTCGGCAAAGGCGGAGAACGCCTGGTCCCGGTCAAGCTCGGTGCGCGTCTTACAGAAACCGGCACGCTCGAAACGTGGTGCGATTCCAAGATCAGCGACAATCGCTGGCGTCTGCAATTCCAGATTCGCAAGTCCGCCGCGAAATCGGCGCTGACGCGCAGACCTGCGGCCGTGGTGAGCGCCGAAGCCGTCGATGCCGCCTGCGAACTGGTGAGCGAGACCTTCATAAAGGGTACAGTTCCACCTGAAGAACTTCCTGCGCGCCTGGAAGCCGCTCTCGGATTGGGCCGTAACTCCTGGCCCGTCGACGTCGCGCGGCGTTTGACCGACGTTTTCCTCGAACTCAACGAAGCGCGCGGCCGCAGCGCGGCCTGCGAAGTCCGCTGGCTCAATCTTGGCGGCTTCTGTCTGCGCCCCGGCTTCGGCTTTATCGGCGACGATTTCCGCGTCGAGCAGGCGCGCCGCATCTATGGCGGCGGCTTGAAATTCGGCAACCAGACACAGAACGAAATCGACTGGTGGATCTTCTGGGGACGCCTCGCCGGAGGCCTCAATCGCAACCAGCAATCCGATATCGTGCAGCGCCTGCTACCCGTACTGCTGCCGAAAGTCGGCACCAAGCCGCAGCGCGTGAACTCCAGCCTGCTGCGCGAAATGTGGCGCGCGGCGTCGAGCATGGAGTTGATCCCGGCCGCGAATCGCATTCAACTGGGCGATGCGCTGATCAAACAGGGTAAGCAAGCGGGCTATAGCGACAACATTCTGTGGTGCATCGCCAGGCTTGGCGCGCGGCAGCTTTTCTATGGCCCCGGGAATCAGGTGCTGACGCCGGCCATCGCCACGCGCTGGATCGAAGCGCTGATCGCGGTGCCGAAAGCCGAAGACGCGCTGGTTTCTCTGGCGCGAAAAACAGGCGACCCGGTGCGTGATGTGCCAGCCGCAACTTTCGCCTCGGTGCGGGATCGCATCACCGATCCGCACGTAGCCGCGCAACTGGAAGGCGACTCCGAGCGCGACGAACACGCCATGGGCAGGATCTTCGGCGAGACGCTGCCTTCGGGGCTTATAATCAACGCGTGAAGACGCTCATCGTAACCGGACTGCTCGCACTGACAAGTCTCAGCGCGCAGACTTACCAGCCCAATTGGGATTCCCTCGACAAGCGGTCCACGCCCGCCTGGTTCAGCGATGCGAAGTTCGGCATCTTCATCCACTGGGGCGTCTATTCCGTGCCTGGGTATGCGCCGGTGATTCCCGGTAAGCTCGCCTACGCCGAATGGTATTGGAACGCGATGACCAACGGCCGCGATAATCCCAAGGCCACCGCCATACAGACCGGGACCTGGGACTATCACCAGAAGATGTACGGCGCCGATTTCCCCTATCAGAATCTGGCCACACAGTTCAAAGCGGAGCTGTTCGATCCCGATCATTGGGCCGACGTGTTTCAGCGCTCCGGCGCGAAGTACGTCGCGATCACTTCCAAACATCACGAAGGCTTTGCGCTCTGGCCGAGCAAGGAAGCATCCGCGACCTGGGGGCGACCCTGGAATGCTGTCGAAACCGGCCCGAAGCGCGACTTGCTGGGCGATCTTACCGACGCCGTCCGCCGCAAAGGCCTCCACATGGGCTTTTACTATTCGCTCTACGAGTGGTACAACCCGCTCTGGCTCACGGACAAGCCGCGCTACATCAGCCAGCACATGATTCCGCAGTTTAAAGATGTGGTCACGCGCTATAAACCCGATATCATCTTTGCCGATGGCGAATGGGACCTGACCTCCGCGGAATGGCACACGCCGGAGATGCTGGCGTGGCTGTTCGACGAATCTCCGGTGAAAGATACGGTGGTGATCAACGACCGCTGGGGCAAGGATACGCGCCACAAGCACGGCGGCTACTGGACCACCGAATATACGCCCGGCATGGCCGATATCAATCATCCGTGGGAAGAGAGCCGCGGCATGGGCTTCAGCTACGGCTACAATCGCGCGGAAAGCCTGAACGATTATCATTCCAGCCGCGAGCTTCTCATCATGCTGGTGGATCTGGTGAGCCGCGGCGGCAATCTGTTGCTCGATATCGGCCCGAACGCCGATGGCACCATCCCGGTAATTATGGAAGAGCGTCTGATTCAGATGGGCTCATGGCTGAAGATCAACGGCGACGCGATCTATGGCACCAGGCCGTGGAAGACGTCGCGGCAGTGGAGCGCCGGCGAGCAGCCGAAGGTCGATTACAATAAGGAATTTTCGACCGAATACGACGTGACGAAGCTGGCATCGAAGCCGGACCCGGGTAAGGCGAGCATCGAAGCGTTCTTCACGCAGAAGGGCAACGATGTTTACGCGATCCTGCCGCGCTGGCCCGGTGGCACGTTCAGCGTGAAGGATCTGCCCGGTGTGAAATCGGTCACACTGCTCGGCTCCGCGGCGCCGGTGAAGTTCAGTGCGGCGAACGGCGCGGTTACGATTCAGCTTCCCGAATTGTCCGAGGAGCTGCGGCCGCAACCGGCGTGGGTTTTGAAGCTGAGCCGCTGAGAGAGGACCATCATGGGAACGATCTCAGTTGCCTGCTACAGGCCGAAGCCCGGTTGCGAGGAGTCGCTGCTCGAACTGGTACGCAATCACCTGCCACCGCTCCGCGAACAGGGGCTGGTCACTGGCCGTAAGTCCATCGTGATGCGCACAGCGGACGGAACTATCGTCGAGGTGTTCGAATGGGCCTCGGAGGAAGCGATTGCCGATGCGCATAAGAATCCGGCCGTCATCGAGCTTTGGGCGCGATTTGCGGCCGTCTGCACGTATGAAGTGCCAGCCAGTCTGCGCGAATTTCAGAACATGTTCGCGCAGTTTACAGCAATTTAGCGGCGCTGCGCGGCCTCGGCGGCGAGTATCTTACGCACTTCTTTTTCGAGCGGCGGGATTGCCTTCTTAAAGATCTGTTTGTAGGCTCCGCAGAAATAATCCAGATCTTCGAAGCTGCGATTCGGACCGTGCCTGAGCTTCGGGCAGCCGCCATGGCAGATGTTTTGGTATTCGCAGACCGCGCATTCCGCATGCGGGACGGACTTTTTCGCGGCGAAGCCGGCGCGCCGCTGCCGCCTCGCAATTTCCGCCCACGTATCCGTCTCAATGTTGCCAAGTTTCCACGGTTTCTCCACGAAAAAATCGCAGGGATAAACGTCGCCGTTATATTCGACCACCGCGTAGCTGTCACAGCTCTCGTGCATCGTACAAGTGCCAGGTTTGCGGCCAGCCACGGCTTCGGCGATGTTCTCGAAGCCGCGGACTCCCATTTTTCGCCGCTCCGGCCACCACAGATCGAACATTTCGCAAAGAAACTTTCCATACTCGCCGGCCGTGATGGTGAAGGGCATCGGCGAACCATCGGGGTGAAACTCGGCGAGCGGAATGAACTGCACGTAATCGATACCCAGCTTGCGGAAGAACCGGAAAACCTCGCGCGCTTTCGCAACGTTCGCCTTGCTGACCACGCACAGCACGTTGAATTCGATCTTTTCGTTCTGCAATAACCGCACGGCGTCGATTACTTTCGAGGCGGTGCCGTGGCCGGCTTTATTGAAGCGATAGCGGTCGTGAATCTCCTCCGGCCCGTCGAGCGACAGACCGATGAGAAAACTATAACCGCGAAAGAGTGCGCACCAGTCTTTATCGAGCAGGATGCCGTTGGTCTGAATGCTGTTCGAGACGTACTGGCCGTTGCGTCCGTAATGCTGCTGAAGGCGGACGAGCGTCTCGAAAAAGCCAAGCCCTGCCAGCGTCGGCTCACCGCCCTGAAATGCGAAGGCGGAATTCGGCCACGAATAAAACATGAAGCCATCGACCAGGCGCTCCAGCATGTCGGTGCTCATCGTACGTTCGGCCAGATCGGCATATGGATCGGCCGCGCGGTCCAGATAGAAGCAGTATTCGCAATCGAGATTGCAAACTGCCGATGCGGGCTTTATCAGGATGGATTCGATGCGCGGAACCGGCCCGGATACCGTGGCCAACGACGACGCCGTGTCTGCGAGGATAGGAAACATAGACGCGGGCTTACAGGGTTAGCGTTAAGGGATCGCTCAACTCTTTCTGGTGAGTCTTCAGGCGTTCAATGAGGTCTTTGCGCACCGCCGCGTACGCCGGATCGTCGCCGACGTCTTTGGTTTCCCACGGGTCGCGTTTGAGGTCGAAGATCTGCACGCGCTTCGCCTCCGGATAGGCGATCAGCTTATGCTCCGTGGTTCGAACGGAGCGCTGGAAATCGCGATACCAGCAAAATACGCTTGCGTTCTTCGGGCCATCGGAGCCGCGCAGCCAGTTCGCGAGGCTGGGGAACTCGACCGTCTTCGGTATCGGCACGCCAGCCAGTTCGCATGTAGTCGGGAACACGCTGTGCTGATAAACCATCTCATCCACACGCCGGCCCGCACGGATTCCCGGGCCAGCCACGATCAGCGGAATTCGTGTGCTGTGATCGTACAGATTCTGCTTGCCGAGCAAGCCGTGCTGCCCTACGGCGAGGCCGTGGTCGGCAGTGAAAACGATATACGTGTTGGCGGCTTTTCCCGATTGATTGAGCGCGTTCAGGATGTTGCCAACCTGGTGATCTAGATAAGTGATGTGGGCGTAGTATTCGGAACGATGCAACTGCACCGCTTCGCGGGTGCGCGGAAAAGGCGCGAGCAATTCGTCGCGCACATCCCGATCACCCTGATCGAAAGGATGCAGCGGCAGATAGTTGGGCGGGATTGCGATCTTGTTCGCAGGATAGCGATCCACAATTTCTTTGGGAGCTTGCCTGGGGTCATGCGGCGACGTGAAGGCGACATAGAGCAGGAATGGATCGGGCTTTTTACTCAGCTCCGCGAGGCGATCGGCAGCGGTATCGGCCCAGACCTGCGCGGAATGCTGAACCGGGTCCGACGCGTCCTTGCGCCAGTCGCGCGCATGCAGCCACTGTCCGCCGAGCGAGGTATCCGACGGCGACCACGTGTTGCCCGGACTCGGACGCCCATACGCATCCTTGCCCGATTCGAACATGCCATCCATGTAGACGGTTGTGTGATCGCGAAAGCTGCGTTCGAGAGTGGTCTTGCTCAGATGCCACTTGCCCACGATGGTGGTGTCGTAGCCGGCATCGCCCATGGTCTGGCCCCACAGCGGAACCTGCTCGAGCTGTTTCTGCGCGCGAAACGCGGTGAGTCCACTATTGAGCATGGTTCGGCTGGCGATGCAGACCGCGCCTGACCAGGAGCCCTGATGGAAAGCGTGCGTAAAGGTGCAGCCGCGCTTCATGAGGCCGTCCAGATTGGGTGTTTCGATTTCTGGATTGCCCATCGCACGGATGCCCCGGTAGGTGAGGTCGTCGGCAATCATGAACAGAAAATTCGGACGTTCGATGGGTGCTGCGGCGCTTGTGATGGCCGGAACGGCAAGTGCGGAAGCGATAAAAGTGCGGCGTTTCATGTTTTGGTCGCTATGAATATGGGAACAGGCACGAGTCAACTGCGGCGCGCACGTTCCCGGCTTCGAAGATCCGTTCCGCCAGCCGAGCCCGCAATTGGGCCGCTTCCTTCGCGTAGGTTGCCCGGCCCGCCAGGTTCACGTGCTGGTACGGATCGGCCTGAAGATCGTACATCATATATTCCGCATAGCGATCTGCCCGCGCGACAGGCGTCCAGCCGGGCGCTTTCGGGGCGGCAGCGGCGTATGTGAACCGCGGCGTGCGCAGCCCGCGAGCCGTCATGAATTCGCTCATCTCGAAATAAGCTTCATTGCGCCAGCCTTCTGTCTTGCGATCGAGCAGCGGCATGAAGTTATGGCCCATCATCGAAGCCGGCACCGGCACCCCAACGGCGGAAAGCAGCGACGGCGCAACATCCACATGGCTGACCAGTTCGGGAATCGCCAGTCCGCGATTAAAGCCCGGTCCTTCGATCACCAGCGGCACGTGGATCGAACTTTCGTGCGGCGATCGCTTGTACTCGGTGTTGCGTGTTTTGAAATGGCAGCCGTGATCGCTGATGAACATCAGGATGGTGTTGCGATCGAGGCCGGTTTCCGCGAGCGTCCTGCGGATAGTGCCGACGGTTTCATCCATTTTCGCGACGCACGCGTAGTAGTCGGCCAATTGACTTGGCCACGAACCGGGCAGGGGACGCAGATCGGGTGGAACCCAGAAGTCTTTGTAGCGGCCGGCGTATTCTTTGGGAGGCACGAAGGCATCGATATCGTTCTGGTGGTGCACTTCGAGATAAGAAAGAGTCAGGAAAAACGGCGATTTCGCGGAGCGCAGGAACTTCTGCGCCAAATCAGTCATGAAGTCGGTGCGGTAGATGTTGGAAAAGTGAAGCGGCTTGCCGTCGTTATCGTAGAGATCGCCCTCATAAGGATGCGAGGTCCATTCGAGCTCGTTCGACGATTGCCAGAGGTCCAGATAACCGCCGCGATATTCCGGCGCAACGGGGCCGCGCGATTCGCTTTCGCCGAGGTGCCATTTGCCAATGTGATTCGCGGTGTAGCCGGATTGGCGCAGCGTGGATGCGAGCGTTGTCGCTCCCGGAGCCAGCGGGATGGCGTTTTTCCAGACACCGTGCCGGCTCGGATACTGACTGGTCAGGATGCTGGCACGCGCGGGCGCGCAAACGGGCTGTGCGCAGATGGCGGAAGTGAAGATGGTGCCGCGCCCCGCCATTTCGTCCAGGTTGGGCGTGAGGCCCATCGGATTCTTACCCGCCGCGCCAATGCAATCGCCGCGAAACTGGTCGGAAAAAATAACAACGATGTTAGGGCGAGCGGGATCTGGTGCCGCTGCGGCGGTCTGCGCGGCAATTCCCGCGAGCGCGGCAGGTGCGGTCTTCAATAATTGCCGCCGCGAGGGCAGGAGGGATTTTCCGGATTCGTTTGCGCTCATGATGCCTGCTCCATCAGGTTAACCGATCCATCCACCGGCAAGAAAGCATTTTATCGCCCGTCCGGAGCCGTGCGCCGCTTCCTTTTCGCCTGCCTCGGGGCCGTCCGTGTATTTTCAGAACAGGGAGTACCGCGTAAACCGATCCTTCTTTTCCCCCGTCGCGATTTCTCTCGTCCCGGCATTCCACCTTGTGGCCCTCATGCGCACCAGTGCCTTGCGCAAGTGCCTGAAGCGGCCATTTCGACATTCGGGCGCTCGGCGCGGAGTGAACTCATGACGTATTCGGCGGCGATACCCCCGGCGAACCGGCCCCGGCACGTTCAGTGAATAGACCGCGCGCACTCACGCAATCATGACTGCGCTAACCTGATAATTCATGTCCGGAATATTAAAAGGTAAAACGGCGGTCATCGCCGGCATCGCGAACCGGTGGAGTCTGGCCTACGCGATCGCGCAGTCATTCGCGCGTGAAGAGGCATCCCTGGTGCTCACGTATGTGAACGACAAGCAGAGGGAAACGATCGAATCCATCACCACGGAAATGCCGGTGGTGAAGATGCTGCCTCTTGACGTCACGAAAGACGAAGACATCGACGGCTTCGCTATTGGCCTGAAGGAACTGAACCGGCCGATCGACGTCCTGGTACACAGCCTGGCCTTCGCGAATCGCGACGACCTGAGCAATCCTTTTATCGAAACTTCGCGGGAGGGCTTTCTGCTGGCTCAGAATGTGAGCGCCTATTCGCTGGTGGCTATGACGCGGGCGGTGGCTCCGCTGATGCCGGATTTCGGCTCTATCATGACGCTCTCCTATCTGGGGGCCACGCGCGTGATGCCGCACTATAACGTGATGGGCACCGCGAAGGCCGCGCTCGAATCGTCGGTACGCTACCTGGCGGCAGACCTTGGCCCCCGCAATATTCGGGTCAATGCGATTTCGGCGGGCGCCGTGAAAACAGCTTCTGCACGCGCGGTGAAAGACCTGACGTCGCTGATGGAATTCGCCAAGGAGTGGGCGCCGATGAAGCGCCTCACCGATCCGGCAGAGGTGGGCGATGCCGCTGCGTTCCTCGGAAGCAATCTGAGCCGCGGCGTGACGGGTAACGTTCTGTTCGTCGACGCCGGCATGCACATGGTCTGAGCGCTAAGGCTTTTTCCTCGACGCGGCGGGAGCCACACCCAACGTCGTCAGCTGTGACTTCGCCTGTCCGGCGTCCGGGCTGTGTGGATACTTCTTAATCACATCCTGAAAGCTGGCAATCGCCAGCGTCTTTTTGCCGGCCTTCTTCAGCGCCATCGCTTTCATGTAATAAGCACTGGGGGTGGTCTGGGGATCGGAATCGTACTGTTCGATCGCGGCATCCAGCGCCTTCACCGCATCATCCAGCCTCGACTGCGAGTAGTAGATGTCGCCGATATTGAACTGAGCCCGGATCGCACTGGGGTTGTCCGGGTAGAGGTGCAGGAACTGTGTGTAGCCATTGAGAGCCAGCTCAAAATTGCCGGCCTCCTGATCGCTCTTGGCGTGATTGAAAAGCGTCTCCGCACTCGGAGCAGCGGTTGCTGCCGCTGAACCCGGCGCGGTGGAACCGGCATCGGCTCCCGGCGGCGGCGCAGGCGGGGTCGCGATGAGCTTCACCTGATTGCCGATGTCGGTCAGTTGCTGCGCCATCCGGTTCATCGTGACCTGCATGCTCTTCACGGTGCTGGTGAGATCGGAGACGTCGTTGGCTATGCCGTCCACCTTGGTCGATAGCCCGGTGACATTGCTGAGCTGATCCCGGACGCCCTTCAGTTCCGTTTGCATCGTCTGGGTGACACCGCTGTTCAAACTGCTGACGCTCCCGCTGGTCTTGTTTGCCGTATCCACGGCCTGCTGGGCCAGCGCCTGCAGAGCAGTCAGTTTCGCATCTACCGATTTCTGCATGTCCGTGAGCTGTCCCTGAAGATCGGCCACGTCGCGCTGCAGAGACAGCATGTCTTTATCGGCGGCCAGGACGGGCATCGCGGCAATCAGCACCGCGCCCGAAATCATGCAGAAAAGCCGCGTTGCGAGCGGTGTGAAACGTGTAAAGCGCATAGCGTTGTCTCCTGATGTCCCTGTTGCTATTGTCGCGTAATTTACTGGCCCGCCGAAAGATGCACGCGGCGGTTCTTCTGGTAACAGGCTTCGTCGGCTTCCGTGCATTGCGGGCGTTCCTTGCCGTAACTGATGGTCCGAAGTTTAGCCTCCGGCACACCCAGCTGGACCAGAAATTCCTTCGCCGAAGTGGAGCGCCGGTCGCCCAGGCCGAGATTGTATTCCGCCGAGCCGCGTTCGTCGCAATGGCCTTCCACATTGATGATCGCGCTCGGGAAGTCGATGAAAATGCGCTTGAGTGCGTCGGCATCGGCCATCAGCGAGGTCCGCGCATCTTCGCGGATGGTGACGGCGTCATAGTCGAAGAATGCGTCTTTCAGATCCGATTGAACGCGCGATTCGAGCGTACCTGTCGGGTTGGGGCGGCGGATTACCTCAGCAGGCGGCGGGGGCGGCGACGTGATCGTAACCGTTGCAGTCGCGGTGGTGCTGCCGTTCGGGCCGGTCGCAGTCAGCGTATACGTGGTCGAATTGATCGGGCTCACCGATTGCCTGCCGGTGGCCGCCACGGTGCCGATGCCGTTATTGATCGAGACGTCATTCGCGTTCGTGGTCGTCCAGCTCAGGTATGAGGTCTGGCCGGCCTCGATGCGGCTCGGGTCCGCCGTCAACGTCGCGGTGGGGCTGCCGGGCGTGGGATTGGTGTTTCCAGAGGGCGTTGTGGTTCCACCGCCCGTGGGCGCCGGCGGCGGTGGCGGAATCGGCGTATGCTTGCCGCACCCCGCGGCAAACAGGGCCAGCGCCACGAAAGCTGAAGCTGTCAGCGTCAGGTTACGATTGCGAAACGAATTGATCTTCATAGTTATTTCACCCCCCAAACCGGATACTTGTTAATGCCCTGCATAGTTAACTGCTTCACCTGCCCGCCCGCCGACGTCATGGAAAAAATCTGAGAACGCCGCCCGGAGCGCGTGGATGTAAATACCAGGTGCGCTCCATCCGGAGCCCATACCGGATTTTCATTCTTACCCTCGCTGTGCGTGAGCTGTATGTAATCCTGCGGCGCGCCGATGTCGATCACAAATATATTGAAATCTCCCGCCTGATAGCCCTTCGTCCACGCGTATGCAATGTGCTGACCGTCGGGATTCCATGCAGGATTGGATGCTTCACCCTCGCCATTCGTCACACGTTCCACCCCCACGCCTTCCGCATTCATGCGGAAAATCTGTTCGTTCGGCTGGCCATCCACGAACAGCAGCGAATCGGGATTCTTCGGATTTACCTTCGGCTCGCTGGGATTGCCGCGCGTATTGCTCACGCGGCTAAAGCCCCTGCCATCGATTCCGGCGGAGTAAATCTGCGCCGAACCCGAAGCTGTCGACGAATAGAAGATGCGCTTGCCATCCGGCGTGAAATTCGCGGCTGCGTTGAGCGACGCGTCCTGATTATAAAAAGGAGCTGTGCGCCCGGTATCGGTATTGATCATATCGATGCGCGGCTGTCCGCCCGCCGCCGGCCAGAACGTAACCGCGAGCCGCGAGCCATCGGACGAAATCGCCGGATACGCAACCTGCCCGCCCAGGTGCGTCAGTTGGTGCTGATTGCCGCCGTCCCAATCCATCACCCAAACTTCCGTGCCGAATTTTCCGCTGCCGCCGCGGTCGGAGGTGAAGTAAATCCGGCTGCCCAGCAGCGATGCGCCGCCAAACTTCTGGATAATATCGCTGGCGAACTGATGCGCGATCCGCGTCGCTCCAGCTTCATCGAGCGAATCGGGAAGCCGGTCAAACAGTACCTGCGCCGTCTGCACATTCGGCTGCCGCACGTTGTAGACGTAGCCGTAAAGCACAAGCAGGCCGTTCTGCGCGGCCGTGTAACCAAACACCAGATCCGACGTACTGACGGGCGGCCCGGCCCAATCCTGCAATGCGTACCCATCACCCGGCTTTTCCTGCCGTGACAGATCGCTCGGCTGCTGCGGATTGTTCAGCGGAAACATACTCTTCGGCTTCAGCTCGAAAATACCCGAATTTTGCAGATCGTTATAGAGCGTGGAATTGAACGTGGCCATCAGAGGCGCGGCCTCACCCGTACCGCGGAAATCCACTACAGCGAGCGCGGTCTTCCCGCCGGCCTTGCCGGTGATCCATTCCGTAATGTCCTGCGCGAGAAGCGCGGCCACCGATAACGCGCCTAAAACCGTCACGAAAATGATTGTTCGTTTCTTCATGGCTGTTTCCTTCTCAGTGCTGCAACTGGAACCAGAGTTCCACGGTTGCCTCGTTGCGGTCGCAGGGGGCCAGGAGCGCGGGTAAGGGGTTGGCGTCCAGCACCGCTCGCTGCGCGGATTGATCCAGCAAAAAACTCCCGCTGGTATGCGAAAGCTTCACGCCGCTGACAGAGCCGTTCTTCGCGATGGTGAAAGTGACCCCCGCTTTCTGCGAGGGCGCCGCATTGACATCCGCCCGGTTCCATTTGCCCGCAATCTTGTCGCGCATGATATCGGCGTAGGCTCCGCATTTATCGCCCAGCACCGAAGCCGCTCCCACATCGACACCCGACGCACCCTGCATACCCAGCAACTTCGAACTGGTGGCCTGGGGGGTCTGCGAGTAAACCTGATTGGGACGGTATTCCTCCACTTTGGGGCGATAAGCGCTGGCCGACTGCTGTTTCGGCGAAACCTTGCGCTGAATCTTATCCGGAATCGCGATCGCCTTCGGTTCCGGCGCCTTCACCTGCGCCTTCATCTTCACGGGCGCGGGAGCCTGCGGCGTGTTGGAATCCGTATCGTTGGCCAGCGGGTTCTCCGGTGCGTCGGGGCGCGGGAGCGGAATCGTTTTTACGATATTGATGCCCACCGAACCTGTAGAAACCTTCTCCGATCCCCAGGTGTTTTTCGTGAACTTCAGGTAACCGGAGAAAGCCGCCAGCGCGATCAGCGCCGCGTGAACGCCAACGGATCCGGCGAAGTATTTGCCGATGGGATCGGGTTGAGACATCGTGTGCATGCGTTAATGGTGGCCGCTATCGTAAGGCTGCGTGACCACGCTGACGGCGAACTTCTCGGCGCCTAGCGCGGTGAAAACCTGAGCAATCGGGTCGAACTGAGTCTGGTGATCGGCCCGCAGATACACCGCGGTCTGACCCGGATATTTCGCGCGAATCTCCGCCCCCAGGTTCGCCAGATGGTCGACCGGCGCGCTCCCCAGATAGACCTCGCCGGCCCTGGTAATATTCACAATCGGCAGGTCCTTCACACTGGTCGCCACGGTTTTCGTCTTAGGCACTTCCACATCGATCCCATAATCCATGACGTGCGCGGTGATGATAAAGATGATGAGCAGCACTAAAACCACGTCGACAAATGGAGTAACGTTGATTTCCGCCATCGCAGGCAAGCCGCGCGACCGCCTGCCGCCAGCACCGCTGGTCAGATTGAACGCCATGAGCCCACTCCTCTCATTCGCCGGCGGACCGCTCCACCATATTGATGAATTCGAGCGAAAAGTTGTCGAAACGGTCGCCCATCTCTTTCAGCCGGCGCCCGAAAACATTGTAGAAAATAGCCGCCGGGATGGCGGCTATCAGACCGACCCCGGTTGTCACCAGAGCCTCGGAAACGCCCGGCCCCACCGCGGTCATGCTCGTGCTCCCGGACAATCCCAGACTACTGAAAACACGCACGATACCCATCACAGTCCCGAATAATCCGATAAACGGCGAGACGGAGGCGATAGTTGCCAGCCAGTTCAGGTTGTGTTCAAAACGCAGCAATTGCTCGCTCACCGCAATCTGCAGGCTCCGCGAGATGGACTCTTTATTGACCAATCGCTGATGCGCATTCAGCTGCCGAATTGTTTCTGCATAGCCAGCGTCGAAGACCCTGACCACCGGCGCTGGACGGAAACTTTCCGCGGCGGCAGCCACAGTCTCCAGCGAGTTGGCCTTCCGGAATGCCCGCACGAACCTGGCATCCGAACTGCCGGCCGAGCTGAAGGCCGACCACTTGGAAAAAGCAATGGTGAGCGATAGAATCGAAAAGCACGCCAGAATCCCCAGAACGGCATAAGTAAACACCGTTCCATGGCTCAACATTTCCATAACGCCTGTCTGGAGTATTAGCGCCGCGTGCGATCCGTGCAACATGCCTCCCAAGTCTCAATCTATCACGCAAACCCCTTGAGAACACTGTTGCTATGCACTTATTGTGCCACTGGATTATTACAGCTTCCGCACACCCGTTCTCAGGCCCTATAATCGCAACGGATGCTGCAGGAGCTTGTGGTTGAGAATTACGCCGTGGTGGATCGCCTGCGCGTGCGCTTTCACGCCGGCCTGAATCTGCTGACAGGCGAGACGGGCAGCGGCAAATCCATCGTGGTGGACGCGTTGGGTTTGTTGCTGGGCGGCCGTGCGTCCGCGGATATGATCCGCTCCGGCCAGGAACGCGCCCGTGTCTCAGGAGTATTCGACGCGGGCGAACGTGCGGCGAAAGTATTAGCCACAGCGGGTTTCGAAACGGAAGACGGCGAATTGCTGATCGAACGCGAAATCCTTTCGAACGGCAAGAGCCGCGTGTTCGTGAACAGCCGACCGGCCACCGTGGCGATCCTCAAGGACCTTGCGCCGCATCTGGGCGATATACACGGCCAGCACGACCAACAGCTACTGTTCGAGCCTGCCGCGCAACTCGCCATGCTGGACGCTTTCGGGCACACACGGGACCTGCGCGGTAAAGTCCGCGAGCTTTTCGGCGCGTGGCGGCGCGTAACCACTGAAATCGCACAACTCGAAACTGCCGAGCAGGATAAATCGCGTTTGCTCGATCTCTGGCAGTTTCAGCGCCGCGAAATCGACGGCGCGTCGCTGCGTTCCGGCGAAGATGCCGAGCTCGAGGCAGAGCGGCGGGTGCAGCAGAATGCCGGCAAACTGCTGGAGACCGCTGGCGCAGCCTACGAGGCGCTCTACGAAGCGCCTGAATCCGCCTGGACCACGGCTCGCGCGGTGGCAAAAAAACTGGACGAACTCGCGCGCATCGATGCCGTGATGGAGCCGGTGCGGCTGACGCTGGAACCTGCGCTCATCGCCATGCAGGACGTTTCCTATTCCCTGCGCGATTATCTGGGCCGGATGGAAGCGAATCCGGCGCGCCTCGAAGAAATCGAGAACCGCCTCGCCGCGCTCGACAAGCTGAAGCGCAAATACGGCGCTACGGTGGATGAAATTCTCGCATTTCTTGCCGACGTGACACGCAAGCTGAACGACGTGGAAACCTCTGGCGAACGCATCGGCGAACTGAAGCGCGAGCAAACTCGTTTGGCGGCGGAATACGAAAAATCAGCCGGCGAACTGACTGCGCTGCGTAAATCGGCGGCCGTGAAGCTCGGCCAGCGCGTGGAACAGGAACTAAAGCCGCTGGCGATGGACCGCACCGTTTTCCGCGTCACCGTGGAACCCGCTGCTGAATGGAGTGAGACCGGGGCCGATCGCGTGCAGTTTCTCGTTTCCGCCAACGTCGGCGAAGAGCCGAAGCCGATGGAGCGGATCGCGTCAGGCGGTGAGTTGTCGCGCATCGCTCTCGCTCTCAAGACATGTCTGGTGGGGCCGGCAGGCCGCGCGGCCACGCCGCAGCGAACGCTGGTCTTCGATGAGATTGACACGGGTATCGGCGGTCGCGCGGCCGAAGGCGTCGCCCGTCGACTGAAGGGCCTCGCGGCGGAAAATCAGGTCCTGTGTGTCACGCATCTGCCGCAAATTGCCTGCTTCGCGGATCACCATTACGTGGTCGGTAAGTTTGAACGCAATGGACGTACGGTAGCTGAGATTGCCGAGTTGGATTCAAAGGCCAGCATGGAAGAAATCGGCCGCATGCTCAGCGGCGAATTGCTCACGCCGGAAGCGCTTCGCAACGCCGAGGAACTGGTTCGCGCAGCGCGCGGCTGATTTGGTCCAGTGCTATCTTTTGAGTATGGATATCGAGCACGCCGTCCAGAGCGCCAAGGCCTTTGCGTCAAAATCGCTTGGCGCGGAGCGAACGGCGAATATCCGCCTGGAAGAAATTGAATCGTCACTTGTTGACGGCAAGCCAGTGTGGCTGATCACTTTGAGCAGTGGGACGAATCTGACGTCCTCCCTTAGTTACCTCCTGGGTGCCGACGCGGACCGTGAATATAAAGTATTCACGGTGACCAAAGACGCCGGTGAGGTACTATCCATGAAGATTCGCCTGCTCTCCACGTCGGGCGCGTAGATGTCCGACGCCATTACTCTGATAGAGAAGCATCGGGGGAAGGGTGTTCAGGTTGATACCAACCTGTTGGTACTGCTGCTGGTGGGTTTGGTTAATCCCAGCCGTATACCGAACTTCAAGCGCACGCAGGATTTCTCGATAGAGGATTTTCGCGTACTCCGTAAACCTGTGGAGTGGTTTGGCAAGCCTCTCGTCGCTACACCGCATGTACTGAGTCAGGTCAGCGACCTCACGGATCTTTCGGGTAAGGAGGCCATACTTGCCAGAGAATTATTCAAGTCTATCGTGGAAGAAATCGAAGAGCACCATAACCCCGCCCGAAGTCTGGTTCGGCATCCGCTATTTAAACGATTTGGGCTTGGGGACGCTTCCATCGCGGCGGCTTGTGAGCGAAATATCGTCGTCCTGACTGCGGATGTTCAACTACAGATTGCGCTCGCCTGGCAGGGGCTGGACGCCGTTAACTTCAATCACGTGCGGACGCTACGCTGGTCCTGACGGTCCGACAAAACTGCGTGGCGGGAAAATACTGTTATCGCCGCGGGAATTGCCGGCACCGGAGGCTGCTCAATAGCGAAGAACTGGCTCGCGCGGCCGCGGCCCGTGTGTAGACTTTCAGCGCTTTCTGCTAATCTTCACAATACGCACTGGCGTCGTCAGGGTTTGTCCCTGAGCCGGAGACGCCTGTATTTTTCGCACCACATCCATACCTCGCACCACCCGCCCGAAAGCCGCGAATCCCTGCCCGTCGGGATTTCGCTTTCCCGCGAAATCCAGTGACGGCTGATCCCCGATGCAGATGAAAAAATCCGACGTCGCGCTGTCGGGTCCGTCACGCGCCATTGATACGGTGCCGTCAAGGTGCAAGAGGCCCGTGACCGAAGTACGCTCCAGCGCGACAGGCGGAAAATCCGGCGTACCGCTCTTCACGCTCGCCTGAACAACTTCGATCTTGACCAGGTTATTCGGCTGATTATCGGGCTTTGCCGTTCTGTGAAACTGCCCGCCGTCGTAATACCCTGCATCGACATATTTCAGGAAATTGGCCGCGGTAACGGGGGCATGTACCGTATCGATCTCGGCCTCGATTACGCCCAGACTTGTCTCAATCACCACCGTTACCGGACGAGTTTGTCCGGCAATCGACACAGCGAAGGCCAGGAACGCTACACTGATGCGCCAGCGCATGCAACCGCCGGGCGTTAGTCCGCGCCCGCAATACTATGCAGCACTTCCTCCGCCTGCGCGGCCGTAAAACTCTCCACCTTAGACGAATGATTCATCGAGCAGAACTTCGGCCCACACATCGAACAGAACGCCGCATCCTTAAACCCTTCTTCGGGCAGCGTCTCGTCGTGCATCGCGCGCGCCGTTTCCGGATCGAGCGACAACTCGAACTGCTTATTCCAGTCGAAGCTATACCGCGCCCGCGACAGCGCGTCGTCGCGATCCCGCGCGCCCGGACGATGCCGCGCCAGATCCGCGGCATGCGCCGCAATCTTGTAAGCGATAATCCCCTGCTTGACGTCTTCGCGGTTCGGCAGCCCCAGATGCTCCTTCGGCGTCACATAGCAAAGCATCGATGCGCCATGCCACCCAATCATCGCCGCGCCAATCGCTGACGTGATGTGGTCGTAGCCCGGGGCAATATCCGTTACGAGTGGCCCTAATGTGTAGAACGGCGCTTCATGGCACATCTCGCGTTCCTTGATGACCTGCATTTCGATCTGATCGAGCGGAATATGCCCCGGCCCTTCGATCATCACCTGCACATCGGATTCCCACGCCTTCTTCGTAAGTTCGCCCAGCGTCTTCAGTTCGGCGAATTGCGCGGCGTCGCTCGCGTCGGCAATACAGCCAGGCCGCAACCCGTCGCCCAGCGAATAACTGACATCGTACTTCTGGAAAATCTTCGTGATCTCGTCGAAATGCTCATACAGCAGATTCTGCCGGTGGTTCTTTACCATCCATTCGGCCAGAATCGCGCCCCCGCGGCTCACGATGCCCGTGATGCGTTTCGACGCGAGCGGCACATACTGAATCAGCACGCCCGCGTGGATGGTCATGTAATCCACGCCCTGTTCGGCCTGCTCTTCGATCACTTCCAGCATCACGTTGATGTTGAGATCTTCCACGCGGCGCACGCGATTAAGCGCTTCGTAGATCGGCACCGTGCCGATCGGCACCGGCGATTTCGCAATGATAGCTTTGCGGATTTCCGGAATGTTGCCGCCCGTCGAAAGATCCATCACGGTATCGGCGCCGAACTTCACCGCGTAATCGAGCTTGTCGAGTTCGCCGTTAATATCGGACGTCGTCGCCGAATTGCCGATGTTCGCATTGATCTTGCAGGCCGACGCCACGCCGATGCACATTGGCTCCAGCGAAGCGTGATTGATATTGGCGGGAATGATCATACGGCCGCGCGCGACTTCATCGCGCACCAACTCCGGCGCGAGTTGTTCGCGCTGAGCCACGAACTGCATTTCACCGGTGATCTGGCCTTTACGGGCATAATGCATCTGGGTCCGGATTGGGTCGGACCAGCGGGGATCTGTCCATTGTTTGCGCATCTTAACCAAGTGTAACGCCGTCCGCTTACGCCTGCTGCGCCTGTATACTGTGCGAAGTATGCCACGCTATACGCGCAGGGAATTCGTGGGTGTATCGGCGGCGCTCGCCGCAGCCGGAACCACGGCCGGGCAAAGGACGCAGGCCGGCGCGGTGAACCGAACGGTCCTTTGGTACAGGAAGCCGGCGGATAAATGGACCGACGCCCTGCCTGTGGGCAACGGTCGTCTCGGAGCCATGGTGTTCGGCGGAATATCGGACGAGCGCATCCAGCTGAATGAAGATACGCTCTGGTCCGGCGCAGGTCCGCGCGACTGGGACAACCCCGGCGCGAAACAACATCTGCCCGAAGTCCGCCGCCTCGTCATGGAAGCGAAGGATTATGTCGCTGCCGACAACGAATGCAGGAAGATGCAGGGCCCGTACAACCAGTCGTACCAGCCGCTGGGGAATCTCAGGCTTGCCATCGAACACACGGGCGACCTAACCGACTACCGCCGGGATCTGGATCTGGACACCGCCATCGCGCGCGTTTCTTATCGCATCGGCGGAGCGAAATACACGCGAGAGGTTTTCGCATCGGCGCCCGATCAGGTGATAACGGTGCGTCTGACCACCGACCATCCGGCGGGGCTAACCTTCACCGTGGCCATAGATAGTCCCGTTCAGGCGGATTCTCAGACCGAGGGCACCGCGGTCCTGCGCCTTACCGGTAAAGCGGCAGCACAGGTCGACCCGAACTACGTGAATAGCAGGAACCCGGTCATCTACGACTCAGCCGAAGGCAAAGGCATGCGTTTCGAAGCGCGAATCGACGCTGCAACCGAAGGCGGCAACATTCGAGCCGACGGCAAGCGCCTGCGCATCGAGAAAGCGAAGGCGGTGACGTTGTTGGTCTCCGCGGCCACGGGATACAGAGGTTTCGACCGCGCACCGGACTTGCCCGCGTCCGATATCGCGGCTGCCTGCGAGAAAAAGGCCACCGTCGCGCGCAGGAAAACCTACGCGGCGTTGCGGGCCGCTCACATCGCGGAACACCAATTGCTGTTCCGCCGAGTCTCGCTGGAGTTGCCGGCGACGCTATATCGGTTTGAACATGATACTGGCGAACGACTGGCAGCCCTCGCCGACGGCCAGGACCCGGATTTGGCTGCTCTTTACTTCCAGTACGGCCGTTATCTCCTTATCGCGAGTTCGCGTCCAGGCTCCCAGCCCGCCAATCTCCAGGGCATCTGGAACGAAGAAGTCCGTCCGCCCTGGAGTTCCAACTGGACCACCAACATCAACACCCAGATGAACTACTGGCCTGCGGAAACCTGCAACCTTGCTGAATGCCACCAGCCATTATTCGAAATGCTCCAGGGCCTCAGTCAAAACGGCGCGAAGACGGCGGCGGTCAATTATGGCTGTAAAGGCTGGGTGTCGCACCACAACGTCGATCTCTGGCGGCAATCCGCGCCCGTAGGCGCCGGAACCGGCTCTCCCACCTGGGCCAACTGGAATATGAGCGCGGCCTGGTTCTGCGCGCATCTGTGGGAACACTACGCGTTCGGCGGCGATAAGGAATTTCTTCGAACGAAGGCCTACCCGCTCATGAAAGGCGCAGCGGAATACTGCCTCGACTGGCTGATACAGGACGGTTCCGGCCACCTGACAACCTGCCCATCGGAATCCACCGAGAACGATTTCAAAACACCCGACGGCAGAACCGCGACCACCAGCGCCGGCTGCACCATGGATATCGCGCTGATCCGCGAACTGTTCGCGAATTGCATGGAAGCCATCCGTATACTGCAAACGGACACCGACTTCGCCGCGAAGCTCAAAGCGGCGCGCGACCGGCTGATCCCGTATCAGATCGGAAGCCATGGCCAACTGCAGGAATGGAGCGTCGATTTCGAAGAAAAGACTCCGGGCCAGCGGCACATGTCGCATATGTATCCGCTTTATCCAGGCAGCGAATTCACCTCGCGCCTCAACAAAGAATTTTGGGAAGCCTCGCGAGTTTCGCTCGATCGCCGCCTGGCCGCGGGCGGAGCTTATACCGGATGGAGCCGCGCATGGGCCATTAATTTCGCGGCGCGCCTGCGAAACGGGGAACAGGCGTGGGAAATGGTTTCGATGCTGCTCCAGCACAGTACGGGTCCCAACCTGTTCGATACGCATCCCTCCGGAAATTCCTGGATATTCCAGATCGACGGCAATTTCGGCGGCACAGCCGCGATAGCGGAGATGCTGCTGCAGAGCCACGACGGCGGGCTCGACTTCTTACCCGCGCTGCCAAAAGCCTGGAGCGAGGGCAGCGTACGCGGTCTGCGAGCGCGCGGCGGACTGACGGTGGATATCCGCTGGTCCGCTTCAAAACCCGTTACGGCAACCCTGCGAACCACTCGGCCCGGCGAACATTTGTTGCGGCCGCCCGCAGGCAGCTCAATCGGAACCGTGCGCGCGGGAAATCGGGCGATCGCCACAACCGCCGGCCCCGAAGGCTCGCGGCGTCTCAGAATGGCGGCGGGGCAAGCATATCGGATTATTTTTGCAGCGTGACCTTTTACGCCGACATCTCTATAATCAGTCTGAGGTGCAAGGGAATCCGTTATGGAAGAACAAAGTTACGCAAAACACGCGAAATTCGTACCGCTTTATCATTATGTTCTCTCCGGGATCATCTTCCTGGCGCTTTTAGGCTCGTTATACGCGGTCTATCGATCGGTGGAGAACGGCTTTGGCCGCCTCGATGCGGTGCTGTTGACGGCACTCTCGTTCGCCATGCTCCTGCTAATGTTCCTTGCCCGGGTCTTTCCGCTGAAAGCGCAGGATCGCGCCATTCGCGCCGAGGAAAATCTGCGGCATTTTGCGCTGACCGGAAAACTTCTGGATAAGCGGCTGTCGGTGAAACAGATCGTCGGCCTGCGCTTCGCATCCGACGGCGAATTTCCCGCCCTGGCTCAGCGCGCCGCTGACGAGAGCCTGACGCCGGACGCTATCAAACGAGCCGTCAAGAACTGGAAAACGGATAACGACCGGCTGTAATCCGTCACACGAACGCTTTATTTCAACGGCCTTCGCTATAATTCCGAGAAGATGATTTGCCGCTCTATACGCGAACGGCGGAGACGGGCGGTCTGGTCTTTGCGGCTGGCAGTGCTGCCGGCGGCACTGCTATCTGCCACCCTGCTCTGCCATGCCCAGGCGCAATCGCCCGATCCGGCTCTCCAGGACACCCTCAAGGGCCTCAGCCTCGAACAACTCGGTAACGTCGAAGTCACCACGGTTTCCAAGTCGCCAGTCTCCGTCGCCCGCACGCCCGCGGCTGTTTACGTCATTACTCAGCAGGACATCCGGCGCTCCGGCGCGGTCAGTCTTCCTGAGGCGGTTCGTCTCGCGCCCGGCGTAGAAGTCGCGCAAATCGACTCGGTTAAGTGGGCAATCGGGATTCGCGGCTTTGAAGGCCGGCTCTCCCGCGCGGTCCTGGTTCTGATCGACGGCCGCAGCGTCTACAGCCCCCTCTTCCACGGCGTCTACTGGGAAGTCCAGGACACCCTGATGGAAGATATCGACCGCATCGAAGTCGTGCGCGGACCCGGCGGCACCATCTGGGGACCCGACGCGGTCGATGGCGTCATCAACATCATCACGAAAAACTCGCGCGACACCCACGGCGCTCTGATTTCAGGCGGCGGCGGCAATGTCACGCAAGGGTTCCTCGATATGCGTTTCGGCGGCGGCAACGACCGGAATTTCAGCTACCGGGTCTACGCCAAAGGCTCTACCTCCAGTCCGCAGTTCCACTCCGACGATAACGAGTTCGACGATCAGCGAAGGACGCAGGGCGGCTTCCGCGCGGATTGGGACATCACGGGCCGCGACACCCTGACCATTCAGGGCGATTTGTATGACGGCGTGGCCGGCGAAAGCGTGAAAATTACTTCGTTCTCCCCGCCTTATTCCTCCATCGTGAATGCCAATGCCGATCTCTCGGGCGCCAATGTGCTCGGCCGCTGGAAGCACATCATGGGCGGCGGCTCCGACATTCAGATCCAGATGTATTACGACCACGTGAGCCGCCTCCAGACGAGTCAGGCCGAGTATCGCGATACTTACGATTTCGATCTGGTCCATCATCTGACGTTCGGCAAGCGGCACGATTTTATCTGGGGTGTCGGCGCGCGGCTCAGCCCCGCCTACCTTCCCGCTATCGTCCCGACTTACGTGTTTAATCCCAACAGCCGTACCGACCAGCTTTACAGCGCCTTCGCTCAGGACGAAATCTCTCTGATCCCCGATCGTATGTCGCTGACCGTGGGCGCAAAGCTGTTCCACAGCTCTTTCATCACCGGTTTCAACGTGGAGCCGAGTGCGAGGCTTCTCTGGACTCCCTCCAGCCATCGGTCTTTTTGGGGAGCCGTGACCCGAGCGGTTCGCACTCCGTCGGATAACGAAGACACACTGCAATCCACCACGCTGCTTTCGACAAATCCCCTCGCCTTCAACGTCACCACGGGTGACAGCCTCTTCACGTCGGAAACGGACATCAGTTACGAGCTGGGCTACCGGCAGCTCATGATTGAAAATTTCTCCCTGGATCTGACGACCTTTTACAACCACTACAACCATCTCGAAAGCCTCGAACCGGGCACGCCCTACACCGTAACGGCCAACGGACAGACCTACATCGTTTATCCGTACCTGAACGGCAATGGCCTGCAGGGAAATACGAAGGGCTTCGAGATTGCGCCCAGCTGGAAACCCGCCACGTGGTGGAGGGTGCAGGGTTCCTGGTCCTATCTGGACATGGGCCTGCGAACCATACCCGGCAGTCGCGACGTAACAACGGTCGCCACGGAAGATAACGCCAGCCCGCGTCACCAGTTCGGGTTTCAATCGTATCTGGACCTGCCGCGGCGTTTCGAATTCAGCCAGATCTTCCGCTACGTCAGTGTTCTTGGCGCCGAAAATACTCCGGGCTACGAAACCGCGGATCTTCGCCTCGCCTGGCAGGCCATCCCCCGTCTGGAATTTGCCGTGACCGGCCAGAATCTGATGCAGCCACACCATCCGGAATATGCGGGGGATCCGCTGGGCCTGGTCGGCATCAAGCGCAATGTGATCGCGTCCATTACGTGGAGAAAATGAGAATCGCGCGACTCCACCTCCCGGTCGCCCGCATCGTGCCTGCAGCCTTTTGCCTGTTTGCCGCCGCATTGCTCGTGGCGCAGGATCCAAAACCCACCGACTATCAGGTTAAGGCCGCTTACCTCACAAATCTGGGGCGCTTTGTGAGTCAGTGGTCCGCCAAATCCGGCTCGCCCGATGAAACCTTCGACCTCTGTGTCCTTGGTCAGGACCCGTTCGGCCCCGATCTCGACAGAGCAGTGAAAGGCGAAAAAATCGGCGGTTCTCCTCTGGCTGCAAAGCGAATCTCCGGGCCGCAGGAGGCTTCGGGTTGCCGCGTACTTTTCATTGGCTCTTCAAACGACACCCAGTTGAGTGCAACCCTGGCCGCTCTGGGCACGGCGCCTGTGCTGACGGTCTCCGACATCCCCGATTTCGTAAAGCGCGGAGGTATGGTCCAGTTCGTCCTCGATGGAAATCACGTTCGCTTTGAGATCAATATCGCAGCCGCACAGCGCGCGGGCCTCACGCTGAGCTCGGAATTGCTCAAGATTGCGCGCGCGGTCAGGAGGACGCCGTAATGATCGATATCGGCCGCTACTCCATCCGGAAGAAACTGACTTGGATGAATCTCCTGGTCAGCGGCGCCACTCTCCTGATTGCGTCGTCCGCCTTCGTCGCGTATGAGTTGGCCACCCTGCGGCTTGCCATGGTCCGGAATCTCTCCGTCGAAGCCCGCATTGCCGGCGCCAACTGCGCCTCGGCCATCGTCTTCGGCGATCCCGATTCGGCGCGCGACACCTTGTCCGCGCTGAACGAAGCGCCGCATATCGTGTCGGTGGCCATCTATGCGCCCTCGGGATCCGCCGAACCCTTTGCGGCGTGGGTGCGGACGCCCGCCAGCAACCCTGGAATCATACCTCATTTACGGCCGGGCCAGCAGGAGACGTACCGCTTTGCGGGCGACTCGCTGGTTCTGGTTCGCTCCATCGTATTTCAGGGCAATCTGATCGGAACCATCGAAATTCGCTCGGATATGAAGGAGATTTCCGATATGCTCCTTCGCTACGCCGGCATTGTCGCCATCGTCCTGCTGGTATCGCTGCCGGCCGCGCTTCTGTTTTCCACTATCTTTCAGCGAGCCACCGCAAAGCCCCTTGTGCAGCTTGCCGGTGTGGCGCGAATGGTTTCGCGCGAAAAAAAGTATACCGTCCGGGCGCCCCTCAGCGGCAGCCATGACGAGATCGCCCTCCTCATTGAAGCGTTCAATGAAATGCTCGATCAGATTCAGGAGCGCGACGCCGCGCTGCATCAGGCGCATGAGCGGCTCAATCTGGCGCTGAAGTCTTCCGGCGTAGGTACCTGGAGCTGGGGCGTTGCCGAAGACACCTTCATTTGGGACGACTTCATGTACCCTCTCTTCGGCCTCGGAACCGACCTCTCCCTGCACCGCTATGAAGACTTCCTGAATCTGGTCCATCCAAAAGATCGGGACCGCGTGCGCAAGGCCGGTGCCGATTCCGCCGGGCTCAACGCCCCCTATGACGTTGAGTTCCGCGTCATCTGGCCCGATGGCAGCACGCACAGTCTCAGCGCCCGCGGCAAAGTATTTCGCGACCAGGAAGACCGGCCCGTGCGTCTGACCGGCGTCTGCTGGGATGTCAGCGAGCGCAAGCGCGCCGAAGAAGACCGTCAGAAGTTCGTCTCGCTGGTGGAGCAGACCGACGACTTTGTCGGCATGTTCGGTCTCGATGGCCGGATCATGTTCCTCAATCGTGCCGGATGCCGGCTCGTGGGCCTCGAGGCGCAGAAGGCAGTCGGCACTCCCTTCGAGGATCTGCATCCGGAAGATGCGTGGTTCCGGGTCAGCGATGAAATCCTCCCTTCCATCCTGCGCGGCGATGGAAACTGGGTGGGTGAGGCAAGGCTCCGCCATCTCGCCACCCGCCAGCCGATTGACGTGCTGATGAATATCTTTCCGGTCAGCGATCCCGAGACCGGCCAGTTGTTGTGCTTCGCGGCGATCATGCGCGACGTCACTGAACGCAAGCGCCTCGAAGAGCAGCTCCTGCAGGCCCAGAAACTGGATAGTATCGGTCAGCTAGCCGGCGGCGTGGCTCACGATTTCAATAACCTTCTGACCATCATTTCCGGCTATTCCGAACTCATTCTCGGCCGCTGCGACCCGGACGATCCGGTTTGCGAACCGGTGGAGCAGATTTCCCGCGCTGCCGCCCGCGCCGCCGCTCTGACCCGCCAGTTACTGGCCTTCGGCAGCCGCCAGCCCAGCGAGCAAAAGGATATCGTGATCGACGATGTCGTCGGCGGTGTCGAGAAGATGCTTCGCAGACTCATCGGCGAGGACGTCGATCTGGCTCTCTCGCTCTCAGCCGGCGACGGAACTATCCGCGCCGACCCCGGCCAGATCGAGCAGGTGATCGTCAACCTCGTCATCAACGCCCGCGACGCCATGCCCGGCGGCGGTAAGCTCCTCATCGGGACGGCCAACCTCTATATCGACGAAGAGTCTGCCCAGTGCCGTCTGGCCGTAACTCCCGGCCACTACGTCATGCTCGCCGTTAGCGATACCGGCGTCGGTATGACGGGCGACGTCAGGTCGCGTATTTTTGAACCGTTTTTCACTACTAAAGCGCGCGGCAAAGGTACCGGACTCGGACTCTCCACCGTCTACGGCATCGTTCAGCAAAGCCGCGCTTCGATTTCGGTCCAAAGCGAGCCCGGCCAGGGCACTACCTTCCGCCTGCTCTTTCCTGCCGTTCACCCCGCCGGACACGAGTTGGCCGGAGCAGGCGCGGCCCTTCCATCCTTCGGACATGAAACCATCCTGCTCACCGAGGACGAGGCTGGCGTGCGCGGCTATGTCCGGCATATCCTGGAGCGTTACGGCTATCACGTCGCCGAAGCGTCCAACGGGCTGGAGGCCATGGATGTGGTTCATCGTTATCCCGGCCCGATTCATCTCCTGCTCACCGACGTGGTGATGCCAGAGGTGGGCGGTGTGGAACTCGCGTCCCAGTTTGCGGTCGTCTATCCCGGCGTGCCCGTGCTCTTCATGTCCGGGTATAACGACCGGCTCTGGATGGAGAGCGAAAACCCTGTGGATTACATCCAGAAGCCGTTCGCCTCTGCCGCCCTGCTGACCCGGATTCGCGAATTGTTGGACGCGCGCCGCGAATCGCCCGAAAGGCAGACCAAATCCTGAGCCGCGCCTGGTCGCCTTAACCCTTTGGCGCCCGGTAGGCAATCAGCGATTTTGTGAACATCAGAAATCGTTCGCGAAGTATCACGGCGTCCGGGAACAGAGCCTGCATTTCATCGGCTGAAAGCAGCCGGATATCGGCAACAAAGTGCTCGATATAGAAGTGTTTCTGATCCGCCGTTGGCCGGTGTATCCATTGCCAGACCGTGAACCGCCGCACGATCCGCGCGCGCCAGTCGCGGGGCAGCAAATGAACAAGCGGCGTGAGCAGGTGGGTCTCGATCGGGAAATAGCGGTTCGGCGTCTGCACCCAGTAGCCGCGGCCCGTACGCGCTACCTCGCTCGCGAACCGCGCCTGGGCACCCGGGCCGCCCACGTGCTCGATCACCGAATTGCTGAAGACAATATCGAACGACTGGTCCGCGAACGGGAGGCTGCATCCGTCGCCGTGAACATATTCGAGCCCGGCCAACACGGATTCCCGGCGGGCGTCGGCTCTCGGCATGTTCAGCAAAACCACGCGCGTGGTGTCCGGCAGCGGCAGCAGCGCCCAGATTTCCGGTGTTCCCCCCACATCCAGAATCCGGCCGCCCGGCGAAAACGAAAAAACCGAGCCAAACCGCCGCATTCTCTTCTGCCGAAAAGACTTCTGGACCCTGGCCAGCCGCTCGGGTATGCTCATCGTAGCGTCCGTTTACACATATTTGCCCGCCGCTTGGCACGAAACGCGGCGCATCGACAATCATAATTACTATTCACGGGATCTTGAATCCAACTATGCCAACACGTGCCCGCGCTCTGCTTCGAATTCCCGGTACTTTGATTCTCGTCCTGTGCGCTGGTTTGCTACAGACTGGTTTGCTACAGAGTAGCCTGCTGTCCGCAGCGCAGTATAGCGGGTCGGTTCGGGCCGCGGATCAGCCGATTCCCGGAGCCATGGTGACCGCGAAACAGGCCGATGCCAAAGTCATCGCGTATACAGATGAGAACGGCCGCTACACCATGGATCTCGCGTCCGGAACGTGGGATATTTCAGTCGAGATGTTCGAGTTTACAACCTCCACAGGCAAAGTCACAATAGCCGACGCGCCCGCGCGCCAGGAATGGGCGCTCGAAATGCCAAAACTCCGTGAACGTCTGGGAGGCGCGGCTGGAGCCGAAGCGGATCAGACGACGGCTGGCGCCATGGCGGCTGCCGCTGCCGCTCAACAGGCTGGAGCCCAGGCTGGCGGCGGTGGACGAGGCGGCAGGGGTGGTCGTGGCGGACGCGGCGGACCGGGTGGCTTCGGCCAACAGGCCGGCGGACGCGGTGCACGCGGGGCGGCCGGTGCATCGGGTGCGACAGGCGGTACGGGAACTCAGGTCGCAACAGCGGCGGGGCCGGCCAGAGGCTTCCAGAATGCCCAGGTGCGCGCAACGCAGGATACTCCGCCCCCTGCTGCAACGACAAACCCAGCCAATACTCCTCCGCCTGCGGCCACGAACCTGCCAGCGGAGTTTGACGATACCGCGGGCGACGAGGCCTTGCTCGTCACCGGCAGCACCAGCGGCGGCCTCGCTCAATCGGGCATGGATGAAGCAACCCGCCAGCGCATGATCGCCAACGCCGGTGGACGCGGCGGGGGCGGCGGCGGAACGGCGTCGGCCGCGCTCGATAGTTCAGCGCTCACCGATAATCTCGGCATGCCGGCGGGCATGATGGCCCCCACCAACGATACGCTCGGCCTCGGCGGTTTCGGCGTGGCGGCGATTAATGGCGGCTTCGGTGTAGGAGCGGCAGGCGCCGGCGGCGGTAACGGCTTCACTCCAGGCGCCGGCGGCGGGGGAGGCGGTGGCCGCGGCGGCGGCGGCGGAGGCGGAGGAGGCGGAGGCGGAGGAGGTGGTGGCCGCGGCGGTGGCGGAGGTCGCGGCAACGCGGCAGGCGCCAGTCTGCGCGGCGCTTTTGGCGGCCAGTACAACCAGATCGGCAACCGGCGCAAGAATCCCTATAAACCTACCGGAACCATCTCCTGGACGGGCACCAATTCGGTTCTGAACGCCGCGCCATTCTCTCTGAACGGCACGCCCTCGAAGAAACCGCAGGCCATGACCAACAATTTTTCGGCCACCCTCGGCGGGCCGCTCGTCATACCGCACATTAATAAGACGCCGTTTCTCAAGGCGTCTTACGCCATCAGCTATTCGCTTACCCACAATCTGACCGGCATCGATTCGTTATCTACAGTCCCCACGCCATCGCTGCTCTCCGGCAATTTCAACGACCTGAGTAAGCCGGCCATCATCTACGACCCGCTCACTCCCGGCGTTCCGTTCGCGGGCAACATCATTCCGCAGTCGCGCATCAACCCCGTCGCGGAAGCTCTGCTCCAGTACCTTCCGGCGCCCACTTACAGCAATATCCTCGTCCAGAATTTCCGGCTTGTCGCCAACACGCCGTCCGACAGCCAGAACATCGGCATCCGCCTCATGAATATCAATCTCTCGACGAAAGACCGGCTGAGTGTCAACCTGCAGTATCAGGAAAGAAGCGGCTATAGCCTGTCGAACTTCGGAGAGTTTCAGGACAACACCTCGGGCAGCGGCCTGAGCTCGTCGCTGAGCTGGAGCCATAGCTTCCGGGCCCGCGTGAACAACACCGGCACCGTGACGTTCAGCCGCAACATCTCCGACAACGTCCCCTACTCCGCCAATAAGACGAACGTAGCCGCCGCGCTGGGAATCAGCGGCACCACCCAGGATCCGGAGGCTTATGGACCGCCCTCCATCGGCTTCACCAACTTCGGCGGCATCGGCGACGCCAGCCACTCCCTGAGCCGGCCCCAGACCACGGGCTTTGCCGATGCTTTCACCTACATCATCGGCAGAAAACACAATCTGACGTTCGGCTACGGATACCAGAGGCAGCAGTATAACAATCTGAGCTACTCCGATACTCGCGGACAGTTCAGCTTCACGGGGTTACTGACGAGCGATCTCAATGCGTCAGGGCAGCCGATCAACGGAACCGGCTACGATTTTGCGGATTTTCTGCTCGGCATGCCCGCTTCCAGTTCCGTGCAGCTGGGCGCCACGAATCGCTATTTGCGGCAGCACAACACCAGCGCCTACGCGCAGGACGATTTCCGCATCTCGCAGGGTATGACTCTCAACATCGGCTTGCGATACGAGTACTTCGCGCCCGATAGCGAACTGCGCGGCAATCTGGCCAATATCGTTCTCAATCCAACCATGACGCAGGCCGCGGTGGTTACCCCCGGTGAGGTGGATCCCTTTACGGGCACAAAACTGCCGTCGAGCCTTGTGCGGCCCGATAAAGAGGCTTTCTCGCCGCGTCTGGGCCTCGCCTGGCGTCCCTGGCAAAAGCACGCCCTCGTGACCCGTTTCGGTTACAGCATCTTCTATAGCGGCTCTTCTTATAACCAGATCGCAGGCCAGATGGATTCGCAGCCGCCGAATGTGAACTCGCAGTCCTTCACCACGCAGCTATCGAATCCTCTGACGCTGCAAAACGGCTTCTTTGGAAATGCGTCCGAGGCCATCACCGATGACTACGCCATCGATCCGAATTACCGGCTTGCCTACGCCCAAACCTGGAATGCGACCGCTCAGGATTCGCTCTGGTGGGGCTTGCTGATAGAGGTGGAATACATCGGGACCAAGGGCACGCGGCTCGGCATCGTCGAGGAGCCGAATCGATCTTTTACCGCCATTCTGCCGATTCCGACCAGCGTGCAGTTCACCTACCAGACCTCCGACGGCAACTCCATCTATCACGCGGGACAGGTGAGACTGACCAAGCGCCTCACCGGAGGCTTGAATGCAACAGCCCTTTACACCTACGGGAAATCGATCGACGATGTGTCCAGCTTCAGCGGTCCCGGCGGCACGGTAGTGCAGTACATCGACAACCTCGGTCTGGAGCGCGGACTTTCGAATTTCGACCAGCGCAATAACTTATCCACCACCTTCCAGTACACCTCGCCCTTCGGCGTCCGCGGCCACTTCCGCAACACCACCTGGTACACGAGCTGGCTCAAAGGATGGCTGACCGTAGGATCGTTCTCCATCACCTCCGGTAATCCCATGACCGCCGTCATTTCGGGCAACCAGTCCAATATTGCAGGCAGCGGATCGATTGGCGGCACTCTGCGCGCGGAAGCCACTGGCCTGCCGATCGATGCCGCCGGCGACAAATACTTCAATTCGCTCGCGTTCACCACTCCGCCCGCGGGCGAATTCGGCGACGCGGGCCGCAACACCATCCCCGGCTTCGAACATGCGACGTTCAATCTGTCGCTTCGCCGTATGTTCCGTCTGGGTGAGGCTTCGCAGCGGACCCTCTCGTTCCAGCTGAATACCAATAACGCTCTGAATCACCCTTCGATCACGAGCATCGGAACTACAGTGAACGCGAATACTTTCGGCTATGCCACCGGCGCTTCCCAGATGAGAACGGTATCGATGTTAATGAGGTTTACGTTCTGATGCGAACCACCGCTCTCATTATTCTTACGGCTACGGGCCTTACATTTCTGGCCCCCGCCCAGCAGCCAACGCCCAACCCGGCGGCTGCAGCGCAAGCGGCGCAACAGGACCCACAGCCAGCCGCGTCCGCTCCGGCGCCGACGGCCAAAACCGCGGAAACAGGGCCCATCTTTAAATCCAACAGCTACCTCGTCATAGTCGACGTCGAAGCCACCGACAAATCGGGCAATCCGATCGGCGGCCTGCGCAAAGAAGATTTCACAGTCACCGAAGATGGCAAAAAACAGGAGATTTCCATCTTTCAATATCAGGAACTCACCCAGGAACCCGAACCGCCGGAGGAACTGAAACTAAGCGACGAATTAAAGCTTCCCGAAGCGCCTAAGGCAGAGCTCACGTCGCCGACGCCCGGCCAGCTTCACTATAAAGACAAGCGTCTGATGGTCTTTTACATGGATTTTTCTTCCATGCAGATCCCCGAGCAGTTGCGCGCCCAGGATGCCGCGCTCGACTATCTGAAAAAATTCATCACCAAAGACGACCTGGTGGCGATCGTACTCTACACGACCACGCCTAACATCATGTGCGATTTTACCGACGATCGCGATACGCTGACCAACGTCATCCGTCAGCTACCCATCGGCGAAGCGACCGACCTGGCCGGCCTGGCCGATACCGGCGATACCAACGGCGCCGACACCGGTGCGGCCTTCGTCGCCGATGAGAGCGAGTTCAACGTTTACAACACGGACCAGAAGCTCTACGCAATCGGCCAGATCGCAAAAATGCTCAAGAGCTTCCCGGAGAAAAAAGCGCTGCTCTATTTTTCTTCCGGCGTCTCCGCGACTGGTGTGGAGAATGAGGCTCAGCTCGAAGCTACCATCAATCTCGCGGAGAAGGCCAATATGGTCATTTATCCCATCGACGCCCGTGGCCTGATGGCCGATCCTCCGGGCGGCGGGGCCAGCACCGCCGCTTCGCGCGGTTCCGGTATCTACAGCGGCGCCGTCTATAACTCCCAGCGCTCTGCCGTCAACGCGTCGCAGGATACTTTGAACTCGCTGGCCGTGGATACCGGCGGCAAGATGTTCGTGGATAGCAACAACATAGCGCTCGGAATCGAGACTGTACAGAAAGCCATGAGCAGTTACTATCTCATTGGCTATTACAGCTCCAACGATAAGGAAGATGGTAAGTATCGCAAGATTGACGTCAAACTGAATGGCGGCAAACTCGCCGGCGGCAAACTGGAATTCCGCAAAGGTTATTACGCAGACAAGAACTGGCAGAAGATGAACGGCGAGGACAAAGAGTTCCAGCTCACGCAGGCGCTCTCCGCAGGCGATCCGGTCACCGAAATACCCATGGTGCTCCAGGTCGACTACTTCCGCATCTCACCAACCGCTTATTATGTGCCGGTTTCCATTCGAGTCCCCGGCTCGGTAGTCGCAACCGCGCAGAAAGGTGGAGCAGCCGAATCCGTTCTCGATTTCGCGGGGCAGGTGCAGGACGATACGCACTACCCGGCTGGAAACGTGCGTGACAATATCAAAATCAAGCTCGATGGCGCCAATGCCGAGCGCGCGACCAAGGGCACTTACCAGTACGATGCCGGCTTCACGCTCCAGCCAGGCGTTTATCATTTGAAGTTCGTCGTGCGCGAAAACATCTCAGGTAAGATGGGAACCTTCGAGACGCGGTTCGTCGTGCCTGATCTCAGCGCGGATACTTCGGGCCTCAAACTGAGCACCATCATTCTCAGCAATCAGCGCAATCCGGTCACGGCCGCCGTAGGGTCGGCCGAACGGGCCACGCGGCAGACGCTCGCGGCCAATCCGCTGATAGTCGGCAACGAAAAGGTGATCCCGAATGTTACGAAAGTGTTCCGCCGTTCGCAAACCCTCTACGTGAACTTCGATGTGTACGACGCGCAGCCGGACCCCGCCGACACGAAAGCCCGCCGCGTCAAGGTGAGCATGAGCCTGTTCAACAGGAACGGCATGAGAGCCTTCGAGGTCGGCCCGATCGATACCACGCAGGTGGCCTCCACCCGTCCGGAAGCGGTGCCCGTGCAATTCCAGGTGCCGCTGAAAGACATCCCGCCAGGCGAATACACCAGTCAGATTACGGCCGTGGACGAAGTGGGCCGGCGCTTCGCGTTCCCGCGCGCCCGTTTGGTCGTCCGCTGACCGCCTGTTAGAATCGGTCTTCCAGCCGGATGCCCTCCTTTCCCGCCCGCTCGCGCATTGGCGTGCTCCTGACGCTCGCCATCATCGCCTACCTGCCCGCGCTGCATCTTCCGTTTATCGCGGACGATTACACGCAGATTCCGCTCGCTCGCCATTTTGCGGATCAGGGCTGGCTTCCGCTCTTTCACGAAATCAACCTCCGCTCCCGCGCCACGTACATGATCATGAGCGCAATTCTGGACCGGACCTTCGGCTTCAACCCGGTCGCGTTCTACGCCGCCAGTCTGATCCTGCACGCCCTCTGCGTTCTGCTGGTCTATGCCACCGCTGTGTGGACCGAACTGGGCGAACCCGTCGCCTTCTGGTCAGCCGCGTTTTTCGCGGTCCAGGAAGGCCATCAGGAAGCTGTCATGTGGCCCGCGGCGGGCGGCGACCTGCTGGTGTTCCTGTTCGGCATGGCCGCCTGGGTCTGCTGGGTAAAGTGGCTGCAGGGCGGCCACTGGAAATGGTACGCGTGCGCGATCGCGTCGTTTGTGCTGGCCGCCTTCTCCAAGGAATCTGTCTGGGTTTTCGCGCCCCTCATGCTCATCCCCGTCGCCTTCAGCCGCAGCCGGCGGCAGCGCGCCATGGCCGGCGTCACTCCATTTCTGGCGATAGCCGCCATCTACATGATCTGGACCTGGACCAGCCGCGTATCCACTCCCGGCTATCACGACAATCGGTTCTCGCTCTCCGCGCCATGGCTGCACGTTCTGCTCAACAGCTGGTGGCGGCTACTCTTCGTTTGGGGCCTGGTTGCAGTTGCCATTCTGTTGTGGATCGGCAAGCGAACCGATCGAAGGCTGATCCTGGCGGCGTCGCTATGGATGCTGCTCGCCCTGCTTCCATTCAGTTTCCTGACTTATATGCTGCAAATCCCCAGTCGCCAGACTTATCTTGCGAGTGCGGGGCTAGCCTGGCTATTCGGCGCGGCTGCGGCGCGCCTATATGAACAGCGCAGACACACGGCGCTGGCCGTCTTCTGTATCGCCGCATTAGCCGTCAATCTGGAAATCATCTGGGTCAAGAAAATGTCCCAGTTCCGGGAGCGCGGCGAACCCTCCGAGTTGCTCAAACAAGCTGCCGCCGAAGCAGATGGCTCGGTAACCGTTGCCTGCGCGCCGCTGCCGGATTTCGTGGTGGAATCGGTACTGAAAAGCGTGGGAACCACCGCCATCTTTGAACATCCGGACATGCAGCAGGATCCGGCGTGCTTTAAAGTGGAATACCGGAACCGAGCCGGGCAGGTGATTCGCGAGTCTCGAAGGCTTGGCACGGAACACCACGGCACATTTTACTAACTAAAAAAATCGGAGTGGCGGGACGCGCCTCCGAGCCGCCCGCCACTCCATCAACTCCCGCGCAAAAGGGAGTCTAACTCGGTTAACTAACCCAGGAATCCGATATTCGACGTCGCGAAATTCACCAGGTTTGGAAATATGGATGGCAGATTAGCTGCGCTCACGCCCAGCCACTGCGCCAGGGTCGCTGCGTACTGATCCACCGAAATTGTCGGCACAATCGTGCCCCGCGTATTCGCGTCGTCCGGACCACCCAGCGCAAGCGACGGGAATTGCCCCCAGAACTGCCCACCCTGCAGCGATCCGCCTTGCGAAGCCCCGGTTCCAATTACAAAATGATGATTCCCCCAGGCGTGATCGCTGCCCGCGCTCCCATTGGGCTGCAGTGTGCGGCCGAACTCCGAGGCTGTGAACGTGATCGTGCTGGTGTCCGTGCCCACTTCCTGCGTTGCGGTATAAAACGCGCCAACCGCCTGGCTGAGTTGCTGCAACAGGGGGTCCTGTGTGCCTGATTGCGCGCCGTGCGTGTCGAACCCGTCGAGCTCGCAATAAAAAACCTGCCGGCCGATTCCAAGCGCCGAACGCACGCTCATGATCTGCGCCACCGTCTGCAACTGAAGCCCGAGTTGTGTGGCGGGGAACACTGTCTTCACGCTCGCGTTCTGTAGTGCGGTCGAAAGAGCGACTGAATACGACACGCCGCGACCGTAGTTCGAGTTAGCCGCCGTTACCAGCTTGAGGCCGTTATCGAACTGCATCAGTTGCTGAACGGCTGCCGCGCGCGCGGGCGTGCTCGCGCCCTGCAGCAGAGCGATGCCTGTCGGCGGTACGCTCGCCGCGAACGTCTGCTGGCCGGTGCAAAATAAGCCGCAGCTCGATGTCGCCGTGACCGGCGTAAAGCTCGCGCCTGAGTTATATTGCGAACTCAGTACGTCTTCCACCCTTCCGCCCCAGCCGGTGGAAACCGTTCCGCTGGGAATCGCGGCCTGCCACTGATTCGCCTGATCGGAATGCGAGAACAACTGAGGCGGCAGCTGAGAAAGATTCTGCGCCGCGAAGATCTGAGGAGTCGTAGGCTGCACCAGCATCCCCACATTGGTGACCACAGCTGCGTTGCCCGCCATATAAAGAGCGGCCATTTCCGGCATCAGCGGATGCAGGCCATAGGTGTCGTTTCCGTTGTGGATTACCTGAAGTCCGGCCAAAGGCAGCGCCAGACCCTGCCGCCCCTGCGCGTAAAGACTGTAATTCTGCTTCGCCGTCGTGATCGGAATCACGGTATTGTGTCCGTCGTTGCCGCCGGAGAGAAAAATACATACTAAGGCCTGATAAGATGCGGGGCTGGAAGCGAGTGCCGTCATCTCACCGAACTGACTGAGTGCGCCCAATGCTCCCACCGATGTTACTGCGGCTTTCAGGAAATCGCGTCTGGTTTTGACTAACATGTTAGTAATCCTCCTATATCCTGTCCTGCCGGCGCCCGATTAGTGCCACACATTGTAGTAACTCGATTGCAGGATAAGATAAACGGCTTCCTCCACCTGCTTCAGCGCGCCGTATGACACGTCGGCCGTGACGGCGGCCGTAATGATCTGCTTCATGACCGCCGGCATAGTGCCATGAGTCAGGGTCAGATCCAGCGCATTCATCAGCGCCGATGGGTTCGAGGCCAGTTGCAGGTATGGCGTCAGGTCCACCGTCGTTCCCGGCCCGTTGTCCTGCACCGGATTCGACCATTGATTGAAGAACTGCGCCGCCAGATTCTCGCGAAGCACGGCCGCGTTGGGATTGTCGATCTCGAATTCCGGCCCCGGCAGTCCACCAGCCCCAGGCACCAGGTAACCCGGCGAAAAGTAACTAAACACGCTGACCGGATTGTAGATATCCTGGCCCAGCATGCCGAGCGCCTGCTGATAGTAGTTGCCCGCCGTCATAGTGCCGCCGAAGGCGCGAACAAAGCCCGGCACGAATAGCGCCGGTTCCTGCAGATGGCCGTCGATCGGCTGATCGTTGCCGCCCTCATCGTTGGCCCGTGCTTCGGCGTCGAGCAGAATGGCCGTGACCACGGTCGGCATATCTCCATTGCTTTGCGAAAACGCCTGAGCTACCCGCTGCACATAGGCGGGCGTCGGATTGCTCTTGACCAGATGCTGTATCAACTGCTTCGAAATAAATGGCGCCACGTTCGGATGGGTGGCGATCGCACTGAGTGCGCCCTGCACGTCCTCTTGCATCGTCAGCCCAGCCGCCGCGTCGTAATGATTAATCAGCGTCTTCGAGCCAAAGTCATGCATCGCCGGAAATGGAATCATCGGGCCGCTGGAGTTGATGTAAGCCCCCCAGTTAGCGACTCCGCCCGGCTGTGTGTAAGTCCATCCCGTAAACACGCGCGCCAGTTCCGCAACCGTAGGTTGAAGATAAGTGGGCAATGGCGCGCCGGTCGAATCCACCTGGACGCTGCCATCCTGGTTCAACAGCACGTCGCCGACGCTGAAGAGCTGCATGATCTCACGCGCATAGTTCTCGTTAGCCACGGTCCCCGCCGCCGGATTAGCCGCCGCGTTGTTCGCCATATCGAGATACTCACCCATACCGGGGCTGAGAGTAACATCGCTCAGAATCTGGCTATAGTTAGTAAATGCGTCGTCGATCAGCATCTGTTCGTACGGAATCATGTCGCCATCCCAGATGATCTTCGTAATCGAGATAGTGAAAATCTGGCTCAGGGCGAAACCAACGCGCTGGCGCAACTGATCGGAATTGTTGACGGCATTGGCCAGAAAGGTTTCCGCCATCCCTCCCTGACTGGCGCCCGACGCCACCAAAGCGTTGTAATTCGACGCCACCGGCATCGCCAGCTGTTCATGGATCCACGCCTGAAATCCGATCGCCTGAACGTGTGCCGCATCGGTTGGCGTGGGCCCGAACGCCGCCTGTTCCAGAAATCGCCGTGCGGCGGAGGCCGAGACGAGAGGAGCCTGAACCCCCACCGGCACAACCAGCGGCGTCGATACGAGCGAGCCATTCGAAACCGTCAGATTCGCCGTGCTGGCCGGCCCTGCGAAACCCGTCACGCTCAGCGTAGTGGCGTTCACGAAAGTGCTTGCGAGCGCACCGCCGTTCAACTGCGCCACCGATTGCGCCGTAAAGCCGGCGCCGCTCACCGTAGTGGAAAAAATCCCCAGCGGCAACGGCGATACTCCGGTAGACAACACCGTCGGCGGCACGTTGGTCAGTAAAGTCACGCTGGCCGTCGATTGCCCCGCGGCATTCAGCGCGGTAACCGTATCCGTTCCTCCCGAAGGCATCGCCGACGGAGCACGATACAGACCAGCCGGTGTAACGCTGCCCGCCACTGCTGTCCAGCTGGTTGCGCCTGTGGCTTTAAACTGTTGCGTCGCGCCGAGAATGAGAGTTGCGGAAGCGGGCGATATCGCGCCGGGCGGCACATTAGTCGCCAGCGTTATGCTTGCAGCCGAAGAACCCGCGGCGTTCGCCGCTGTAACTGTATCGGTTCCCGAGGCAGGCATCGCCGCGGGCGCAGTATAAAGACCAGCCGACGTCACCTTACCCGAAACCGCGGTCCAGCTTGTGGCGCCGGCGGCAGTGAACTGCTGGGTCTTAGTCAGTGTCACGCTCACCGCTGACGGGGAAATAACGGGCGCCACATTCAGCTGAAGTGTCACTACCGCTGCCGACGATCCGGCCGAATTGATCGCCGTCACAGTGTCCTTTCCCGAAGACGGCATCACCGGGGGCGCGGTATACAGACCAGCCGAGGTCACCGTGCCCGCCACGGCCGTCCAGCTGGTTGCTCCCGGCGCCGTAAACTGTACGGTCTTGGTCAGCATGACACTGACGGACGCCGGCGAAATGACGGGCGCACCTGTCGGTCCCGCACTGCCAGTCGGCCCCGTGCCTCCCGAACTTCCTGATCCGACAGGAACAGTAATCGCATTCCCATACACAGACGAAGGATTCCTGACCATGAAAGTCGCGCTCGCGGCCGGACCCTGATACGTAGTCGCCTGAATCGCGCCGGAAGTAATAGACGTCGTGGACATCTGCACCGCGCCATCCAGCACTGTGGCCCCCGCCAGAAAACCGCTGCCCCTGATCGTAACGCTAATGGTCCCCACCGCCAGCGGACTGGGCGTCACCGAGGTAATCTGCGGCCCCGCGTACAAGAGATACATGTATTGCGAACCCGACTTCTTTGTATTGCTCGCGAGTTCGGCCGTCACCTGAGTCATGCCGGATGCCGGAACTGTGGCTGGCGCAGTGAAAAGTCCCGTCGTGCTGATGGTGCCAACTGTACTGTTGCCGCCCACAACGCCGCCGGCCAGCCAGATCACCGCCGTGCTGCCCGTCGTTCCGGTTACCTGCGCGGTGAGCTGCTGTGTCGCGCCCGGCCCTGCCGTGAGATATCCCGAAGGCCCCACCGTCACGGTCTGGGCCTCTAATGCGCCGCCGGTAAACACCGCGGCAAAACATAACAACGGGAACACCACGTGGATCTTCTGCATGGACACTTCCTCCGGATTCAGAACCTTGTCACGCGACAAATGCTTTGGACAAGCGCACGGCGCCTTATCGACTATGGCGCGCACGGCGCCTTATCGACTATGGCGCGCACGGCGACTTATCGACTATGGCGCGGACGGCGCCTTATCGACTATGGAGTGGTTTGAATCTTTACGTATATTACCGGCCGGAGAAAAAAAGGCCGGTACCTATTGGCGCGGCACGTGCGTATCGGGCCACTGAAAACACTGGGTCATATCTCCAATGTCGATCCGCGAATCGCGCGGCGGCGCAGACGGACCATACTGCGCCCCGTTGGCCGCATCGTTGGCGGACCCGCCCGGCGTCCGGACGTCGAATTGATGATTGACCGAGGCCAGAGTCGGAAGATCGAATACCCTCTCAACAAACTTCAACAGCGACGAATGCTCATAAACGGTCCCTTCCAGGTGCGATTTCTTCGCAAATGGAGATATCACCCATGTCGGCACCCGGAATCCCGCTCCGTACGCGTCCAGCACGGGTGGAACCACATGTTCGAAGAATCCGCCGCCTTCGTCGTAAGTGAGAAAGTAGGCGGCCCTGGCCCAATAACGCGATTGCTGCAGCGCGCCGATCAGCTGCTGCTGAAGAGTTTCCCCGATATCCAGCGGATAAGGCGGGTGCTCACCGTTGATGTCGTTGGTCATGACAAAGCTGACCTGCGGCAGCGTGCCATTCGTCAGATCCGCGTAGTAATCGGAATCGACAAAGGAGTTCACGCGCGGCTCGGCCACCCAGCGCTTGAAAAACTGAAAATGATTGTCGCAATAAAGCGACGTGGCGCCGCTTGAGACGTTGCAGACGCCTCCGATGTTATACACCTTCCATGTAATGCGATACGCGTCGAGCAGGTCCAGTATCACCGGCCAGTCAAGCGAACCGGCCGTAATGTTATCGGTTGTCTGTCCGCCCGAAGTAGCTCCCGCCAGATAGAGGCGATTGGAAAACGTGGGCCCCAGCATCGAACAGAAATAGTTGACACAAAGCGTGAAATCGCTGAACAGGCTGTAATAATAGCCGAGCTGCGAAGCGTCGGTATAACTCATCGTGATGGCGCCGCCGGAAGTGACGAAGCCGTCGAGCTTACCTCCGTCCCAGTCGCCGTGGATAGTCGCCCAGTCGTGATGGGGGTCCGGAGAAATCGTCGAATTTACGTCGAAGGGCGAAACGTTAAACCCCGGCACGCCGGTCGGCTGCGAATAGCCGGCGGGAACTCCATACTTTCCAGCGAAAGAAGCATATCCGAAGTAGTGGTCGAAACTTCGATTCTCATTACAGCAAATGAGAATGTTTTCGATCGGAAGTTTCGGTTTACTGCGCACCCTCTGCGCAGACTGGGCATTCAGCAGGCCAATCGGGACCGGCGACAGCAGTCCGGCAGCTCCAAGCCTCGCCATATCGCGGAGAAAGCCCCGCCGCGTACGGACCGTGTTGATTCGGGCAGGCATCCGCTACAACTAATATACGTTGAATCCCCGTCTCCGCTGTACAATCGGATCACTTATATGTTGCGACGGAGCGCCATCTCGCTCTTGCTGGGTGCCTGCTGCGGTTTCGAAGCCGAAGCGTCCGTCAGACTGGACGATCTGCTGCCGCCCGCGCGCGGCTCGGCCGTTCTGCTCGACATTCGCACCCGGCGTCTCATCGCCACCAATAGCCAGCGGCTGGCCGGCGGCGCTTTGACGCTGCCCGGCTCCACGCTGAAGCCGTTCGTGATCGCCAGTCTTCTGCAGCGCGGCAAACTCAGGCCGGATGCTTCCTACCCCTGTCCCGGCCATCTGACCATCGCGAACCGGCGCTTCGATTGCACGCATCCGGTTCTCGCCATGCCCGTTCGCCCGGATACCGCGCTCGCCTATTCCTGCAACTGCTTCGTCGCGCATGCGGCGGAACGGTTCGATCCTGGCGAATTATCCAACGAACTGCAGCGCTACGGCCTCGCGTCCCGCACCGGACTTATCGCGGGCCCGGAGGCCACCGGCACCGTCGCATTCGAGACCACGCTCGACGCCGTTCGCATGCAGGCGCTCGGCGAAGCCGGCGTCCTCGTAACTCCTCTCGGACTCGCGCTCGCCTATCGTAACCTCGCCCTCGAACTCGGAACTCCGGAAATGTTGCCGGTCATCAACGGACTGGAGGGCGCTGTCGAATTTGGCACCGCGCAGCGCGCCCGCATCCATGGAATAACCGTGGCAGGTAAGACCGGAAGTACACGCAGTCCATCGGGTGACTTCATCGCCTGGTTTGTCGGTTTTCTGCCCGCTCGCGCCCCGGAACTAGTCGTTGCCGTTATGCTCAATGGCCACTCGGGAGGCGCGGATGCAGCCCCCGTTGCCGCTCGCATTCTGGAAGCCCATGGCGCGGGGCGTCTGTGAAAACCCAGCTGCTCCTGTTGCTCATCCTCTGCGAACTCTCAGCGGCTCCGCCCACGGTGAAGGTCCGTCTGGGACCCGCCAACGGCACAGGCATCGTCGAGATCCCGTTAGAGCGTTACGTCGCGGCCACTCTCGCAGGCGAGAGTGCAGACTTTCAAAGCGATGAAGCGCTGAAGGCAATGGCAGTCGCCTCCCGCACCTACGCCGTACGCATGCGCGCACGCCATGCAACCGAAGGTTTCGACCTTTGCGATACCACGCACTGCCAGCGTCTCGACCTCCATGCCATCACCCCGCGCCTTGAAAAAGCGGCAGCCGAAACAGCCGGAGAACTACTGTGGTTCCAGGGCAAGCCCGCCTTCACGCCGTACACAAAAGACTGCGGCGGCGTCACCGAAGATGCCGGCGCTGTCTGGCCCGATCTTGCCGCACCGTATCTTCGCAGCCATGCAGATCCGTACTGTACGCGCTCACCCGCCGCACCGTGGCGCTGGACCGCGGACCCCCGCCAGATCGCACAAGCGCTTCGCCAATCGCAATTGCGGGGACCGCAGGTGCCCGGTCGCATCGCAATCGCAACCCGCACTCCCTCCGGTCGCGCCGCCACGCTGCTGCTGACAGGCGGCCCGGAATCCGTTCGCATCAGCGCCAGTTCGTTCCGCTTCGCGGTAGGGCGCGAACTGGGGTGGAATACCATTCGCAGCGACCGCTACGAAGTCACTGCCTCGCACGGACGTCTGGTCTTCGAAGGCGCAGGCGACGGACACGGCGTTGGCCTCTGCCAGCGCGGCGCCGAACAGATGGGCCGCGAGAAGCGCTCCTATCGCGAGATCCTCGCGTTCTACTATCCAGGCACCACGCTGGGCCTCACCGGCAAGGGCCTTTCCTGGCAAACGCTCCGCGGCGACACGCTGTCATTGCAAACCACGCGCCCCGATGACGACCGCGCCGTTCTCGCCACCGCGGAACACCTGACTCGCACGCTCTCCGCGCGGGTGAATTGGCCCATGCCAGCGGGTGTTGCCCTTCGCGTCTACCCGGATCTGGATACATATCGCAACTCGACCGGCGAACCGGGCTGGGTAGCCGCGCACACCGATGGCAAGCGTATCGATCTGCAGCCCGCTTCCGTCCTCCGCAGGCGCAATGCGCTCGAATCCACGCTGTCGCACGAGCTGCTGCACGTGCTGATCGAATCGCGCGCCGCGCCGAATCTCCCGGTATGGTTCCGCGAAGGGCTGGTCGGTTTTCTCGAAGGCGAAGCCAAGAGCGCACCGGCTCGCGAGAAACCCTCCGACGCGGACCTGCGCCAGACAGCGGATCCGGACAAAGCTCACCGCGCATACCGGATCGCCGCAGGCGCCGTAGCCGCGCTGGTGCAGACCTACGGCGAGTCCGCGGTGCTAGCCTGGGTGGAACCCGGCTTGCCACCAGAAGTGACAAAGGCCAGCGCGAGCCACGAAACGCAGAAAAGCAAATAGGCCGTCACGATGCGAACTGCGAAGCTCGCAGCCTGCATGACGAAACCGTCCACCGCGGGCACCCAATAGTAAAGCCATAACGGCAATCGGATCAGACAAAGCAGCAGCAACGGAACTTCGATCCCGTAAAGCCATCCGGGCACTAAGGGGCCTTTGTATCGGAAGCCTTTCCAGCCGGACGCCGCGATCGCGGACACCGCCGGCAGCAGAAGCACGGGCAGCGCGACCCATCTGACAACCCACAAAATCAGGTTGAATATGTGCGACACCGCCGCAGGCATGACCGGCGTCCGCAATGTAAGCGTAAGCCAGGACGCAATCCGAAACGCCGGCCTGGCGCTGTAGAAAGACCATTGCTCCAGTAGCCAGTAGAGGAAGACAACAACAACCGCGACCGCCATCAGCGGCAGCAGATGACGAAACGCGGTTCGCCATGAGCCCGCGAGCGCCGCACCGTACGAACAACATACCGAGGCCACAAACACAAGCAGCACGAACCCGCTCCACAACAGCGTCGAAGTCCGCGACTCGCCAATCCCCAGCCAGTAATAGCCGAGCCAAAGGATCGGCGCGTTCGCCAACAGATGCAGCAGAGCCAACCTTCGCGGCGTCCGCATCACTTCACCTCCAGGCGGCGGCTTTCCGTCGTAGCCGTCACTGCGGGCTGATACATCGGCCCTACGCGCGCCGGACTGACCTGGAACACACCCGGATTGACCACCTTGAGCAGATAGAAATACTGCTGCTGCCCCTGCGAAAAATAAGTCTGGAAAATCGCCATCCGGTCGTCGTGCAACTCGCGCCGCGTGAAGAAATAATCCCACCACGGCGGCTTATTGCGCAGCTCGTACAGGTTATCGCGCTCGATAAATTCAGTTCCCGCCGGAATCGGATCTTCCACCATCATGTACTTCCACTCCGATCCCGTAACCGTCAAACGCACTGCGATGATGTCACCCACCGCGACGGCTCCCGTCAACGGAACCGTGTCGTAAACAATGCGATCGCCATCCTTCACCGGAGCCAAACGGAAATAGTCGCGCAGCAGATTCAGCGAAGTCGTGCCTGTCTTCTCGAAGCGAGCCTCTTTCGAATAATATTCGGCGCGCACGGAATAATACAACCGGCCATCGCCCGAACTGGTCACACGGATATGATTCACTCCGGCCTGGAGCGCGCTCTCGTCCAGCAAAAGGTCGGGAGGATTCAGCGAAGTCGCCTCCGTGATCCTGCGCGTGAGCACCGCCTTGTCGTTCACATACACCGTGCCCGTCAGATTCGGCGTCAATTCATTCGTGACCTTCAGATAATCGGTGAGGCCATAGATCACCATCGCCGTCTGCTTCGTCGAATCCCACCACTCGCCTTCGTTTCGGTGGTTCATCAGCCACAGCGCGGCCTTAGGAAGCAACAGGCTGTCCTTACGTTCGTGCGAAAGAAACCGAGTCACGAAAGCAGTCGCTTCCGGCGTCGCATCGATATCGAAATCGAGCATCGGATCGCGATTCGCCGGCCACCACGCCTGTTCGGAATCCTGCTGCGCGCGCGCGATCACAGCGTCCGCAACTGTCCCCGCGCGGCCGTCTTTCATCTGTTCGAACGCCAGCCCCAGCAGCGCCAGACCGTACGGCGACAAGTCCGCTCGCTTCTCATACACCTGATTCAACGTCGCCGCATCCGCCTGTCCCGCTACCGCGAGCGAATACGCAATGTACGCCCGCAGGTCGGCCGCCAGTTTCGGATCGGCCGCAAATTCCTTCTTCAGCCAGGCCGCGCCCCGATCAATCGCATCCTGCCGCACCTGCGTCCCGCCCGCGCGCGCCTGCACCAGACCAGCCACCACGTACGCGGTCATGAACGGATGGCTGTCGTCGGTTTCCCACCATCCCCAGCCGCCATCCTCATGCTGAAAGCTATACAAGCGATCAAGGCCCGCGCGAATCTTATCCTGCAACGCCGCTTCATCCAGATCCACCTTAAGATTTAACCCATGCAGCGCATCCTTCACCACAATGTCGGGCAGGAAGCTCGACATGGTCTGCTCCACGCAGCCGTACGGGAACGAAGTGAGATAGTCGAGCGCGCCGAAAAGCGCACCCGCAATCGACGGAGACACCCGGATCGAGAGCGATCGCGACCCCGCCTCAATCTTCTCCGGGAACGTAACATCGAACGAAGCGGAATTCCCACTCGCTCCGCCCGTCGCCGCCGATTGACCCCCCAGCATCGACCCGCCTTTAGACTGTGACAGTTTCACTCCCGCGAAGTTCACCGGCAGTTCAATCTCCAGCGCGTCGGACTCTTCATTGGTCAGCGCCTTCGCCGTCAGCGTCACGCCGCGCGTCTGCTGCGCGCGAACTCTCCAGTTGACCGTAGCCTCGCCGCGGCTGGGAATCGGAACGTCCTTCGTTGCGCCCTCGAGCACATCCAGGCCCCTCACGTCGAGCGAAACATGCGCCGTCTTCGCGTCCTGCAGGTAGTTATGGACAATCACCGGAATCACCACCTCATCGCCGCGCACAAAGAAACGCGGCGCAGCCACTCGCACGATCAGATTCTTGCGCACAATGGTCTTCAGCGTAGCGCTGCCCACCATCGTGTTCGCCGTGATCCCGCGCGCGGTAGCTCGCCATGTGGTCAGCGAGTCCGGAAAATCGATCTTCGCGTGCGCGTGTCCGCCATCGTCCGTGGTCAAATCCGCCGCCCAGAACGCCGTATCCGGAAATGCCTTTCGCACCTTTGGCTGCACCAGCCTGTCCGGCTTCAACTGCGCAAGACGCGAGCGCGGCCGCAACTCCGCCAGCTGCATCCGCCGTTTTCCCGCTTCGCCGTTGAAAAAATAATTGAGCGAACTCAGTGTCGGTATGCGGTTGTAGTCGCGGCTATAGAAGAACGACAGAATATCCTGCGTAGTGTCTTTGCGCACTCCATAGATAGCCTCATCCACCACGCCCAGACTGAAATCCGTGCGCGGCACCGGCTTGCCTGCGGCGTCCGTAGCCTCAATGCTGTAGTCCGCCGTCTGTCCCGGCTGGTACTGCGGCTTATCCGTCGAAACCTTCACGTTCAGCGTATGTTCCACCGGCGGAACGCGCACGTATTTATCGCCCTGGTAGAACACGCCGTCGCGCACATACACCGCATTCACCGTAATACCCGGCTCATCTTTGACGGTCACAGGCACCTCGAACGTCACCGTCGAATCGGCTGCGCGCAGCACCTTATATTGGCCGATGTCCCTCCCCTCCACCGTCACGTACACCGCCGTTCCCGGCTTCCCCGCCACAATCATCAGCCTGGCCGTATCCCCGGCCCGATAGGTCTTCTTATCGGTGATCATTTCCACCGTCTGACTGCGATTGAAGTCCATATCCCATCCGCCGCCAGCCACCCACACATAGGTATCGGACTGTACCTCGCGTCCTTCCGGAGTTTGCGCCGTGACCCGCACCAGAAAAGATCCGCCCTGTCGTGGAATCGCCAAAGTCACCTTCGCCGATCCGCCGGCATCCAGCGCGACATCGGCAGCGGCCACACTAGTCGGCTCCGCACGCCGATTCTGCCGAAGCAACTCGACATGCGCGCGCGTCTGCACAGGCTTGTTATCGTAATCGCGCGCCTGTATGGTAAACGTGGCCTGGTCGCCCGGCGCATAAATATATTTCTCGGGAGTCGCATTCACCAGAAAACTGCCATAGGTCGCGACAATCCACCCAGTCCCCGATATCTCGCGGTTCGCGGCATCGGTAACCCCGACTTCAACCCGATACACAAAATCGCTCTTGTGTTCCGAGACTGCCGTCGGAACATTGATAGTCAGCTTGCCATTCGCATCCAACTGCCCCTGCTGTTCATTCTGCTGATCGCCGCTGGAATCGTCCGCATCGTTTCCATCGCCGCCATCGCCGCCGCCTTCATCCCCGCGATCCTCGTCCGCGTCATACCAGAATGGAAACCAATACGGCTGCCGATAAATCCGGTACTTCACCTTCGCTCCGGCGACCGGCTCACCGAAGAAATACTGCGCGTCCACCACCACCGCAACGGTTGCGCCTTCCAGAACCCGGTTCTTCGCAGCACTCACGCGAACTTCGTATTCCGGCTTCTTATATTCCTGCACCTCGAAGTTGCCGTCCATGAAATTCTCATCGCCGGCCTTCACCTGAATGAAATAAGTCCCCAGCGCAGCAGCGGACCCCAGCGTCAGATCGTCATGGATAGCCCCGTTCGCCCCCACCGTGACGGTTTTCTGGTAAACAGGCTTTTGCTCCGCATCCTGAATCTCCACCGAGACCTGCTTGCCTGCCGGAACCTGATAGCCCTCGGCCGTACGCTGCCGCAGCAGCGCCTTGAAATGCACCGTATGTCCCGGGCGATAGACGGGACGGTCCGTATAAACGTAGCCGGTCCAGTCGCGCACCGAGTCGCGGCCTTCCACTGCATTCACCGCCACATCTCCCTTGGCACTGGCGATGATCGTCAGAGCTCCATCCTGCGGCGCAGTCTTCAGTTCCGCCACGCCATCGCGATCCGTCTCCGCATGCGCCTTGACCCCGTCTTTAGCGACCGCCGTAATCGTAGCGCCCGCAACTGGCTGCCCGGACTCACGATCCACCAGAAAATTCACGCTGCGCCCGTTGCCCGTCTTCGTGATCAGAGCCAGATCGGAAACCATGAGAATCGTGTACGCCCGCAGATCTTTCGAAACCGCCTCCACCAGATAAACCCCGCGCTCTTTCACCGGCACGCTGACATTCTGCCGCTCCCATCTCGCCTGCGCCTTCACCGGACGAACGAAAGAAAGCGCCAGTTGCTGCGGATTCAGCAGCGGCGCTTCGGCGTATTGCGTGGCCTGCGTGGCGCCCTTCGTAACCGGCGCCGGTTCATGCGAAAACAGCGCGTCGAAATGCGCGCTGGGCGGTTCCGTGAACTGCGCGCGCAGCGACCTCCTGATATGCGCCTTCAACCCACGCTTCCATGAACGAATGTTCTCCAGCAGGGAACGGGAACGCGGCGGGCGCGACGCCATGCCACCGAACTCATGCGGATCGTCGAGTTGCCCGAAAAACTTCTCCGGATCTTGGATCCGATAAACCCGAAACTCCAGCGCATCCACGTTCCACGCGCTCAGTGAAACCGTAGGCGCGCCGCCCGATCCGAACGTGCCGGAACTCGCGAGCGAGAAATACGCGGCATCGTCCCTCTGGCCCGAAAGCGCGGCCGCCAGCGCGAACAAAAGCGCCATTCGCAAAAACGTCTTCATCGCCTGATCGCCTCCAGAGGCCGCGCCCGCAGAATATTCCACCGCGCCACACCCAAAAAATTCTCGTTCTCGTCGATCGGCCGCCATTCCGGCTGCGGAAATCGCATCAGCTCATCCACCGTCAAACGCCGCATCTCGCCCGCATCTTTACCCGTCGGCCCCGTGTGATACAAAACGTAGCGATGGCCATCCGGCCGCAACTGGCTCTCTCCTAAAAAGATCATGCTGTGATAAATCGCATGCTCCGATTCCTGCCTGAAAAGCAGCAAATCGCCAGGCAAAGCGCGCCCCATATCCCGGCTCACAATGTGCGAATTATAAAGCCACAGCGTCTTCGCATCGGCGAACTGAAGGAATGCGCCATCCGCCATATCCTCGCGCCGAAAAGGCCCCGGACGCGTCCTGAACAGCGCAGCTTCCAGCGGCGTAAACGGATACTGATACTTCGTCACCGAATCGAACGCGGGCAGCGCAGGAAGTTTCTCATCGTTGGCCCACGCGCTATCGTGCACATGCAATGCCTCGCGATACGCATAGCGCACCAGCGCCGCGCAATCGGTAATCTCGGCAGCGCGCGCAGCCGGAGCCTGAAAATACTGCGCCTCCGCCAGCCACGCGAACCAGTGCCGAAACGCGGTCCGGTCCCGCTCGTCGTCCAGCCGCAGAAAATCCGGCGTGCCATCCCCAAGGCTGTCGCTATCGTCCGGCGTCAGAACTAACTCCGCAGTCGCCGCGCGATGACCCGCCGCCTCAATCCGCATCCGCACGAGGCCCGGCACAATGCCGGCGCGAACGGTCACCCGCCATTTCCCCTCGCGCTGTTCTATCGCCTTCACAACAGCGCCCTGGTTACCAACATGGTTATCGATAACCGAAACCACCGGCATCGCCCCGCCGCTTTCAACCCACACCTCCGCCGTGTCGTAGCCATTCGCCGCCACGCTGTCCGGCCGCACGTCAATCCGAATCGGCGAAACCGTTCCGCGATACGCCGAAGTCGCCAGCGCCACCCCGACACAGGCAATGACAATTGCGAAGGCTGAGAGCAATCCGGCGCGGAACCGAGGCATGAAGTAACTCGATTATAGTCCGCCTGGCGCGCATTTGGCAGCGCGGATCGGCTTCGGTCACAACAAAATCCAAAAATATATCCCCTGTGTAATCCGTATATTGGCGGGATTTGTGAGGATTATGCCCGCCTCAATCTGAGGTTCCGGCTGCTACAAGTCATATCGGAAAACCTTGGATACACAGACTCCGGCACGACTTCCCTCACCCGGCCGACGCGGGAGAAGTGTATCCACCACAAAGCAGCAAGCCCTTCATCGCACTTCACACTGATATTCGCCGGCGTCTTCGGTTTAACGCTCGTTTGCCTGTTCCTTTCGCTCTACATATCCATGCACATCGATGCTGGCGCCGGGAACGTGGACGCCATCAAAAGTCTGAATGAAAAGCTCCAGTCTGCATTCATCCGGGGGGCCAGATCCATCTTTGGACTTCTTGGCACGAAGGCCTTGAATGAGTTGCCAGGCATTTCGCACTGGGCATTTGCAACCGGCGACTGTTACCGAACTCGCTCTAAGCGAACACCGCGTCGCCTCGCTGACGCGATCGTAAACTTCCCGCGCGTCCTGCGCCTGCTCGACATTCACCTCCGGACATTTGCCGGCCAGGCGGCGGCGTCCTGGAAATAACCTGCACCCGAACAACTCGAATTGATAAAGTATGCAAAGCTATTGACCGGCAGTCACGAATGCTTTTTGAAACGAAAGGAAATTCCATGCGCCTCGTATACGCTTCCACCCTGGCAGTTGTCGCGCTCTTTATCGCGTCGTCCTTTGGTGTTTTTGCTCAGCCTCCCGCCGCAGCCCCCGCAGGCCCGGGTGCCGGACGCGGAAGAGGCCCCATGATCGGCGGCCCCGGCAGCCCCACGGCCGATGGCTCACGAGCGGTCACCGATGGCGGCATCAAGGTCGCAGGCTGGTCCGGCAAGATCGATGCCGGCGAAGAGAAGGCGGGCATGACCATCAATGACGCCAAACTGACCCAGGAAGGCGCCACCCTCCACGTCACCACCGGTCCCGCCACCACCTATTGGAAAAACGACGCAAAGGCATCCGGCGACTACACCGTCAAGGCCACGTTCAATGAGCCGAAATACATGAACCTCAACACGCATCCGCATCCCTACGGCGTCTTCATCGCCGGCAACGACATGGGTACACCGGATCAGACCCAGCTCTACTGCGCCGCTTATGGCAACGGCACCTTCATCGTGCGCGGTTTCGGACCGGCGTCCTTCCCGCTGAACGGCCGCGGCGCCCCCAACGATGCGGTCCACAAGGCTGCCGCCGTGGGCCAGCCCGTCAGTCAGGAAGTCGCGCTCTCCGTCAAAGGCAGCACCGTTTCCTGCTCCATTAACGGTACCGTCGTCGCCAGCTACGACAAATCGGCCCTGGTCGCCGACGGCAAGCTGAAATCCCTGGACGGAGCCTACGGCCTCCGCTTCGCGCATAACACCGATGTCACAGTCAGCGGCCTGACCATGACAAAGAACTAGCCGCATGCAGCCCCGCCCGGCGAACGCGGATCAACCCAAAGCGGCGAGCCTGCATCAACCCAATATCGATATCCACGCCTTCCACGAATTTGAGCGGCAAGGCTGGGAAACTTCCGCCAGTGCTTACTCACAGCATTTAGGCCGCCTGACAAGCGCCGCAATTCCACGCCTTCTGGACGCGGTCGATGCGCAAACGGGAACGCGCCTCATCGATCTCGCCACCGGCCCCGGCTACGTTGCCGCTGCCGCACACCAACGCGGCTGCTACGTCGTTGCTGTCGATTTTTCCGAAAACATGATCGCCCTCGCGAAATCAAGGAACGACCCCCGCATCGACTTCCAGGTTGCCGACGTCGAAAAACTGCCCCAGGCGGACGCCAGTTTCGATGCCGCCCTTATGAACTTCGGTATACTCCACCTGAGCCAGCCCGAACGCGGACTGTCGGAAATCTTCAGACTCCTGAAGCCCGGCGGAAAAATGGCCTTCACCGTCTGGGCGGGGCCGGAAGAGGCCGAAGGACTCAATCTCGTTCGCCGAGCTATCGAGACATTCGGAAATCCCAACGTGTCGATTCCCGACGGCCCCTCCTTCTTCGCTTTCGCCGATTCCGTTCATACAGACCGCGTACTAACGGACCTGGGCTTCGTCACCATAGCCGCACAGAACCTCTCACTCGTCTGGGTTCTGGACTCCGCTCAGGATTTGTTCACGGCCCTCTATGAGGGAACAGCCCGAACCGGCGAGTTATTACGACGGCAGCATCCCGACGCCCTGGAGGCCATCCAACGCGCGGTCGCCGGGAACTGCGCCCCTTACGTGAGCGACGGGAAGGCGAGAATACCCATGCCCGCCATCCTCCACACCGCCGCTAAACCGGCGGATTCATCCACCTCAACCCCGCAAAACGCGCAAAATCCCCATCCGTAGAACAAAGCACCAACCCATGCCCGATCGCGAGCGCCGCCAAATGCGCATCCGGAACAAGCTTCGCTCCACCCCCCAGATTCCTCAATAGCTCGCCCAGCACCGGGCCATGCTCCCACCCCCGCATGCGGAATCCACACATTTCCGCAACTAAGCCACTCTGTAACCTGCCACCAGGCCCGCGCGATCGTCGCCGGTTGCGCATAAATACGTGGATTCGTCACCACGCGCAGAAACCCCAATGTCGATTCCCAGGGAAGCGCCACGCGCGCCGCCTCACCAGGGAAGCGCCACGCGCGCCGCCTCATGGCGTGGCGACCACACATCCCAGCAATCAGGTCGCTATTTGTACGACTCGCCTTCCGCCTCGGCAAGCACTTCCCACGTATTATCCAGATTCGGGAAGAAGCATTCGCCCAGATCGACCGGCTCCGTCCGGAAAAACGCCCTCGGCTCGGCAGGTTTACTCCTCGGATCCAAGCCTCGTTCGCCATCGGTTTCAGGCCTGCCGCCCCCCGTGGTCCTCATACAGCAAATATGGTCCCCATACATCAAAGCATAATACCCTCGATATCTTGACATCACAAGCACCTAAATCCCGTTCACAACTTTCTTTCAGCCCCTAAACCACTCAAAAAAAACAAATTCCATAGCTTTGCAATACAAAGCTATTAGCTCCCCGGTCCATACTGTAGCCAGCCATGTTAACGAACGCGCAACCGAACGCACAATCCGCCTCCGCACGTCACTCAACCGTCGGCGCGGTCATGCGCTCGCCAGTTCCCCCAAAATGCAAAAAAACACGGAATGATCCCAAATGTTCGAACAAAACAAAGGCTTTAGCAAAAATCAGATCCCATTCGACCCCTCAACGACCCCCGAACAACCCCCGAACAACCCCTCAACGAACCGCCATCAAACCCCCTCTTATCCCATTTCGGCGCACCAACTATTCCACACCCTACACAACATCTTGTGCATATCCTGTCAAAAACCCTGTATGCTGTGGCCTTGCTACTTTACTTTTATCCGAAACGCGGTTAGTATGGTGACGCTCCCCCGAGCGTCTTGTACTAATAGAGAGGTGTCATTTGCTGAAGCTGAAAAAGGTCGAACTCCAGGGATTCAAGTCCTTCTGCGACCGCACGGAGCTCAAATTTAACGGGGGCGGAATCGCGGCCGTGGTCGGGCCGAATGGATGCGGCAAGTCGAACCTGAGTGACGCCATCAGTTGGGTCCTCGGTGAGCAGTCCGCCAAGTCGTTGCGCGGCGCGCGCATGGAAGACGTGATTTTTGCCGGCACCAAGTCGCGCAAGCCGCTGGGCATGGCCTCCGTCACCATGGTTCTCGTCGATCCCGGCGCCAAACAACTCCCTCTTATCGACCCGACCACGCAGCCGAAAACCGAGCAGCCAGTCGAAGTAGCCGAAGGCGCTGCCGCGGAGAACACCGAACAACAGGCGCTCGATCCCGAAGTCGCCGCCGCCATAGCCGAAGGCAAAGTTCACGAAATCCATACCGCCAGCGGCCATAACGTCATCCACCATCCAGGCAACAAGCAGGGCGAAATCACCATCACCCGCCGCCTGTTCCGCTCCGGCGAAAGCGAATACCTGATCGATGGCCGCCTCGCCCGCCTCCGCGACATCCAGGACATCTTTATGGGTAGCGGCCTCGGACCGGAAAGCTACGCCATCATCGAACAGGGCCGCATCGGCCAGATCCTCTCCTCGCGCCCCTACGATCGCCGCGCCGTCATCGAAGAAGCGGCCGGCATCACCAAGTACAAGTCGCGCCGCCGCCTCGCCGAAGCCAAGCTCGAAAGCGCCCGCCAGAATCTTGCCCGCGTCTTCGACATCCTCGAAGAGGTGACCCGCCAGGTCAATTCCCTCAAGCGCCAGGCCTCCAAGACCAAGCGCTATCAGGAGCTGAAAGGCGAACTCGAAGGCCAGCTCCGCACCGTTCTCGCCGGCCGCTACGTCACCTTAAAGGAAGAGGCCGAGCGTTCCGCCGCCGCCCTCGAAGCCGCCTCCGTCGAACTCCGCGACGCCACCGCCGAAGCTGCCGATCAGGACGCCGCGCGCCAGAAAACGCAGGAAGTCTTCTACTCGCTCGAAGCCCAGCTCACCGAATTCCGCCGCCAGCTTGCCGCGATGAATGTGGAATCCGCCAAAACGCGCGGTCGCCTCGAATCGCAGGTCCGCGAGGCCGCGTCGATCGAGCAGCGCATGACGGGCGCGGAGCAGGAAACCGCTAATCTCGAACAGCAGATCGAACACAACAGCGCCGAACGCGCCGCTCTCGCCGTCGTCGTCGCCGAACTGGAGAAAGAAATTCAGGATCTCCGCTCCGGCCTGATGGAGAAAAATCGCACGCGCGACGAAGTGCAGGCGCGCATTCGCCAGTCCGAACAGACCATCGATGGCTCTCGCAATCTGATTCTGCGCCTGCTCGGCGAAGCGTCCGGCATCCGCAATCAGATCGCCCAGGCCGATACGTATCTCAGTGGCATCGAACGCGAACGCGCGCGGCTGCAAAAGGAAGAATCCGCCGCCGCCGCCGAAATCGAACGTCTCGACGCCATTAAGCTGCAGCTTGCCGAAAACGTCGCCCAGCGTCAGATGGAGATCGAAAGCGTCACCACCGATCGCCGTGGCGCGGAAGAGGAACTCGCCGCCCGCCGCAGCGGCGCGGCCGAACTTCGTGGCCAGATCGACGTCCTTCGCGCCGAGTGCTCGCGTCTCCGGGCCCAGCGCGAATCGCTGGAGAACGTGCTTTCGCACCACTCTTACACCACCGAATCCACCAAGAAGTTGCTGGCCGCGCTCGATAACGGCCGCGTTCTGGCGGACTTCCTCGAAGTCGATCCGGCCTGGGAACGGGCTACGGAAGAGTTTCTGCGCGATGAGCTCGAATATGTCGTCGTGAAGGATTGGAACGAGGCGGAGCGCAACATGAATTTGCTGCGCACCAAACTCGAAGGCCGTGCCACATTCCTCGTCGAAGGCAATGCGTCTTCGGCGGTAGCGCAGGCTTCAGCCCCCGGTCTTCAGGTGGACCTTCCCCGCCTCGCCAACCACGTCAACCTGACCAACGGCCTCACCGGCCAGACGCAAAACCTGCCGCGTCTCGCGCAATGCTATCTCGCAAGCGATCGCGATCAGGCCCGCGCCATGGCGGACGCTCATCCGGATGCGTATTTCCTGCTCTCGGATGGCGAGTCCTATCACGGCCGCATGCTGACCGGTGGCCGCAAACAATCGAGCGGCCCTCTCGTCCTGAAGCGTGAACTCCGCGAATATGCCGAGCAGTTCGCCGAACGCGAATCCAGTCTGATGGCGCGTTCCGCCGAACTCCAGACGCTCGAAAGCGAAATGAGCGCGCTTGCAGCCGAACTCGAACGCCTTCGCCAGTTGCAGCAGGCGCGCGAAAAGGAAGCAGTCTCGCTCGATCACGATCTGCGCCGCACCGCCGAAGAGATCCACCGTTCCAACTCGCGCGTTTCCGTAGCGCGCCTCGAACTGGATCGCCTGAAGCGCGAGGAAGAGCGCACACACGAAGCCCGTGCCCGTAATATCGCCATCGCCGAACAAAAAGAAGCCGAACGTGCCGAGCGCGAACTCGCTCTCGAAACTCTGCGCGAACAACTCGATGCCGCCCAGTCTGAAGCGCAGCGCACCAATGAAGAACACGCCATCCTGCGCGCGAATCTGGCAGCCGTGGAAGAACGGCATCGCGGTGAACGCGCCGCGCTGGCGCGTTTGTTCCAGCAGTTCGAACAAACCTCCAGCCGCCGCAAAGCTCTCGGCGCAGACGTTCAACGCTGGGGCGAAAACCGCTCCCGCATCCTGACCGAAAACATCGAACTCGATCAGAAGCTCACGGCCCTGACCGAACAGATCGGCACGGGCGAGCGGACCGTGCTCGAACTTGCCGGCGAAGAAGTCAAACATCGCGAAACCCTCGCCGCCGCGGATGAATCGCTGCGCGTCCTCAGAGCCCGTATTGAAACTGCGCACGCACGTCGCGGTGAGATCGAAGTCGAACTCACGCGCAGGCAGTCGGAACTGCAGTTCCTCGACGAAACCAGCCGCAAAGAGCTCACTCTTGGCGTGGCCGAACTGGAAGCGCCGGCCGATTGTTCGCCCGAAGTCCTGCAGGCAACCGAAGCCCTCTACCAGGAAACGCGCACCAAGATCGAAAACCTGGGCGCGGTGAATCCGACCGCCTACGAAGAGTTCCAGGAAGCGTCGCTGCGGCAGGATTTCCTCACCTCGCAGCGTCAGGACCTACTCGATTCCATCCGCGATACCGAAACCGCCATCAAAGAAATCGATGAGATTTCCAAGGCCCGCTTCACCGACGCCTTCAAGGCGATCAACGAGAACTTCCGACAGTGTTTCCAAACGTTATTCGGCGGCGGCGCGGGCGAAATGCGCCTCACCGACGAAGAGAACGTCAACGAGAGCGGCATCGATATGATCGCCTCGCCTCCGGGCAAGAAACTGCAGAACGTTCTGCTGCTCTCGGGCGGTGAAAAGGCGCTGACCGCGCTCGCGCTGCTCATGGCGATCTTCAAGTACCAGCCCAGCCCGTTCTGCGTGCTCGACGAAGTGGACGCCCCGCTCGATGAGGCCAATATCGGCCGCCTGATGCGCCTGCTGGCCGAAATGTCGGTGGATACGCAGTTCGTCATCATCACCCACTCGAAGAAAACGATGGAATCGGCCCAGGCGATGTACGGCGTCACCATGCAGGAAGCCGGCGTCTCGAAACTGGTCAGCGTCAAATTCCAGCACCGCACAGCCGAGGGCGCCGCCGCGTAGCCGTTTTAACGCCCCCCGGGGCGCAAAAGCGCAGCGCGCCCCGGGGTGAGTCACGTCAAAGTTCGATTTTTTTTTGCAATCCGTAAACAATTGAAATCGTGCAACATACCTTGGAATCGGCCGCGTTTACGTCCCGCCGGCGGCACCGGAAATTCTGGCCCGTAGTGGCAGAATCGGACCGGAGGCTTGAAATTCCAGCGTGCCCGAAACTTTCAACAAACTACAGCCCGACAGAACGGTTTATCTTCGAGGGTTCAACACCTTCGCCGCCGCTGCCAGCATTCACTCGGCATCTCCCGATGGCTTCACCGTCAGCGGAACTTTTCGCGATCCGGCCGATTTCGCCGTGGCGGTCCTCTACGACGCCGACAACTATTACGAGCACCCGCTGATCAAATATCTGCCCGATTTCAATCTGGCGGGCCTCACGCTCAACTTCAATCTCCTGTACAGCGACGCAGTCCAGCCCATCGATTCGCCCAAATACAACTGGATCGATTGGGCCACGCTCGATTGCATCCTCGAAGACAACTCCACCTCGCAGGTCCGCCTCTTCGATCATTCGATGCTGCTCGATTCCGCATTTCCGGCCGCCACCACCACCTGCACCGTCACCACCACCACGGCGAAAGTTCAACCCTTCGACCGCGTCACGCTGTGGTACCAGAATCTCGCCTTCGATTACATCGTTCCGGCCGGCCTCCCCACCATACAGTTTGCCTTTTTCGCGCAGGGCACCGGCACCGTGCATTCGATTACCATCAACGGGACAGTCTACCCGCATACGGAGTCGAATCCGCTGGGCGAAAGCAGCGCCGATCAGGCGAACGCGCTGATCGCCGCCATCAACGCGGCGAATGTCGCGGGAACCCAGCCGTACGTCACCGCGGCTGTCGGCGCTACCAGCAACGCCGTGCTGCTCACCGTACTGCCCGCTCAGGATGGGCTCCCGTTTCCGGTAAGCGCCGCCGATGGCGCCAACGGAACATCCACCGGCACCCTGCGCTACACCTCGCCCACTTTCGTAGCGACGCAGATTGCCAATCAGATCAACGCAACCAACTGGGCGGCAGCCAATACGACGCATGCGCTCATGGCCTCCACCAGCGGCGCCGCCATCACCGTCACGGCGGGGCGCTATGGCTCCGCGACGGTGAGCGGAACCTCGGTCACCATCCCGGGTTTGTCGAGCGGCGTGACGGTGTTTTCCGGAATCACGCCCGGCTCCCCCATCTTCATCGCGGGCGCGACGTACATCGTCGCCAGCGTCCTGTCTCCCACCTGCCTGACCCTCATGACCGCCGTGCCTTCGGCCAGCGATGGCACGGGGATCGCCTGGGTCGCGCCCAGAGGCGGCCACGATGGCAATCTGATCGAGCTGTACACACTGTCGAAAACCGGCACCCTCGCTTTCGATTCCCCCACGTATCAGCTCGCGGGCGGCAGTTCCTCCGTCACCTGGAATTGCACGCTCGATTTCACCGCGCTCGGTATCGACAGTCTGCGCCAGTGCTGGCTGACCTTCGCTCCCGCCCTGATTACCGGCCCTTACACGGCAACCGAGTGGACGGCGGTGTTCTCCGGCTGGGAACTCACCGGACCCGCCGCTACACAACAGCTTCTCGTCGCCGGCCCCGGCAGCACCAGGATCGAACAGGACGATAGCGCCTGCACCTACACCGGCGTCTGGACTCAGGAATCCGGTTTCTATTCCAAATACTTCGCCACCGCCACCAGCGACCCGGCCACCTCCGTCACCATCGGCTATATTTCCCAGTTCACTCATGACCTGTGGCTCGGCACCTCGCTCTATTCCGACCGCGCGAATGTCAGCGTGAGCGTAGATGGCGATACGGCAACGCCGCTTGTCACACAACTCACAACCGACTCGGCGATCGTGACGCGGCGGCAGGCCAGAACGGGTATTGCGGCCGGTCGTCACACCGTCACCATTCGCCCCACCACCAGCGGCGTCTTCTATTTCAATTTTCTGGAAGTCGTGGTGGCATCGGCCCCGCCGAATGCCCTGCCTGCCAGAACCGGAATCTCCCCGGCCCTCGATTTCGATACCAACCACACTTACATGCTGCCCCCCGCTCGCATCATGTGGATGATGGACCAGTTGGGTTACGCCGGGCCGATGAACGAGTATCTCGGCGTGTTCTGGTGGAACGAGCGCGTCCAGACAGGCGCAACGTTTTCCACCGGCGTCATCGCGTTTGGCGGAACCTTCGGCGGGGGCGATACGGTCACGCTGACGCTGAACGGCACAGCACTCAACAAATCGGTATTCCCGGAAGATACGCCGTCCACCATCGCGCTGCATTTCGCTGCGATGGTTAACCAGTTCACCGGTGTCTGGGCCTCGGCAACCGGTCCTCAGCTGACTATGATGGGGCGCTCGGCCGACTCTGCTTACACAGTTTCGTTCACTGTTTCGGTGGCGCCGCCCGTGGGAGGCACCACGGCCGGAACGGCTGTGATTACCCAGGCGCCGGAGCCGGGTCAGGACGGGACCTGGGTCATCGACGACACCATCTCGCCGCCGCTCAACCGTGCCGTGCGCGACTGGCATACCGATTTCTACAACCAGTGCGCCAGCCGGTCGCGCGAAGTGGTGACCTCCTGTTCCATGGAACTGGTGAATCCGCCGGCCGGATATGCGGCGAAATTTCCGGACGGCACTGCGGTGCTGACAGCTACCGGTTTCGGCACGCTGTCTTCCACGCAATGCGCGGTGGGCGCGTCTCAGGTGCTGGCTTACCAGAAGGCGGTCTACCGGTGCATCGCGGGGCTGCAAAATACGGCGGGGCTGACGCCCTGCATCCAGTACGGCGAATTCCTCTGGTGGTATCTGGCGGAATCAGGTGGTGGCATGGCCTATTACGATTCGGAAACCACGGCCGCCGCCCTGGCCGCTTTAGGTCGTCCATTATATGTTTTCACCGGGCAGAACGACGACCCGGCAGTTAACGGCGGCGCCGATGCGCAGTTTCTGCGGAACCGGCTCCGCGACCACGTCGCGGCGCTGGTGGCCGATATTGGGTCCGTTTTTTCGAATACGATAACCGAACTGCTCTGGCCCTACGACGTGAACTATCCGTCCTTGCTGGGGCCTGCGCCGTCTATTGGCGGTCAGCTCAACCGCTATGTGAATCTGCCGGTGGAGTGGCAGAGCCCAGCCACCACCGGGCTGACCCGTATTAAAGTGGAGGCCCTGTCGTTCGGCAGCAGCCTGCGAAATCTGGATCTCGCCAGCCAGGCAATTGCGCTTTTTCCGGCGTTTGGCTGGCCTTTGGGGCGGTTGCGCTATCTGGTACCGGTCTTTGGGTCGGCTTGTCCGTGGGTGCGGGAATTAGGCCTGGCCAGGGGTGCGGGAATCACCACGAACAACCTCTGGGCGTTCGATCATGTTTGCCTGTATAACCTGCAGGTGCCGGAGGGGGCGCTGGAACGCCGGTCGTTTGTAAAAGTCGCCTGACCGGCGGCTGGCGAAGCAGGCCGTTCAGTATAGTTATAAGGATGCCATTTGAGGCGGAAACCGGCCAGAACGCGCAGCCCGACGAGAACAAGCCAGAGGGCACCGCGTGGCAAAAGGTCCAAAATGCCCGCCACCCGAAGCGGCCGCACACGCTCGATTACATTCAGCGTATCCTGACGGATTTTCAGGAGATTCACGGCGACCGCCTTTTCGGCGACGATCCGGCCATCGTCTGCGGCTTCGGCAGACTTGCCGGGCGGGCGATTATGCTGATCGGCGAGCAAAAAGGCCGTGACACGCGCCAGAAACTACACCGTAATTTCGGCATGCCGAAACCGGAAGGCTATCGCAAGGCGTTGCGGGCCATGCAACTGGCGGCCAAATTCAATCGCCCCATCGTCACTTTGATGGATACGCCTGGCGCGTATCCTGGTATCGACGCCGAAGAGCGCGGGCAGGCCGAGGCGATTGCGCGGAATTTGCGGGAAATGGCACGGCTTCCGGTGCCGGTGATTGCCGTTTGTATCGGCGAAGGCGGCAGCGGCGGCGCGCTGGCGCTGGGCGTGGGAAACTGCGTCTTCATGCTGGAAAACGCCGTGTACAGCGTGATTTCTCCGGAAAGCTGTGCGGCAATCGTCTGGCGGGACTCAGCCAAGGCCGAACTGGCGGCCGCCGCACTGCGCATGACGGGTATCGACATGGTGAAACTGGGGCTGGTGGACGACGTAATTCCCGAACCCCCGGGCGGCGCTCATGAGGATTATGACGAAGCGGCGCGCTTCCTGAAAGAGCGTCTGGTTCGCACGCTGGACGATCTGTGCAAGCTTCCCGCCAATGAATTGCTGCAGACGCGCTACGCTAAATTCCGCAAGATGGGTAGTTTTTTTCTCGGCTAAACGATATGGCAACTGCAAAAAAAAAGTGGCCGATGGTCGCTGGCGTGATCTTCATAGCGGGCTTTATCGCCGCCATGGTCTGGTCCACCTCGACGACCGCGCAATTCCATTGCGAGGTCTGCATTCCTTTCAACGGAAGGACCGTCTGCCGCAACGGCGCGGCCGCGACGAAACACGAAGCGCAGCGCATCGCAACCGATCTGGCCTGTTCCGACCTCGGTGCGGGCGGGTTTTCCAACTGCAAGGACGTGGAGCCCGCCAGCGTGACATGGAAGCCATAAATGCTTATGTTTTCAGTGTTTTGCGGCATGGCTTTGGGGTGTCGTGATAAGCTGAACACAGAATCCGCGAACAAACGGGGACGCGTTATCGTCTATTCACTTTGATCGCTTATTTATTCTCGCCGCCCACGCGCAAACAACGGAGTACTTCACATCGTGCAAGCTAAATGGAAAGTTCTGATCGGAGTGGGCGCCCTGGTCCTGATCGGCGGCGGAGTGTTTGCCAGCATTCGCTACACCCAGCGGGACATCGTCACCGTGCAAACGGGCAAGGTGATCCAGGAAGACTTGGCGAGCGTGGTTACGGCGTCCGGGGAGATCAATCCCCGAACCTATATCAATATCGGCGCCGAGTATCAGGGACAAATCACCGAGATCCTCGTGAAGGAAGGCGATCATGTCCACAAAGGGCAACTGCTCGCCAGAATCGACAGCACGCAATCCCAGGCCGACGTGGTCGCGCAACAGGCTGCCGTGAATTCCGCGGAAGCCGACGCGGCCGCGGCTGAAGAAGGCTACAAGGCCGGCCAGGATAACGTCTCTACGCTGGAAGCGACGCTGAACAAGACGAAAGCGGATCTCGACCGCTATGATGCCGACTTCAAGCGCGGTGAAGCGCTCTACAAAGGCGGCCTGATTCCGAAATCCGACTATGAGCAGCGTCTGGCGCTTATTGAAGGGCAGAAGGCGGCAATCGCGGAAGATCAGTCGCGGATTGTGCAGGCCAAAGCGCAGCTGGCTCAGCTGAACGCGCAGTACCAGAGCATGCAAAAGAAAATCGCGCAGGCGCAGGCTGGCCTGAACCGCACCGACGATATTCTCAAAAAGCACGAAACTGTTGCGCCTATTGACGGGCTGGTTACGTATTTACCTGTACGTGTGGGAGAAACAGTGGTGCCAGGCGTTCAGAATTCGGCGGCGAGTACGATCATGACCATCGCGGACATGTCGATTGTGACGGCGGAAGTGAAGATCGACGAAACCGATATCGTGAACATCAAGCTGGGCCAGCCCGCGGAGATTACGGTGGATGCGATTCCGAACAAGACGTTTACCGGGCATGTGATTGAGATCGGCAATACGGCGATTCTGCGCTCCACCGGCCTGGCGGCTTCAACGAGCAGCACGTCCAGCCAGGAAGCCAAGGATTTCAAGGTGGTGGTGGCGATGGATAATCCGCCGGATGAGATTCGGCCGGGCTTATCGTCCGCCACGAAAATTACCACGGCGACGCGGAAAAACGTGACGGCGATTCCCATCCAGGCGCTGACTTCGCGGACGAAGGGCGATCTGATTCCGGATAAAGATAAGCCGTTGAATCCGGACCCAGCCACGGTGAAGGCCAATAAAGAAGAATACCAGGGCGTATTCGTGGTGGCCGGCACGAAGGTGGAATTTCGCAAAGTGGAGACCGGTATTACGGGCGCGACGGAGATTGAAGTCCTGAGCGGTCTGAATCCGGGCGATGAGATTGTCACCGGAAGTTACCAGACCATTCGCACGATCAAGAACGGGGCGGCGATTAAGATCGACAACAAGCCGCCGGTCCCGGTGAAGGCAACCTAATGGCGCAAGCGGTGCTCGAAACTTCGATTGAAAAGGGCGAGAAGCTCAAGCGGGATGGCGTCGTCATTCGCACGTACGATCTGTGGAAGACGTACGTGATGGGCGATCAGACCATCAACGCGGTAGCGGGCGTGGATCTGGAGATCCACCGCGGCGAGTATGTGGCGCTGATGGGACCTTCGGGTTCCGGCAAATCGACGCTGATGAATCTGATTGGGTGTCTCGATTCGCCGACGAAAGGCGAGTATTTCATCAACGGACGTCTGGTCAGCGACATGGAAGACGATGAGCTGGCGCAGATCCGGAACAAGGAAATTGGCTTCGTTTTTCAGACTTTCAACCTGCTGCCTCGCGCGACGGCGTTGCACAACGTGGAACTGCCGCTGATTTATAACGGCACAGCGCCCGCGGCGCGCCTCGAGAAGGCGAAGAAGGCGCTCCAGCAGGTGGATCTGGAGAAGCGGATGCTGCATAAGCCGAACGAGCTTTCCGGCGGTCAGCGGCAGCGCGTGGCGATTGCGCGTGCGTTGGTGAACAGCCCTTCGATTATTCTCGCGGATGAGCCGACGGGAAATCTGGACACCGCGACCGGCAACGAAATCATGGCGTTGTTCGAACGGCTGTACCGGGAAGGCAATACGATTATTCTGGTGACGCACGAAAACGATATCGCGCTGCATGCGCATCGCGTGGTGCATATCCGCGACGGCAGGGTTGAGAAGGACGAGGTCGTCGAACATTAAACGGGCGCAGCCAAATCGCTCATGAGCCGTTGCATCTCAGCATCTGAGGCAGCCATAGTGCGATGGATTCTCGATCATGCGGCAGTTGGAGATGTGACCGCCTATCGAATCCGCCCGGTTCACGAATTGAATGTCTTGAATGGATGCGAATGCGGGTGTTCCAGTCTCGATTTCCAGCCAGGCGCGTGGCACGGCGCTGATATTATTGCCAACGCGCTTGCAGTGTACCCGGACGGCAAACAGGCGGGGCTGATTCTGTGGGGGCGTGGAGGCGAGATCGTCTTGCTGGAGATTTACGATCGGCATCCGGAAGCCTCACACCGTTTTCCGGAGGTATCAAACCTGCAGAGGTTGGACGCGCACTAAGCTGCAGCGGTGCGGATTGCGGTGGCGAGCCCTGCGGCATCGGTTTCGTCGCCCAGCAGAGCGCGGTGGGGTATCCAGAAGGCGTTTTTGATGCGGGCCTCGGCATTGGGGCATGGCATCACGCGACAGTTCGTGCGGTCGCGGTAAAGCGGGTTCGCGTAGAGCGTGTGCGGATAAAACGGCGTGCAGGGAAAGCCGGCGCCTGTGAGCTTCTTGTGGAAGGCGTTGCGGTCCCCATCCAACCAGCCCAGTAGTAAGTAGTTCGTGTGGACGCGCGCGGCTTCTGGCACCCGTTGGAAGTGCAGGCCCGGCACGTCAGCCAGGCTGTCGCGGATGATCGCGACATTGCGAGCGCGGCGCTGATTTTGCTCCGGCAGCCGCTCCAGTTGCGCGATGAGTACCGCCGATTGCCACGCCGTGATCCGGTAGTTCGTGCCGAGCGTGTAGTGAAAGAACCAGGGTTCTCCCTTGCGGCGGCCCTGATCGAGAATCTCGCGGGCGCGATCGATCAGCGCTTCGTCGTTCGAGAGAAGAATGCCGCCCTCGCCCGCCGTCATCACCTTGCCGTTCTGAAAACTGAACGAACTAATCGCACCGATGCTGCCGGCGCGCGTGCCGTTCCACTCGGAGCCGTGCGCGTGAGCGGCGTCTTCGAGGATCGGCAGACCGTGGGCGCTGGCGACGGCGGCGATCGCGTCCATGTCGGCCATCGGCCCGCCGAAATGCACCGGGATGATGGCGCGGGTCTTTGGGCCAATCGCTTCGCGGATGCGCTCCGGATCGATATTGAAGGTGTCCGGCTCGATATCGACAAACACGGGCGTTGCGCGCACGCGGGAGACCGCTGTTGCGGTCGAGATGAAGGAAATGGCGGGCACGATGACCTCGTCGCCCTCGCCGATACCGAGGGCTTCGAGCGCCATTTCGATGGTGACGGTGCCGTTGCAGGCGCTGAGGCCGAAGCGGCACTGCTGGAAGGCTGCAAATTCCTGTTCGAAGCGGCCGACGAAGGGATGGTAGCCGCCCCAGCGGTCGCTTGAAAGAACCTCATCGAGAAGTTCGCGTTCGCGCGGGCCGGAAACAGGCCATGACGGGATAGCCATAACCTCTAGAATAGAAGACGTGAGCATTTATCAGGAGCGGCGCGAGGAACTGGAGAAGCACGAGTTCATGATGGGCATCCCGCGTGGCAGACTGGCGGTGACGCTCGATGTGCTCACCGACGCGCTGGTGCTGGTGGGGCAGCACGGGGTTTATTGCCAGAGTTCGCGGCAGCCGGGCAAGCCGGCCATGGATATTCAGGTGATTTCGAAGTCGATTACCGACGCCAAGGAACTGATCAGCAGCGTCATGAGCGATCTCAAAAAGTGAATTCCGCGATCTCGGGCGGCTGACTGCTGTAATCGCTGTAGCGGATCCATTTTGGGCGCGCTACCAGCCAGGCCACGTCGGGACGGGATTGTCGTTCGAGTGCAGTAGGGGCGGCTGCGAAATAGAGAGCCTGGATACGGGAGAGTTCGTCGCCTGTTGGCGCCACCAGAGCGCCTTCGTATTGAACGCTGGCTGGACCCGTGCAGCCGATCACGAACGTGCAGGCAGGATTGGCGAGAAAGTTCCGGTATTTGCGCGTATTGGTGCGGGTATCGAAGATGAGTTCGAGTTCAGGCGTGGCGACGGCTCGCATGAGCGCGGCTTCGGGCTCTCCGGAGGGAGAAGCGGTGCCCAGCACTGCGAGCGGATGCCTGGCTATGAAATCGTAGAGAGCCGCTTTCGTCATGTCAGGCCCGCACGAACGGATTGGAGCGCTTTTCGGTGGCGATGTCGGTCGGTTCGCCGTGTCCGGGGTAAACGATGGTTGCGTCCGGCAGAGCGTAGAGCTTGTGGCGGATGGAGCTTGCAATTGTGCCGGAATCGCCACCAGGTAAATCGGTACGCCCGACGCTGCCTTTGAACAAGGTATCGCCGGCGATCAGTTTCTGTTCCGCGGGAAGGTATAGCGAAATACTGCCTGGCGTATGGCCGGGTGTGTGCAGAACGTGGGCCTCAATGCTGCCCGCGCGGAGGATGTCGCCTTCACTGGCGGGCGTGTCGACGCCCGGGTTTTCGGGCGTTTCCATGCCGAGCCAGGCCGCCTGCGTGCTCAGATGATCGGCCAGGAATTTGTCGTTCTCATTCATGTAGACCGGGGCTCCGGTGAGCGCGCGGAGCTTCGCGGCACCGCCGATGTGGTCGATATGCGCGTGGGTGATGACGATCATCTTCACGGTCAGCTGATGCCGCGTGAGGATGGCGACGATTTCCCCGATATCGTCGCCCGGATCGATGACCATGGCCTCGCGGGTGACCGGGTCGCCGAGGATCGAACAATTGCACCCGAGCATCCCGACCGGCAGAACTTCGTGAATCAGAGCCTCTTTTGATTGCATACTGCTTCGATGATCGCGCATCATAGTAGGTGATGGATTATTTGAGCTTTATCATTCTGGCGCTGCATGTGATCTGCGCCGCGGCACTGATTGGCGGAGCACTCGCGTGGCGATTTGGCGCCATACCGGGACTTCAGTTGCTGGAAGCGGGCACGCGCGCTAAAGTGGATAGCGCGATCGCGGCAGCGTGGCGTCCCGTGGTTCTCGGCTCTATTGTCGGCCTGCTGATTAGCGGTGTATACAACCTGATGCACAGGCCTGTGCAGACGAAAGAGTTTCATATTCTGTTTGGCATCAAGATGCTGCTGGCACTGCACGTTTTTGCGGTGTCGCTGATTGCTACACGGGCGGACAATCCGCGACGGTCGCGTCAGTTGACCGGCATCGCGATCAGCGGCGTGGTGATCCTGATTATTTCCGCGGCATTCCGGTGGGTTTAAGCGCGATGACACCCGGCTATCAGGCTTTGTCGGATTCGGCGGCGCTCATCGATCTGTCCGATCGCGGGCGCATCCGCGTGACCGGAGAGGATCGCGCTCGTTTGCTGCATGCGATGACGACCAATCATGTGCAGGGACTACAGCCGGGCGAGGGACAGTACACATTTTTCCTGAATGCGCAGGGGCAGATTCAGGCGGATGCTTACGTGCTGTGCTTTGCGGATCATTTTATGCTCGATGTGGAGCCGCAGACCCGGCATAGCATTTATGAGCATCTGGATCGCTTCATCATTGCCGATGATGTGACGCTTGAAGACGTCACGGAGCAGACGTTCGCGTTTGGACTGGAGGGTCCGCAGGCATTGCGGATTGCGGCGGAAGTCGGGATGACAGCGCCGCATGCCGCGTTTTCTCACACGGAGTGGGAGCCGTATTCGGTGGCTGCGATTTCGTTCACCGGTGCGCCGGGAGTTCGGGTGTATGGACCTGCGCTGCGCAGAGACGACGCGCTCGAAACGCTTGCGAATGGTGGCGCCGTCATGGCATCGGCTGAGGACGCCGAAGCCTTTCGGATTACGCAGTTCCGGCCGCGTTACGGGCGGGATATCAGCGACCGCTCACTGCCTCAGGAAACGCAGCAGACGCGCGCCGTGCACTACCAGAAAGGCTGTTACCTGGGGCAGGAGATTGTGGAGCGCGTGCGATCGCGCGGCCATATCAATCGCCTGCTGATGGGGTTTACGGGCGAATCGGAGCATGCGCCTGCGCCGGGCGCTAAGGTGGCGTATGGTGGCAAAGAAGATGGTGAGGTCACTTCGGCTGTTGCTGTCAACGGTAAGTTTTATGGGATGGCGATCGTGCGGGCGCAGATTGCGCAAGCGGGCGTGATTGTGGGGATCGATGGCCGGCCAGCTACGCTGGTTTGTCCTTCCGGCAAAGAATAGCGCCCATCCGGTTTTCTGCACTGTCGATCAGATGCCCGGCAGCGGAGGAATTGCGGGCACGAGGGTACGCTCGACGCGACTTCCGGCAGCGTTGCCGTATTTGCCATGCCGAGGGACGGCGAGGGCTTTGGTCTCGTGTTTTCCGGAGGCAATGCATCACCGATTTCGCGATCTACAGACTGCTACCCTCATCGGGTGGAGGAGCCGCGATCAGCCGGGCGACCTCTTCCATGATCTCGCCCGACGAATAGTTTGGCCCCGTCGATGGAGTTATCGGCCGGAAGACTCCCAGTTGTTCCTTCGGGCACAGCCATCTCTGAATGGTCGGTTCATCCATTCCCAGATCTTCGGTGTAGCCTAGTTCTGCGCCATGCGTTAAATCATCATGGATGACGTTCAATTGGTGCAGTCCAAGAAATCGAATGGCCGACGATCTTCCCATCGGTGTTCTCGTAGCTCACTTCTCCAGCACTGCCCAATTCGACGGCTTTATCGTAGGCCTCGTCGGGCGAGTCAGCGCGGATCAGTACCAGATTCGTGTGGATGATGTTGCGCGGGCCGCCACTTACCGTTATCTGTTCGACAATTTCGGCCAGGTACCATTTCGCATCGTGGGGGATGTCACCCATACGCTATCCCAGCGCGTACGGCGCGCGCTGAGGACGGCTTAACATTGCGTTCGCGGCGTCGTCGTTGAGGAAGCGCTCCTTCGCCGGATCCCAGTGCAGGCGGCGGTTGGTCTTCATCGCGATGTGGTGCAGCAGGCAGGTGGAGCAGGCGCGGTGCGCGATTTCGACCGGCGCGGCCGTCTCTTTGCGGCTCCGAATGCAATCGAGCCAGTTGCCGTGGTGCTCGGCGCTCTCGTAGAGGTGAATCTCGTTCGGTCCGATGACGCTCGTCAGGATTTTTGGATTGCTCGCCGTGAGCGGTTCCACTTTGGCGCCGCTGACGGGATCGGATGCGGTGACAAGTTCGTCGCGCGTGACGAAGATCCAGCCTTCGCTGCCGTAGAACTTAATTCCGTTCGGATAGTCGCCTGAGATCGACACGGTCATGCCGTTGGCGTAAATGGCGTCGGTTTTGAATTTGCCATGTACGTCCCACAGGCCGCTGGTCGGAAATTCGGCGGTGCCCCAGATCTCGATCGGGCCTATGCGCTCTGTGTCCATGCCCCAGTGCGCGGTATCGACATGATGCGCGCCCCAGCCCGTGATCATGCCCGCGCCAAACTGTTCGCAGCGCAGCCAGCCGGGTCGGCTGAAATCAGGACGGCTGAAATC